>ODAI011318024.1_pt1 | contig 17164 bp, 17 predicted proteins | sample 1539321 | NCBI WGS metagenome assembly ODAI01 (sample SAMN02144231, study PRJEB22623) | gut metagenome | biome: sheep rumen | host: Ovis aries | place: New Zealand | reverse complement strand
GTCGGCTCGAGCGCGGCTGTCGTGATGATGCTGCCGATGCGCCCCGCCTTCCCGACGCGCGTGATGAGGTGCGTGCACAGCCCGAACGTGCCGAGGCCTGCGGTGAAGGCGACGTGCCTTTCCGACCAGCTGCTCACGAACATCGGCCTGCCGATTGCCTCTTCGGGTTCTCGTTTGTTGATGACGAGAGACGGCTCGAGTGCGGGAATGCAGGTCGCAAAGCCCTCGTCTTGGAGCCATTCTTCCACCATGCGGTCGGTCGCGTGGATGAAATCGTGCCCCTCGATGCGGCCGTGCAGCCATTCGGCCGACGGAACGTCGAGGTCGTGCCAATTGCTCTTGCGCACTCGCTCGGAGAACGGGTAGAAGATCGAGATGACGCTTCTTGCGCCGGGCAGCCAGTCCTGCGGCAGCCGAAACGTGTCGCCCAAGATGGCGTCCTCGCCCTTGATTCGCGCGAACAGTTCGTCGTCGGCGCTCGCGCATCCTACGAGGGGCGCGTCGAACAGCGGCGTTCCCACGATGTCCTCGCGCAGCGCGTATTCGGGTTTGAGCGCGTTGTCGGGGCTGTTCTCGACGTAATCGGCGAGGCGCGCTGCAAGCGTGTTCAGGTCCATGGCGTCTCCTTAAGGCTGGAGCCGCAGCAGAAGCTCGCGCTCGATAACCTCGCCGCCCCTCAAGTACACGCGGGGCACGCGCTTGCTGACCGCGCACACGAGCTCGTAGGGGATGGTACCCGCAGCCTCCGCGAGCTCCTCGACGGGATTGAGCTTGCCGAATATCTCGACTTCCGACCCGACTCCGACCGATTTCTTGTCGGTTAGGTCGATCATGCTCATGTCCATGCAGATGCGCCCGCATTGCCGGGCCTTGCCCTCGGAAGTCATGACCGTCGCCTTGTTGGACAACGACCTGAGGAACCCGTCCGCGTAACCGTAGGGGAGCACGCCCATACGCGTCTTCTTGTCGGTCGTGTAGGTGCCGCCGTAGCTCACCTTCGTGCCCGCGGGGTAGTGCTTGATCGTCTGAACGGCCGTCTTCAGCGACATGACCGGTTCGAGCCCGAGCTCCTTGGCGAAATCGCCGTAGCCGTAGAGCAGCAGGCCGGGGCGCACCATGTCCAGGTGCGTTTCGGGGAAACGCGCCGTCGCGCCCGTGTTCGCGCAATGGCGCAGGCGGAACTTCTTTCCCCATTTTTCCTCGACCGCCGCGATGACGTCCTTGAACAGCTGGAACTGGTGGCGCGTGTAGGCGAGCGCCTCCTCGCCTTCCTCGTCGGACATCGAGAAGTGCGTGAACACCCCTTCGGGGTCGAGGCCGGGCATCTGGCAGTCTTCCACGATATGCTCGATGCCGCCGTCGAAGAAGTCGCCGTCGCAAAGGTAGCCGAGACGCGACATGCCCGTGTCGACCTTGATGTGGACCTTGAGCGTCTTCCCGATCTTCAGGGCCTCGTTGGAGAAGTTGATGGCCTTCGCCTCGCACGTGACGGCCTGCGTGATGTCGTTTTCTATGAGCTTCTCGACTTGGTCACGCGGCGTGTGCCCCAATATCAGGATGGGCATCGTGATGCCGTTCGTCCGCAGCTCCATCGCCTCGTCGATGCTGCTCACGGCAAGGTAGTCGGCGCCGGCGTCCTGCAGGCAGCGGCTCACCTGAACCGAGCCGTGACCGTACGCGTCGGCCTTCACGATGCCCATGAACTTCACGTCGTCGCCGATGTGCTTCTTGAGGGCCTTGTAGTTGCGGGCAAGTGCGTCCAGGTCGATTTCGGCCCACGTTCTTCTCAGGGTTGATGCCACGTCAGAAGTCCTTTGCGTTTTGATTCCGTTGTTGCTAGGCGAGGGTCTTCAGGTGCTCCATGACCGCGTCGTTGCCCTCGATGAGCTGCTCGCGGTCATAGAAGTACGGGATCTTGTTCGCATCCCCGCCGAGCGCCAGCAACTCGTTGTACGGCCCTTCGAGTTCGACGTCGCGCAGGTCGAGCTCGATGCCGTGCTCGGCTGCGTAATGGGTCGCGATTGAGCAGGTGGGGCAGGGTGCCCAGTAATAGAGAATCGGCTTGTCCATAGCGTCCTCCTCGTCGTGTCGGCAGTGCGCCTGATGCTGCGGCGCTTCGTTGCATCAGTCTAGCGCATTCCACGTGCATCGGACTGCCAAACCTTCGCGTCCTCGCGCAAGCGACGAGCGTGTGTAGGCGGTTCGCTTTTTTAGCGATGGTTTGAAAGCCTGTGTAGAATACAAACAAGTCATAGCCCCCACGTACATACTGGGGGATGGAATCTGACACGGAGGATAAATGGGCTTGCGATTCGTCACGGCGAAAGCCGTCAGCGTGGCATCGACCTGGGGTCTGAAGAACGTGTTCAGGCGGCCGGCCGCAAATTTTCCCGGTAAGATTGCACTTTACATTGATCCGCAGGTCATCGCTGATTTGCGTCCTCGCATGACCAAAGGCTCGATTTGCGTGGTCGGCACGAACGGCAAGACCACCGTAACGAACCTCCTCGCCGATGCCGTAGAGGCGGCTGGGATGACCGCAACGTGCAACCGCACGGGCGCGAACCTCGATTCGGGTGTCGCCACGGCGCTCCTGCATTCCGAGGAGAGCGACTGGGGCGTGTTCGAATGCGACGAACTCTGGCTCGCGAAGATCCTGCCGTACCTCCAATCCGACTACGTGGTCCTGCTGAACCTGTTCCGCGACCAGCTCGACCGCATCGGCGAGATCGAGCACATCCAGGACAGCATCGCGGGATGCTTGGCCAAGTCGTCGGCGACGGCGCTCGTCTACAACGCCGACGACCCCATATGCCAGGCCATCGCCGATCGCGTCGACAATCCGAAGATCCCGTTCGGCCTCGAATGCGACCTCGGCCTTCCGCAGAACACCGTCATCGGCGCTCGAATGTGCCAGCGCTGCGACGCCATGCTCGACTACAGCCGTCGCCAGTACGACCAGTTGGGCGACTACAAATGCCCGAATTGCGATTTCCACAGGTCCGAGCCGACGTTCTCGGCGACGAACGTCGTCCTTTCCGAAAACGGCGTGTCATTCGACGTCTGCAGCGGGTCCGCTTCGGCGCCTACGAGCGCGCCGCTTGCCGGTGCCTACATGGCGTACAACCTGCTCGCCGTCTGGGCGGCGGGGCTCATGGCGGGCCTCCCGTTCGAAGCCATCCAAGACGCCATCGGGCATTACGACCCCAAGAACGGACGCTTGCAGCAATACGCGATCGACGGCAGGCCCGTGCTCACGAACCTCGCGAAGAATCCCACCGGGTTCAACCAGAACCTCAAGATCGTGCTTCAAGGCGACGGTCCGAAGGCCGTCGGGTTCTTCGTGAACGACAAGGAAGGCGACGGCCGCGACGTATCGTGGCTGTGGGACATCGATTTCCAGGAGCTTGCAACCCAGGACGACCTCATCGCGTTCGCAGGCGGCATCAGGCGAAACGACATTCAGCTTCGTCTGAAGTACGCCGGCATCGACGCACGCCTCGTCGACGGGGCCGAGGACATGCTCGCGCAGACGGCGGCGCTGTCGCCCGATGCGAAGGCGTACCTCATCGCGAACTACACGGCGCTGCCCATCATCAAGGCCGAGCTCGACGAGCTCGAGGAAACGGGCAGGTCGATTGCCCCTCGCGCGGGCTTGGAGGGCGCTGCCGCGAAAGACGGGGTGCCGAGCGCGCCGGACTCCGCTGCCGGCGGGGGCGGTCGCGAGAGCCTGACCATCGCGCACATGCTCCCGGCGCTTCTGAACTTGAACGGCGACGGCGGCAACGTGACCATCCTCGCCGACCGTGCTCGCCGCCGCGGGATCGACGTGGCCGTCGTGGACGTGGACGGCGACGGCGCGGTCGATTTTTCGGACGTCGACATCGTGTTTGTGGCCGGCGGGCCCGACCGCGAGCAGCGCAAGGCGTCGGACGTCCTGCGTCCCATGGCGGAAAGCCTCAAGGCGTACGTCGAAGACGACGGCGTCATGCTCGCAATCAACGGGGGCTTCCAGCTCATCGGGCGCACGTGGCTGCTCGGCGACGAGGTGCTTCCCGGTTTGGGCCTCGTGGATGCGAAGACGGGCCGGGCAGGGGACGGTTCACGCGACCGCTTCGTGGACGACGTCTTGCTGGACAGCGATTTCGCCACGGCGCCCGTCGTCGGCTACGAGAACCACGTGGGCCGCACGACCCTTCTCGAAGGCGCCCAGCCGTTCGGCCGGGTGAGGGGCAAGCATGGCAGCGGAAACAACGGCAGCGACGGGATGGACGGCATCGTGTACCGCAACGTCGTCGGCTCGTATCTTCACGGCCCGCTTCTCGCAAAGAACCCCGAGATAGCCGACGCGCTTCTCGAGCGCGCGCTTGCCAGGCGCGCCCGCAAGCGCGGCGAGGCTGCGTTCGAGCTCGCGAGGCTTGACGATTCGGTCGAGATGGCCGCAAACGAATACATGGTCGCACGCCTCGGCGGGCGCTAAAAACACACTTGAAAAGGAGCACCATGGCCAAGCACGCGAAGCAGGACGGGCCGGCGCAGTACGGCGGGAGCACGCGGCCGAGCGTCGCCGCGAAGGCGCATCCCACCAAGCGCAAGGTTTCGAGGCAGAAGCACGAGAAATCAAAGCCCGTGGAGCAGGGCTTCGCAGAGCAGAGAACCGCAGGGCAAAGGCCCGTTGCCCAGGCGTCCGCCGAGCCCAAGAAGAAGCGCAGCCGCGTCCCCCTCGTAGTGCTCGCGGTCGTCCTGGTCGCCGCGCTCGTGGGCGGCGGCGCGTACGCGTACACGTATTACAAGTCGATATCCGACAACCTGCACGAAGGCGTGACGCAGGACCTCGAGGCTGCCCTCGTGAAGACGGATATGGCGAACGAGCCGTTCTACATGCTGCTCATGGGCACGGACGGCTCCACCGAACGCGACGATGACGAGGATTTCGGCGGGTCGTATCGAAGCGACTCGATGATCCTGACGCGCGTCGACCCGGTGAAGAAAAAGGTTACGCTGCTCTCGGTCCACCGCGACACGCTCGTGAACCTGGGCGACCATACCGACAAGATCAACACGGCCTATACGGAAGGCGGGCCGGCACTTGCCGTGCGCGCGGTGTCCAAGCTGGCGGGTGTGAACATCTCCCATTACGCTGAGGTGAACTTCGACGCGTTCCGCGAGCTCGTCGATGCGCTCGGCGGCGTCGAGGTCGACGTGCCCGTCGATCTGAAGGACCCCGATTCGAGTTACGTCATCAAGGCGGGGCCGCAAGTCCTCAACGGTTCCGATGCGCTCATCATGTGCCGCGTCAGGGCCGACTTCGCCGACGTTTCGACCGACCCCGACCTCATCCGCGCCGCGAACCAGCGCATCGTGCTGTCCGCCATCGCGAAGCAGGTGCTCGCGTCCGACGTGGCCACCATTGCCAATACCGTGCGCGTGGGCTCAGAGTACATCACGACCGATTTGAACTTGAACGACATCATCGGGTTGGCGCAGCTTCTGAAGGGCCTCGATCCCGATACCGACATCTACACGGCCATGATCCCGACGACGAGCGAGATGATCGACGGCGGTTGGTACGAGCACGTCAACGAGGCGGAGATGAAGGAGATGGTCCGCCGGATGGATGCGGGCTATCCGCCCACCGAAGATGGCCTTGTCGACGGCGCGACGGGCATTCCGCTGGCGACGGCGGGCAACGGCGTGGTCAACGGCGGCATCAAGCAGTGCACGATCACGGTCGCGAACGGCACCAGCCGCGACAACCTCGGCGAGAAAGTGGCCAAGCAGCTCAACGACGCCGGCTACGTGAACACGTCGGTCGAGACCGCGCGCGACACGTTCGACTACCCGGAGACGCTCGTCATCTACGACAACGCCGTCAGCGCGAAGCAGGCGCAGCTCATCGTCGATGCGCTCGGACAGGGCAAGGCGATGCAGAACGATGGGGAATACCTGTTCGAGAACGATTTCCTTCTCGTCATCGGCGACGACTGGAAAGACCAGTAGCGGTTGGCGACTGCCATGAAGTTCACGGTCGTCGCAGTAGGCAAGCTCAAGGAGCGTTTCTGGGTCGATGCATGCGCTGAGTACCTGAAGCGCTTGCAGCCCTATGCGAAGACGTCGGTCGTGGAAATCGCCGATATCGACCCCGCGAAGGCGGGAGGGGAGCGCGCCGCAGTCGAGAAGGAAGGCGCCGCCATCCTCAAGGCGCTGCCCGACAGGACGCATGTCGTGCTCATGGCGATCGACGGCAAGCAGCGTTCGAGCGAGGGAATCTCGTCGCGTTTGGACGATCTGGGCCTGTCGGGGAAAAGCGATATCGCGTTCGTGATCGGCGGCTCGTGCGGCGTGAGCGCGGACGTGAGGGCGCGCGCCGATGAGACGCTGTCGTTTGGGAAGATCACGTTGCCGCACAACCTTGCACGGGTCGTGCTGCTCGAGCAGCTGTACCGCGCCGCCAAGATATCGCGTAACGAGCCCTACCACAAGTGACGTCGTCGCAGCCCGTGCTCGACCGGGCGACAGGGCTGCATGATGAAAGGAGCAGATGAACTCATGAAGCTCGTATCGTGGAACGTGAACGGCATTCGCGCCGTCATGAAGAAGGGCTTCGAAGACGTCTTCGCGACGTTCGATGCCGACGTGTTCGCCATCCAGGAGACGAAATGCCAGGAAGGTCAGGTCGAACTCGACTTACCGGGATATCACGACTACTGGAGCTACGCCGAGCGCAAGGGCTATGCGGGGACGGCCGTCTTCTCCAAGCGCGAGCCGCTCCAGGTCCTGCACGGGCTCGGAGACGAGTACCTGGACAACGAGGGCCGCATCTGCGCGCTCGAATTTCCCGAGCTGTGGTTCGTGGACGTGTACACGCCCAACTCGCAGAACGAGCTCGCGCGCATCGACCATCGCATGCAATGGGACGACGCGTTCCGCGAGTTTTGCAAGGGGCTCGAGGAGGGCACGCTCCCCGATGGCGGCACGTCCCAGCCGAAGCCGGTCGTGATGTGCGGCGACTTCAACGTCGCGCACCAGGAGATCGACTTGAAGAATCCCGGTCCCAACCGCGGCAACGCGGGCTTTTCCGACGAGGAGCGCGAGAAGTTCACGAAGCTGCTCGATGCGGGCTTCGTCGACACGTGGCGCACCCTGCATCCCGACACGACGGGCGTCTACTCATGGTGGAGCTACCGCTTCAGCGCGCGCAAGAACAACGCGGGATGGCGAATCGACTACTTCCTCGTGAGCGAGGCGTTGCGCGACAAGATCGAAGACGCCGTCGTCCACGACGAAGTCCTCGGATCGGACCATTGTCCCGTAGCGCTCGATCTGGCAGTTTAGCACCAGCCGCCCGGCCCCGCGGGCGCAGCGGGAGGGGGTCCGCCTACAGCTGCTCGGCGGTTATACGTCATCCATCCCGATGCACTTGCCGCCTGCGCAAGCGGCGGACCCCCTCCCGCTGCGCCCGCGGGGCCGGGCGGCGAGCATGATATGATAGCCCCGACAGTGGATATGCCAGGAAAGGACGACCTATGAAGTGCGTGATATCGGTTCTGGGCAAGGACGCGACGGGCATCGTCGCCGAGGTGGCCGTGACGCTGCGGGAGTGCGGCGCGAACATCGACGACATCAGCCAGACCCTGCTCGGCGATATCTTCTCGATGACCATGATCGTCACGCTCAACTTGGACGTCGCCGACTTCAACACGGTGCAGGAGCGTTTGCGTGAGGCCGGCGAGAGGATCGGCGTCCAGATCACGCTCCAGCGCGAGGACGTCTTCCAGATGATGTACAAGATCTAGGTTCGGGTCAAATCAGGTTCGTGCGAGAGAAGAACAGCAGCCGCCTTTTGCGCGGCTACAAAGAAAGAAGGCGCCTTCGGGCGCCTTCTCTTTTGGGCATGTAAGCCGTATGTCGGACGACCTTACTTCGCAGCCGGGGCGGCGGGAGCGTCGAATGCGCCTGCGCAGTGCGGGCAGCGCGTTGCGCCTTCCTTGACTTCCTCGAGGCAGAACGGGCACGTGATGGGCTCTTCCTCTTCTTCGGCTTCCTCTTCCTTGCCGGCGAGCTTGGCAGCAGCGCTTTGGGCCTTGTTGACGGCCTTCACCAGGAAGAACACGACAAGCGCGATAATGAGGAAGTTGATGATGGCTCCGATGAAGGCACCGAAGTCGATGGTGGCGGCGCCGACGGTGAACTGCAGGCCCGCGCCCGGGGTCTGACCGCCCGTGATGATGGCGATCAGCGGGTTGATGATGGTCTCGACGAGCGAGGGGACGATGGCCGTGAACGCACCGCCGATGATGATGCCGACGGCGAGGTCCATAACGTTGCCCCTGGAGATGAACTCTTTGAACTCGGCAATGAGGCCTTTGCTTTCTTCTGCCATGTTTGTTTCCTTTCTTTAACGACTACGTTTAAGCTCTACGTGGATTTTACACTTGCCTATAATTGAATGCGAGATAATTATCGGCCTCCTTAAGGGGCCGTGCGCGGTGCGGGACCGATATCGGTGCGGCGGCACCACATGTTACGTGAGGAGTCTGGCTCTACATGCCCATATGGACAAGCCTCTTGCTAGTGGCTTTCTTCCTGGCGATGAACGCCTTCTTCGTTATAGGCGAGTTCGCGATGGTGCGCGTGCGCCCGTCGCAAATCGAGATGGCGCTCCAGGAGGGCAAGCCCGGCGCCAAGGCAGCGAAACGGGTGACCGAGAACGTCAACGCGTACCTTGCAGCTTGCCAGCTGGGCATAACGCTTGCGTCGTTGGCCCTCGGCTGGCTCGGCGAGCCTGCGTTCTCCGCCCTCGTGAGGCCCGTGCTCGCGCCGATCGGTCTGTCCGATACCGCCATTTCGTCCATCGCGATCGCCATCGGCTACATTCTCATGACGACGCTGCACGTCGTGGTCGGCGAGCAGATTCCCAAGTCGTTCGCGATCTTCTCGACCGAACGGTGGGCGTTGCGCACGTCGGGCGTCCTCGTGGTGTTCTACCGCGTCACGTATCCAATCATGTGGGTGTTCAACACGCTGACGAGGGGTGCCGTGCGGCTGGCTGGCCACGATCCCGAGCAGGAGCATGAGGCCTACTCCGACGAGGAGATCAAGCTGCTCATCGACGAGAGCACCGAAAGCGGGCTCATCGATCCGGCCCAGAACGAGTTCGTGGACAACATCTTCGATATCGCCGAGAAAGACGCCGAGGCCATCATGACCCCGCGCATCGATCTCGTCTGCCTCGACCTCGAGGACTCGCTCGAGGAGAACCTGCAGGCCATCCGCAACTACAAGTTCACGCGCTATCCGGTGTGCCGGGGCAGCAAGGACCGTATCGTCGGGTTCGTCCACGTGAAGGACCTCTATACCGCGCGCGATATCGCAAGCGTCGAAGATCTGCGGATTCGGCCGATCGAGGCCGTTCCGGAGGGCATATCGGTGGGGAAGCTCCTGCAGTTTTTGCAGCGCAACCATACGAAGATCGCCGTCGTCGTCGACGAGCACGGCGGGACGGCGGGCATCGTCACGATGAGCGACGTGATGGAGCAGATAGTCGGCCGGATGCAGGACGAGTACGACCACGGCGACGATGGGCGTATCGTGGAAATCGCTGAGGGAAACTACTTGATCGACGGGTCGCTTCCCATCGACGACACGGTCGAGCTCATCGGCTTCACGCCCGAAGAGGCGAGCGAGTGCGAAACGGCGGGCGGCCTGCTGCTCGCGCTGTTCGACCGCATTCCCGATGAAGGCGACGAGGTGACGGCCGAGTCCGACGCCGAGAACGGCGGGAAGGCGCATTTCGTCGTCGTCGAGATGGACAACCTGCGCATCGACAAGATCCGCATCGTCGTAACCCCGCCCGAAGAACAGTAAGCTCGGGTGCGCGAGCTTACTGTTCCGAGCCGACTTTCACGCCGCAGAAGTTCTCGGCGTTGCGCCAGAGGACTTTCTCCAGCTCGTCGTCGGTCAGCTCGCAGTGCATCATCTCGTTCAGCTCGTGAGTCGGGTCCCACATCGGGTAGTCGCTGCCGTACATCACGCGGTCGGCGCCCCACATGCGTATGAGCTCGCGCATGTGCCGGCGGCCCACCCACGAAAACGAGCTGGAAGCGTCGACGAACAGCCGCTCGGGATTCGGCCAGCTCTCCTCGTGGACGATGTCGTAGCCTATGTCGTAGACCGACCAGCCGGCCAGGTGCGCCGCATTGACGACGAGGTCGGGGAACGTTTTCAGGATATGAACGAGGCGCCTCGGGTTCGAGTACTCGTAACGGTAGTCGCCCGTATGCACCACGAGCGGCAAGCGGCCGGCGATGATCTCGTAGAAGTTCATGAGGCGCGGGTCGTCCATGTTGACCTGCTGGGTGTCGGGATGCAGCTTGAAGCCGTGGAGGCCCAGCTCGATGGCGCGTTCCACCTCGGCTTCCATGTCCTCGAACTCGTGATGCATGGTGCCGAACCCGATGAACTCGGGATGCTCTTCGCTCTGCGAGGCGATGAAGCTGTTGATGGTCGGCACCGAACGGGCGGTGGTCGCGACCGAATGCACGATGAAATGCGTGATGCCCGCCTCGCGATGCGTCAGCAGGTCGTCGGGGGAGCCGGCGCCTGCCATCGACTGTTCCACGCCGTAGAACTGCCCGACGGCGGAAACCGCTTTCGAGGCGATTTTCTCCGGATAGATATGTGCGTGTGCGTCGATAATCGTCATGGCAATTCCCTTCGAAGTCGTGCGCTTGATTGTATACCCTGAGAGTTGGAATTGGGGCCGGGCGAAGCGAGCTGCACGGTAACATCCATGTTCTGTGATTACGGCGCAGTGTCGGAGTATCGACGCGGTTAGCATACAATGGATGCAGGTTATTTGGACGATTTCGAAAAGGTGCGGCATGGTTCTCAACGACGAGCAGGTCAACAGGTTCTTCGACACGATGGACGCTCTGCTGTACTACGTCAACGAAAAGTTCCGCGTGGTCAAGGGCTTCACACTCGAAGGCGATACCATGATAGACGACGTGAAGGCGTCCATGGTGTCGCATGCGCTTTGGGACAACGTCGAGGTGATCGACGATTTCGTGCGGGAGAACCCCTTCAAGCTCCCCGAGGCGTGCCTGGAAGTCGCACGCAGGTGGAAAAACGCGCTGCCCGGGTTCTACACGCTCGTGCGCTACCAATCCGGCAAGGCGCTGCTCATGAACGAGGCGGGCGTGTTCTCCGTCATGGGCGTCACCCTCGAGATCGAAGGGGAGATAGGCCCGGCGCCCGCCGGCGTCGAAATCGTGCTCATCCCGTTCGACGACGTCATCGTCTACGATGGGTTCCTCCAAGCGTACGACCTCGACGGGAGGGGCGCACGCGACGAGTCGCGTCGGATTCAGGACGAGTTCGAGAAGCGCTGCGCTGCGGGTATCATCTCGACCGCGTCGGAGTTCGAGCGGTGTGCTGAAGCGTACCTGTCCGCTCAGAGGGATTTGGAGTTCGAGAAGCTGCTTGCCGACGTGGCCAGCGAATCGGCTCGCGGCGGGGAAGAGGTGCTTCCCGCCGGCTTCCACCGCGGCGTGTTGGCGGGCCTGTCTGAGGCGGAGCGCGAAGCGGCCATCCGTAAGCATCTCGATAGCTATGTCAGGGATTCGAGGGATCGCCTGGCCAATTACGACAAAGGGCGCGCGCGCAAGCACGAGCCCGTTACGAAGTTGGCTGATTGCCTGGGCGTCATGACGAAAGCCGAGCTGCAAATGGTCGCCGATTCGCTGTACATGGGCGGTTTGTCGCGCTTGCGCAAAGCCGAGATGATCGATGAGCTCGTGGCGGAACTGCCGCATTCGCCCGAGGTGCTGCGCCGGTTGCTCGTCGAGTTTTCCGGAGGGTGCTACGAGACGACCCGCCGCGTGTTCGAGGAGGGGAGAATCGAGTTCGACCGCGACGATCGCGAGAACTGTTTAAACGTTTGGCCGATCGAGCCGTACACGTTCATGTTCCGCAGCGGCCGGACATATACGGTCGTGATTCCCGATGAGCTGCAGCCATTGTTTTCGTCATTGGATTTTGACGAGGTCGACCGCGATCGCCGTCGCTGGCGGCAGGCTTTGGCCTGCGCGAACGCATGCGCGATACTCCATGGCATCGCGTCTGTCGACGACGCGTACGACCAGTACCGCGCCCTGTGCTCCGACACGTTGAGCGTTGAGGGATTCCGCGACGTCCTCGTAGCGGAGTCCACGTATGGCGGCGAGGGCGCGTTCGATCTGTGGAACTACGGCACGACCGATTACATTGTGCATTTCACACTCGGCGTCGATTACCTGGTGCGCGAGTTCACGATGCCGCGCGACAGCTCGTCGGACGGGGTGTTTCGCGAGACGGAGACGGGCGCGTTGGCATATCCGTCTTTCACCTCCCAGGAGTGGCGCGGTCGTGGCGACCTCATCGCGGAGATGGGACAGCTCGAGAACTACAAGCGCAACCTCGTGGAAATGCGCGCGCAAATACCCATGAAACCGCTGCAGCGCATCATCTTGGAGCAGGACGTCCTGGATTGCCTGTTCGATGACAGGAACGTAATAGCCCTGCGCAAGTTCCTCGACGAGCATGTGCCCGACGGGCAGGACGATTACGCGTTTGCCGAACGTGTGTGCGAGGAAGTCGTGTTCTCGTCGATCGAAGTCGGAAGCTTGGAGGATTTGTTCGATTTCCTGTCGAGGATCGGTCTCGATGGCTGCTGCTCCGATGCGAAGCGATTGCCCCAGTTGGTCATGAACGTGTTCAACGCCATGCCGTCGTGGGAGAACAACGGCTGGTCGCCGCAGGAGCTCTACGAGCAGATGACGGGCAGGCGTCTGTTCTATAACGAAGACGGCAGCGTCATGCGCGTCGGCGCGGACGATCCGTGCCCGTGCGGGAGCGGCAAGAAGTACCGCGAGTGCTGCGGGGCCCTGTAGGAGAATGTGCTAGCTGTTCGAGATGCCGCCGGGCGTTGTGGCGTTGCCGGACGCTGGGACCTTGCGGGCGTTGTGGCGTTGCCGGGCGTTAAGCCGGGTCGGCGGAATTGATGCGGAGCACGCATGCCTGGAGTTGCTTCACCAGTTCTGGCGTGATGGGCCGAGAGGGTTCTTCTCCCGCTTGAATCTGTTCGTCGAGGGCGAGGCACGAGCGCATGAACTCCTCGTGTTCGGGTCCGATCATGTGCAGGTCGCGCCCTGCCGCGAATCCGGCATCGATGTCGTTTGACTTGACGAGCCGCCGAAGGTGCAGGATCGTCAGGATGACCGTGCCGTGAAACCGCTGTTCGAGCGTAACTTCTGCCATGTGCGCCTCTTGGTGTCGTTGCTGTTTGCCTGCAAAGTCCAGTCTACACCATGCGCATGTGCGCTCGCCGTGCATGCCTGTCCCGTGCCCGCATGTGCTAATTATGGAGGTGATGTGGCAGGCGGTGCTTCTGCTTGCATATGACGTTGAGTGTCCCTATACTATTCATCCGCTGCTTGACGAATATATAGCGAGTAAAGCAGCGAGCATACATAGTGCGGGGTGGAGCAGTCTGGTAGCTCGTCGGGCTCATAACCCGAAGGTCGTAGGTTCGAATCCTGCCCCCGCGACCAACAAAAATGCAGGTCAACCAACTAAAGTGGTTGACCTGTTTGCTTTTCTGAACATCAATATTGAGTCTCTAGGGGGCCAACTGGGGGCAAATAATAGTTCTGAATCTTTTGTGAAGTACCAGAGAGCGGCATTTGCTGTCATCAAACAGGTGGTCTTTTGTCTCAATCATCCTCTCCAATAAGCTGGGGTTCGAAGTAGGATAGCGATATTAATGACGAGCCTGATGATTAATCATCTTGATTGATTCATTGACGGGTGCTGCGGGGCATGCTTATGAAGATGAGCTTGCCTAGTCGAACAATCCTCCGAATATTGCCTCAAGGTCCTCCTCTGTTGTGGGCATAACCTCAAGCTGCTGGTCGGCAATAGCCTCCAGCATGATCCTCTCTTTCTCCTTCAGCCGCTCATAAATGTTGGCATCAAGGGAGAAGCCGTCGTTGTAGTTGTCATAGACGTCTTGCAGGAAGAAGTACTGCGTGTATTGTCCGTCGGGAAGACCCAGGCGGTGGATACGGTCCTTCGACTGCAACAAGTGCACTAGGTTAAAACTGTATTCGTAGTAAATCGCATCATGGCACACAGAGTGCAAAGAAACTGACTCAGCAAGCGTATGCGGGTTGGTTACTAGGATGTCAATCTAATCGATAAATACAACCGGGCATACGCCCAGCTCTTGCCTGCAACGCGAGACGAGGATGCCTATGTCCATCGGCGTGACGCCCTTGTCGATAAAGGCGATGCGCGGTGCAATAGCATGGCCGTACTCGATGCAAAGCTCGCTAAGCGCGTCCTGCTCGTTTTGCGCGAGCCGGCGCGCGTCCGAGATCGAGGCGAGGTCATCGGCCATTTGCAGAAGGAGCGTGCTCTTGCCAGCTGCGGGTTCGCCGGCGATGATGTGGAATCGCGGCTTGACGCCATCGAGCAGCGTGTCGATTGTTTTCAGGTTGAAATGCGCCAAGGGCCGGTCGTTCGTGGCAATCTTGAAGTCCTGACTGAGCCGCTCGGCTTCGAAGACGATCTTCGTGTTCTGCATGGCTACCTCCCCTCGGTGTAGCGGGAGGTGCGCTGCTCCTGCTCTTTCAGGAATGCAATGAAGCTCGATTCCAGGATGTAGATGCGTCGATGGATGGTTATGGCGCGCCCCGTCTCCTTGATGAGCTCGCTTGCTACGGGTGCGCAAAGGCCCGTGATGCGCGATACGTCGTTGATGGTCAGCAGGCGGTCGCTGCCGATGCTGGGGAGGTTATAGCCGTCTGCTTGCTGTCGGTTGCTCTGGGAAGTGGTTTTGTGCTTCGAAAGGTTGGCATTATGTCGTCCCTGCATTGTGGAAGTTTGCTTCATGGTTTGGTCCTTTTCTCTGCATAGCGCGAGTAAGGCGCGCCATGTGCGTCTTTCTACGTTTGCAGGATCCAAGCTTCCACACTTGTTCCTGCGCGCCACCGAATGACGCAAAGGTTGTTCAGCAGAAACCATGCTGTGAGAAAAGAACACCTAAGAGCGCACTATATCTCAATCTGAGAAAGGCGCAAATCGGCGGTTTCCCGAAAATGAGGTCGTTTGACCTCGGTTTATGCTCCTGGTGGTTTCTTGTCGCGGCATTTGCTCGATTTGGCTGGGGCGCATCATCGAAAACACATATTTGATGAACGAGCGAATAATGATCCAAAACGAAATCAGGGCGGAACCAGTTTCCCAGTCCCGCCCTGCAAAGCCTTTCGGCTTTTCGAGATAATTTATATAAAAGGGCCAATAAGTATATTTTCGACGCGGCCTAACCGCCGAGTTTTTATATTAAACGCGGAAGCAGTGCATTTTTCAAGATTGGTCGCATCACGATGTGAGGTCAGGGCTGTATTCCTCAGTCAACCCGAACGTAACTGGGTTGTAGCTGTTCAGCTTACGGCAAATCCCCTTGTCCTCCAAGGATGCAATGTATTTTCTTGCCTGCTGCTTACCGACTCTCAAAAAGCTGGCGATTTCCTGCACAGAAACATCTCCAAACAGCCCAAACGCCTCATACTGCAGGAGAAGGAAAACGATTTGCGCTTCCTTATCCTTTAGGTCAATCTCGGACGTTATCTTCGCCATAGTGCCTTTAAGATCGTCAAGTGTCTTGACGCTTGTTTCGAGCCGTTCAATGATGCCAAGCTGAGCGGTGCGGATGAGCTCGAGCATGCTATAGATAAAGAACGTGAGTTCAGCATGGTTCAGCTTGTCTTCCACGGTCATGAATGCTCGATAATATGTATCCTTATGCTCGGCGATCGTACGCGATAGCGAAAGCGCGGTAGGCACTGACAGGGGCTCGCTCAAGAACAGCGACAGGAGGTATCTGCCCGTTCTGCCGTTTCCGTCATAGAACGGATGGGCATATTCGAAGATGTAGTGCGATGCGATGGCGCTGTACAAGGCTGGAAGACTTTCATCCTTTGTCAGGGCGAGCATCTTTTCCATTGCTTCGATGATTCTTGACTCCGGTTCGAGCCCACGATGGATGACTCGAACGCCGCCAGCCGTGATATCGACACCCTCTTTGCGGAAGTATTGCCCATCGGGAATCTTATCAGGGGGTATTTCTCCAGCAGTGACCTTATCGTAGATAACACGAATGTCGGCGGGAGACTCGGGCAGTTCCCGAACGCCATCGATAATGCTCAGATACAGCGTGGCAAGCTCCTTGAACCTCTTTGTCTCTGCGCTGCTGTTCTGCGCGGCATCGAGCGCGTCTTTGATCTGCCTTCGCGTGCTGTGTATGTCCTCGATGGCGTTGGTGCAAACGACCTCGTCAAGAACCATACTGCGCAAAACAGCGCTCTGGGCGATTCCGGGAAGCGCTCTGAGCAGGTTCGATACCTTGCGCTCGGTCCTAAGAACGCGTTCGCTCAAAACAGATAGTTCTCTGGGGATTGTGAAGAACAACTCTCCATTCGGCGTATCGAAGCCGGTCAAGAATGCGGACTCGGCGTTGCGTCGAGCATCAAGCTCTTTGGCGGCAGCTTTGTCACGCGAGCTGCTCTTGTCCATGTGGTAGAGCTTCGAGAGCTCTTTGTATTCCATCGGTTCTCCTCGTCGTGTTCAAATATATACGATTTACGAAATAATATAAGTTTATTGCGAATTGTAACATACAAATTTATATGAAAATGCCAATTAGTATAAATTTATAACGCACATAGCCATGTCTTTTTATACTAACCGAGAAGTCGTATCACTTGGCCTTCGGCTTCAGAATGCCGTCCATCGCTTCTGCAACGGCGATGTCCTCGGCATCCAGGAAGTGCGCATACGTGTTCATCGTCATGCTGATCTGGCTGTGGCCGAGCCGGTGTTGCGCTGCCTTGGGGCTCATAACCCGGAGGTTGTAGGTTCAAATCCTGCCCCCGCGACCACCTAAACTAAGCCCTGACCTGGTAAAACAGGCAGGGCTTTTCACTGCGCGGGGGAATGATTTTGCTCGAAAACAAGGGTTCGGGGGGAATTCGGGGGGAATGCTCTCGAGATGTCGCGGGGATGGTGACTCATCGCGGCGTCACAAGGGGCGAGGCGAATCCCAACCCGCTGCATCAAGAAG
>ODAI010154312.1_pt1 | contig 17164 bp, 23 predicted proteins | sample 1539321 | NCBI WGS metagenome assembly ODAI01 (sample SAMN02144231, study PRJEB22623) | gut metagenome | biome: sheep rumen | host: Ovis aries | place: New Zealand | reverse complement strand
TGAACAACAACCTTTCCCTCAAACTCTGTACTTTTTAATGCTTCCTTGAACCTATCTTCCTCAGATGGGTTTACCAAAAGAATGAACGGATGCTGGATTAGGTCTAAATTATGAATGGTATCTTCTATGTCTTCTTTAGTTATCTTCATACTGCTCCTTTTGGTACTCCATCCACTCTGTTACAGCCTGTTTTAAAGTAGGGAAGTTTCTGTGTAATGCTTTTAGTTCGTCTTCATATTCTCTTATTGATGAATACAGATTATCTATCCTGCGTTTCTTATCTTTCATTTCTTCCTCGTAGTTATTTAAGGCATAACGAACATCGTAGTATGTATGTCCGTTAACTTCCATGATTCCTCTGTTGATACGTTCTTTCCAAGAATTTTCATGAAAATATATTCCTTTTCGACAATATGGTTTAGGCTCACCAAGATAATCCTCTTTTAGCATTTCCTCTGTAGCTAAAACATATTTATAAACTCCACGGCAATAAGAATCCTCAACCTTCTTATATAGGGTATGTGAATTAACCAACTCAATAGCCTGTTTAAGAATCTCTTTATCCTGCTCTAGTCTCTGTTTTATTGCTTCAATTTCCTTAAATTGCTTTTCTGCAATCTGCGCTTCTGCTAAAACTAATAAATCTGTCATTCCTACTCCTCTCCTCTCTTGATGTTCAGTCATCTCATCACTCCTTGAACTTTGGACATTTTATGATTTTCCCCTCTTTATTAAACCTTGCTCCTTTTGGTATTACTCTGAAATTTGTCTGCATACGTTCACAATCAGCGTATGGCGTTCGGCAATAACCACAAAGACCGTTAATTTGGTAATCAAGCTGACGTTCTTTGGTCTTTATCTCTTTTATTGCTTCAGAGACTTTCGGGCCATTTTTTCTAGCTCCAGTTTTTTGAGCAAGTCTCCTACATTCAACACTGCAATATTTGGGAAGATCACATTTTGGTGTAAGTTTATCTTTATGGATTACAAATGTTCTGCTACAGCCTTTACATATCAAAGAAATATCGCCAATAACATTATTTTCCTCTTTGTGTTTACGAATATCTTGTAGATAGCACTCTCTAGAGCAGTAAGTATTAGGACTTTCGAACTCTTTACCACAGCCTTTACATATTTTCTTTGGAATAATTTTTATCTTCTCAGTCTTCGGGACTGGATGTTTCTCCTTATATTCTTTCAAACATTTTTGAGTGCAGAAATGATGTGTTTTATCTGCCCATTTCCTAAGAGTGGCAAATTTTTTACCACAATTCGAACAAGTAGTAGTATATGGAAGATAATCTTCGCCTGTTCTAGCCTTACTACGCTCAATAGCTCTGTCTAAATAATGCATATACTTGGAGCTATTCTTCTGACATTTATCACAATACTTTCTATCTTCTCGTACTGCTTCAAACCAGGTGCCACAAATTTCACATTCTTTCTCGTACATCTTAATAATCATCCCTCTCATCTGGCATATATTCATATGAATCTTCGTCTATTTCACATTCCGATATATATTTATGCGGAGTATTAAGCTCTTTTATATATTCTTCGATAGCATTAAGCACAGCTTTTTCTACGTTTATATCATCTACACTGTTTATCAACTCTGTTTCATCTTCCGGCGGATCATAACGCGTCGCATCACAATGCCAGTGTTTATATCTGCACTTCTCATAGCCCTCAATACACAAATTAGAATCTTCAAAGTACCAATCATCATAAGACAAATCTAGCGAATCTATAATTTTATCTATTAGTTCCTCTATATTTATCTTAATTCTGTATTTATACCTTAAATCTCCATAACTATATTTCCCCATGTCTTGCCCCCTTAATGCAATTTACCCAATCAGGATTCACAATAGTTCCATAGCTCAGTGCAACAAAAATCCAACTTTAATCAGTATTCTTTTTCTTCCTCTTGTCTGTGAATGATTTGCACCTAAAGAATCTAAAACCTTTTGTCTGACTAAAAACATTTTTGATTACTTTATTCACTGCTTTGACATCTGCTCCTATAGCATCTGCTGCGGCTTTCTGTGTGTCATACAGTGTCACATTATTTTCTTCATCAATGGCAAGAATGTTACTTCTGATTATTAAATTATCTTCATGGGCCATCTGCGTGTTTCTACTTCTTGTGGTCCATTGAAGATTATCTTCTGTATTCTGAGTTTTGATATTATTTATATGATCAACAACATTAAAATGTTCGGGATCAGGATTAGGTACAAAGGCTTTTGCAACAAGAATATTAACTCTTTTCCTCTTTCCAAAAACATTTATAGTATAATAGCCATCTTTATCTTTGGATTGTTTGAGAAGTCTTACTTTTCTTTTTGCTCTTCCTTTATTGCTGATATAGTAATCCTCTGTCCCTTCGATTAGTTTCCACTTTTCTCCTGGCAAACTTGGAACTGGCATGTCGCACCCCCTATTTTGTCGCGTCTTACCCTCGAAAATCGTATATGTATATTCGCACATATACGCACTTACGAGCGCAGTATTTATGCACGTTTCACGATGTTTCACAAATTCATTTTGTCGTTTTTATATACTACCCATTATCCGCCAATTTTCAACGCAAAATTGAAAATAAACTGCACATAATATTGGTAAAATATATTCAATATAACGATAGCACCCACATTGCAAATTATATCCAGTACAATATCACTTATCATTATTTCGTCATTTTCATTCGGTATCATGACAAAGCCTCCTCCCCAGTACCAAAAACAACAGTTTTTGATACTAATTAATCCACTTAATAATTGGATCTCCTTTATATCCTTTTTCCCATTCATACCAACAATAACAAACTGCGCTACTTGTAGTTTTACTATCGAATTCTCCATTCTTAGCACAGAGTATTCTGCTTGTAGATACATAAACAGTTTTGAGTTGCCCCGTGTCGAATAATGGTCTACGTTTCTTTCCTTCTAGAAACTGTATCTTTAGAAACATAATCACCTTATTCCCTGGTGTTACTATGTCTAATGCATGTTCTACAAACTCTTGAGCGAAAATGTATGGCGGATTAGTAAGAATGCAACCATCCCAAGAATCATTCTGCTGTAAAAAGTCAATCCCACTTTCACCATAGCCTCTATCATATAAATCTGTAGATCTTACGTTATATCCAAATTCTTCGAGCCTTTTAGATAGAGCTCCTGATCCACAACTCGGTTCCCATATTATATTTGGAAGATCTACCCCTGTGTTTAAAAGATAATCAATTGCATGATAATCCGTGCAATAGAAATCATTTTCTGCTCTATCTTCTTTAACATGGTTAGAAGCACCAAGATTTACATAAACAGATGTACTATTACCAGTCCAATCTTGTTTGTTTGTTTGTTTGTTTGTTTGAACTTGCGGCATCTCCATTGTTTTGTCAAGTCCTTTCTTTAATTTTATTCATTATCCACAATTTCCACAGGTTTATCCACAAGCTCGCGCTTATAGTAATCCTCTCGTCCAGGAATCATCTGTCCGAGGATAGCCACTATACAGTTAGGAACCAAGCCATTCCCTGCAGCTTTGTATAATGCCGAATTTGAGGCAACCTTTTCTGCATCTTCAAATTCCTGATTGGTCAGCCCCATTAATAGAAACGATTCTCTGGGCGTTATTTTACGAATGCGATAAGCATATCCATCTTTTATAACCTCAACTCTGTCCATCACTACTCTCCTTTGTTTTTTCAAGGATCATATTGTCTTTAAACACGGAAGTAAGGCAGCCACATATCCCCTCTTCTCTCACTTCTAACCTCTGTTCTAACTCTATTCCAGGTCTACGGTCAGACGGATTGTCACTGTTCCGACCTCTTGAAGCAACGCATACAGATTCTTTTTCTACCACCATAGGAGTATGTCCTCCTCCCATTCCGCTTGCACTTGGAATGCATGGAACGACATCACCATCGTTAACAACTGCGTGTTCTTGTAGGCTACCAACTGAGGCAACAATATTCTTTTCAACAATAAGAGGTTGTCTTTGCCCCCCCTGTGCGGTTAAAATAGCCGGAGACAATCCATTCTGATTCCAACAATTCCCAGCAAATGAATATCCTTTATCTTCTCCATAAATATTTCCAAGTCTCTCAAGTTCAACCGCAACTCTCGGAGCGTCCTTGTAACATGTACTTGTTATGCATGGAGCTATGCCATTCTCATTGTAAATCCAATTACGTTGATGAATCTTATCATTGTCTAAAGGAGGAACATTTCCCAATGGTTTATCTATTGGTAAATCTTTAAGTCTTCCGCTTTCTAATAACTTTTCAATAAGTGCTTTAGCCTTTGGAGAATTAAGGTAATACTTTTCATCGACTTCTTTTTCAAGATAATCTTTCATACAAGTTTTAAGAGGAATAGTTTCAGGAAATACATATTTAGCCTTACTATCATAAATACTTACCATGAATGTACGATTTCTTGACTGCGGAATTCCAAATTCCTTAGCTTGCATATCTGAATAGAAGTTCTTATAACCAAGATCTTCAAGAGTAGATAGCCACCTGTTCCAATCATTAATGAACTTTTTACTGTGTACCGCAGTAACATTTTCCATTATAAGTAGTTGAGGCTTTTCTTCTGCCTCTCTTAAAAGTCTAGCAACATGCCATAAGAGAGAACTTCTACTATCGGATCCTTCCGTCATGCCAATTTGTTTTCCTGCTACTGATAAATCTTGACAAGGCATTTAAGGAAATGAGTAAGTAAGTATATAAGTATACTTATCAGACTCATTTATCCCTAAATCACCTCCTTTTGCGTTAACAATCGAACCAATATTATGTGTGGCAATATAATTGTTATAGGTTCTCCTTATCCATTTTTCTCCCTTACGTATAATCCTATTCTTTGGAAGTGGAGTTTTACCATCGTGAGATGTCCCCTTTTTGTCCAACCAATCGGCAAGTTCTTCAACTGTTTTATCAGAACTATAATCAGTATAATCTTTGATATGCATTGCATTATACATTTCAATTGCCTGAGTATCCCACTCTGAAGTTCTATAACTTTCAAAAGGATAATCAAGTCTTTTTAAAGCGCTAACTTGGCATCCGATACCACTAAATAGTTCCAAAAGTCTAATTGGCTTCTTAATCTTGTAAGTCTCGCTATCATCCTGGTTATCGCCAGCGTGATTCAAAGTCTCAGACAACCATTCATCAATAGTCATCTGACTCCCCAATTGTATTTCCATGTATCATCCTCCGTTAATTTTAACAAATAAGATAATTAGTGGAATCCTTTTTTGCGGAATTCCGCAGAAATTTCACCTGTTCCTGCAAAGAGTTCAAGTATTGTCTTCTCCCCCATTTTCTTCTTTCTCCCAACTTATTTTCATAGTCGTTCCCTCATTTGGCCCCGGAAATATTTTTACACTATATCCATTGCCTTCTAGTGTTTCTTTAATTTTATCCCTTATGAATGAAGATACACCTGCTTCATAGTCTATTCCCACTTCTGTACGTCCATTATCGGATCTTTCCATGATATTAGTTTCTATAAATTCAAGGTATCTATCAACAAGTTCCTGTTTTTTTGAATTTTCCCAAGCTTGTAATGCTGTTAACATTTTGTGCCCTCCTCAACATTCTTATTTATTTTTCTCAGTCTCTCTGCCATCGCAGTTCTTTCTTCTTCCGTATACTCCCTTTTAGGAGGATTATTTATCTTGATGTAAGATGTGGGTATATGACAAAGTACCGAACCATCGGCATTCTCTTTAAGTATCTCAACTTCATTAGGATATTGTTTAGCCAGCTTTTTAATTTTAGTAATATATTTTCCTTGGCTAAGTGTTACAGTTGCTACTTTGCTGTTCTTTAACCACTCAATTACATTTTCGTGAGAGGAAAATCCATCGGTGTTATCTACCTCACATGCTTTTTCAAATTCATTCATCCAATTTTAACCTCCTCAAATTCCAACTCTGCTTCTGCCTGTCCATAGTCAATTGCCCGGAAGAATGTGTTACAATCGACACATCTTAGGATTATCTCATCACTATTCATAGTCTGTAACATTCCCGAACATTTAGGACAAATAGAAAATCCCTTACAGAATATCGTGTGTATCATCCTTACTTTCCTCCTGTTCAGCTTGGCACTTCGGACAAAGTTCTTCTTTATATCCAGGTTCCAACCACTCCCCACAATTCTTACAAACTCTTATTTTTACAAATCTAACCGGGTCTCCCATTATAAAAACTCCTTTAAATAACTCTTTAAGGGTTTTTGTATCGGCATCTCAGCTTCATCTCTAAGCCATATCAGATAATCTTTATCCATTTCATAGACAAGCCACCAATTCATTCCTTTATACTTGCCCCATGGGAAAAACCAATTCTCAGGATCTGGCACTGCGAGTTCTCTGATCTTATCTTTAGTTTCATCTGCATAAATCATATCAAGATTGTTTCGGCTTCCGAGATAATCACAAAGATGTATAATAAATTGGTCATCTGTTTCTGGTTTCGGTAATACATCTGTAGTCTTTTTATTCGTAGTCCATTCACCAGAATGTGATTCGCAAAGCCGAGCGATATAATCTTTGAGTCCTTGTTTGATATCATGTGAAGGTTTTGTTTGTCTTATCCATTCTGCCACTAATAAAGGATGTTGAAATATTGTATAATTATTCTTACCCTCTTCCGGCAACCCACACTTTAATCCATCATGAAGACACATTGCGATTCTCATACAGTCTCGTTGTTTAGGCTTAGGATATTTTAGTTTTATATATTCCAAGCCAAGAATATAATTAAGTATTGTTACGGTCATAAGCACATGGTATACTTGTCCACCTGCTTGACATTGCGTTGCATTGTGATATTTAAGAGAAGTGCTGCTTGGTATTTGAAATACATACTCTGGCAGTCTATCTATCATATCTTCGCAATACAAACGTAATTCTTCCGTTTCAAATGAATTTAAAAAATCTTGAAATATCTCTGTTCTTTTACTCATTGTCAAACAACCAATCCTGTAATGTATGCAAAGCGTCCACCGCTTCTTTGTTTATATCCTTACTTGCTGCCATGTATTCTGCAATAGCAGCCATTCCTTTGATTGCTTCAGCTTGAAGCTCAAGGATATGCGCTATCTCTTTGTAATCGTCACCCATTTTTTAAATCCTCGACAAATTCATCAACCATGCGATAAATCTCCAAGATATCATCCCCCTGATAACCATCCCTATAATTGTAATCGCATTCATATTCACATACTTTTGTACGTCCTGTATGGAGATTACGCGCTATTATTGTTACTTCATATGCAGAATAGATAACTTTCCAATATATATCATTATCTATTTTGCATTCATTCCTCATATGCATTTCAAAAAAGATCCTCGTCGCTCACTTGGTTTTCCATCTGTTGCAAATAATCCTGGATGTGAGGACATTTTTTAAAGTGTTGACAGATAGACATACAGGGGAATAGATCGTTGATAACCTTGCCATTTTTCTGAGTCTTGGTAAAAGACCTATGGGATAACGCACATTCTTCATCGCTTAACTGTTCCCACATATCTATTGTTTTATCAATGTACTCATTGCATTCTTTCTCTATCTCATCTGTGATTTCATAAGTTATAACGCATGGTCTTATCTTATATAAGTGAGCAACCTGCGTAGGGATTACATTGTCTTTAAGAGCATCTTCCATAAGGAGGTCTATTTCAATATCACTATAATTCTGTTCCTCAAGTTCTCTTCTTATACTTGGCTCAAGTTCTTTAACTATCTTTCTTCTTTCAACAATTTTCTTTAGCTCTATTTTTTCTTTGCTTTTAACTGTCTTGTATCCCATATACGTAATATCAACGTACTTGAGCATTATCCAAGATGTACTTTTAACAACATAGCCATGCTGTTTTAAAGCCAATGCATATACACATAATTGTCGTCCATGCTTTAATAAGTCGTCGCCTTTGTATAACGCACTAGTCTTATAATCATATATCTCAACGCTTCCATCCCTGTTAGTTTTAAGCAAGTCGATATATCCAATTAGCTTATTATTCTTAGGAGAAACGTAATGTACTTCCAATTCAGTTTGTAAATTTTTACCTCTAGGACTTTTATATGTTTTACAGAAATGCTCCATGTTAGCTATCCACCCATCACGGATTGCAGTTCCGCCTTTTGAGTCCTTTGGGAAATCTAAACCAAATAGCTCCAGATCATGAAGTTCTTCTTTCATAGCCGGAAGCAAATCTGCTTCTGTTGCAGTTCCATTAACTATATTCTGTAATACCTGATGAATACGTCCTCCACAAAGCGCCCAAACATTATTCTCACCTCTATCATTTAATCTATATGTCTGATAAGCCTGATAGAGACATTCATTAATACTGTCAAGTCTTGATATACTATAAACTTGTTCCTCCATCATAAATCCCCTTCATATGTTTTTTTCTGAAATTGCACCAACTTCTGAAACTGATCCTTACCTAAATCACTAGGGCTTTTCTTAGAACCTTTAGGAAGTCCCCCATATAGATAGCTGACCTTATTGAAATTCTTCATATAAACCATTTTTGCAGCTTTCTTTATTTCACATTCAGAAACTCCTTCGTCGAATGCGATAATAATTTCATCGCACATAAGTGATTTAATTATCTTTGCCTGGGCTTTGGATATATCATGTCCCATAACTGCTACTGCAATATGACATCCAAAATCAAAACATTGCATTACAGATTTCTCTGCTTCAAATATAATCACCTTACGTTTGCTGACTATCGATTTATAGTTTTGAGATATTCCATATACAACAGACGTTTTAGAAAAAGGGAGTTTTGCCCAATATTTATTAGAGATTGGAACATCTTCATTTATACGAGCTTTACATCCAACGAGTTCATTATTGATGTTGTATATTGGAATCAGAATAGAATTATCTTCAAGGTCAAACCTAAGATCAAATTTCTGTTGCGTGTCATAAGATATACCATCTTTGCGGAATCGTAGATTACAAGCTTGAGGTGGAAGAATTTTTGGGTCATAAGTTTCCAATTCTGTATCTAATCGTTCCTCATGACGTGGAATAAAGCTCTTATAGAATCCGCCAAATGGTAAAGAAACATTATTGTCTTCTTTAATTTCATAGCCAATCCATTTTGCTATCTGCTTAACAGCTTGTGGAAAGCTAATTTTTTTCATATCCATGACTAAGGTATATATGTTCCCTTTACCAGACCTTGTATTGAATTTATACCAAAGAGATTCGCAATAAATCATGAATCCCATCATGTTGTTGGCTTCAGGATCAGGACGAGGACTTGTAATATATTTACTTGAAGCATGATATTTGATCTTATCTTCAGGAAATCCTAGCTTAACTAAGACTTTTATGATTAGGTCTGGATTCTGTCGAAGTTGTTCTGATACTTCTTCGACATTCAAACCGTTAAATCCTCCTTCCCCTCTTTTTACGAACTCCTCTTATTCAGCCCTTAACATTTCTACGTCTTCAACAATCCTCTGACATAAAGAATTTACTTCTATCAGTTTTGTATCTCCATTTAAACTTATTCTTATTGAGCTGTTAGCTCTGTCATCCGATAATCCCATAGCTTTAAGTACGTGTGATGGTTCGGCAGAATCTGAATTACATGCAGAGCCAGTAGATATGCAAAAACCTTGCTCGTTTAGCAACTCTGTTAATTCTTCCCCTTCTATCCCATCTATGGAAACATTTAGAATATTAGGAATATGTGCTTTGTCTAGAAGGGGAAGTCCATTCATATGAGTATTGGGAATATTATCTTTTAAGAAATCCCAACAATATATGGTCATACCTCTGAGCTTTAAGGAATCTTCTTTTGCAAGAGTACAAGCCTTGGCGAACCCAACTATAAATGCCACATTCTCAGTTCCTCCACGAAGTCCTCTTTCTTGTTGCCCACCACATATTAACGGTCTATAATACGATTGAACGTCTCTTCTTATGTACAAAGCTCCAATCCCTTTAGGTGCACCTATTTTGTGTCCTGATAAAGATAGCGTAGTTACACCTTCTAATTCTTTTACATTAATTGGAATATGCCCTAATGCCTGAACCCCATCGACATGATAAAATATTCCACGTTCCTTACAAATCGGAGCGATTTCCTTTATAGGCTCAATAGTTCCAACTTCATTATTGACCATCATTGTCGAAACTATGTAAGTGCAATCTTTAATTTTATCCTTTAAGGAATCAACGTCTATTAGTCCATATTTATCAACGTCTATAAAGTTTGGATATTGTACAGAATTAAGAACAGAATGATGTTCTATTGGAGAGATTAATGGGACCCCAGTCTTGAGGCAATGATAATTTTTATTAAGACATGTCATGGCCCAAGTATTAGCTTCGCTTCCACAACTAGTAAAAAAGATTTCGTCAGGCTCAGCACCAATAGTGGCTGCAATAATAGCCCTAGAATCTTCCATAACTTTATGAGCATTGAATCCCATGCGATAATGAGAAGATGGATTTCCGTATTCAGAAGATAAATACGGTAACATAGAATCTAATACTTCCTGTTTAACAGGCGTAGTACTTGCATAATCAAAATACATTTCCCCCATATTATTTGATTCCCTCCAACAATTTTGTTGCTCTTAGTATAACACTAATGTGTAATTTTAATCTTCACAAAAAAACAAACACAAGATTGGACAAAATAACGAAACAACATCATATGGGTGTTATTTTATTATTCAGCCACCATATCTTGTGTTTGAGTAAAATATAAATTATTTATAAAATTAGCCAGCTCCTCTATGATCGTTCTTAATACTACAGAATCCTAATTCTCTAAACTTATTAAACTGAGAATCCCATTGATACAGAATCTGATTCTGCGCATCATCATTCCTAGACTTATTGATGAAAACAACAAGGTATCTCTTATCAGGATCAAGCTGCAATAGTTCCTTTTCTTTCTTTTCACTATCCCAATGGTAAACTTTACAATCGTTCTTCTCCCCAGAGTATTCATCTTTCCATAAGGATCTCATCATTATCAATTCTGAAAGAACTTCTTTAACCTGTTTTGATCCCGCTAAACATCCAGCATCTAGGAAACGCTGATTGGTTGTATATAATGCCAACTGAAAGGTCATTACCAAACTAACATGAAGCTTTGATATCAGATTAAATACTCTTCTTGAATTTTTTAAAAGCTGCAACCATTCTTCATTTCCATCAGAGATATCATCAGACTTAAAAGTATCCCATATAAAACATCTGCATCCCTGCCGGGCATACTTCTTAATGAATCTCATAAGTATTGAAGTGTTGTTGTTAAATACTTTTACGAATTTAATATGGCTATATTTTTCCTTGGATATTATTTTTGCTTTTTCTATCATGGCCAAATCTTCATTGGAAAACTCCCCTTGCTTAAGCTTTTTTCTAGTGAGATTCCAATAATTCAAATCCTTTGTAAGAATATGGATAAGTAATAAATGCCTATAGGCATTAGAATCCATCTCATTTGAGAACACGACAACAGGTTCTCCTATATTGGCAAGATAAAGAACCATATTTTCAAAAACAAAGCTGCTCTTTCCCGCACCGCTGTGGGCCGCAACCATATACACATCACCCAATGGTAAACCTAATGTTGTATAGTTTAATAACGGACAGCTCTTATATGGTAATCCCATGGCTTCTTTATCAGTACATGTCTTAATGAACTCATCTGTGATAGTAAGATCCTCTACCTCTACACCCTTGGCAGAATTAACTGCTATAGAGTTTCCAAGTAGGTCAAACATGTCATAAATTTCATCATCAGTACTATTATTGAATTTGTTTACATCAGAGAAGAGCTCTTCTGTTTTAGTGGCAAATAAACTAAGAGCATTCATTCTGCTTATCTGATCGTAATAACCATCAGCATTCTCAGCTTCTATGGTAGCAGTAAGATCCTGGATAGGTTGATATCCCCCATAGCCCTCATATCTCTTACGGATTTTATCTTTATTAGCAAGGAAAGCTTCAATTGTAATAGCATCTATTTTTTGGATTCCTTGCTGATGCATACTCAGACCTAACTGCCAATAAAATATAGCGTCCTCATTTTTTAATGTCTTATCTTTCCCGACATTTACTTCTTTATAATCTTCAAATAAATCTGGTTCAGCCCAACAAGAAAAGACAAAGCAGCACTCCACCTTGTCTCTTGATTTATTGATTTCTTTTAAAGTTTTTTGCAATTCCATATCAAATATCCCCCAATAAATCCCTTAAATCCTTGCCACCGCCAACAGGACATCCTACTTTATCAATGTTTTCAGGAAATTCAGTAGGTTCTTGTTTTATAAAACGCTCCTGTTCCTTTATGCGTTGACGTTTCTTATAAACATCCGCAACATGATTACCTATAATAGATTTATAATAAAAGAGTCTCCCCAATTCACTGTTAAATTCCTTATTATCATTGGCCCATAAAAAGGCTTGCTCACATTCCCGGATAGTATTAAGTAATACATCATAGCCTACCTTATTACCAAAGTCTGATATCATTTTATTTAGAAAAGACGGAGCGTAATTATCGTCTTTGTAGTTTCCGTATTCACATATCAGTTGGATGCATTCTTTGCGATTATCTGCCTCATGTTTCCAATGATTATATATTTCTTCCGTCTTGTAGTATTTGCCGTTTGGTGCCTTATAAAATTCAGAAGAGTCTCCTATCTCTTTTGTGACCTGACATTTTACTTTCCTACCCATTATTTTCGCCTTTCAGCTTGTTAATTCTAGCTTGAATACTATCAATACAATTATCTATGCCATTGTTATAGCTTTCAGCATTCTCTAAATCATCATAATGAAGGTGCTTTGTATCTCGCTTTTCTTCCTCAATCTCCAACTGTAACCCTTCGAGCATAGCTGCCATTTCTACGCTCCTCTGTATTGATTCCTTAAGATACTGAGTACACTCTATATCGCATTTAAACCAAGGATATTTACCACCTTTTCTTGCGTTTTCAAAGTGTTTTACTGCATCTTCATAATGCTCTTTATATGCACATACAGTATTATGTATGCAAAGTTCACATTGATTGTTCATCACCTTTAATACCTCTTTTAATCTATAATATTCAGCAATCCACATTTGAGCTGTATAGTAACTATGTTTATTGATTTCCTCTTTGATAAATCCGAATGTTCCACCACAAATTTCTGTAAAATATTTTCTGAGTTTTAAACAGTATTCGTTAGAAATACCTCTTAAACGACCATTACTAAGAAGTGCCGAAGTAGGATCAAAAGGGCTTCTTTCATTCGTTAACGTCCTATCATACAATTCTGTTTTTGCCATATACTCGCAAGCATAGAAATAATACTCATCAATTGACATTCCCATCTTTTACCTCACCCAAATTGATATAACTAGCAAATTTTTATTAGACAAGAGGCAGCTCTTTCGAACTGCCTCTGCCTAATATAACTATATAAAAGCCCGCGTTTGGCGTTCGCGGCAAATCACATTATCCAGGATTTATTAGCTTAGCATCTTGAAGATTTCTTCTAGATGTTTTGTAGAAGTTGATTCTGGAGCTTTAAAGCTTACTTCATTTTCTTTCATGTATGTCTTAACCTTATCCTTAACTTCTTGAGAAGTTTCATCGGACAGGAACAAAGGCTTAATCGCTTGAATTAGTTCAACATTCTTATCTGCATCTACTTCAGTAGCGAACTCTTTTGCTTTGCGTGAGTTCTCCGCAGCTTCTTCTGCTTTAGCTTTCTCAAAAGCTTTGGTTTCTTTCTCTGCTGCCTTTACTCCACCTTTGCCTTTTGCAGCTTCGGCTTTGATAGCTTCGCACATGGTTTCATACAAAGCTTCTGGAGTGAAATCGCATCCTTCTGCTATATCTGCAAACCTAGACTTTGAATCTACAGAGTAGTTATCGTCTCTGAATGTAATCTTTCTTGTTTCAGACTTAACATATCCTTTAACTTTATCAGTGCCTTCCTTTTTCTTTTTAACAATCTCTCGATCTATATAAGCAACACCAAGAAAATGTAATTTATTCTTTAATTTATTAAAAGTTCTAGTGGTTAAGTCACTTGTTAGTTCAGTATATGTTTCGCCTGTAGCACTATCAGTAATGTCCTTAGTTTTAACGTGCCCGATTGCTACGAACTGTACGTTTACTTTTTTAAGCTCCCACAACATGTCAAGACATAAATCATCAGCCATATCTTCTCCGGCCATAAATCCACCATAGGCTGCCTTCAATGATTTAACTTTCTTTTCATGCTCTTTATTATGTAAACGAACTATCTCTTGCCCAGCGATTTCTCTTAACTGATCATAAGTGTCGATTACAAGAACACGAAGGTTCTTATAGCCTGTTTCTTTATTCTCAACGATATCATCAATAAGAAGTCTAAAGCCGACAGAGTTGTTTGTATCATCGTAATCAGAATTCCAATCAGGACAATTAATGTATCGTATATCACTGATAGCGTCCGCGCCAGACTCCCTGCCACATTCTACAAAGAGATATCCGTCTTCTGGTAGGTATTTCTCACACATCTCCTTAATGATGGTGGATTTGCCAATACCACTTTCACCGATTAAAGCAATATTGTACATGAATGGATCCAACTTAATTACGTTCCTCTTACCAAATGCCATTTGTGCTACTCCTTTTAATCTTTAATTTTAATCAAACAATGAATCGTCATTGTCATTATTTTCTTCAGGTGGGTTCATCGCAGTATCAGAGAATGCCTGATCAATATTTTCATTCTGCATAGGCGTATAAATCCTGCTTTCAAAATCATCAATAGCAGCATCTACGCAACCATCTGTATAATCTCCGCGAAGATCAAAGTCTTTTAGCTTAAGTATAGTAACTCTGTCTCCATATATCTGTCCTTTGGGACGGAAATCATCAACGGTTGCAATACCCAATGCAACAGCTTCTGCTTGATTTTTCGTTAAGTCTTTTTCGGTAAACTCTGCGGTTTCATTTCCGTTTAAATATCTACAGATGACAGCAATCTTGTAGTATTTTCCTTTCTTCAGTCTTGATACAATCTTCCGATTATCATCAAGCGCTAATCCCATCTGCCTCAGCCTGTAGCTTAGGATTTGAACATGTCTCTCTTCTTCAAAATTGATCTTGGAACAATCAAACACAAGCTGTCTTGCCACTAATACATTTTTATGATTCTTGTCAATATATTCTTCAGACCATCCATTGAGGTATATCTTCTTCTCGCTAGACCACTCAGCAGTATCTATGGAATCTTTTCCAAAAAAGAAATCTCCTGTTATAGACATAGAGTTCTTTTTGTTTTCATCGGTAATCTCGTACATGTTCTGAATCTGAAAACGATCAGTGATTTTTCCCTTGTACTCATTCTTCGATACATTTCCAGTGAACTGATACTTTTTACCTTTTATTTCATCAAGGTGCTCTTTGACAAAAGCAATGAAATCAATAGAGCTTAAAAATTCATATCTCTTTTCATTTAAAGTAATAACATTCTTCATGTAGCCAGCAACATTCTTCATGACATTAGGATCTGTCCTATCCGCCCAAGCCACCTCGATTTCATTACCATTAGTATCTCTTGTTTTGATTGGATCGTTCTTGAAACCAGGCATCTCTAAAAATGCCCTATTATTTTTCCCTTCAATACAGATAAGATTCAAAGAACATCCTTTGTCAAATTCTCTATAAAAAGGAACCTTTGAATCCGCACCATTATAATCCACTTCACCGATAAAATTAAAACGCATAACTTACCCCCTTTTACCATCCGCCTGGTGGTGTGAAGACATTTGATTCAAAAAGTACAATTGATCAAGTGGGCTAAACGCCTTACTTCCACAGTACGGACATTTCTTTTCTTCAATTTGTACATTATAAAGCATCCGTTGAACGGTGTCTGCTTCTTCATATGGAAATCTTTTTCTGCAAAATGAGCAGATACAAAGTGTTTTATCTTTTTTCACGTCCCCATTCATATCCCCCACAGAAAGAACCTTCGTTATTCTGAGTATATCACCCTGAAAATACTCATGTCAACGTGTAATTTTTGTTTTTAATTTTCAATTATTATTTCACCTCCATCACTCAAAGTAATAGTAATCTTTTCAGGATCATAACGAACTGTTTCAATTTGAGATTTTCGTATTAATAAAACAGAATCATTGGTAAATGAAAGTTGAATATTTTTTTCATAGTTATCAGCTCTTCCTATGATTTTGTGGTCGTTATATATTTCCAGATCGTCATTAAGAATTGTAATATATACACTCCCCATTTCATATATTTCCTGTAGTAATTTCTTGTAGTCCATTTTTTCTTCTCCCTTTACTTTAATTTTAGTAAATCCCTCAAGCAAGAGATTTCTATCTCTTGCAAAAGTTTTCATATTTTAGCAGCCACTTTGGTATGGACGGAATATGCCCATACCTTTTCTCAATTTCATCCTTATGATTTCTGATGACAGATTCAGGATTATCAATCTTCTTTTCTCTCATGATCTTATTGATTAAGTCTATACGTCCAGATTCTATAAGATTTGTAGAATTTAAACTTTCCGGAACAAAGTCATATCTTTTTATCTTACGGAGCATCCTATATACTATTAACGCTCTTTCAGTCTTTTCTGTTTCAAATCCACTTGAAGCGGAACATTTAATAATTCGTCCATCGCTTTCAAGAAGACGACCTCTGTTAGTTGGTTCTCCCATTATGTTATAAATAACATATTCATCTGAAGCATCTTCAGCATAATGATATAATTCTTTTGATATAGTAAAGGTTCTTCCAGGCAGATTAACAGTGTATTTTTTTTCATCAAAATCTTTCATGCTGAGGTCATAAAAATCCGACATCTTTTCACCGCCAAGTCCCTCAAATAACGCCAGATAAAGGAACTGTTCATATGGATTTTTGAATTCTTTTATCATTTCCAAAAGGTTTTCTCTTGTTAATATCGCACTCTGTTGAGAAGTATATGCTACGCAGTTCATTAGCATATCATCTCTGATTTCAACATAATGGTTCTGGTTGTCGCCAACAGCAATCTCTTTTTTATACCAATTAGTATAATTTAAAAACTGATTGTTTATTATGATAAGCATATTAAGAGACGGAGTGACAAAGC
>ODAI011708342.1_pt1 | contig 17165 bp, 10 predicted proteins | sample 1539321 | NCBI WGS metagenome assembly ODAI01 (sample SAMN02144231, study PRJEB22623) | gut metagenome | biome: sheep rumen | host: Ovis aries | place: New Zealand | reverse complement strand
GTCCGTGACCGCACAAGTGGCTTATCGTTTCTCGCCTTACATTGATGCCAAAGGAATCATCGGTGAAGGAATCAAATACTATTCGTTAGGCTATTTTCTGACCGCAGAGCGTATTTGGGAAAATTCAAGGCTCAAACTCATCACTTTCGGTGCTCCCACAGAGCGCGGTCAGAACGCAGCCGTGACACAGGAAGTGTACGATTTGACCGGAAGTATTTACTACAACCCGAACTGGGGATATCAGGACGGCAAAGTACGTAACGCACGCATTATCAAATCCTATGATCCGACCGTAATCGCCGCCTTTGAGCACAATATCGACGAGCAGCAAAAGATCAAAGTAGCTGCCGGATATCATTACTCAATGTATTCCGGCTCTGCGCTGAACTTCTATAACGCTCCTGATCCCCGCCCGGACTATTACCGCAACCTGCCTTCATTCATGTGGGACGGACAGATTGTTAACCCAAATGTGGAGAGTTCGTTTATGCAACTCTATGACGCAGCAGGAGTTCACTACCCATGGGGATTATTTGCCGGCGCAGACATGAACGGAAACAGCTTTGGCTCCGGTTTCATCGGACATGACGGCAATTTGGTAGGTCCTTCTATCAATAAAGATCAGTACAACAACCTGGTAGATCTTTGGAAGAGCCGCGACGACAAAACGACGCAGATTGATTGGAACAACATCTACGCCTCCAACTATGCCAACAATGCGAACGATGCCGCCAAAGGAACCATGACACCGGCTCGATATATTCTGGAGCGCCGCCACAATGACATTCAGGAAGCCAACGCATCTTTCAACTACGTAAATACGAAATTTGACCATCTGAAGATGACTGTCGGCGTAGAGGGCAAGTATTCACAAGGTATTCATTATAAGACCATTGATGACTTATTGGGAGCTAACCAATGGATAGATCTGGATGCTTTTGCCGACCGTGACATCAAGGAGTTGGCTGCTAACAGCGACTATACACAGCAGGACATACAAAATGTTATCCAAAACGATTTGTTTCACCCCAGCAAAGTCATTAAGAACGGAGACAAGTTCGGCTACGACTATCGTATAAACATGTCCAACGCCAAGGCTTGGTTCCAGAACGAATGGACCTTCAACGAAGTAGATTTCTACTATGCTTTGGCGCTTGAATACAACAGTATGCAACGTACGACCAGCATGTATAACGGCCGTCAATGGTATTTGGCTAAATTAGCGGACACTCGCGGTATGATGTATAAATACTTAGGTGACAACACGCAGCAATACAACAGTGTTAAACCGATGTATTATGGTAACACTCACTATTTCTTAGATCCTGCCTTCAAGCTCGGTGCTACCTACAAAATTAACGGACGCAACAAATTGAAGATCAACGCGTTGGCTGAGACTCGTGCTCCGTACGCACGCAATGCCTATATTTCGCAACGTGTACACGACCGTGTTCTGGACGAAATTTACATCCACGACAAAGCCAAAAACCTCAAAGAGTTCTATGCTGCCAACGAGAAAGTGTTCTCCGGTGACTTGACGTACGAGTTCAATTATCCGTTGGTTCGCGGCCGTGTGACAGGATTCTTTACCAAAACATGGGACGGTACCGAGCTCAACAGTTACTATGATGACGAGACTCGCACCTTTGTAAACCAAGCTCTGTCGGGCATTGACAAGCGCTACATGGGCGTAGAGGCCGCAATTGCCGTTAAACTCGGTACGTACTTCACCCTCACCGGTGTGGCTTCGGTAGGCGACTATCGCTATACTAAAGATGCTTCCTCCATCACTTCCGCCGAAAACGGAATGCCTATGACGCAAGACGTAGCGACAAAAGAATACATCTTCGAGGTACGCGATAAGGTGTTGCTCAAAGGTCTGCATCTGGCTACTGGTCCGCAAGCTAACGCAAGTTTGAAACTCAGTTTCTTCCACCCCAAGATGTGGTTTGCTGACGTAACAGTCAACTACCACGATTGGAACTACCTCTCAGTAGCTCCGAGCCGACGTATGCAGGGCTTATATACCGGTGTACGTACAGACGGACACGCAGTGAACGGGTGGTTTGGAGACAGTTTCGCCAACGCGATCCAAACGAATGACGATCAATCATTGCGTTATAGTATGGATGCAAACGGAAACGTAGTATATGAGAACGCTGTATTGGATGCAAACGGTGCGCCTGTACTCAAATATCCGTATAATATTATGACGGCACAAGAGAGTTTGGCAGCAACGAACCCGTTGAATCGCTTCCTGGTGGATGTGTCTGTGGGTAAATTGATTTATCTGCCAAATCGTCAGTCGCTTTCCATCAATTTGAGTGTAACAAACGTGACGAATAATACGCATTTCAAGACCGGCGGTTACCAGCAGGCTCGTCTGCCGCGCGCGGTACGCCAGGGAGAGAGCGACTATCACAACTCGGTTATCACGGCGAACGCATGGAAATACCCCTCCAAGTACTACTATGCATGGGGTGTTAACTTCTTCTTAACAGCAACCTACAAATTCTAACGACAATGAGAAAGTTTATCAATCTATATGCAATGATTTTGGCACTGCCTCTCGTTGCTATCATGAGTTCGTGTGAGCCCCGTGCACTGACCGAGGCCGACGTAACCGTGAAAAATGACCAATTGGATCAATTGTTAGCGGACGAAAACCCGGAGGGCTATACCATCTATACGCTCAATGAGTTTTTGGACACATGGATGACTGAGACCGGAAACCTGTTGAGCGATTCCACCCTCTATCGCACGCGATCAACGGCTGATGGCAAGTTTTATATGTTCACCGTTGATACATTGCCTACCAACGGAAAGGGTATCTATATCCGCGGTCGCGTTACTACCGATGATTTCGGAGGAAACTTCTATAAGTCGCTGGTCATTCAGCAAATAGTAAACGGCAAGCAGCAGAATCTCCGTATTTCCGTAGATTTAGGTTCAGCCGGAGGTATGTACCAAACCGGTCAGGAGATCATGATCCGTTGTAATGGTTTGGCAGTAGGCCGCTATGCTAATCAGCCGCAGTTATGCGTGCCTTCCTACAACAATAATACCTTTGCTATGAATGCCTCGGAGAAAGTAGGCTGGAATCCGGGACGTATTCCGAGTGCCGTATTCCGCAAAGCCACACGCATGATCGGTACGCCGGATCAATCCAAACTGGTTTATGACACGCTGACGCTGACGCAGCTGTTTAATGAGGTAAAGGAAAAACCCTTACCCGATTCGTTGGACATGGACATGGTTCGTAAAGCCGATGGTCGTCTAATTGTACTGAAGAACGTTTGGTTTACAGGCCAGTTTGATGACAACGGAACGATTAAGAACTGCACCACGGAAAAGCCGGATTCATCGGGATCGGCGAACGTTTTTGCACCTACTACTTTGAACATTGGCTATCCGCAGAGCCGTATTATTTCCAACGGTAAGAAATCGATGATGTGTTCCTGCTCCGAGTATGCCAAATTTGCGTACTACTATCTGCCGGGTGCCAATAAGAAAGGTGTTTCCGACTGCCAAAACTGGGTAGGAACTGTGACCGGCATCTTAGGCTGGTATCAGGATAAAGCATCGAGTCTGAGTTCACCGGACGGCTACGAATGGTCAATAACACCGCGCGGCATTCCCGGCATCGGCTTCGCTGATATCTACATGGAAAAAGAGATCGGCATGAATAAGTTCGAAGTGTGGGAGCCGAAAGAGTATGACCCAAAAGATAAGTAATTCGTGAACTGGTTAGATGTACTGATCATATTACCGCTTCTCTTCGGTATCGTCCGTGGAGTAATGCGCGGCTTTGTCTCCGAGATCATCGCTATTGTAGTGGTGATCTTCGGAGTACTATGTGCACGGTTTTGGGCGCCGTCGTTCTCCTCATGGCTGATTGTGCAGTTCGCTTGGCCCAAAGGTGTTTGCGACGTAGTGGCATATACCCTACTCTTCCTGGCGGTAGCGATCGTGCTGTCGATCCTCGCGCGATTGATCAATAAGTTGCTCAAAGCGATTCACTTAGGCTGGATCAACCGCTTGTTCGGCGGCATATGCGGGTTTATCAAATACGCCATTATTGTCCTGATCGTCGTTTTCGCGATGGACAAGACGAATGAGAGTTTCCATTGGTTAGATGATTCGCCGGTAGTGAAGAGTTCGGTGGCTTATCCGAAGGCGGTGCAAGCCACACATTGGGTGATCGGAGAAGCGAAACAGTTATGACGTATATTCTTTCTTTAGGCGCTAACTTAGGTAACCGCGAAGAAACGATTCGCGAAGCTATACAACGCATAGAGGAGCAGATAGGCACTGTGCCTTGCTGCTCCTCTTTTTACTATTCCGAGCCATGGGGATTTGAGTCGGAGAATCGTTTTTGCAATGTGTGTTGCCGCTTGGAGACGGCCATGGAGCCTATGGAAGTACTGCGCGCGACACAAGCCATTGAGCGTGCTTTAGGACGCACCCACAAAACCATCAATGCACACTATTCCGACCGGATAATTGACATTGATCTCATTCAAGCGTTTGACCATGAAGGACGCGAGATTAGATGTCAAATAAACGACTATTCACAAAAAAGCGAAGGTCGTCCTTCGCTCATTCTTCCGCATCCGTTGTGGCAGGAACGGGATTTTGTAAAAATTCCGTTGAAGGAGATTATAACATGACGCTCTTCTTCCAAAAGACCGAAGTGATGTCCTCCCACACGGCTCCGTTCTTTTTATAGAGTCTTTGATTCGTCTTTTCGCTTTTCAGTCCTCCAAGTGCTTCGATGTAAGCGCCTGTTTTGACGTAGTCAAAGGGGCTGTCAATGCCCGGCATTTTCATTCTGCCGGAATACCAAGCCGTTTTGATAGAAAATTGAGTTTTTATATACCCGGCAAGGCGCTCCACTTCTTCCGGAGCCTGATCTCCTCCCATGAGTGCCGCACAAGTGATAAGCCCTTTATAGCGGTTGATCAGGTCATCCAATAATTCCTCGTTGAGGATTTCCCCCGTGTCTTCCCATAGATGCGGGCTATGGCATCCCGGGCAATGACAAGGACACCCGGAGAGGCTGAGTGCTAACGTCACCTCTCCGGGAATCTCTTGAAACACTATATCAAAGGATGCTACTTTCAATTGTCCATTATCCATTAACATACGGGGGCTTTTGCGGGCTCAGCGTAGTAGCGTTGAGCAGCCTCTTTCTGACGTGCCTCGGAGAAGTTGGAAACACGCTTCATATAACCGATCACGCGCGTCAGATAATCCACGTTCTTCGAATGACAATGCGGGCACTCTTTCAGATAACGCTTGTCGATATGACCGCAGTCGTTGCAGATGGTATTGGGGATGTTAAAGGTGAAATAGTTACATCCTTCTACCGCTGCCACACGCAGGAGTTGACGATATTGCTCCTTACTCAAGTGCTCCTCGAGGTTGCAATGCAGCGCGCTACCACCGGTGAGGTGCTCTATGTACTTGCGTCCGTGGAGGCGGAAACGATCCAGCACGTTCAGGCTCTTGTCCTCCACAATGTAGAAATAGCTGTTGTAACAGTCACGCGGCACAACATATCCGTCCTCGCGATCCCATTTGGCATGCTTTACACCTACGTTCTCCGCCGGGATCATTTCGCAGTTGAACATCACATCTTTGGTGCGGTATTCTTTGTTCTTTTTCTCGATGATACCGAGCAATTCCTGCACGAAATGCGCATATTCCGGCGTATCTTTGATCTCGAGCCCGAGGAACTCAGCTGCTTCTACCAAACCGTTCACGCCGATCGTGAGGTATTGACGGCCGATATTGATATATCCTGCGTCGAAGAGCGGCAACATACCTTTCTCCTGAAGGGCTTTGAGGTTTTCGTTGTAAGCCAACTGCACTTTGTGCATCATATCCACTATGTCCTCCACATACGCCTGATACGGAATATTATTGCGTACGGCATACTGGATAGCGCGATTGAGGTTGATGGTCAGTACGGATTTGGATCCCGTAGAAATACCTCCGGCACCGAGGGTGTAGCTGAAACTGTTATCGGTAATGGCATTACGTAAACGGCAGCAGGAAGAGAGGCTGTCGGCATTGTCGGAAACATAAGTGAAGAACGAGTGTCCTTTCGCGTACATTTCTGCGGTGAAATCGCCGTATTCTTTATCTTTGATGTCGCCATCTTCCGCCAGAAGCGCCATGGTCTCTACCGGGAAAGTGAGGACGGTACGGGTGCGTTCTACGTTGAACCAGTTCATAAAACGTTTCTGCAACCAGTTCAGACTATCCCAATGCGGAGCCTCGCCGTCCGGGAAACGGAAGTTCTCAAACAGGCTCTGGAAATAATAGCGGTCATAATAGCTGATATTCCAGAAAACGGACTGATAGTTACGCGCGCCGGAAGGTTGATTGAGCGAATAAACGACCTGCTGGAAGAAATCGCAGATAATATTGTCAATTGTACGATGTTTGAGACCGAGATCCACCACCTCATCCGCACGTTTGTAATAATCCTCGCCGTATTCCTTCTCGATGAAATAGTTCATATACATAAGGAATTCGGGCGTTGCGCACGCGCCTGAGAGCATGGAGCTGACCATGAAGACCATGTTGATGAAACCGCCGCAGAACGATTTGAGATTGCGCGGAGGTGTAGCGTTACCGCCGATGGACTTTGTGCCGCCGATGAGCCACGGGTACATCGTGATAGACGCACAATAGTTCGCCAAGTTCGTTTCGTCGTTCTTGTAGATGAAGTGTTGCTGCAGGAGCGAGAGATACTTGTCGCTCAGTTCCTTTCCGAACATCTCCTTGATGCGCTCAGTGAGCAAACGGCGATTCAGACGGATAAAGCCCTGTTTTGGCAGCTCGCCAATGAGAGTAGCAATGTTCTTGTGCTCCACATTGGCGTTTGCGTCAAACTTGGAACCCTCTGCAGCGTTAGATGCCTGTACATAATTCATCATGAAATCCAGACGGCGCTGTGTCTCACGATCCTCTGTGTGACCCTGACGATAGAGGATGAAAGCTTTCGCTACCTGATAATACCCCTCTGCCATCAATGCTACCTCTACCTGATTTTGAATCTCTTCCACGGTCTGACCGTCATGCACACGCAAGTGCGACAATATCGCTCCTAATGTCTCCTCTGTGGCAAAAGCACCTACTGCTAAGAATGCCTTGGAGATCGCATTCTTGATTTTGTCAATGGTAAAAAGTTCTTTTTTACCGTCACGTTTAATAATATATGTTTCCATAATATAAGTAGTAAAAATTTATAATTGCGAAAAACTGTGCAAAGGTACAACTTTTTTTTGAATTGTGCAAATTTTTTGGTAATTATTTTTAATAAAAATTTTAAAAGTTTTCCAAAACAAAAACGCAAACCGCTCATTTTAAGCGATTTGCGATTTTTATCAACAGAAAAAGTTATCTAAAATGAAAAATTATCAACACCCTTGATTTCTCTAAAATAGATCATTTTATATTCAATTACAACTTCGATTCGTCATAAACCAAGTTCCATGTATCTCCGTTTTGATCGGAGACTTTCGCCTTGATGAGCGCCAAGCCGTCTTCATCCTTGAACTTGACGAATTTGGCATCCGTATAGAGGCTGTGCGTCGTGTAATCGGACAACATCCAATATGCATAGACTTTATTCATTTCGTCGAGCGTGTACAGTTTTCCGGGCTCAACATCATCCGCGCTGTTAGGTATGTTTAAAGGAAAGACAAAAGCTTTTCCGCTCTCATCGTCATAGAGCATATAGGCGATTGTTGTACCCATCGGCTGAATTTGAATGCGATAAATAGATATAATCGAATCATTCGGACCAAATGGCAAAATGGTATCACGTGGATCAACGGGCACAACGGTGGTGTCTTGTGGATCAACGGGAACTACCGGTTCTACCGGACTCTTCTTCTCGCAGGACACAAAGAGCAATGCGAGCAAAGCGATTACACTTAAAACTTTTTTCATCTTATCTTGTGTTAATGATGTTCGTATCATAAAAATCGTACAAAGGTACAACTATTTTGTCAAATATGCAAACAGAAAGTGCTCAAAAGGACAAAATTTCATATTTTGCCAACTATGTTAGCCAAAAATTTGCATATATAATTTTTTTTTTGTACCTTTGTACCCGAAAAACATAAACAAACTGAATTATGCGCAAATTTATTACCTTATTAATTATTGCATGCGTGAGCGCGTGCATGTACGCACAAGATCAACAACGTTACGTAGGCGGTGACATTTCCGCCCTGCCCCTGTATGAACAATACAACTCTCCCTACAAGGACGTCAAGGGTAATAACATCAGTGATCTGCTCACATGGTTTGTGGAGGATTGCGGATGGAATACTTTCCGTGTTCGTATATTCGTTAATCCTACCAAGAAAGACCATAGTGGTACTTCTAATCCTACCGTGTGCCAGGATCTTGCTTTTGTTACCGCATTAGGCAAGCGTATCAAAGACGCAGGCGCATATTTTATGCTGGATTTTCATTATTCCGATACGTGGGTTGATGCGACCCATATACAGGCTCCATCGGTTTGGAAGGGCATTTCAGATGCAGCAATGGCGGATAGCGTCAGTGCCTATACGCACCGTGTGCTGCAGACCCTCAAAGCAGCCGGAGCTACGCCGGATCTCGTACAAGTGGGAAATGAGATCATGTACGGCTTATGCGGTATTAAGGTGCATCCGTACAACAATGCAGGCGATAACTGGGACGGATATTTAGGTCTGCTCCATGCAGGCTGTAACGCCGTGCGGGAAGAGTGCCCCGATGCGCAGATCATTATTCACACCGACCGTCCTACCAACACCGGATATAACACGTATTACTATAACAAGCTCAAGAACGCAAACGTGGACTTCGACATCATCGGTTTGAGTTACTATCCTTTCTGGCACGGATACCTCAACGCCGAGCAGGTAGCCGATAAGTCGGATAAGAACAACCTCGTCATTGCTATCAATAACTTGAAAACGCTTTTCCCGACCAAACGCGTACACATCGTGGAGTGCGCCTATAATTTCCAATGGTGGCCTTCAAGCGGTGTCAACTATGACACGCGTGATGCTTGGCCTTGTTCTGTAGCGGGGCAATACCGGTTCGTGAAGGATCTGGTAGATAATCTCAAACCGCTTGAGAACGTAGATGGTATCTCGTATTGGTTTCCCGAAGAAGCAGGAAACGGCGATAAGGGAACGGTTATTCCCTCTTGGCAGAACCGCGGTTTCTGGAACGAGGACAAGACACAAACCGGTCATACCATCAACAAAACCGGCTCTGTCACCGGCAACAAGACCGCAGCGGATGTCTGCGCTCCTTATTATTTAGGTACATTCCTGCCCGATAAACCGACCGCCATTGACGCAATTTCCACACCCGTCAAAGCCGCCAAAACGCTCCGTGACGGACAATTGGTGATTGAGTGCAACGGTCAGATATTCAACGTTCTCGGTCAAACCCTGTAAATTGTGCATTGTGCATTGTAAATTGTGCATTGTAAATTGTAATGAGGGTTTCATTCACCACATTAGGCTGTAAACTCAATTTTGCGGAGTCCAGTGCGCTCGGAAAAGCGTTATTGGAGAAGGGTCACACGCGCGCCAAACAGGGCGAGGAAGCGGATGTATGTATTATCAACACCTGCTCCGTGACCGATGCGGCTGACCATAAGGATCGACAGATGATCCATCGCATCCGGCGGCAAAACCCAAATGCGGTATTGGTCGTGACAGGCTGTTATGCGCAGCTCAAACCCGATGAAATCGCGCATATTGAGGGGGTCGATTATGTTTTGGGGCAGAATGAGAAATTCCACATCGCGGAGTTGGTAGAGCGTCTCGAGCAAACCGCCATCAGCCATCAGCAGGCAGCGAATATCTTCACTTCGCCGATACGCGAGGTGGAGGATTTTCACGGGGCGTACAGCAAGGACGACCGCACACGGTGCTTCATCAAGGTGCAGGACGGATGCAACTATTTCTGCTCGTATTGCACGATCCCTCTGGCGCGAGGAAAAAGCCGCAATCCCTCCATTTCATCGATTATCGAGCAAGCGAAAGAGGCTATTTCCGGCGGTGCCAAAGAGTTGATCCTGAGCGGTGTGAACATAGGCGATTTCGGACGCAGCACCAACGAGCATTTCATCGATCTGATCAAGGCGCTCGATGCGATCTCCGTGCCTACGGAGCAAGGAGAAGCGCCATTCCGGATACGTATATCCAGTTGCGAGCCGAACTTACTGAGCGATGAGATCATTGATTTTGTGGCGCAGAGCCGGCACTTTGCGCCGCATTTTCATATTCCTTTGCAGAGCGGCAGTAACGCCGTGCTGAAGATCATGGGGCGGCGATATACGCGCGAGCTCTTTGCGGAGCGTGTGGCGCATATCAAAGCCGTCATGCCGAATGCTTTTATCGGGGTGGATTGTATGGTAGGTGTACGCGGAGAGACAAAAGAGTGCTGGGCGGATTATGTCGATTTCATCGAGTCCCTGCCGGTTTCCCAGCTGCATGTCTTCACGTATTCGGAGCGCGCGAACACGCGTATGTTGGAGATGGATCTGGAGGTCGTGCCTCAACGCGAACGCGAGCAGCGCAGCAAACAGTTACACGCCATCAGTGCCCGCAAGACCGAGGCTTTCTACCGCGAGCACCAAGGCGAAAAAGCCACTGTCCTTTGGGAGGGCAAGCGCATCAACTCGGCTACAGACCCCGGCAACTACCTCATGGAGGGTTTCACCGAGAATTACATCAAAGTGTCCTGTCCGTACGACAAGGCGAAAGTGAACACGTTCAAAGAGATTATTATTCGAACGATCTGATATTTTCTTATTCTTTTTAGAAGTCCTTTGGCTTGCGTCCGCATAGGTCAAAGAAGGGGCAGAACGCCGGACATTTATCCTCGTCGCATTGCGGGAAGGTGTTGGCGGTCAGCAGTTCTTTGGCTTTGGTTTGCAGCGTGGCGATAAAGTCTCCGGCTATAACGGCATAATCGCGCACGGTAGCGTTCTCTACGTCGATCGTGGTCTCTATGTCCGTCAGTTTCCTGCGGCAGAAATAGAGATTCGGCTCGATAGGCAGCGACGCGGTGTTATTTGCTTTGACGGCATGACTATAGACGAGCGTCTGGCGGACATACCCTTTGTCCTCGCTCACCATCAGATCCTCCCAAGTGGCGGTCATTTTCTTCTCATGCGTCGTGTCGTTGTACGAGCCGGATTTGTAATCCACCACACGCAGCCGTTCTTCACCCGGTGCACCGTAGATATCCATACGGTCGATCGTTCCGCCGGAGAGGATCTCTCCTACTCCGTCTATTTGAATCGGGAACATCAATTCTTTCTCCAGGAGATATATCTGCAAGCCGGCTTTGGCATCTTCCCGGTCGCGCTCTAAGATATTGGACACATAGCCGAGAATAACTACGTTCTCGGAGATATGGTGCGCCATGACGTAATGTGCGCTCTCTTCGGGATGATCTTTCTGCCACAAGGCGTTCATAGCCTGATATGCCGCCGTCAGGGCTTGCTGCAACTTCGTTTCGTCCGTGCGGATTGCTTCGATTTCATCGGGAGAAACGAGCACCGGAGCCGTGTTGTCGCAATGGAGATATTCGCGGTACAGATGCTCCATGGCATGATGGACAAACGAGCCTAAGGTGTTCGGAGCAAAGAGTACCTCTTCGTCCTCTTTGGGACGCAGACCTAATATGTATTGCATATAGAAACTGCGGGGACAGGAGATATAGGTATTGAGTGCGCTGGGCGAAAGGCGGTATGGTGCACCGCTCTTGCGGCGCAGCCGCCCTTGTGCATCTTTGGTCAGCAGGGAGAGAAGAGAAGGTGCTTCCTCTTCCTCTCCGATGGAATCGGCTATAGGCGCGAGCACGGAACGTTCCGACAGCGTGGATTCGATCAGCCGGAACTCGTCGGAGTATTTCATTTGCAGGATAAAACGCGACATTCCTTTGCCTCCTTCGGCGGTCTCGGCAGTTGCGTATAGCAAGGTGGCATCACCCGTGCGGCTGATAAGACGGAAGAAGTTATAGGCATAGACGGTGGCGCGTTCTTCGGGGGTCTGCATATGGAATGCCTTGCGAAGATAGAACGGAATGAAACTGCCGTCACGCTGTTTTTGCGGCAACACTCCTTCCTCCACGTTCAGGATCAGCAGTTTGTCGAAATCCAGGAGACGCGTCTCCAATACGCCCATCACCTGTATATCCGTCACCGGTTCGCCGTGGAAAGGCAGTGTGACGGCTTCCATCGTGCGGCGAACCAGCAGACGCAGCAGTTTGAGCGTGAACGGCACATCGCCGAGCCCGGTAGTAATGAGCAGACGCATCTGATTCAGGATCTTGCGCACTTGGTATTCGGACTCCAAGACCAACAATTCCTGCCATCTCAGTTCGCCAAGGCTTTTGGGCTTTGTTTCCGGGCTGTCGGGCTCGGTGGAATGTTCGTTTTCCTCCGATGAAATCGCGTCACCCTGCATGTTGATAACCGGGAAGAGCGCTGCTATGAGTTGGTCTATCAGTTCGGGCTGCACCACCTCCGCAGCCGCACCGCGGTCTTTGGAAGAGAGCCAGTTGAGCGTGCGCAGGTAGATATCCGTGTTGCGCAGCGGGAAACCCTTGGTGATGTTAATCGGTTCGGGTCTGTCGTTGCCCGGCAGGGTGATCGCCGGCAGGGTATGAATAACCGCTTCAAGCATCGTTTCGTCGCCTATGACGATACCTACCCGTTGCCCTTTGGCGGTGTAGTTCGTTTGCAGCCATCGGTGTACGTATTGCGCCTGTGCCTCGCGGGACACGCAGGAGAGCACATGCACCTCGCGCACCTCGTCCCATTGCCGCGGAGGCAGCGCTGCGCCTAAGATACCGCTGTTGAGTTGCGCAAAGGAGAACGCTTTGGTGTTGGTCTCAAAATCGCGCACATAATCCCAATAGAAGAGCGCCTGATCGCTATCTTTCAGCCGCGCCATCAGTTCGCGCTCCACAGGCAGAAGGTAGTTAAAGCCCACAAAGACGAACATCCGTCCCTCTATCTGCTCCTGTACGGACTCGTCCTCCCAATGGGTCAGAACGGCTCTTTGACGCATGCCGGGGTAGCCCTTATGTTCCGCAATGAGCTCTTCCTGCAGAGCCTGATAGAGATCGTATAACTGCCGCCATAGTTTCTCGTATTGACGGCGGATCGAATCATCTTCGGCGTTTTGGTCGCGCGCTGCAGCCATGGGGTCAATAAGTGCCCTCAGACGCTCCACGACCTCCGCGTCTAATTTCCATTCGCCTAACTCTCTTGCGGCGATGGTGTTATCGAAGAAATTAGGTACCTGCTCCGCCCGCATCGAGACATCGACGTTCGTGAAATCCGCTATCATCTGCCTGCCGAACTCGTAGAACATGTCCAGCGGCATGAGGTCGGGATCGCCGGCGTTGAGACGGCGGTAATGCTTGTAGAGCCGGACGACGGTCATCAACTCGTCTTCCGGGTATAACGGACTGAGTGCATCCTGTAACTGCGGCAGGGTCAGCACCGTCGGTGCCCAAATGACTTTCGCTTGACGCTCTTGCTGCAAACGCAGCAGCTCGTCTTTGAGCACCAAGCCGGCACGATGGCTCGGCAGAACAAAGGTGGTGCGACTGAGTTGTTTCCAATCTGTTTTTTCGATGATAGACCGGGCGGTCTGTTGTAAAAAAGTCTCCATTACTTCACCTCCACTAATTGATTTTTACGGGCGTACCACAAGAATCCTTTCACATTCACATATCCCATACGGCGCAGTGCCTCCATGTATTCGCGTACTTGCCGGAGGTATTGGTTTTCCCAATGTCCGAACTTATAATCGAGCACGATCGCTTCGTTGGTCACGGGATTAATCATCACGCGGTCGGGTCTCAACTCGCGTCGGTCGATATAGATCGCCTGTTCCAGTTTGAGTTGCCATGGTGCAGTAAACCAGTCGCGCATCTGCTCATTGCCGTTCCATGCCGATGAAATCAGGGTTTTCAGGGCTTCTTTCTGCGCCCGGTCGCGTATCTCTCCGCGGCTCTCGAAATCGTCTAACACCGCCTCCAACTCATCGGCTTTGCGGATGTTAGCGAAGATCTCATGGCATAGCGTACCCTCGTCCATACGCGCCATACGGCGATAAGCCTCCTCGCCGCAATCCGTGTATAGCGCGCCTTCCTGCGACTGAACGAAACGCACCTGATCGCTGTTTGCCCAGAACTCCGCCTCCTCCTTCGTTACTTCGGCCTTGTCCCTTTGGCCTTTTATCACGGGTTCGCCCGCTTCGTATTCATCGCCCCCCACATAGTCCATGATGTATTTGCCTACGTGATTGAAAGTGCCGGGTTTGCCGTCTTTGAGCACGGGGTATGAAGTGGAAATATAGAGATTATCTTCGGCGCGTGTGAGGGCTACGTACAGCATGTTCAAGTTATCCACACGCATGTTTTCGTGCTCCTCATCGTATTCGGCGCGGTAGGCGGAGTTAGCCATCTCGGCTCCGTCGGCTATCGGCACATAGTCGTTGCCTGCCTCCAACGCTGCGGGCACTTCGCACCAGATCTTCTGTGCGTGTTTGCCTGCCTCTTTGGTCCAGGAGCAGAAAGGCACGAAGAGCGTCTGCGCCTGCAGACCCTTGCTGGCATGAACGGTCATGATACGGATCGCATTGGCGGAAGAGGCGGGCACGGATTTCTCGTGCATCGTGTCGTCCCAGTAGTTCAGAAAATCCGTCACCGAACTGCCGTATGCGCTCACATAGCCGCGGGTGCGGTCCAGGAGATTATTGAGATAGGCGGTCTCGGTGCCGGTGTACTGTCCGTCCTCGTCGCAAAGAAGAATAGCGATGAGGGTGCAGACCGCCTCGTACAGCGGTGTGTGCGCCGGGAGGCGCGTGTGCATTTCCTCGATGAAACCGGTGCGACCGGTGGCTATCTCGATGTATTTGGCGGCTACGTCATCGCTGTTCGCCAACACCCGCAGACCGGCGATGATGATCTTCACCGCCTCGGAGGCTTCTAACAGAAAACTATCCGCTGACACGATCGCCACACGGCTCAGGTGCGGGTAACTATCCGGATCTAAGTACGCATGCAGGTCGGTGATCAGTGCCGCATCTTTCTTCTCCCGCACCAACACCATTATGTCCGATGGAATCGCGCCTTTTTGCAATAATTCCTCCATCGTGTCGAACATTGCGGCGGTCAGTTCTTCTTTCGTACCTTTGGGGAATGCCTGAAAATGCACATAGCCGCCTTTCTTTTTCGCCTGATAGAATTCCTCCAGGTGCTCCGGGGTGAATTGTTCGCCGTAGATACGTTCGGCGGCTCCTTGGTGACCGATGAGGTATTGGAAGAGCGACAGGTTGAAGCGGACTACCTCTTCGGAGCTGCGGAAATTGCGGGTGAGGGAGGTAAAGCGTTCGTTGATCTTATCGTGCGTCAACTCGTTTTCGGGTGCAGTGAGGGCATCCATGATATGCCAGTCGCCGTTGCGCCAGCGGTAGATAGACTGCTTGATGTCGCCTACAATGAGCAGCGTGTTTCCCGTGCCGGCGAGCACGTCTTGCAGCAGCTGCTTGATCACGCTCCATTGCAAACGGCTCGTGTCCTGAAACTCATCCATCAGCACGTGGCGGTAACGGATGCCCGCTTTCTCTAAGATAAAGTCCGCATCGCCGTTTCTAAGCGCCTTGCTCAGTGTGCCGGCGGTACGGGCGAGAAGCGCGCAGTTGGCTTCCGACAGGTTGCGTTGGATCAAGTTCTGCAGAGACGCCATCAGCTCCATGTCACGGCTGAAACGGATCGTCAGTTGGAGCGTGTTGTAGATCCACTCTACCCTTTGGGCAAGAATAGTAGCCTGCACCGCGGCATCCACTACCGCCGCCGGCAGCTTCGTCCATTTGCCACCTTGTGCATCAGTCATCTGCAGATCCGTCAGACCGCGGAAACGATCTTTTGCCGGCACCTCTTCCGGTGCTTCTACCGATCGGCGCAGACGCGCACACGCTTTCTCTATATCTTTCGCATGAGGCAGCGGTTTGGGCATCGTCGCTTTGTTATCGATCAGTTCCTCCGTGCGGATGCCCGAAACGAGTTGCTGCAACTCCCTTACCTCCGCATTCGTCCGCCATAAATCCTCGATGATCGTCCGGCGGCGCGCTATCGTCGATGCGTCGAAACAGATACGACCGTCGGCATCCAAGATCTGCACCGACTCGTTGTACAGCTCTTTCGCCATCTGGCATAGGCTCTGACGTACATCCCATTGGCTCTCTTTGTCTAATTTGAGCCGCATGTAATCCTCCAATATCTGTTTGTCCTCCTCCGTCAGTTCGGTGGTCAGCAACTGATCTACGGCGGTACGGATCACATGGTCTATATCCAGCTCCGTGCTCAGTCCCGCGCTCATCTTCAGGATGCCTGCCAAACCGCTCAGCAGGGTCTGCAGGAACGAGTCGATCGTCATTACCTGCACGTTGTCGTAGTCGAGCAGCATTTTCCGGAAGCACTCCTCCGCCCGCGCAGCCAACACCGCATCCGGCACATTCTGATCGCGCAGCATGAAACATCGTGCGCGCTCCAGAAAATCTTTCTGTTCACCACGCGAGATGGCATACAGGTAACTGATGATACGTTCGCTCATCTCCGCCGTCGCTTTGTTGGTGAAGGTGATGGCAAGGATCGAACGGTAGTCCTCGCCGGACAACAGCAGTCCCACGTAATAGGCGGCTAAGGTATAAGTCTTACCCGTTCCCGCCGATGCCCGGCATACCGTCACCGGCTTTTGTATATTGATCAGTCTCTCCACAGATGTATAAATTTTGGGTGCAAATTTACAAAAAAATTTTGATATATGCAAATAATTTTACACATTTCCGCAAATTTTATTTTGCCAAAATTATACCATTCCGCAAATTTTGGGCAAGCAAAAAGCGCACCGAAATGCGCTTTTTATTTGTTTTTTACGCGTGCTCTGCGTCGTACTCCTGTCCGCAGATCTTCCACAGGTACTTGCGCATGGTTTTGCAACCATCGGCACGGTTCTTCTGCTCCGCGAAGTTGACTTGGTCCTCGGACATGTGGCTCAGGTCGTTCTTACGCGCACGAACCTTCGCCTCAACGGCGGTAAAGCGCGCTTTCGCTTT
>ODAI011278669.1_pt1 | contig 17172 bp, 11 predicted proteins | sample 1539321 | NCBI WGS metagenome assembly ODAI01 (sample SAMN02144231, study PRJEB22623) | gut metagenome | biome: sheep rumen | host: Ovis aries | place: New Zealand | reverse complement strand
CCCTTCTGTAAGTGCCTGCCTTCCAACCACAGAAAGCAGCGCGCCTGCATGAGCATATATCATATCGTCATCTACAACAATCTCCGAAAAACGCTTTCCAAGACTTATGACAACTCCCTTGAAACCCGCATCGCTCACAAGAAGATTACTTCCGTTACCCGCAACAAAGTACTCTATGTTATTCTGTCTTAAGAAAACCACAAGTTCGACAAATGTTGCCATATCATCAGGTGTCACATAAGCCCTGCACTTACCACCGGCCTTTATGCTCGTGTGGCAAGCCATACTCTCATATGGAAGCACATTATCTTCCTTACAGATTCTTCTTAGTTCCTCAAATAATATATTATCTTCCATATCATTCCTTACCCATAGCATATTTGCATGCACCATATATACCTGCGTCGTTGCCCAAACCAGCAATCACGATCTTAGTTTCTTTGCACGGTCCGAACGCTCTTTCTACATATATCTTTCTTATCTTATCAAGTAAAAAATCACCTGCATCGGCGACCCCGCCACCTATCACAAATACTTCAGGATCTATAAGACATGCTATATCAGAAAGTGCTGTTCCAAGGCAGACACTCATCTCATCGACAACCTTCACGCACAGTTCATCGCCTGTTTTCGCAAGATCAAATACATCTCTGACTTCAAAGTCTGACTTAAGCGACGTCTTGTAGATTCCTTCTTCTATGAGCTTAAGTGTACGTCTCTTTATGCCCAACGCCCCGGCTCTTTCTTCAAGTGTATCATATTCCCCGCCATCAAACACAAGAGGCATATGACCTATCTCTCCAGCCGCACCTCGCGCGCCTGTTACCAGGCGATCTTCGATCACGATGCCACCGCCTATACCTGTTCCGATGGTTATCATAACAGCGCTTTTTCTACCCATGGCACCTCCTGCCATGACTTCGCCCAAAGCCGCAGCATTTGCATCGTTAATGGCATATACAGGACACGATACATAGGGCTTTGAGGCTTCTTTCACATCTACCTCGCCCCAGCCTATATTGACAAGACCATGTACGATTCTGTCATCCTCTACAGGACCCGGAAGTCCTATTCCGATAGCATCGATCCGCCCCGCTTCTATATGCTCAAAAATAGAATCATATATATCCGAAAGCACATGCGCCCCACTATCTTCTGTCCTTGTTTTTATAGACCATTTTTCAATAAGTGTTCCGTCTTCAAAAAGCCCCATCTTGATTGATGTGCCGCCGACATCTATACCTGCATATATGCTCAACCTTCATCACCTGCTTTTTCAAGTCTCGCCTGAATCCTCTTGTAGAATTCTTCAGCCGCATTGTAGCCCATCTTCTTCTGTCTGTGATTGACAGCAGCCGTTTCAACGATGATCGCTGTATTACGGCCTGGTCTTATCGGAATAGAGTGACAGACAACCTTATTGCCTAAGAACTCAACAGTCTCATCCTCCATTCCAAAACGGTCATACTTAGCTTCCTTACTCCACTCTTCGAGCTTGATGACCATATCTATGGACTGAGTTTCCTTAACCTTCTCAACACCGTACAGAGACTTCACATCTATGATGCCTATACCTCTCAACTCGATAAGATACTTGGTTATGTCAGGAGATGTTCCGATGAGAGTATCATCACTGACCTTATGTATCTCAACAACATCATCAGATATGAGTCGGTGACCTCTTCTTATAAGCTCAAGAGCAGCCTCGCTCTTACCTATACCACTCTCACCCATGATAAGAACGCCCTCACCGTATACATCGACAAGAACACCATGGATTGAGATAACAGGTGCAAGCATGACCTTCTGCCATCTTATGATCTCTGCCATAACAGATGATGTAGAATCCTTGCTCGAGAGAATCGGAACATTATACTTAAGAGCCATCTCAAGAAGATCCAGATCAGGCTTGATATCCCTACAGAATACTATACATGGCACCTTGAAGGACAGAAGCTGTCTATAGCGCTCTTTTCTCGATTCAATATCAAGAGAATCAAGATAAGCTTTCTCAACAAAGCCTATGATCTGAACTCTCTCATTGTCAAAGTGATCAAAGAATCCTGCTAACTGCAAAGCCGGTCTGTTGATATCAGGCTGTGTTATCAGCACATCATCAGTATCGATCTGCGGTGTGAGATTCTCAAACTTCATCTTTTCCACAAGTTTGGTAAGTGGATAATTATCTGCTACATTCATACCTTTTTCTCCTGTCTAATGAAAATATTCATAAATCCTGTTTGCGTCATTTTTGCTTATTCCATCCGCATTCATAAGCTCATCAACGCTTGCTTCCTTAATCATCATGATGTCCCTGAAGTAGCGCATAAGAGCCTCCCTCTTCTTCGGTCCGATATTCTTGATATCCTCAAGCTCAGATTTCACTTCCCTCTTCGAACGAAGAGACCTGTGAAATGTTATCGCAAACCGATGCGCTTCATCCTGCATGCGCGTTATCAACCTGAAGCCCTGCGAGTGTATATCAAGAGGCTGTATCTCACCCTGATAATAAAGACCTCTTGTTCTGTGATTATCATCCTTGACCATACCACACACAGGTATGTCAAGTCCCAGCTCATTAAGAACTTCACATGCTATATGAACCTGTCCCTTACCGCCATCCATCATGATGAGATCCGGGAATATACTAAAGCTTCCTAGATCCCTATCACCTTCTTTTTCTCTAAGGCCGTGACTAAAGCGCCTTGTAAGCACTTCCTTAAGTGAAGCATAATCGTTCGGTCCTTCAACAGTCTTTATCTTGAACTTCCTATAATCACTTTTTTTCGGCTTGCCGTCCTCGAAAACTATCATAGAACCGACACTGTCAGTACCGCTTATGTTGGAGATATCATAGGCCTCCACACGTCTGGCGTAATCCATGCCGATCAGTTCACAGATCTGTCTGACTGCACCCTTAGTTGCAGCCTCTTCTATCTTCAGGTTATCAAGATCCTTCTCAAGAGCAATCCTTGCATTCTCCCTTGCAAGTTCTATAAGACCTTCCTTTATACCCTTTTTAGGTATCTCTATAGAAACCTTCTTACCCTTAACCGCAGTCAGGAACTGCTCTAAGAGTTCTCTTTCTTCAACGTCACACTCGATAAGTATCTGTGGAGGAATATAAGGAGTTCCTCCGTAGAACTGCTTCAGAAACTCACCTATGACATGCTCCTTCTTCGCATCATCATATACCGTCATCCTGAATAGTTCACGACCTGATACTCTTCCGCTTCGCACGAAGAATACCTGAACAACTGCGTCCGTGTGCTCGATACTGCATGCTATAACATCCCTGTCCTCATCAGCCCATGTATTGATCCTCTGCTTCTGAACCACATGCTTTATACTCTGTATATGATCTCTATACTTTGCTGCTTCCTCGAACTTAAGAGCATCTGACGCTTTGTACATCTTATCCTCAAGTTCGTGTATTACATACTTATAGTCTCCATCAAGAAGCCTGCAGGCATTATCAACAGCTTCGTTATAGGCTTCCTTAGATATAATCCCAAGGCATGGCGCAGAGCATATCCCCAGGTGATGATTGAGGCAATCCTTGGTAACTACGCCTTCTTTCAGATTTTTCTTACAGGTTCGAAGCTTATATATCTTCTGCAGCAAGGACACTGTCTCGTTAACAGCCTTCTTACTTGTGAAAGGGCCGTAGTACTTCTCATTATCGGGTTCTTTTTGCTTGACAGCTATAACCCTTGGAAAGTCTTCACTTCTTGTGACCTTGATGCATGAATACGCCTTATCATCCTTAAGAAGTGTATTGTACTTAGGACAGTGTTCCTTGATAAGATTACACTCAAGAACAAGCGCTTCTAATTCCGAATCAGTAACTATATATTCAAATCTCGCCACATGAGAAACCATCTGCTCTATCTTCGTTGAGAGATTGCGACTGCTCTGAAAGTACTGTCTGACTCTGTTTTTGAGGATTATAGCTTTACCCACATAGATGATCTCATCAGATGCGTCATGCATGATATACACACCGGGCTTGGCCGGGAGTTTTTTTAATTCTTCCTCTATATCAAACATATAACCAGATCCTCTCATATTGAAACGGGGAAATCCCCAGACATATTATGCCTGAGGATCGTTTGCCAACGGCTTTTCGATTCCCTTTATTCTCCTGTATATATCCATGAATTCCTCGCCTGTTATCGTCTCCTTCTCAAAGAGGAACTGTGCGATCTCATCAAGACAATCCATGTTAGAAGTAATAAGTGCCAAAGCTTCATCATAACTAGCCTTAAGGAGCGCCCTTACTTCCTCATCTATGCGAGCCTGTGTAGTCTCTGCGCAGTTAAGAGTCATGCCTCCATCAAGATACTTAGATTCCTGATCAGCAAGAGACATCATACCAAAGTATTCTGACATACCAAGCTTCATGATCATATTGCGGGCTATGTTGGTAGCCTTCTCGATATCGTTGGCTGCACCGCTTGTCTCCTTGTTAAACTTAGCAACCTCTGCGGCACGACCGCCCATATATATAACAAGCTCTGTAAGATAATGCTCCTTATCCTCGAGGAACTTCTCCTCTTCAGGTACCGGAAGAACATAGCCTAAAGCACCCATAGTTCTAGGAACTATAGTGATCTTCTGTACAGGATCAGCGTTCTTCTTAAGTGCTGTGACAAGAGCGTGACCCACCTCATGATAAGCGACGATCTTTTTCTCTTCCTCGCTCATGATGCGGTCTTTTTTCTCCTTACCTGCCACAACAACTTCTATGGATTCCATAAGATCGTTCTGTGAGACACTCTTTCTGCCCTTTTTAACAGCATTTATCGCAGCCTCGTTAACTATGTTGGCAAGGTCTGCGCCTACAAGTCCACTTGTTGCAAGACCTATGACCTTAAGATCAACTGTGTCATCCATGAGAACATTCTTCGAGTGAACCTTAAGAGTCTCTATTCTGCCCTTAAGATCAGGCTTCTCTACAATAACTCTTCGGTCAAAACGTCCCGGACGAAGAAGCGCCTTATCAAGAACCTCAGGTCTGTTGGTAGCACCGAGGATTATTATACCCTTAGAAGGATCGAATCCATCCATCTCAGACAGAAGCTGATTAAGAGTCTGTTCCTTCTCGTCGTTGTTATATCTTGAATTACGACTCTTACCGATAGCATCTATCTCATCTATGAAGATGATACATGGCGAATTCTCTGAAGCCTGCTTGAAGAGGTCTCTTACTCTTGAGGCACCGACACCGACATACATCTCCACGAAATCAGAACCAGAGATTGAGAAGAAAGGAACCTTAGCTTCGCCAGCTACAGCCCTTGCAAGAAGGGTCTTACCTGTACCCGGAGGACCTATGAGGAGTGCGCCCTTAGGAAGTCTCGCACCGATCTTCGTATACTTATCCGGGTTATGAAGGAAATCGACGATCTCCTTCAGGGACTCCTTAGCTTCCTCCTGACCGGCAACATTTTCAAATGTTACGCCGGTCTGATTCTGCATATATACCTTCGCACGGCTCTTGCCGACGCCAGTAAATCCACCGCCCTCAGACATAGCTCTTCTAAAGATAAATGAGAAGAAAAGATATATAAGGATAAAAGGAACGATGAACTTTATCATCTCTATGAAGAAGTTATTCTCTTCTATAGTCGCCTTATACTTAACGCCCTTTTCATCAAGAAGCTTAAATGTATCCTCTCTGTATATCATACCTGTATAATACTTGGTCTTAACAGGCATAGTGTCATCCTTGAGAGTAAGCGTAATCCTCGTAGATGAATAAGTTACTGTATCGACTTTATCCTCGTTGACATATGTAAGGAATTCATCATAGGTTATCTCTTTGTTATATAACATATTGCCAAGATATGAAAGTAACAGAAGAAGACCACTTGTTACAAGAACTGTTATAGCAAGTATTATCAGTGTCTGATTTGACTGTGGCTTCTTGCCGCCCCCTGGCTTTTTGTTGTTTTGATTGTTATAATTATTGCTCATTATATCCTTTCCTCATCAGTGGAATTCAGAGAATTCCTCAAGAAACTTTCTGAATTCAAGTCTTGAATCGGCGATTCTGCTATTGTCATGTGTATCAAGCGCCTTTTCAAACCTTCTTATAGCATCCTCTATGATCATCCTGTCCATACCGGTAGACTCCTCATAGAGCCTCTCGCCCTTAAGAAGAAGGAGCTTGTTCTCCTCATTATCGCGCGGATGGATCTTAAGATATGACAATTCCTTGAATCTTGCCTCAATCTCTTCATCAGTCATGTCATTGTCCTGATTCTTGATGATCTGACGAACAGTCTTGCCTGTAGAATTAACCTTCACAACAACCTCAAGAAGAGAATTGATATCATAAGTATAAGTCACATCGATACTCTGAGCTCCCGCCTTGTCCTTAGGAACCTCGACCTCAAGCTCTGCAAGAGACACGTTGTTCTGCGCAAAACGGCTCTCACCCTGAAGAACATTCACACGGATGCGAGTCTGATTGTCATTCACAGTATACAGTGTCTCGGTTCTGCTCGCCGGAATAACAGTATTGCGCTCGATGATCGGACAGTAGTGACCATCCTCATAGCGCTTATCGCCCATATCTACCACAACTTCGGTACCGAGAGTAAATGGACACACATCTGTAAGAACGATTTCCTTGATGTCCTCATCTCGCTCCTTCATGGCGCCCACAACAGCAGCACCAAGAGCTATAGCCTCATCCGGATTGACCGATATATCAGGAAGCTTCCTGAAAAGCTTCGATACAAATGTTCTGACAAGCCTTAGCTTAGTGGCGCCACCAACGAGTACAACCTTGTCAAGATCAGCAAGCTTGACCTTAGAGTCCGACAGACTCCTCTTTACAGGACCTCTGATCCTCTCAAATATATCCTCAAGCGCCTTCTCATAATCGTCTATATCAAGCTCAAACACGTATTCCTTATCTCTTAAGTTGACAACCATCTTAGAGACCACTCCGTCCTCGAAGTTGATCTTGCAGAGATCTGCCTGCTTATGTATATATCTCTTCTCTTTCTCGGTAAGACTTTCTCTGTCTATCTCCTTATACTTCTCAAAGAAGAGCTCCTCTATAACACATGTGAAGTCCTCACCACCGAGGAAGTTATCGCCTGCCACAGCGCTTACCTCAAGTATCTTATCATACAACTCCAGTATAGACACATCAAATGTACCGCCACCCAAGTCGAACACTAAGAATCTCGCATTCTCCCTGTTCTGATACAAGCCATAGGCTATGGCTGCAGCGGTAGGCTCACTTATGATACGCTCAACCTTGATGCCTGCAAGTTCACCTGCACGCTTAGTCGCACGTCTTCTTGCATCATTAAAGTACGCAGGCACACTTATAATAGCCTCTTCTACCTTCTCACCAGTATAAGCTTCCGCATCCTCCTTAAGATACCTGAGTACGAAAGAAGACAGCTCCTCAGGAGAAAAAGTCTTACCCGAAAGAACATACTTTCTCTCACTTCCCATATCTCTCTTAAATACACTCGCACAAGTCTCAGGGTATAGAAGCGCTCTTTCTCTGGCAACTTCGCCCACATATATCTGACCATCCTCATCAACACTTACATAGGAAGGAGTCAGATTGTTACCAAGCCTGTTTGGTATCATAACAGGCTTTCCATCTTTGAAATACGCAACCAAGCTGTTCGTGGTTCCAAGATCTATTCCTACTATCATATATTCCTATCTTTCCTTTTCCATTCGTATATAAGGCCTGTTTCAAGGCCTGTTTCAACATCCTTAAACACAAAACGATGATTCTCCATCATAATATAGCCATGATGACTCCCCTCCTTCGGTATAGAAACAGAACCCGGATTGATATATGTATAATCCTCATATTCTGCAACCTTAGGAACGTGAGTATGACCGCAAAGCATGATTCCGCCGTCATGACAGAGTGACGATTTCTCGCCATGAATATGACCATGACTTGCATATATGTTCATATCACCTTCACTCACAATAGCATAATCAGCCATGATTGGGAAGTCTAAGACCATCTGGTCGACGTCACTGTCGCAGTTTCCACGAACACATATGATGTCATCCTTAAGGCTATTAAGGCGTACCGCCACAGCCTTAGTATCATATCCAGAAGGAAGATCATTCCTCGGTCCATGATAGAGAAGATCTCCAAGAAGAAGGATCTTAGAAGGCTTCTCCTCCTCTATCCTCTTAACAAGATGTTCCATATAACGTATACTTCCATGTATATCAGATGCTATCAATAATCTCATAAAGCTTCAACCAAATCCTTAAGTTCTTCTACTCTGACATCCTCTATCCTTCCTTCATCCATAGCCCTAGCAAGCTCTGGATTAACAGGAAGTGATGCTCTAAGCGGGATGTTGTATATATCTGCGATATCAACAAGAGAACTTTCGCCGAATATATCTATCCTCTTACCGCAATCAGGACACTTTATATAAGCCATGTTCTCGACTATTCCAAGAACCGGTATGTTCATCTTATAAGCCATCTTGATGGCTTTCTTAACTATCATGCTCACAAGACTCTGAGGTGTACTGACTATGATCACGCCATCAAGAGGTATGGACTGGAAGACAGTCAGAGCAACATCCCCCGTTCCCGGAGGCATATCTATGAACATATAATCCACATCGCCCCACATAACTTCTGTATAGAACTGCTTCACAGTATTAGCTATAACAGGTCCTCTAAGAAGTACCGGATCTGTCTTATCCTCCAGAAGAAGATTAACCGACATAGCCTTGATGCCGCACTTTGACTCTGAAGGCAGAAGGAATTCTCCATCTTCAACAGCATCACTAAGATTAAAAGCCCTCTGAATAGATGGTCCTGTTATGTCTGCATCTATGACTGCAACCTTCTTATCACGGCTAGCCATAGCACAAGCCAAGAGACTCGTAACAGTCGACTTGCCGACGCCACCCTTACCGCTTATGACACCGATAGTTTTCTTAATATGCGTATATTCGTTCTGTTCTAATTTTTCAATACCAGGCACTCTAACCTATCCTCCTGTTCAAGAAGCTTCATAAAAGCATCATAATTCTCATACGAATGCTCCACTTCTCTTGAATATATATGCATCAGGTCCACCTGCTCTTCCTTTGCAAATGTACCGCAATTCTTATAGTATACGGCCATACCCATATCTCTTATAAAGATATACCCAAGCACCGCGAACTTAACCTTTGAAAGAAGCTTCGAATCATCTACAGCCTTAAGAACATATCTGTACAAAAAGTACATAAGAAGATGCTCATATTCGTACATACGAGACTTCATATATTCTTCGAATTCACTAAGAAGCTTGGCATAATCAGTGCTTTCATACATATCAAGAACAAGCTTTTCATAATATCTCCAGCGATCGCTTATGATCTCCATACCATCAAACATGCTCCAAAAGCTTCTATAGCCTTCGCCTACAGCCATACCAAGCTTACTATATGCATGCTCGACATAGAAGTTCTTCTCATATCTCTTGCTATCGATACCCTTCTGGACATCCAAAGCAATCATGAGCGCATTCATATATCTGTCATGGATTGAGAGTTTTCTGTCTCTTGCTATGTTATACATGAGCTGTCTTGCGTTGCTAAGATACATATATAACATAGGGTCCATGTCATTGATCACAGGTTCTCTGTCATCTTCTTCCACAACGAATGAGACCGGTGTATCATCCTTCATGATGAGTTCACATGCAGTTATACACGAGAGTGCTATACCGACTTCCATAGTCTGCCCATATATACCGTAAAACCTCGGAAAGTTCGCACAGGTTTCGCACAGATGCTCTTCTCCAAGAGCAGTATACAGATCACACAGAAGATGCTTGTTAAGGAAAGGGCACCACCCATTCTCGCAAAGAGTGAAGTTAGCTTCACCATCCTCATGGATGATCATAACTTCCTTAATCCTGTCACCGAATTCACCTTCCACCTGAGCATAATACTGCGCAGACTCAGCATCCACGTCAACTTCCCATCCAGCACAGCACGTATCTGTGCACTCAGAAGCTATACATCTGAAATCCTTATAATAATACGGGGTTTTAATCTTCATATCACGCAATCCTCACGACAAAAGCCTTAAAGGTTATTATACTATATATATGCAAAAAATACAAGTAAAACCCCGGCTCAAAATCACATTGACCAAACCTTTTTGTATATTATATAATAATACTGTTGACGCCAAGTCAAAAGGAAAGGACCTTATCATGAATAAAAAAGAAGTATTAGAGATCAAGAAGTTTTTTAAGCCTGATGCAGGCATCATAAGCCGCATATGCAGCTGTTATGTGGATGGCGAGAAGAACATCCTCTTCACATCCAACGACGCTTATTACAACATCTCATCTGAAGAATCTTTCAAGTACATGGATATATTCAAGCACACCATGTCTGGAAGTATCGGAAAGAACCTCTTCAATCTGACATTTCCACTTAGCGAGACCATGCCCAAAAAACAAGAACACCTATATTCTATACTGACAGGAAAGCTTGAAGACGAAGAAAAGCTCAAGGAATTCTATCAGGATATCATAGACAATTACAGCTATGCAAGCAACTATTATATAATCCTTATCTACGGCCGCTACGATGTTCCGGGTAAGGCAAAGGACGGCGAAGAGATATTCGACGCCTCAACAGACGTATATGATTTTATACTGTGCAGCATCTGTCCTGTGAATCTCACCAAGGCAGCCTTAGGGTACGATGCTAAGGAGAACGCGATGCGCGAGCTCATCCGCGATTGGGTAGTAGAACCACCTGTAAAGGGTTTTCTCTATCCTGCCTTCAACGACAGAGCCACAGATATACACAGCCTCCTCTACTTCAGCAAGGATGCCGTGAACATCGATGAGGCCTTCATACAGGGTGTCTTCGACATAGAGAAGACTCCTACCGATGCTAAGACTCAGAACACAACATTTAACGAGATAATCAGCGACACACTCGGCAATTCAGGCTCTCTTGATATGATCAAGCAGATTCAGGACAACTTCAACGAGATGGTCGAGAACGCCAAGATCAATGAAGAACCACTCTTTATGACAAGAAGCACCATCTCGAAGATATTCGAGAGAAGCGGCGCTGACGATGAGACTCTTGAGAGCCTCAACGAGGTCTTCACTCAGAAGACTGCAGAAGCTGACGATGTCATCATGGCTTCAAACATAACTTCCATGAAGAGCCTCACCATCGAATCACCGGACCTCACCATCAAGGTTAAGCCTGAGCACAACAACCTCGTTACCACGAAGGTTATCGACGGACGTAAGTATTTTCTGATCCCTGTATCAGAAGATGTGACAGTCAACGGAATCAGCATCAAAGAATAGACGCTGATCCGACTAACTTCTCAAACTCTCTTGAGGAAATGATCGTACATCCGTAACCTCTGACCATGCTCTGCTCGAGCCCGTCGGAGGTTACAACTGTTATATCATAATCTGCGGCATGCACCCTTGCAAAGCGCTCTATGAAGTGGTCAGCTGTCTGCGCCTCCTTCGTATAGACTACAAGGACATTTCCGTTGTAGGTTTCTACATGCTCTGTACCACCCTTGACTCTGTATGCATCGAATACAACCATCACAGGGTGTCCTACATATCCCCTATAGTTACTCATCTTATCAAGAAGCGCACCTCTTGCTGCATCTAAGGATACCTCCATAAGCTCCTTAAGATCGGCAAATGCATGTATCACGTTATACCCATCCACAACCAGGTACTTTTCCTTCGCCTTATACACCTTCTTCGACGAGCCAGAAGTTGCCACAGGAAGCACAGTTTTCTTCACTTTCCTGACATCACGCCCCTTATTCTGACCACCAGTCTTACTCATGATCTCATCTATCTCATCGGTTCCTATAGTCCCTATGAAGGTACTCTTGACAAGTCTTGCTACATCTTCAGTGCTTTCCTTCTCATAAAAACCATATCTGTCTATAGCTGACATATAGTCGATGACCTTTGACGCACCACCTTCACATATGACTGAATCCGAAGTATTATGCACATCGAAGCTTTGCCTGTAATCAAGGCTTCTTACAACTTCTTCGGTGTTATGACACGGTCTGTAATTCACATCGGCAAGATACATCCTGGCACAGCCCTTAGTATAACTCTTAAGCTCATCCATATAGTCGGACAGGCATATGACTGGCGCACTTCCTGTGACTATGGCAATATCACCTTCTACCCCGATATTAGTCTCTGCTCCCATATTGTTAAGGTCAAAAGTCAATCTGTTAAGCGCCTCAAAAGGAAGCTCTATCTCGAAGTCATAATAAGGTTCAAGAAGAACATTATCAGCAAAGTTAAGAGCACATCTTACAGCTCTTTTTGATGCCTCGTAAAAATCAGCTCCAGATGTGTGTTTCTTATGTGCCCTTGCGTAGCGAAGCACTATCTTAACATCTGTCAACTGCGAGCCTGTAAGAATTCCCTTATGTCTATATCTCATAAGAGAATTAAGGATATTGGCCTGATAATTCTTATCGATGATATCTTCAGACACCTCGGATACTACTTCTATTCCGCTTCCATAAGCTCCTTCTATGAGTTCTAGTTCTACGTGTGCATAGTGGCGAAGAGGTTCAAAGTGCCCAAGACCCATGGCACTGCCCCTTATAGTCTCCTTATACAGCACTCTTATTTTAGAGTACTCAAGCTCTATGTGAAAACGCTCCTTAAACTTACCCTTAAGAACATCTAAGTACATCTTGCCCATAACATCTATGATTATGTCTTTGTTGTTGCTCCCCTTAGATACATTCAAGGAAGGCTCTTCAACCTCGTATTCCTTCAGATATCTCATAAGAAGGATATCATCTGTATCCTTAGAAGTCACGGCGACACTTATAACAGGTGTTGCCATAGATATACCATACATATCCTCGATGCCATCTCTTATGCACATGCCTGCAAGTGGTTTTTCAGGTCCCAGAAGATAGCCTGTATCACCTGCCTCAAGGCGATCGACGCACTCATAGCGCTCGCCATTATACTGCCTTATCTGAGATATCTTCTCCCCGAAGTACTCACCTCTGACTTCTACAGAACCCTTCAACACTTTCACATAAGTCATGCGTTCCATAGTACTTGAACGCTTGATCCTGATAACTATGGAATCCGCACCAGTTATATCATGAGGCCTTGAGTACAAAGACAGACCGTGAAGCAGTTCTTCGACGCCAAGCCCCTTAAGAGCACTTCCCGCATACACAGGAACTGCTAAGCCAGCCTCGATTATATCTGCAACATCATCCTCTGAAAATCTTCCATCGAGATACTTCTCGATATACTCTTCTGACACAACAGAGAATTCCTCCATATAGTCAAGCGACATATCTACAGGATTATCTATCATAAGGCTCTGTCTTATATCAGTCATGATCTGCGATTTCTCAACGCCCGGCATATCCATCTTATTGATGTATATATACACAGGGATTGATAGTTTCTTACAGGCACTGTACAAAAGCCTCGTATGTGCCTGAACACCCTCACTTGCGCTTATAACAAGTATAGCAGCATCCAGAGCATAGAGACTCCTCTCAAGATCCTTATAGAAATCCGAGTGTCCCGGCGTATCTATAAGAGTATAGGAAACTCCTTCATATGTGAATCTTGCCTCTTTTGAATATACAGTTATACCCCTTAATCTCTCTACAGGGTCTGTGTCTAAAAAAGTATCCCTATTATCAACTCTGCCGGGCGAATTGATCACCCGGCAGCGATATAGAATATTCTCAGACAACGTTGTTTTACCCGCATCTACATGAGCGAGTATTCCCAATGTAATCTTCTTCATGCTTAATCCTTAACAAGAGCCTTCTCCAAGCAAAACTACCTTCACAGTCCTAAGAAGTATGAGGAAGTCCAAAGTCAGGCTCCAATTGGTTATATACTGGGTATCGAGCTTAACAACCTCTTCAAAATCAGTTATGTTGCTTCTGCCACTTACCTGCCACATACCGGTAAGACCCGGTTTAATAGCCATACGCTTTCTATGATGAAGCTTGTACTTGTTCCACTCATCAAGCGTAGGCGGTCTTGTTCCCACAAGGCTCATATCTCCCTTCAACACATTCAAGAACTGAGGGAATTCATCGATAGAAGTATTACGGATAAAGTTTCCTATACCCTTGCCATTCTCACCACCGATTATACGAGGATCATTCTTCATCTTGAACATCATACCGTCCTTGATGTTATTCTCCTTCATAAGAGCAGCTTTACGCTCTTCGGCATCGAGATACATACTTCTGAACTTGTATATATAGAACTGTTTTCCATTACGACCTATACGGCGCTGTTTGAAGAATATCGGTCCAGGTGACTTGATATATATCATAGGCGCGATGAACACAAAGAGTATCGCAGTAAGGAAGAGTCCAACAAGACCCCCCACTATATCGAAGGCTCTCTTAACGATAGCCTGACCCATAGTTATACGATTTACACTGCTTGATATAACAGTATATCCGCCAAGACGTCCTATAGTTCTCACATAACCTACGCCCTCATAACTGCTTGAGATATTCTCATGAACAGTCAGTCCCATAAGCATACAGTTATATATGAATTGAGAAGTTTTATTCTTATATTCCGAAGGAACATATAAGAATACTTCATCTACCCATTCTCTTGAGAGATATTCGTAAACATCGTCGTAATTAGCAACTATTTTTACACCTTCTACCATATCTCCGACTATGCCGCCATCCATAAGGATTACGCCACGGAGCTTGTACATAGTCTCAAAATCATTCCTAAAGTGCTCTATCATAACCTTCGCTTCAGCCTTAACAGTCACAAGGATCATCGAATCCTTGCCTATACTAGCCTTAGCAAAGAGCTTTTTGAATATCCGCTTCCATAGACCTCGCACAGAGAACGTAAGCACATAATTGATGATAAATGTCATAGAATACACATATCTAGAGTATTCAGTGCTGTGCTTATTAAGGAAGAGATAGAGTATCAGCATGACCATGAGGACAGCTGTATGCTTAAGTGTATACAGAGCCTCGATCATATCGCTTCTCTTCAGTATGCCCTTATACGCATTGGTACAGGTAGCCTCTATAAGAACCACAAGAAGCAGGAAAAGTGCCGCTTCCTGATACACATCCGCTAAGGATGCATTGGCATGGATAGTATCGCGCCTCTGCATATAGGCAAAGAGATACGATATCTCCACGCATATGGCATCAAGCACGATAAAATCCAGATGCTTAATCCATGAATCTTTCTTTTGATTGTAATACATATCAATCACTCCTGTTTAGAAGTAGGATGCATCTTCGAATACATCTTGTAGAAGAATATCTCCAAAGATATAACTATAACTATGATCGTCACGAGGATCGCAATGATTATATACAGTTTTGTATTATCCTTACTATCTTTTTTTGAATCTGATCCATTCTTCGTATCTTGTACATCAACCTTCTCATCCGGTTTTTTCTCGGAATTATCCACCTCATCGACCTTGGCACTGTCATTCGTCTTAGTCTGCACAGGTGCCTCATAAGTACTTCCGATAGTTATGCCCTCCTTATCAAATGCAGTGACAAATCCAACTGCATAGGCTAAAGGTGCGTTCCAGTTGATCGTACACTCATTGACCGACCACGCCTCTATGTGATCAAGGAAGCACTTAGCAGGCGCTATGGTACCCTTCTTCCATCCGCTTCCTCTAACCCACGGATCTTCCATACCTGAATTAGGGCCACCGCTCATAACACCACTCGGTGCAAGAGGGAATGCCGAATCTATAAGATTAGACCAATATCTGTGATGTGGATACTTAACAGCATGCGTGCCGTATCCGGTCACATAAGAATAATCCATAGGATTACGTCCGAGTATATAGTCAAGTGCAGATACAACGCCGTTATAATACTTCTCATCCTGTGACATCACATACTGATATGCAAGCACTATCGCATTGTCAACCACAAGTGAATTCGAGCCCCAGATATAGCCCTTATCATCATCCTTATAAGATATAGTGCCTGCCTTAAGAGGCTGTCCATATCCCTGTTTATCTTCAGTCTTCAAAAAATCATCCGCTACATCCTTAAGATTAGCCTTAAGCTCTTCCATCTTGACACCTGAAGGCTCATTCAGAAGAAGCGAAAGATTACCGAGTGTCGCTGTATGTCCCCAGTCAAATGAAGCATATCCGTCAACACTCTCGCCACCCTTAAGTACCGTATCGATCTTGAGATAATAATCATTATCCTTCATATCATTCAGATACTGCTTATCACCTGTCGCAAGATAAAGCTCACATGCAGCCCAGTAGAACTCATCTACAACCTTATCATCGCCATAAGCTCCACCACCGCCTGATTCCTCAAGTGGTGCGAACATCTTAGGATTAGCTGACGCTGCTTTATATGCAGCCTTGGCTGCGTCAAGACATTTGTCAGCATAAGTCTTATCAAGATCCTTCCACAGACGATAACTCTGCGCAGCGCATGCAGCAAGATTAAGAGTCGCCGCAGTAGTCGGAGGCATGATTATCCTCTCCTGATCATCATCAGCAGGCGCAAGACCAAGTCCAGTCCACTTGATATCATGTACCTTATGGTATACCATATCCTTATATGGTCCGTCAAGCACTATCATCTTCAACATCCATTCCATCTCGTATCTCGCTTCATCGAGAAGGTCTGGATAACCGTTATTATTCTCAGGTATGTTCATGGTCTTATCGGCATAAGCTGACTCACTTCCTGTATAGAGAGCCATCTCATACTGATTCTGCATAAGCCACAACGATATACCGCCATTCACAACATACTTGCCATGATCACCAGCATCATACCAGCCGCCTGTTACATCCTGCGTCTTGCCAGACTTTGTGCCGTTAAAGTCACTCATAATCTGAGCAACATCACTTGCATGTCCCGCTTTACGTGCAAGTGCCTTGGTATCACCAGAAGTTATATATTCACTCTTAATCTCGATTCCTGATCTGTTCTGATAGAAGTAATTAAGAGAATCATACAGAAGAGCAGAATAATCCTTAGCGATGCCTATCTTGAACTTACGGCTTGTGCAATCATCTGCCTTAAGGCTGTATGTACCTTCCTTCTTATAATCAGAGAAGTCAAGCACGTGAACATTGTCACCAGAATCCT
>ODAI010528699.1_pt1 | contig 17173 bp, 15 predicted proteins | sample 1539321 | NCBI WGS metagenome assembly ODAI01 (sample SAMN02144231, study PRJEB22623) | gut metagenome | biome: sheep rumen | host: Ovis aries | place: New Zealand | reverse complement strand
TTATTATACTTATACACTTATAATTAATGCTGATATCGAAAAAACAACAGATGGTTATAAAGTAAAAGTTAATAGTGTTGATGCTATTAAAACATACAATGTTTATATGTAGTGATAAAAGGAGCTTGGATGCTCCTTTTTTTCTACAAAAAAAGCTTATAAGCAATCTATACTTATAAGCTTCTTCTTTATTAAGACATTAAGCTTTCGCACTTGTCTAATATCATTCTTAAATCGAATGAATCTATTTTAATTAAATAAATCTTTTTGAACATTGATTTTTTAAATTCAGCTTTTTGCATAACTGGATATAATGAATTTGAGAAATATTCCATTAATTTATTTCTCTTTCCATCACTGTTATAAGAATTTAGAGCATCTGCTTGTGGCATAATTTGATCATAATCTTTTACTTGTAATTGTTGATATTCTTCCATCTTATCGTCAAAAACAGGTTTCATATTTCTTAATGTGTGAATAATGTTTTCTAAAATATGGTTATAATATAAATCTTGCATCCTTCTACCCCTCTTATAATAATTTACGGAAGTAATTATATACTAAAATTTTTTTATTTCAACCACTATTTTTTTGTGAAACGTTTTCTTTAATTTTTTTCATTTAAAATTGTGATAATTTTTCCGGCTACCTCTTCTGGAATACCACATTTTTTTATTTCTTCAATCGAAGCATTTTTTAAATTATCAATTGTAATGAAATGCTTGATTAAAGCTTCTTTTCTTTTTTTACCTAATCCTTTAATATTATCTAGATATGAGCTAAAGAAGCCTTTAGCTTTTTCGCTTCTAAAGAAGCTTATCGCAAAGTCATGAACTCGTTGTGAAATATCAGCTAAAAGTAAATATATTGGGTCATGCTTATCTATTTCAATTAACCTTTCATCAAAAAATAAAATTGTAGCCTTATGGTGATCATCCTTCTGAATACCTAATACAGGAATATCAAGATTTAATGAATTTATTACATCTAAACAAGCATGAACCTGGATTTCACCACCATCCATTACTATTAGATCAGGCATACTAGAATCTTCCATTAGTAATCTAAAATATCTTCTATAAACTACTTCCTTCATTGATTCAAAATCATTAGGACCCTTAACGGTTTTTATATGATATTTTCTAAATTCCTTTGGTGCTGCCTTACCATTTATATATGTAACCATTGCTGAAACAGGATATTCACCAAATAGATTTGAGTTATCGAATGCTTCTATTCTATATGGAGTAGGTATATTTAATAATTCACCTAATCTTTCAATTGTTTCAACCTTTTTCAATACTTGATTTTTATATATATTTCTCTTATTTTCAAGATTAAACTTAGCATTTTTTAGAGCCATATCTAATAATTCTTTTTTCTTTCCATTTTTAGGCTCTATTATATCCATTTTTAACAAATCTTTTATTTCATTTAAATCAATACCTAATGCACATATTTCCTTTGGCTTATTATTTATTTCATAATATTGAATAATATAATTTAATACAGGATCCTCAGATGCATCATTTAAGCTTATTATAGTTTGATGATTACCAACTATATTTCCAAGTCTTGTAATAATTATATTAATTGATATATCATCATTATCATTATATATACCTATATAATCTCTTGAAGTTAGATCATTAATAGATATTTTTTGTTTTAAGATTGTTTCATTGACTGAATTAATCATATCACGATATTCTATTGCCATTTCATAATCTAAATTATCGCTAGCTTCATTCATTTTAGCCTTTAATATATTTAAAACATCGGAGGCATCGCCATTTAAAAATGATGCAATCTTATTTTTATAATCTGAATAATCAATTTTTTCTTTATTAATACATGGTGCTAAGCACTGATGCATATGATAATAAAGACATGGCTTATCGGGTATTTTATTACATTTTCTTAAAGGGTATATTCTATTTAATAAATCTGCAGTTTGTCTTGCTGCTGAAACATTTGGATAAGGTCCAAAATATCTTGCTTTATTTTTCTTTCTTTGGTCTCTAGTTACAATTAATCTTGGGTGTGTTTCATTTGTTAGGGCAATATATGGGTATGTCTTATCATCGGTTAATGCAATATTATATTTAGGCTCATATTGCTTAATTAAATTAATTTCTAAAACGTAAGCCTCAAGCTCACTTTCAGTAATAATATAATTAAAATCAGCTATATCAGATACAAGCTTTGTTGTTTTAGCATTATGTGCACCATGAAAGTAGCTTTTAACTCTATTTTTTAAATTTTTAGCCTTACCTACATATATTATTTTACCTGTCTTATCAAGCATTTGATATGAACCAGGTAAATCAGGTAAAAGCTTAAGCTTTTCTTCTATTATTCCCATATTTATCCCTCAATTAAAATTAAAGTGGTTAACTTAAATTAACCACAAAAATTTTCTTACTTAAATGTAATCTTAGTTTTACCTTCTAATATTTCTTCTAATGCAATACCAATTGGCTTAACACAAATTGAATCCTCAAGTGGAGTCCAACCACCTTCCTCTTCAATTATTTTAGCACGCTTTGCTGCAGCATATGCTAATTTATATTTAGAATCAATTTTCTTTAACAATTCATCTACAGATGGATAACGCATACCATCATATTCTCTATCTAACATAATATCAAATCCTCCGTCAAGTATTATAACACAACATAATTGATTAATCAATTATTCTTCTTCACCTAAAAGCTCTAAATAATTATGAATTGTTCTAGCTGTCCTCGCATGCTCAGCACGAATAATTGCCATAATTCTATCGGCAGCATTATTAACTTCGTCATTAACAACAATATAATCATATAAATAAGCTTTTTTGAATTCACGATTAGCTTTTTCAATTCTTTCTTGAATGATTTCTTCGCTTTCAGTACCACGCTTTTTTAATCTATCATATAGATCCTGTTTAGAAGGTGGGGCAATAAAAATCATTACACAATCTGGCATTTTTTCTTTAACCTGACGTGCACCCTCAACTTCAATTTCAAGAACAACCTCATTTCCTGCCTCAAGCTTTTCATTAACCTTGTCTAGTGGTGTACCATAATAATTACCAACAAATTCAGCATGTTCAAGAAGCTTACCAGCTTTTATTTTTTGTTCAAATTCTTCTCTTGTAACAAAATAATAATCTTTTCCATCAACCTCACCAGGTCTAATCTTTCTTGTAGTCATAGATACACTATAAGTTAGATTATGATTAGGCATATCAAATAGTGCCTTTCTAACAGTACCCTTACCAACACCTGATGGACCAGAAATTACGATTAATAAACCTCTTTTATTTAATTTCATATAGACACCTCCTGTTATAAATTATTAATTACTTCAATTAATTCATTTAATGAATCAGACATCAAATCAAAGATTTCTTTGATATTGTCATCTATAATTGTATTATATTCTAAAAATAAAACATTATCTTGGGATAGCTTTAATGTGAAATATTGACTAGATAAATTAAAATTGTTGATTTTATCATATAATTCAATATTTTTCTTATCAGATACCTTTTTAATATTAACAATCATTGAAAAATAATTTTCATCATCATTAATAATAAAATATGGAAATAATGAAATACCATAGCCTGGGAATGCAAATTCAACCTCTAATTTGCCATTTACTTCAGCTACACTAATTCTTTTTTCCTTTAGATATTTTATTAATTTGTCTTTTTGTTTTGCATGACTAAATAATCCCATAGACATAACCTCATTATAATTATACAACAAAATAAACTGTAATTATAGATAAAATAAATAAAAAATGCTATACTGAATAAGGTGAATTTTATGTTTGATGGTATTTTCTTATATAGATTAAAGGAAGAATTTAATATCTTAAAAACTGGAAGAATATCAAAAATTAATGAATCAGGTGACACTGACTTTATTTTTACTATTAGAAGTCAAAGAACAAATTATAATTTAATTCTTTCTTTTTCTTCTTCATTCTCTAGAATCCATTATACATATAAGCTATATGATAGCACATTAAATCCTAAGAGCTTTACAATGTTTTTAAGAAAACATATTGATGGCTATTTTATTGAAGATATATTTCAGCATGAAACTGATAGAATATTAATATTTAAGCTAACAGGATTTAATGAAATGCAGGATAAAAACACAAAATATATGATTTGTGAATTTATGGGAAGATATTCTAATTTAGTATTAACTGATTCTAATTATATAATACTAGATTCACTTAAGCATGATGGTGTTGGTGAATATAATAGAACAATTTTACCTAATGCTAAATATGTATTCCCTACAATCAACAAATTAAATCCATATAATTATTCAATTGATGAATTAAATGATATATTTGAAAAAGAAAAGATTAATGATCCTAAAAAATTAATTGAAATATTCAATGGTGTATCATTATCTACTGCCTATAGCTGTTTTTTATGTGATTTATACGCAAATGAATTCTATAAATATCTACATGCAGATATAAAGCCTGTAATAATTAAAGGTTTTAATGGAAAAGAGGATTTTTATTATAATCCATTATCTTATGAAACAATAAAGGAATATGATTCCTTATCTAAAATGCTAGATGATTATTATTATGATTTAGATATGAAATCAAAGGTTAAGGCTAAAACTGATGATTTAGTATCATTTGTTAAAAAACAAATAAAAAAGCATGAAGAAAAAATATCTAAATTAAACATTTTATTAGCTGAAACTAAAATTGCTGATGATTATAGAATAAAGGGTGAGCTTCTTCTTACATCTAAAAGCTTAAAGGAAAAGAAAAAATATGAGGAAGTATATAATTATTACACTAACAATATTGAAAGAATTCAATTAGATGAAAAATATTCAGTATTAGAAAATTCTAATAGATATTTTAAAAAATATCAAAAAATGAAAACATCAGTATCATATATTAATGAACAGATTAATATATGTAATAATGAATTAGAATATTTTAAATTATTATCATATCAATTATCTGATTGTTCAATTAATGAGGCTCTAGATATAAAAGATGAATTAATTAAAAATAAATATTTATTTAAGCCTCTAACTAATAATAAAAAAAATCAAAAGCCAAAGCTTTTAACATATATAATTGATAATACATTTATATCAGTTGGTAAAAATAATATTCAAAATGAATATTTAACACATAAATTTGCGAAACAAAATGAGATGTGGTTTCATGTTAAGGATGCCCCAGGTAGCCACGTTGTTGTTCATAAGGATACTGAATTAACTGAAAATGAAATAAGAACTGCAGCAATACTTGCAGCATATTATTCAACTAATAAGGAATCTTCTTCAGTTCCTGTTGATTATACAAGAATAAAATTTATTAAAAAGATACCTGGAAAAAGAGCATGCTTCGTAACATATAAAAACCAGCATACAATTTATGTGGATCCATCTATTGATTTTATAAATAGCTTGGAGGTGAAAAAACAATGAAAAATGCATATAAAAAATTCGCATATTATTATGATGAAATTATGCAAGGCCTAAATTATGATTTATGGGTTGAATTTTGTGAGCCTTATTTAAAAAAGACAGATAAGATTTTAGATTTAGCTTGCGGTACTGGTATTTTCGCAACAATGCTAAAATTAAATGGATATGATGCATCGGGTTCAGATTTATCTGAAGAAATTATCGAAATCGCAAATGAAAAAAGAAAAATCAATAGACTAGATATTGATTTTAGAGTTGAGGATATGACATCATTTAAGCGTGATGAAAAGTTTGATGTTATAACTTGTTTTTTTGATTCAGTTAATTTCTTAAAGGATAAAAGTGAAATAAAAAAATTATTTAATTCAGTTTATGCCGCATTAAAATCTGGTGGTTATTTCATATTTGATGTCTTCTCTCTTGAGATGATGAAGGAATATGAAAAAAATGAATTAAATGAGGATTATGAAACCTTTAAAATCGATTGGAAAACAAAAAAGATAAATTCAAATACATTAAGACATGATATTATAATTACTGAAGTAGATGAAATAATTAATGAATCATATTTTGAATATTATTATCCAGTAAATGATTTATTAGATAAAAGATTTAATGTCATTAAAATTGCTGGAGATTTTAATGATGACTTAGATATTAATGATGAAAGAATATTAATAGTTTTACAAAAAAAATGAGAATGTTTTATGCATTCTCATTTTCATTTATAAATACTAATCTATTATCCTTAAAATAATTTTTAATTCTTTTTGAATTACTTAAATATGATAAATAGCTTCTTATTGTAGATAATATAATCATATACTTATTATATGTAATTTTTAAATTAAAATAACCAAATATATATGATGCACATTCAGTACAATTGTGTTCTTCCTTTAAATAATCTAATAATATATTTATTATCTTATTTACATTATTTCTATTGAATTCTACTACTGGTTTGATATTTGTTGTTACAGCACTATGTGATGGAACAACAATTTTACCATCTAAAGATTCTACAAAGTTTAATGATTCTAGATAACCTTTTACATCATATATTAATAATATATGAGCTCTTTCAACTAAATCAATTGAGCCTAATGTATCTGCCACAAAATAAACATCATCAGCTGTTCTTAAACCAATCATTCCGGCATGGTGTCCTGGTAAATGAAAGAATTCAACACCATTTGGCAATTGATTTAATGATAATATTTCATCATTCATATCTATATGCATTAGCTTTCCATCATATTCATCTAATGGATAGCCACCATATAGGAATCCTAAATCAATTTTAGGATCTCTAAAGAATCCTCTTTCTACCTTAGATGCTAGCATCTTACAATTTGTTTTATTATAAATATATTCCCATCCTCCACCATGGTCAGCATGAGAATGACTAAAGATTAGATGAGTTACTTTCATATTATTTTTAACTAATGTTTCATAAATATGATAGCCATCATCCTCTGAACCACAATCAAATAATACTACTTCATTTTTATCATTTAGGACATATACACCACAATTTGTTGGACCATCAATATAATATGTGTTTCCTTTTAAATGATGTAATTCATACATAATTATCAACTCCTAAATTAGCATATAAATTATACATAATTATTATTATATTGTAAATATAAATTATAAGTTAAAAGGGACTATATTTTTTAAAATAGCCCCTATATGATTATTTATTTTTTAACTCCTGTATATACAATAGTAATCCCAATAAGTTAGCGAAATTAATTAATACAACTAAATCATTTTGTTGCCAGATTCTACCTGTATCTACTGCCGTCATTTCAGCTCTGATAAATCCAAAATGCTTATCGTATGCCTTAACCTCACAAATAACTGATGAATAAATTGATTGTTCTTTAAATTTTTTAAATAATTCATCATCCTTATCATATTTCTTTTCTATTACATTTTTACAAAAGAATCCATTAACATCCATTCTAGAAATAATACTATCATATCCAAATGGAGCATATCCATCAAATTTTTTAGATAATGGATGGAAATAGTGATGCTTTAATTCATTTCCTTGTTCAAAACAAACATGGTCTATCATTAATGATGAGCCAATAAACGAAATTGCATTTTGAATTGCTTCATCCAAATTATTTGTTGAATTTAACAAATTATAAATTTTATTATTTAAATAAATTGGTGAATATATTTTATCTCTTTTATTTAATACATCAATATCCTTATGCTTTTCAGCTAAATAAACTATAAAGCAATTTCTACCTTTTATTTTACCTCTATATAAGGCTTTATCGGCTAATTCAAACAATTCGTCACTATTTGTAGAATCGATTGGTGATCTCGATAAGCCAATAGTGTATGTAATACTTACATTAGGTAAGGCACTAACCATTAAATTTTGAGATGATTTCAATATCTGTAATCCATATGTCCATACCTCTTTATATTCGGTTACATTAGGGAAAACAAATATAAATTCATCTCCACCATATCTACCAACAACACCAAAATCTTTAGATACTTCTTTTATAGATTTAGCAACAGCCTTTAAGACCTCATCTCCAACTAAGTGTCCATATGTATCATTAATAAATTTAAAATTATCTACATCTAAAATCGAAAAAGTAAATGGAATTTTTTTAGTTAACAAATATTCCATATATGCTGTGATTACATGTCTATCATAGACATTAGTTAATTCATCATATTCAATTTTTATGTTATTAAAAAATTCCTCATGCATAAAAAACAACTCTTTTCTAATTAAATTACATCATCAGCATATATAATAAGCTTGTTGCCTTATTTCTATTTTTAGTGCCAATAACTTGATTGTAAACCTGAAAATATGAAAAGCTGAATAAATGTATTAATTTACAATATAAATCTAGGGCTTTTCTTTCATCTAAAGTCATTTTATAATTTTTAAATGCTATACTCATATTTTCTTTATGTTCTTTAATTATTTTACTAAATATTTCATTAGCTGAATATTCAATAAAATCATCTGAACTAATTTCAGGCTTAGTTTCATTTGCGATATAATTGACTACTACTTCACTTCCAAATTGAGTAAAATCAATTAGTCCAATTATTGTTTTGTCCTTTATTAATATATTTCTACTATTAATATTACCTTGATAATTACATCTAGGTAATTTTTTATATATTTGTTTTAATTCTTCTCTAATAGTATCGTTATATTTTGATAATTTATTTTTTAAATCGAGAAATCCTGCCTTTTGTAAGGCTTGTGTAAGCTTTAAAAAATTAGCTTGCATCTCATCAACCTCGGTATCTAGAGGTGATAGGTCAAATACTGAATATGTAGTTCTAAATGGTAAAATTTCTTTACCTTTATATTGTTCAGAATATTTACCTAAATGATTATATATTTGCTTATTGATATCAAAATAGCTTATATCATCGCATTCATATAATAATTTTTCATTAGCGTATTCATGAACCATACAATATAAATTAGAAACAATATGGATATATTTACCATCCTCTGCTTTTAAATATTTAGGACTTACAAATCCGAATTCATTATAGCGGTCAATTAATTTATTCATTAATTCAACACGCTGTTCAGAAAAAATTTCATTTGAGCTAACCTGAAGTACGTACTTTTTGTCCGCAATAAAATTCATTCTGATTTCATCAGTTCGCTCTGAATTGATTAAAACTGGCTTATCGCAGCTTATGCCATAAGCTAAAAATGCTTCTTTAGCGTCAAATGCCATATAAATCGCCTTCCCTTAAGTCAATTTTAACATATTTTTTTATTAATTACATTAATATATTAAAAAAATAGGATTCTCATCCTATTTTCCTAATATTTTATTCAAATACAAAATCTACTTTCTTTACATTCTCACCATAAATTGTCTTAAACTCATCTCTCATAGAAATAACATGGTAGCCTGCCTCTTTCCATTGTTTTCCAAGATTTAAGGCCTTTTCCCTATTCGCATGATCATCTTCATCGTCATCAGCTATCAGCATAAAGGCAGCTGATTTATATTCATTAGATAAGCAATAATTATGCATTGCTGAATCTCCACCACTATTACCAAATGATAATACTGGCTTCTTACCTATTTCTTGAGTGATTTGCTTAACCTTATTTGTCTTTAGATTTTTAATAATTAATTCATCAGTTCTAATTAATATTTCATCAGAACCCATTGTATAATTAACACCTTCAGCATCGCCTTGCTTATCTGTCTTTAAAACAACATCCATACCAATTACTCTATTAGGCTCAATACCAATTGATTTAACTAATGCACGGCAAATAAATCTATCTGAACCACTTACTACATAATATGTAAAATCATAATCCTCTAAATAATCAAATATTTCAAGCATTGGCTTATAGAATGATTCACCATAAGTCATTCCTGTAAATCCATTAGCTGGCTTCTTTGCATATTCAATAACATAATTCTCGAATGCATCTAAAGTCATTCCTGCATATGCTTTTGCGGCAGCATATGCATGAATCATATCAAAATGATCAGGTAATGCTTTACCATTTCTTACGAAATCTCTTATTGCTGTGGCAGCTTCTACTTCACTTTCAGAAGCCTTATCCTTATATGTTACGTCATCTAAAACACGATATTCTAATAAATTGTATTCAAAATATGAAGGATATAATTCACCTACAAATGTGCCATCCATATCGAATGTTACAATCCTATCCTCAACAGGAATAAAATTAGATGATTTTTCATTTGTGACATCCTCTACATATTCTTTTAATGCTTTAATTGATTCACAATCCTTATTCCATAATTTAAAATATTCTTTCTTAGCTGCTGATTTAGTACAGCTAGATAAAGCTAATACAATTATAAGCAAATAAAATATATTAAATAATTTTTTCATATTTTTCTCCTTTTTTATTTATCATATAATAATTATTTACATATGTAAATAGAGAAATAAGGAGCCAAAAGCTCCTTACTATTAATTATTTTCTTGGGAATTTGATATTAGCTTGTGCAGCTGCAAGTCTAGCAACAGGTACTCTAAATGGAGAACATGATACATAATCTAATCCTGCATTATGATAATATTCAATACTTCTAGGGTCTCCACCTGTTTCACCACATACACCAACATGTAGGTTAGGTCTTGTAGCTCTACCTTGCTTAACTGACATAGTTACAAGCTTTCCAACACCTTCAGTATCTAATGTCTTAAATGGGTTAAATTCTAAAATCTTAGTTTCATAATATGAAGGTAAGAATTTTTGTGCATCATCACGAGAGAATCCAAATGTCATTTGAGTTAAATCGTTTGTACCAAATGAGAAGAATTCTGCTTCTTGTGCTATTTCATCAGATAATAGGGCAGCACGTGGGATTTCAATCATTGTACCAACATGATAAGTCATCTTGATGCCTGCTTCTTTAATTAATTTATCTGCAGTAGCACAAATTATATTCTTAACAAATCTTAATTCCTTTACTTCAAGTACAAGTGGTACCATGATTTCTGGTTCAACATTGATACCTTTCTTAACTGTATTGATTGCTGCTTTAATAATAGCTGTTGTTTGCATTTCACAGATTTCTGGATATGTTACAGCTAAACGGCATCCTCTATGACCCATCATTGGGTTAGATTCGTGAAGATCAGCAATTCTATCTTTAACTTCAGCAACAGTCTTATTTGTAGCCTTAGCTAATTCTTCAATTAGATTTTCTTCTTTTGGTAAGAATTCATGTAGAGGTGGGTCTAGTAAACGAACATTAACGTTCTTTCCAGCCATGATTTCATATAATTCCTCGAAATCTTTTTGTTGCATTGGCTCTAATTCATTTAATGCTTTTACTCTTTCTTCCTTTGTATCAGCTAAAATCATCTTTCTCATAGAGAAGATTCTATCCTTATCGAAGAACATATGCTCTGTACGGCATAGACCGATTCCTTCAGCACCAAATAATAATGCTTGCTTAGTATCTCTTGGGTTATCTGCATTTGTTCTAACCTTTAGATATCTATTGTCATCAACCATCTTCATAAATCTAGCGAAATCACCACTAGTTAAATCTGGTGCAACAGTCTTAATTTCGCCTAAGTATACATTACCAGTTGTACCATCAATTGAGAATGTATCCTTATCAGTATATACCTTACCATCTATTGTTACAGTTCTTGCTGCTTCATCAATTATGGCATCACTACATCCACAAACACAGCATTTACCCATACCACGAGCAACTACGGCAGCATGTGATGTTTGTCCACCTCTCATTGTTAAAATAGCTTCACTTGAAACCATACCAACGATATCCTCAGGTGATGTTTCAGCTCTTACTAAAACAACCTTTTCACCCTTCTTATGTCTCTTTTCAGCTTCCTCAGCAGTGAATGCTAATTTACCAGTACCAGCACCAGGACCTGCAGCTATACCTTTAGCAATTGGCTTATGGTTAGCTAAATCAGCTCTTTCAAAATCTGGAAGTAAAATCATATCAAAGCTTTGTGGATCTATTCTTAGAATAGCTGTCTTTTCATCAATTAATCCTTCATCAATTAAATCTAGGGCAATCTTTAATGAAGCCTTTGGAGTACGCTTACCATTTCTTGTTTGTAAGAAATATAATTTACCATCTTCAACAGTAAATTCCATATCTTGCATATCCTTATAATGGTTTTCCATTAATTTAATTGTCTTCATGAATTGCTCATAAACTTCAGGCATTCTTCTTTTTAATTCTTCAATGTGAAGTGGAGTTCTAATACCTGCAACAACATCCTCACCTTGAGCGTTAGGTAAATATTCAGCTGAAACCTTATTTTCACCAGTTGCTGGATTTCTTGAGAAGGCAACACCTGTACCTGATGTTTCACCCTTATTACCAAATGCCATTGATTGTACATTTACTGCTGTACCCCAATCATATGGTATATTATTCATCATACGATAAACATTAGCTCTTTCATTATCCCATGATCTAAATACTGCCTTAATAGCTTCAACTAATTGTACATATGGATCAGATGGGAATTCCTCGTTGAAAGTCTTCTTGTAATAAGCCTTGTATTGCTTAACTAATTCCTTTAATTCTGAAGCATTAACCTCAGTATCTAGCTTGTAGCCCTTTGATTTCTTTAAATCATCAAGCATTTTATCCATATCATCTCTTGGATGGCCCTTTGCGATATTTGTAAACATTAATACGAATCTTCTATATGAATCGTATGCAAATCTTTCATTATTAGTTTCTTTAGCTAAAACCTCAACAGTTTTATCATTTAAACCTAAATTTAAGATTGTATCCATCATACCTGGCATTGAAACTCTAGCACCACTTCTTACTGATACTAAAAGTGGGTTTTTATCGCCACCGAATTTCTTACCAGTTTTTGCTTCAACCTCTGATATTGCTTTATAAACATCTTTAACTAAAGATTCAGGTAGATTACGTCCTGAATTATAATATAATGCACAAGCCTCTGTTGTAATTGTAAATCCTTGAGGAATAGGTACACCGATATGTGTCATTTCAGCTAAACCAGCACCCTTACCACCAAGTAATTCTTTACCTAAACCATAAGCTTCCTCAAAATGATAAACATATTTTTTAGACATAAAAAATCCTCCTACAGAAAACCACTAACTTATTAAATTAATAGCGGTATAATATAATAATATTATATAGCCATTCATTCACTATTTCAAGCATACAAAAAGTCCTGAATTAATTTTTTTCAGGACTTTTTCATTATTTCATGAATTTATATAACTTTTTAGCATAGAATCTATTAAATAGAACTATTCTTTTTGCTAAGCTTATTGATGCATTATCAAATTTTTCCTTATCTATATCTGTAGAACCTTCACTACTAAATGAATAAGATTTAATATCTGTTGCGTAATATTTATCAGTAAATATAGCCTCTAATTCATATGAATAGAAAATATTTTCAGTCGAATCATTTGTTAAGAATACTGATTTAGATACATAATGATTTGAATTGTATTCAACACCTAATAAATCTAAAATTGTGGGAACAATATTATATGGTGATGTGAATTTATCATATTCAGTATTACCATTAATATCTTTATATTTTTGATTTAATGCTTTATTATGCAAAATTAATGTAGTTTGATATAATTCAGGATTGTAATTATTAGTTGTATTATAAATTGCATATTTTAATTGCTTTTCACCATTACTCATATAATATGGCTCATGATCTCCATATAATACAATTAATGTATCGTCAGCCTTACCTAATTCTTCCAATCTATTAAGTATTGCTCCAACTGCTAAATCTAAATCCATAAATTCACATTGGAAATTAATAATTTGATTTTTAAAATTAGTATTATCATCATTACAAATATTAGTCCATAAGCCAGCTTCTTCAGCTTCCTTTATTCTAGCTACATATCCTAAATCTTCATAATATTTCATATTTCTTGTTGAGGTATTATATGGTCCATGTGTAGACATTGTAGTCCAGAATGAATAGAATTTTTTATCTCCTGCAGGTACTATTTTATCTAAAATACCATCGATATCATCTAATCTATCATTTAACACATTCATATTGCCAAGCTTTAAGCCATTCATAAAATATGAATCTAATGGATAATTGCCATTTAAGAAATCATGAACCTCGTTTGGATCTATTTCATCCTTAAAATAAGATTGATTAAATCCCATTGATTCATTTACACTTCTTCTTGAATAAAAGCTTGCAGAATTATTATGGAAATATGTTGTATCATAACCTATACCCTTAAGTACATTAGGTAATGAAGCTTTGATATTATAATTCTTAGTTGCACCAACCTCTGCAACGCTACCAACTATACCTAATATTTCAGAAATATTAGTTTTATTTTTCGAATGATTATTTGTAAAATGAACACCCTCATCCATTAATTTATATAAATTTGGAGTAAGTGTTTCATTAATCATTTGATCAACACCAGTTTCAATCATAATTGTAATGACATTCATATCACTACAAATACCTGAATAATCGTCTGTTAATGTGCCATTTACAATTTCACCTGAATCAAAGAATTCTTCTATTTCTTTCTTTTCACCACTTGTTGTACTAAAAGTTGCACTTAATTCAGCTGTTAAGAATGATACGAATCCATATTTTTTCATCGCACCACGTTTCATAATGCTTGCTGATGTTTCAATTATTTTATTACCAGACATTCCTTTGTATAACTCAATATTTTTATTATCATTTTTAATCATGTTCATAGAAATAATTCTAAATATTACTGCAATTAAAACTGAAATAACTGATATTGAAATACCTAATGGATAATATCTTTTATGTTGTTCTTCTGTATCTATTTTAATATGTATTTTAAATATTCTATTTATGATTATTAATGATAATATGTAAATTGTTACAAGTAATACAGCAATAACTATATACCATACATTAACAAATTGCATACTCATAACCTGAGCTGCTTCACCAAATAAGAATAAATATCTAATTGAGAATATATCACCTGATGCATAATTTAATAATAAGCTTACAACCATTAAAATAATTAATAAACCAATTACTACACTCGCATATATTATTGAATATCTATTTCTTTTAAAGAAAAACATTGGAGCTAATGCAATCATTAGGCTTGATATTTCAAGCAAAGGATATTCTATAAATACTTGCTTATAAACTATACCTGAAATAATGAAATCTATTGCTATTAAAAGCACTAGCATTATTGCATATATACATAGTTTTTGTTTTAATTTACGATGCATTTATATATCTCCTTTCTAAAAATAAAATCCTTTATAATTTTAACACTTTATAAATAAAAATCAATTATTAGAGTTCATTTATTAGCTCTTTAAGGCTAAAAACTACAACATCTGGCTTTATTTCATTATTTATATTCTTTCTATCAACATAAATTGTTTTAATACCAGCCTTAATGCCACCTAAAATATCAGTATCTAGTCTATCTCCTATTATTACATAATGGAATTTATCTTTATCCTTTATATAATCAAAAACATAATCAAAAAATTCAATATCAGGCTTCATGTGACCACATTCCTCTGATATAAAAAATTTGTTGAAATATGAAGCTATTTTAGATTCTTCCAATCTTTTTGTTTGAACTGATACCATTCCATTTGATGCGATAAATAATTCATATTTATCCTTTAAATATTTAATTGTATCAATCGCATCATCATATAATTCTGATGCATATTTTAATTTATTTACATAACAAGCGTTAGTTTCTTCTATATCATAATCAAGATTTAGTTTTTCCTTTAAAAGTGTAAATCTTTTCATGTGAAATTCTTTTCTTGTTTTAATAGAACCAAAATTAAATTCATTAAAGCATTTTTCATTTATATCGTGGAACCATCTACAATCCTCTTCAGTTGGATGGTAATTAGCCATTTCAATTAGGGTATCAGTTAATGCTTTTTTCTCACCCAAATCAAAATCAAATAATGTGCCATCTAAATCAAATAAAATATATTTAATATTTTTCATATGATTACCTCCAAGAATTAATAATATAAGTTAAATCTTAATAGTTATATTATATATATAATATTGACAATAAACAATAAAATGATAAAATATGAATGTATTTCATAAGACAGTTCATTCGTACCATCCTGTCTATAAATAAAACTAGGACCTATGATATCTTATGTTTTTGTGATGGAGAAAATTATGTCTCCATCTTTTTTATTTAGCGAGGTGAAATTATGTTTTTATTAACAACTGAAGCTGCGTTTGATGCAGCACATTTCTTAACAAATTATGAAGGTAAATGCAAAAATATTCATGGTCACAGATGGAAGGTTGTAGCAACTATATCTGGAGAGCCAAAAAATGGAATGATTGTTGATTTTGGTGATTTAAAAAAGGATTTAAAGAATTTATGTGATTATTTTGATCATACTTTTATTGTAGAAGAGAATTCTTTAAAGCCTGAATTATTTAAAATGCTTGATGAACAATTCACTTTAAGAACTGTTCCATTTAGAACTACTGCTGAAAACTTCTCTAAATATTTTTATGACATGCTAAATAAAAAATATAATGTAAGAGAAATCATGGTATATGAAACTCCTACTAATTGTGCGAGATATGTATGCGAGTAATAGAAAAATTCGTTTCAATTAATGGTGAAGGCCTAAGACAGGGTGAGCTTGCAGTATTTATTAGATTTGCAAATTGTAATTTAAGATGCTCATATTGTGACACTAAATATTCATTTGAAAAGCCAATATATAGTGATGAATCAATTGATGAAATAATTGATTATGTAAATAAACAAAAAATTAAAAATATAACATTAACTGGTGGTGAACCACTAATCCAGGATGGAATTGATGAATTAATAAACAAATTATCTGATTTAGGATATAGGATAGAAATTGAAACTAATGGTAGTGTCGATATTAAAAAATATTTAAATCCAAATGTTTCATTTACACTAGATTATAAATTACCTACATCATTAATGGAAAAAAATATGAATGTAGATAATTATAAATATATTACTAAAAAGGATTCAGTAAAATTTGTTTGTGGTTCTTCTATTGATTTAGATAAAGCATTAGAAATAATGAATAAATATGATTTAATCAATAAAACTAATTGTTTATTATCTCCAGTATTTGGAATGATTAAATTAGATGATATTGTAG
>ODAI012066454.1_pt1 | contig 17175 bp, 20 predicted proteins | sample 1539321 | NCBI WGS metagenome assembly ODAI01 (sample SAMN02144231, study PRJEB22623) | gut metagenome | biome: sheep rumen | host: Ovis aries | place: New Zealand | reverse complement strand
TGATACTCCGGCAAACGCTGAAGCGGCATATTATGTCGGCATGCGGGCGGTGGTGTTTCACGGCGATACTTCGGAACTGCGGCGGGAGGTGGAGAAGGTTATGCTGGAAAGGTGAACGAAGTGCTCGTGAATCAGCGCAGTGTTCACCGTTGTTGGACTGTCCCTTGTTCTTCGGAAGGTCAGTATTTTGACGCTTGAGATACCGCTTGTTGCATCAGCAATGATATATGCAATTGTGGAGAGTCAAAAAACTGCGGGAATCCTCGGAAAGATGAAGACGCTATTAAGAAAGGACTCTTAGGGGAGACAGGGGACGGTTCTCTGTCTCCTTACTCAGACAATTTGCGGAATTGCTTGAAATTATCTGAAAAAGGAGACAGAGAACCGTCCCCTGTCTCCAGGGAAATCGACATATGACAAATCGGGATATTCTTAGGATAGCCATGGAGCAATCTGCTGAAGATATAGGATGCGAAGCAGAGGATTTTTTAAGAAGTGAAAATGTAACAGTGCCGTTTCGGCTTGGGGCAAATGCGCGCAAGTATTATAAGGAACCGATCACCTGTAATCTGGTGTCCTACGGCAACAATATTGTGGCTGCGTCCTCAGAAGAAGTTGCAGAGTTGGTCGCTGAGTACATTGATCGTTATGAGTTTTATCACTGTTTTGAGGCGCCGAATATGCATTGGCTGAACGAACGGCTGGCGCAAAGAGGGTACAAGATTTGCTTTATGGCAGAGTATTATCTGCCTGATGTGAACAGGATTCCTGAAATCGATTGTGGCTTTGATTTGCGCATACTTGAGCAAAAGGATTTTGGCGAATTGTATTTGCCTGAATGGAGCAATGCTTTGTGTAAGGATCGCAAATCATTGGATGTTCTCGGGGTTGGGGCATATGACGAAGGCAAATTGGTTGGTCTCGCCGGTTGCTCTGCCGATTGTGAAAATATGTGGCAGATCGGAGTAGATGTACTGCCGGATTACAGGAGGCAGGGCATTGCATCCGCTTTGACCAGCAGGCTGGCAAAAGAAATCATCGCGCGTGGAAAAGTGCCGTTCTATTGCTCTGCATGGTCGAATATCCGCTCAGTGAGAAATGCTGTAAAAAGTGGGTTCATCCCGGCGTGGGTGGAGATGACTGTCAAGCCGTCATATTTGGTGGATGATATGAATGAAACGGGGAATCTTGATTGAGGGATTATATGTGGGGGTTGAAGGTTTTTGACGGTGGCGGAACTAGACCTCGGAGGCTCATAAACAAATTTTAAAGTGAGGAGGAGACAGAGAACCGTCCCCTGTCTCCTGCACAGGAGGCTTCCATGCGTGAGAATCGAATCAGTCCGATAAAGCGTTGCGTTATAGTTCTTATGATGGCGCTCTTGTTGACAAACTTAGTAGGTATTCCCGCCTATGCTGATATTGGGCCTAAACCATTGATCAATATTAAGGTGGAGAATCCTCCCAGTGACAACTGCATAGCCACACTGTTGGGACCCGTCGAGGCGTGGGGACCTCATAGATTGGACGCTGACTCGGAAAAAAGTCATAAAGGTGAAGACCTTGACGCGTTTGTTGCATTCAGAGAATATGCCGATCAGGACGACTTCTACTTCTGGGGAGAGATCTTCTCTGTCAAAAACGGAGAATTCACTTTTGGCTATTGGCCACCGGAGAGCTTCAAGGTCTTAATCTATGATCCAACGGACGGAAGGCTTTATGTTAGCTCGGAGCAGGAGCAGTATGCATTTGACAGCTATTTCATCGCGAATATTGTACCAGACGGTACGATCAATGTACGGCAGAGCGGCGTCCGGATAAATATCCTTGGATTTCTGTCTAGAGTCATTCTTACATGTATTATCGAGCTATGGATCGCCGTCCTCTTTGGCTATAAAATTAAGAAGGAGCTGTTGATCATCGCCATCACGAACGTTGTGACGCAGGTGATTCTTAACATATTATGCTATTGGGAAATACATTTTGATCAAGAAGGGGATTTCCTGTGGAGTATAAGAATCTTTCCCTATGAGCTTTTGGTGTTCCTGATCGAGGCGGCGGTTTATATCCTTGGACTCAGATCACATTCGAAGAAGAGAGCGGTTGGGTATGCGCTTACAGCAAACCTGGTTACCTTGTTTTTGGGTTTTATCCTCTGGGCGAACATTGGATGAATGCATAGAGAAGGAGACAGGGGACGGTTCTCTGTCTCCTTACTCTGATAATTTGCGTTATTTCTTAGACTTATCTGAAAAAGGAGACAGAGAACCGTCCCCTGTCTCCTGCAGAACTAACTGTAATGGAGGCAATAATAATGGGCATAGCACAAATAACGATGGAGCATCTGGACCGTTACGGAGAGATTTACGCGGAAGCATTTTCAGGCGAACCTTGGAATGACCCCTGGAAAAAAGAAGATGCTATAATTCATGTGAAGGAGATCCTTGAATCTAAACAAGCTTATGGTCTTGAATATATAATTGAAGGACAGGTTGTGGGGTTCATACTTGGCGCTTCTATGCTGTTCCATTACGGACGTACCTTTGAAATCAACGATCTGGCGGTAGATCCAGCGTATCAGCGCCGGGGCATTGCAAAGGAATTGCTGGAAAGATGCCTTGCAGACCTGAAAGATCAGGGGATTGTCGGGGTGCATCTGATCACAGCTGGAGAAGGCGTCCTCCCTGCATTCTATGAGAGATATGGCTTTCAAAAAGAAAATGAAGTGATCCTGATGGGCATTGAGATGTAAAGGCAGAACTAGACCTCATAGATTCATATACAAATTGTAAAAGTGAGGAGGAGACAGGGGGAGAACATGGACTACAAAAAAGAAGCACAGGAAATACTGACACAGATAAGGTTTACTAAGAACAGGCTTGCGGGGCTTACTTTGGAAATGGATGAAGAAGGAAGGAATCTGGAGAGTCTGGACGAGGCGCTGGAAGAGTTGGATGATGTGATCGATATTCTGGCAGATTTCGTGGCAGAGTGAATCTTCACAGGAGACAGGGGACGGTTCCTTGTCTCTTTATTCTGATAATTTACGTTATTTCATAGAATTACCTGACAAAGGAGACGGAGAACCGTCCCCTGTCTCCTCGCGGAGGGATCACGCCATGTGGAAATGCCCGAAGTGCGGCCGCACTTTTAAGAAAGTTAATCAAGACCACTATTGCGGAAAAGCTCCGGAAACAGTGGACGAGTATATACTCGCTCAGGACGAGGAAATCCGGGACAAGCTGCAGAGAATCAGGTCGGTACTCATAAGAGAACTTCCGGATGCGACAGAGAAGATTTCGTGGGCCATGCCGACCTATTGGAAGGGACACAATATCATTCACTTTGCCGCATCGAAAAAGCATATCGGACTGTATCCCGGTCCGGAGGCGGTGGAACATTTTTCAAAAAAGCTGGAACAGGCAGGCTATGCATACAGCAAAGGAACGATTAGGATACCCTATACGGGGGAACTTCCGCTTAGCCTGATCGCGGAGATCGCTGCCTGGTGTCGGGATACAGGAAATCACGCATGATACGGCACATGTCCCCCCAAAATGGAGAAAAGAATGAAAGACGAATGCTTAATATGCAAAGCCCCTCTTGTTTATCTGACGACAGATGAAGTAATGGAGTGCGCCATTTGCCATAAGAAGGAAAACAGCAAGACCCGTTGTGTTAACGGTCACTATGTCTGCAATGAATGCCACATGGCAGGTCTGGACAGCATCATCGGCGTGTGTATGAATTCTGCATCCAAGGATCCTGTGGCGATCATTCAGGAGATGATGGCGCTGCCGTTTTGCCACATGCACGGTCCGGAGCACCATGTGATGGTCGGGTCGGCGCTGCTCACTGCTTACAAGAATGCGGGCGGTGAGATTGACCTTGAGAAAGCACTCATGGAGATGATGAAGAGGGGCAAGAACGTTCCCGGCGGTGCTTGTGGCTTCTGGGGAGCCTGCGGCGCTGGGATCAGTTCAGGAATGTTTGTGTCGATCATTTCATCTTCAACGCCCCTATCGGTCGAGCCTTTTGCCCTGTCGCATAAGATGACCGCGAAGTCGTTAAATGCCATTGGAGAGATTGGCGGGCCGCGCTGTTGTAAACGGGATTCTTATCTTTCCATCCAATCCGCGATTGACTTTGTGGAAGAACACTTCGGTGTTCGGATGGACAAGCCGAAGATCGTTTGTCAGCATGCGGCTCAGAATAACCAGTGTATTGGTAAACGATGTCCGTTCAATAATGCAAGCTATAAACCGGAAGCAGGAATGAAATGAGGAGACGGAGAACCGTCCCCTGTCTCCTGGAGAGAAATGTATGACGCTGGAAAGGATAACCGAAAGCAATATTGATTACGCCATCCGGATCCAGGAGGAACTCTTCCCCGGCGAAAGCGGAAGAACCAACTTCGAGGAGTCCCTGGACGAGCATTCCGGATATGAGTATTTCCTGCTCTACGAGAACGGCGCCTGTGTGGGCGTCATAGGACTATACAGATATCCGGAGGATCAAAACAGCGCCTGGCTTGGATGGTTTGGGATCAGAGAGGGCTATCGAAGAAAGAATCTCGGTACAACAGCCCTGAAAGCGTTTGAAGAGATGGCAGCAGCGAGAGGATATCTGTATGCTCATTTGTACACGGATGCTTTAAACAATGACGTGGCGATCGCTTTCTATAAAGCTAATGGATACGTTGAGGAACCCTATGAGAACTCACTGGACCCTGCCTGCGAGAAATACAAAACGATTATTTTCTCTAAAGCGCTGACGGACGAGCCACTGGTATCTTGGAACAGCAGGAATATACATCTTACAGAGCAAATTGCTAAACAGGAGAAGTATAAGCGGTAAAAATAGATTCGGAGACAGGGGACGGTTCTCTGTCTCCTTACTCTGATAATTTACACAATTTCTTTGAATTGTCTGAAATAGGAGACAGAGAACCGTCCCCTGTCTCCTCTGTCTCCACTAGGAATGATACACATGAAAAAAGAAAATCTCCTGAAAATCACAGATCTTCGTCATGAACTGCACATGTATCCGGAATTATCCATGCAGGAGAAGGAAACAGCTGAGCGGCTCAAAAGCTTTTTGAGCAAGAATACCTGCTTTCGGGTTGTTGACCGTGGAAGCTGGTTTTATGCGGTTAAAGAGGCGAAGAACGCCAGAAAAAAGATCGCGTTCCGGGCAGACATGGATGCACTGCCGATCACGGAAGATGGCGCCTTGAGCTATCATTCGAGGAATGCAGGCGTTTCCCACAAATGCGGGCACGACGGCCATTGTGCGGCGCTATGTGGACTTGCTCTGGAACTGGATGGAAAAGAAACCGATTCGGAAATATATCTTATCTTTCAACCGGGAGAGGAGACCGGGAGCGGGGCGGTCATTTGCAGGGAGTTGATCCGTGAGGAGGGCATCTCGCAAATATACGCCTTTCACACCCTGGGCGGTTACCCGGAGGGAAGTATCGTATATCGCCCCGGGCTTACACAGCCGGCATCGGAGGGCCTTCGGATCCGCTTTGAAGGGAAGACATCCCATGCCAGCGCTCCAGAAGAGGGAATGAACCCATCCGGCGCGATTGCACGGGTCATACTGAGAGCGGAGGAATTGGCCAAAAACCAGTCTGACGGAATGTTGCTTTGCACGATTACCGGTGTTAGTCTGGGCACGGGGGATTTTGGGATCTCACCTGGTGACGGGGAACTCAGCATGACCCTGCGCGCCGAAAAAGAGGACAGGATGAAATTCCTTGAAACTCAGATCATAAGGTGCGCGGAGGAGGAAGCGAAGAGGCTGCGCCTCCGTATCAGCTGCTCCATTCATGATTATTTCCCGGAGACCAGGAATGATGAGCAGTGTCTTGAGGCAGTCATCCGTGCTGCGTCTGAGTTGGGTATGAACGTAATTTCCATGGAGAATATGTGGAGAGCCTCCGAAGACTTTGGCTGGTATCTGAAGGAATGCCCCGGTGCGATCATATATATAGGCAGCGGAGAAGACTATCCTCCTTTGCATACAGTGGGGTATGATTTTAATGACAGGATTTTGGAGACGGCGGTTAACTTGTTTGCAGCACTTGCAGGAGATAGAGGACAGGGAGACAGGGGACGGTTCTCTGTCTCCTTACTCTGACAATTTTCGATATTTATTGAAATTATCTGAAAAAGGAGACAGAGAACCGTCCCCTGTCTCCCCCTCGTCTCCCCCGAAAGGTTGAAGCATGAGCACTATAGAAATCAGAAAAATCAGCATCACAGATCTTGACACAGACGCGATCGTCAACGCGGCCAACGAAGGCCTTTGGGCAGGCGGAGGCGTCTGCGGCGCAATATTCAGAAGCGCCGGCCACGACCAGCTGCAGCGAGCATGCAACAAGATCGGCCATTGCCCAACCGGCTCTGCCGTCATCACGCCCGGATTTCATTTGAAGGCAAAATACATCATCCACGCAGTCGGTCCCAGATGGAGGGACGGAAAACACAAAGAACCGGAACTTCTTTACAGTGCCTATTATAAGTCGCTGGAGCTGGCGCTTAAGAACAACTGCCGGTCCATAGGTTTTCCGCTGATCTCTGCGGGGATTTTCGGCTATCCGCTAAAAGGCGCCTGGCACCAGGCGATCACTGCCTGCGCGGATTTCCTGGACCAGCACAGAAACGCATCCATGGAAATCGTGTTCGCGATACTGAGCGGCGATATTATTAAAGTTGGCCAGGAGACGCTTCTGGAATATGGCTCCGCATACAAGATCGCGGAGAGATATGACTGGAAAACAACAGAGATGCCGGGTAAGCACGACACATTCGTGCTTCACAGACCACTTAATCCGCAGCAGATGAAGGCGCTCCGCCGGGGAAATATCCCTAAACAGATGGAGGACAAGTGGTTCTGGTTCATGGAGGGGGACACCCTGTTCGCGCACCGCAGCTGGACCGGTTATTGCATATACCGCATTGATTTCAAACCCGATGGCAACCATATCGTCACCGTGAACCGCGATCCGGAGCAGTATACCGGCACAAGCGCCGCTGAAGACGCGGAGAGCCTGAACAAACTGCTGAACTGGTGGACGAATGACACTTATGACTATTACGGTGAGTGGCTTGAGGAGACGGTGGATGATTTGGAGAAGGCGGGGAAGATTACGGAGTAAGGCTGTGATATTGGGGTGAAAAAAGAGACAGCTCATTTCATAAACGGGAGGAAGCAAGTGATGGCGTCAAGTAAAGAGTATCTGGATTTCATATTAGAGTAGCTTTCCGGCCTGGAGGAGGTCCCCTATGAAGGGGCAAAGGAAATGCTCCTCGTCGATAATGTTGACAACAGGGATTTTCTGCGGAAACTTCTGGAAGCAATGTACGGAGAACTTCCGGATCCGAAAAAGAAGACTTTGAGGGCGGTAAACAACTAAAAGATTTGGTGTACTTGAGGATGCCGTTGTGAGAAAATGGTTGTAGAAGGAGGGCTACAAACAATGGAAAACCGAATCATCACCATCAGTCGGGAAGTTGGCAGCGGCGGACGAGCAATTGGAAGGAAACTCGCGGAGAAACTGGGCATTCACTGCTACGATGCGGAACTGATCCAGAGAATTGTTGAGAAGAGCGGTTACTCGGCTGATTACGTCAAGGAAAAAGGGGAAGACGCAGCGGGAGGAAGGCTTTCTATGTTTCTGGTCGATCGGTCGATGGGACCGACTCATCAGGATACGCTTTGGAAGGTTCAGAGTCAGGTCATTACAGAACTGGCGGAAAAGGAATCTTGCATAATTGTCGGGCGCTGTGCGGATTATATTCTGGAGGCGAGGCAGGATTGTTTGACTGTTTTTGTCCATGCGGATTTCAAGAAGCGTCTTGACCGCATTGTTAAGGAGTACGGCGAGCCTGAAGATAAAGCGGAAAAATGGCTGAAGGATAAAGATAAGCGCAGAGAGTCGTATTACAACTACTACACAAATAAAAAGTGGGGGCAGGCCGAGAACTACCATGTCTGCCTTGACAGTGGAGCGCTGGGAATTGATAAGTGTGTTGAGGTTTTGGCGCAGTTGTATTGAGGCGTTGGTGCAGTTATGTTGAGGCTTTGGCGCAGAGCTGTATTGAGGTTCTGGCGCAGCTGTGTTGATGGATAGTGAGTTTGGTGTGAGTCAGAGGGGATTGTGCCTTCTGACTCTTTTTATCTGTGCCCAATGACGCTCCGGCTGATCAGAAATGTGTCAGAGGGGACTCTCTCCCAACTCATTTCTGACTCTCCCGTTCGCAGTGTGTTCATGATAAAATTATTGTATCTCGGTGCTTCGGTTTCAATTGGGTGAAGATATGAACGATTTAATGCGAGAGAGCCTGAGCTATTTTGGCCTATACAGGAAGATGTTTCAGGTTAAGGAAAAGTATATTCCTGTAATGGTTCCGTACGGAAGGAACAAAGAACAGTATTTCCTGTACTATGAGCCGGAGAAGGTGATCAGCGACAAGGTGATCGTTTGGGTTCATGGCGGAGGCTGGAATGCGGGCAATCCCAAGTACTTTGATTTTGTGGGGCAGTGCGTCTGCGATCAGGGGTATCGCTTTGTTTCGCTGGGCTACAGATTGTCGCCCAAATACAAATATCCCTGCCAGCTCAAGGATGTCTGTGAGGCATACAATTCCGCGATCAGTTTTTTGACGGAGAGTGGGATTGATGTGTCGAAGGTTATTGTGGCGGGGCCTTCTGCCGGTGCGCATCTGGCTTCGATCATGTGCTATTGCCGGAAGGTTCAGGAGAAATACGGCGTTGATATTTCAAATATCATAGGGTTTATCGGTTCGGGCGGGCCTTATAGCTTCAGAAGTGATCAGGGCCTGATGATCAGGCTGCTGTTGGATCAGCTGTTTAAGAGGGGCTATAACAGGCGAAACGGCGAGCCGGTGGTTTTGATGGGGAAGAACCATATTCCTATGCTGCTTATTCAGAGCAGGCATGATGGATTGATCGACTACGCCTGTGCGGAGGATTTTGCGGCGCGGGCCAGGGAACTCGGTAACGAATGTGAGCTGTATAGCGTGACGGATGAGAAGAATACGCATTCGTGGTATACGGCCGGAATGTTCCTGGAGACCAGAGAAGAGAATGAGGGGTTGGATAAATTCTTTTCGTGGATAGAGGAGCGTTTATAGTTTAGGAGACAGGGGGAGACAGGGGACGGTTCTGTGTCTCCTTTTTCTGATAATTTCGCCATTTTTCTGATAAAGGAGACACAGAACCGTCCCCTGTCTCCTATTGTCCGCGAGTGGGGCGACACCGAAGGGGCACGCGCGAAGATTTCCGGTTATGAGGACCTTGGCATCGGAATCATCTCGATGAAGGATGATTTTGCGGTCATCTACGGGGATGGGGTGCAGAAGGATGTGGATGCGGCCAAGTAAGATTGGTTTGTGAAAGGGCAGGAAAGGAAGTTCAATATGGATGCATTGGAAGCCTTACTTACGAGAAGAAGCACTCGCAATTACAAACAAATTCCTGTGGAAACGGAAAAGTTAGAACAGCTTCTTGAAGCTGCCAGACAAGCGCCCAGCGGAGGCAATAATCAAACAAACCATTTTCTGGTCATCCAGAATCCGGAGGTACTTCGAAAATTGTGCGCGCTGGCTCAAGAGGCTTTCGCAAAGATGGAAATCAAAGAGGACACATACGCCAGCCTGAAAAACTCCATTGCTCTGTCGAAAAAAGGCGGATATGTATTTTGCTACAATGCGCCGGTCCTGATTGTTGTCGCCAACCGCAAGGATTACGGCAATAATATGGCGGACTGCGCCTGCGCAATTGAAAATATTATGATCGCAGCGAACGCCCTTGATCTGGGCAGCTGCTGGATTAACCAGCTGAAGTGGCTTAATGAAGAGCCCGCAATTGTTGATTACCTGCAAACGCTGGGGATGAAGGAGGACGAGCGTGTTTACGGCTCAGTGATCGTCGGTTATCCCGCAAGCGACAGCGGTCTGCCGAATCGCTTCCTGATGCCGCAGAAAGGAAATGAAGTAACATACATTAGTTAACGCACCGCAGGAGAATTCCCTGTAAATCTGTTGTTAAGAAGGAGGGAAACATGATTATTCTTAACGTCACTTACAAATGCAAACCTGGTATGAGAGAGAAGTTTCTGGAAGCGATCGTGGCAGAAGGGATCGATGTCGCCTGCCGTGCTGAAGCAGGCAATATCAAATATGACTACTATAGGGCCGTAAATGACAGCGACGAGCTGCTGCTGGTCGAGAAATGGCTGGATGCTGAGGTTCTTGCAGTGCACGGCAAGCAGACACACTTTGCAAGGCTGGGAGAGATTAAGTCTGAGTTTGTTGAGAATACGATCATCGAAAAGTATACAGTGTAAGAAGGAGACAGGGGACGGTTCTGTGTCTCATTTGTCAGAAAAATGATGGAATTATCAGAAAAAGGAGACACAGAACCGTCCCCTGTCTCCTGGAGGAGTTTCCATGAAAGGTATTATTTGTAATGTACTGGCTGTCGCCTTAGGAGGTCTGGTTGGAGCGCTGTTCGGGCGCAGACTGCCGGAGCATTTCCGGACCGGACTAAACGCAATTTTCGGCATCTGCGCGATGGGGATGGGAATATCCTCGATTACGCTTATGGAAAACATGCCGGCAGTGATTATGGCCGTGATCCTCGGCACTGCTGTTGGCTTGCTGATCCACCTTGGAGATAAGATTACCGCTTCCGGAAAACTGCTGCAGAATGTCATGGAGAAGAAGGGCATTGGAGGAGACAGTTTCGACATCTCCCTTTTTGTGACAGCCTTCGTTTTGTTCTGCTCCAGCGGAACCGGGATATACGGAAGTCTCGATGCAGGAATGACCGGGAACGTTACGATCCTGATGTCGAAATCGGTGTTGGATTTCTTTACAGCCATGATCTTTGCCTGCAGTCTGGGTATCATCACATGTGTGATCCCGATTCCACAGTTCCTGATCTTCACCTGCCTGTTTCTGCTGGCGAAACAAATCTATCCGCTGACGACGCCTGTCATGATCAATGACTTTAAGGCTTGCGGAGGTTTTGTGCTGCTCGCCACTGGCCTGCGGATCGCAAAGATCAAGGAGTTTCCGATCGCGGATATGATACCGGCCATGATCCTTGTTATGCCGATCAGTGCGATCTGGGTTAATTACATTGCCCCTTTGCTGTAGGGGGAGACAGGGGACGGTTCTGTGTCTCCTAATTCTGATAATTCGCCAAGTTTTCTGAAAAAGGAGACAGAGAACCGTCCCCTGTCTCCTCTGATCGCGAAGGCAAAGACACTAATACGAAGGTACAGCAAGTAATGCATAATACTAGATTAGTAAAACAACAATATATTATTGCCGCCATAGCAATTGTTCTTGAGATTATTACTCTCATAACAGAATTTTTTGATGGCAGGTATTCGGACTGTATAGTAGATCTCACGCTCATACTGCCGCCTATATTGATGATTGCAGCATTTAAACGCCCTTCTATGCCTTTTGCGGTTGCTGCCGTTGCGGTAGGATCACTCTTTGCCAATTTCACTGTATTTGTAAGAGTTGCAGAATTGGCTATGCGGGTATTGAGCCCCTCTGTAATATCTTCTGAATCCGCTGATGGGATCATGATCGGAGTTTACTGCATTGGTCTGATTTATAGCTGCGTAGTTGTTTTTCGCTGCGCCGGTCAGATCTGGGATATGCAAAAGGAGAATTTTGACAACCAGTATAAATCAGCGGCTGCCAGCCGCGATGTCGATGAAATGACCAGGTTTATGGTCAAGTATCTTCGTCCGGATAACACCGGCCCTATTCTGATCCTTGCAAGTGCTCTATATGGAGCGGGTTCATTTATTATCCAGGCACTGGGTGATCGAAGAAGAGGAATGAATAATGCGCTTTTATTTATTGAACTTGTTGTTGTCGTAGTGGTGTTCGCCGGAATAATCATATGGCATCGGCGATCCTATCAATCATATATAAGGCAGTTATCAGACTCTGAAGAGATCTCCCGGATGGCGAGGGAGTTTAGCCAGGGGACGCGATATTGGACCGATGGGATCATACTCGGTGAACACTATATTTTCGTCAAAAACAGTGAAATGGTGTTCAAGTACAGCGATATTGCCAAAATATACCAGGATTGGAGTGATCTTAACACAATGCGGCATAGTCCATGGTGGCACTTGCGCATAGTTACAGTTGACGGGAAAGATCAGTTTCTGGCGTCGATACCTTTTTTTCGCACGGAGGAAAACTTTGTCGAATATGTGCTTCCTGTGATCCTGGAGATCAGAAGCAGAAATCCGCAGGTTGTGATAGGGAAGTAGAGGGCTGGCCCCGTGGGCGGTTTTTTGGCGCCGGGGAGACAGGGGACGGAGCTCTGTCTCCTTTATCAGAAAAATAATGAAATTATCAGAAAAAGGAGACAGAGAACCGTCCCCTGTCTCCTAGAGAACCGTCCCCTGTCTCCTATTCCACACCGGAAAGGAGCAACAATGAGGCTGTATACGATTGAATGCGAGGGAAAAGAACTTGTTGCGGCAGAAGGAAAGAATCAGGAGCTTTACACGCTTGAGTCCATGGGCGTCCTGGTGCGGGACATGAATGAACTGATCGGGCGTTTCGACTCGCTGAAGGACGAGATCGCCGCCAAACTCGCCGCGCCGCAGGCCCAAGCCTGCGCACCGGGATCCTATCGGGTCCTCGCGCCTGTTCCGGTTCCGATGCAGGACCTGGTCTGCCTCGGCGTCAACTACATGTCCCATATGAGCGATATGGCGCAGGGGCTGAGCTTCACGAAGAAGCAGGCTACGATCTACTTCTCCAAGCACGTGAACCGGTCCAACGACCCGGGCGGCAAAATACCGCAATACGACTTCGTAGACAGCCTGGATTACGAGGTCGAGCTGGGCGTGGTCATCGGCAAAGACGCGTTTGGCGTGAAAAGGGAAGAGGCGCTGTCCTATGTCATGGGCTATACGATCGTCAATGACGTGAGCGCAAGAAATGTGCAGCGCAAGCACTCGCAGTGGTTCCTGGGGAAGAGCCTCGACGGGTACACGCCCATGGGCCCCTGCATTGTGACCGCGGATGAGATCGGCGACATCCACAACCTCGACATCTCCTGCTATGTGAATGACGAGAAGCGGCAGGGAAGCAACACGTCCTTCATGATCACAACGGTCGAAGAGGCGATCGAGGAGCTGTCGCAGGGAATGACGCTGAAGGCGGGCACGATCATTGCGACCGGCACACCCGGCGGCGTTGCGATGGGCATGAATCCGCCCAAGTTCCTCAACAAGGGAGATGTTGTCCGCTGCGAGATCAGCGGAATCGGACAGCTGGTGAATACTGTAGGTTAATGGAACCATGGGGCCAATGCCCCGAGGACAAAACAGAGCCATGGGGCCAGTTCCCCGAGGTCAAAATAGGGCCACAGGGCCCCGTGTTGAATAGATATGCTTCTCATCTGGATCCCGGTCAGTGTGCTGGCCATGTATTTTGTACTGAATATCGTGTACGGAAAGCTCTGGAAAGAGGGCCTGAAGGCGGAACTGCGCTTTGAGGAGCGGGATGTGGAGGAAGGCGACAGCGCGACGCTGATCGAGACGCTGACCAACGACAAATTCCTTCCTCTGCCCGTCGTCAAGCTGACCTTTAAGGCGGATCGCTCCATTGAGATCGATGAAGACCGCAATGCTACGGTGTCGGACAGAACGAATGTGGTGGAGTATTTTGCCCTGGGTGGACACGAGGTCGTCACCAGAAGGCAGCCTGTCCGGGCTTCGAAAAGAGGGTATTACCTGATTGAAGAGGCCGGGCTCGCTCTGCCGGACTTTTTCACGGAAGATGTCCGGAACATGTTTATCAGCCAGGCGGCATCCCTTTTGGTCTGCCCCAGGATGATCGATTCGGAGCAGATTGTGGACTTGTCGCGGCAGATCGTCGGAGAGGTCATCTCCAGGAACAGGCTCTATCAGGACGTCTTCTCATTTCGTGGGATCAGGGAGTACACCAGCGGAGATCCGCTGAGCGCGGTCAACTGGAAAGCTTCTGCCAGAACCGGCGAGTATATGGTCAACATGAGGGACTATACCAGCGGACGGTACGTGAGGTTTCTGCTGGATCTGGAGCAGCCGTCGATCCGTTACAGCGAAGAGCTGCTCGAGCAGGGGATTCGCCTTGCTTACACGCTGGCGGGCCATTGTATCCGGGAGCGGATCCCGGTCAGCCTGGCCTCCAACGGGAGAGACGCGACCACTGGCAAAGAAGTGGAGACGGCGTCAGGAAGCTCCGCGCGGCACCTTGGCGCGATCGGCGAATCTCTGGCCAGGATCAACTTGTCTATTGGAAAGAGGCCGTTTTGGGAACTGGTCCGGCAGGAGAGATTGGGGACGGATGAGCGGAAGGCGGAGAACACTGCTCTCTGCATCATTTCCTCGGGACAGTCTGACGCGCTCCTGAGGGAGGCGGAAGCGCTCTCTGCGCAGTGCGGAGGGCTTCTCTGGATCTGTCTGCTGGATCCGGAGATTGAGCGCAGGGAGATGCCTGCGAACATTCATTTTGTGCCGGTGCGGTTCTAAGATGTTGAGGGGCGATGCTGCAGGGCAGCCTCGGCTGCGGCTGCAGGCGACGCTGGGGGGCAGCCCACGGAGGGCTAAAACAACCACGGGGGCAGCCCCCGGAGGAGATTCCATGGAGGACACACGGGTCATTCGGGAGAGCACGGGACTTCGCGTTATCTGTGTTTTGACCAATATGCTGATGCTGATCGGATCAGCGGCAGCGCTGGGCATTTTCATAGGCGCTTCCAAGGCGTCTCTGATTTCTGTCTGCCTTTTTATGACAGCGGTCGCGCTGGTGGCGGACCAAATCCAGCACAGGGTCCGGTCGTTCCGCGTGTATACGGGAGTGTGCCTTCTCATCGTTGTGATGACTGTGGTCGTGGGCCTTAATGCGATGCCAAAAGTCTGGATCCCGCTGACGGCGCTCAGCTTTGCGGAGGTCTGGTCACTCTACGAAGGCAGGATCGCGCACAGATCGGCTTTTATCCCGCAGCCTTTCAGCCTGCTGATGCCGGCGATCATCTGGATGGTGGGAACATTTGGGGAGATACCTGTGCTGTGCACGCTGGCTTTTGGCATAGAGACCGCGCTGGTACTGCTGTTTCTTTCCTGGCAGAACCAGGTGAGCATGGCGAGGACTTATATGGCCGCGTCCGAGAGGTCGCGGGTTCCCTACAGGAAGATCCGGCACTTGAACACGGGCCTTCTGGCGATCTATCTCGCGGCGGCGCTCCTCCTCTGTGTCGGACTGACCGGGGTATATTCGGGGAATGAGGCGGTGTTGATGATCCTGCAGGCCGGCATGTTGGCTTTTGGCTGGATCCTCGGATTTGTCATCAGCTTGTTCATGATGCTGGCAAGCTGGATTTCCGGCGGACAGGCCGGGTCGCCCTCAGAGGTCAGGCCGTTTGACTTTGAGGCGGCGGAGGCGCTCTTCCCGTGGCTGCATCAATTCTGGCTCATTGTGGACGGGGCAACGATTGTGATCGGCCTTGTCTTTTTGGCCTATATGATCTACCTGGGGCTGTACAGCTTCTACTATAACTTCCTGGCGTCGGACCCGGAAACCGGAGATACACGCAAACGCGTAAACGCCAAAGAGAGAAGGCGCAAACAACCTAAAAGTGCGGATGGGCTTCCTTTTCTTGCCGGCATCGGCCCGGCGATCGGAATACGCAGGGCGTATATCTCCCTGATCCGCATGCATCCGGGCGGCACAGAGCTCCCTGAATCCTACACGCCCTCCCAGATCGAATACGCGGTGGCCGGAGACGAAGCCATGGAAGAGGAGTGGAGGGAGATTCACGAGCTCTACGAAAAAGCGAGGTTTGCGCCGCGGCAGGTAAACCGCAGCGATCTGAAGCGCATGAAAGAACTGGTGGAGCGCAGGGGCGATGAAGCAAGGCGCAGGCGGGAGATGAAGAAGAGAAAGTTGATGTGACGGACGGGGGTCGGTGTTTTGACCGGTGCGTGGCTGTGGACATGGCCTGTTCGGAAGGGAATTTGTGTTAGAAGGAGTATCCATGGAAATCGGGAAAGACGGAAATTCTGTTCGCGCCAAAATACTGGCGGTCGAAAGCAATATCGCAAAAGTCATGGTTGGCTGTGAGGACGTGACGCGGATGATCATGACGGCGCTTATCACCGGCGGGCACGTGCTGCTCGAGGATCTTCCGGGGACCGGCAAGACGACGCTGGCGCGGACGCTCGCGAGATCGGTGGACGCCGGCTATCAGAGGATTCAGTTCACGCCGGACCTGCTGCCGACGGATGTGACAGGGCTTTCTGTCTACAGCCAGGCGAGCGGGGATTTTACGTTCAGGCCGGGGCCTGTTTTTACTAATATCCTGCTCGCGGACGAGATCAACCGCGCGACGCCGAGGACGCAGGCGGGCCTGTTGGAGTGCATGGAGGAGAAGCAGGTGACGACGGACGGTGTGACGAGGCCTTTGCCGGATCCGTTTTTTGTCATCGCGACGCAGAACCCGATCGAGACCGGGGGAACGTTTCCGCTTCCTGAGGCGCAGATGGACCGCTTTCTGATGAAATTGTCCGTTGGGCTTCCGGACGAGGAAAACTTGTGCTTGATCATGAAGAGATCGATCGCGAGAATGGACAGGACCGGCGGGTGGGAAGCGGATGTCGCGGCCGTCGCGAGTGCGGAAGTGATCGCGCTGGCGCGCAGTGAGGCGCGCAAAGTGCAGGTGTCGGAGGACCTTCTTCGCTACATCGCAGCCCTTGTCCAGGCGACGCGGGACAGACCGGATATTGATGCGGGCGTCAGCCCGCGCGGGATGCTGGCGCTGCTTCATGCCTCGCAGAGTTTGGCTTTTCTTGAGGGAAGGTCTTACGTGGTCCCGGAGGATATCAAGCGGCTGGCGGTCTGCGTCTGTGCGCACCGTCTGGTTCTCACGCGGCACATCGGGCGGACGGCCGGGCAGAAAACGGTTATGGAAGATGTCCTGCGCACTGTGGCGGTGCCTACGGAGCGGTTTGCGTAGGAGACAGAGAGGAGACAGGGGACAGGGGACGGTTCTCTGTCTCCTTTTTCAGAAAACTTGGCAAATTGTCAGAATTAGGAGACAGAGAACCGTCCCCTGT
>ODAI012380882.1_pt1 | contig 17178 bp, 12 predicted proteins | sample 1539321 | NCBI WGS metagenome assembly ODAI01 (sample SAMN02144231, study PRJEB22623) | gut metagenome | biome: sheep rumen | host: Ovis aries | place: New Zealand | reverse complement strand
TGACGGCGACGGCGTTTGCGCTGGGTGACCGGTTCCGAGCGCGGAGCGTTGTGGCAAGGGAGGTGGGCGAGCTTGGCTACGCGACGCACGGCTGGCGGCTCGCGAAGGCGGCGGAAAGTGCGGCGTGAAAGGCGGAAAGGCGAAGACAGCCAATAAAACAGCGGGGTCCGGGGGGTCTGTCCCCGCAATGAAAACGACAGCGTTCAAGGCAACCGTCGCCCGTAACAACAACCTCGTCAAGTAACGCGGCGCGGCCCGAGTCCACGCCCTGCCACCGCGGCAAATCCGCCGCGCGGCGTTTTTTGGTATAATCACCCTCGCATGGAAACGCCTAAGGAGATAGCAGGGGGCTTTTGTGCGCGGCCGCGTGGCGCGCACAAGCGTTCCGTCGGCACCGTGACTGTCGTCGGCGGTTCGCACGGCTTCCCTCACGCACCCGTGATCGCAGGCCTCGGAGCAAGAGCCGCCGGAGCGGGGCTTGTCCGTCTCGTCGTCCCGACGGAGTCGCGCTGTGCCGCTGGAGCGCTGCTCCCCGAGGCGACGGTGTCTGACCTTGGCGGCGAAATTCCGCATTCCGATGTGACTGTCGTCGGGCCCGGTCTTGGGCTCGGCGAAGCTGCGCGGCTTGCCGTGCGCGGGCTTCTTTCCGGCGGCGGGCGGCTTGTCGTCGATGCCGACGCGCTTACCCATCTCGCGGCGATCTGCGGCGATGGCGGGGGCCGCGATGGCGGGGCGGAGCTGATTCTCACTCCGCACGAAGGCGAGGCGGCGCGTCTTCTCGGCGTCGACTGCGCGGAAGTCTCCAGCGGCAGGATTGCCGCGGCAAAGGAGATTGCGCGTCGCTATCGCGCCACGGTCGTTCTAAAGGGCCCTGGGACGCTTGTCGTCTCTCCCGGCGGCGAGAGGGTGTACGAGAATCCGACAGGCAATCCCTTTATGGCGCTTGGCGGAATGGGCGACCTGCTTTCCGGCGTGGTCGCCGCGAGGTGGGCGTATCTCGGCGGCGACGCTTTCCTTCCTGCGGCCGCGTCTGCGTGGCTCCACGGCGCTGCCGGCGATGCCATTGCCGCAGCCGGCTGTGACATGTCCATCGTGAACATGGCCGCCCGCATCGGCTCGATGCGAATCCTCCTCGATAGATAGATTTGCTACGCACAGTGGTTATGCTGTGTGCGTGTTTGCCTGTCAATGTGCGGCTTGCTTCGCCGCAACGGTGCTCGTACACCTGCTAGGGCATCCGCTTCGCGGACTCCTCCCTTCGGTCGTCGGGGGATACCCGCTGGCGGCGGCGTGGCAAATCCGCACCCCGCGTAGCCGCCCCTTCGTGATGCCTGTCGGCAGCCGCACACCGGCGCCAGTCTGCGACAAGTGGCCTGACACTGGCTTCTGGCTTTCCGTAAACTCAAACAAACGCCACAACCGTAACTGCGAGAACTACCGCAAGACGCGGGGCTATCCTTGCTCCAAATCCGACGGCACTCCGTGCGGCAAGTGCGGAGGATAAAGGGCTTGGGGTCGGCCCCCTTTGCCTTATAGGACCCTTTGCCTTATAGAAAGACACGGAGGTAGAAATGAGCAAAATGTTCAAATGTGAAGACAGAAAAATGTTCTCAATAGACGATGTTGTCTCTGTTGAAGAGGCGTCTAAATCGCAAGGGTTTGTTGTCTTGCCGCAAGGACGCGTTTTTGACAGAGAGCAAAATACTTAGCGTTTAGCTCTGTGCCGATAGACTTTATATTGTGACAGTTGGCAACAATACTGGTCGTTCCACTCCCGAGGAATGGGTCAAATACTGTATCTGTCTCTAGCAAATGTTTTATCAACAACTCGGGGATTGCCTGAGGAAATGGGGCTGTGTGACCAAGTACGTTCTTTCCACGAATGAATTTTACAACTGGACGAATGGATTCAATAGAAGAAATCAAAGTTTTGAACTTTGTAGATGGTTTATCCTTAGAAAGAATAAATATGTGCTCCCAACAATTCAATGGTGCCTGATAATAAGGGGTCATGTTCCCTTGGTTGAAGCTTCTGTTGCCTTGAATCTCACCCTTATACCAGATGATGTTGCCCTGAATGGTGTACCCAATTCGAGAAAACAATTCTAACATATAAGCACCAAGAATCATTCTCTTGTTGCCCATTGCAGATAGTGCAACATTGTTCTCATTGTCAAAGTAGTCGAATATGTTGAAAAGGTAAACGGCCCCGGGTTTAAGGATGCGGTATAGTTCTGTCGCGATATTATACATATCATACAGGTAGCAATAGATATTCCCCCATTGGGAATACTCTTTTGCGTTGTAGTATGGTGGTGAAGTTACTGCTCCGTCAATGCTGTTTGATTTCATGCCTCTCATCACTGTCAACGTGTTACCATTTATAATGGTTGCTTTCCCAATTGTGACGCTTGGACATGAGGTTTCTGCCTTCTCTGTGTTGTGCAATAAGAAGCGGTTGAAATAAGAACAACTCTTAAAATCTTCAAGGAAGTTCTTGGTGGCCTTGGTAAATCTTTTGCATTTTATATGCCTGCCAGCGGTATCTTTATAATAGCGGGTTGCATTTGGTGTCTGTGTGTAAACAATTACACCATCTTCAGTACAACTGTAGTGACGAAGACACATCTCAAAAGATTCGTCATAGGATACAGGTTCCTCAATACAATCAAGGTGCCACCGTGCAACGGACTCGTTGCTGATTTTATTGTCTTCGTCGAGCATTTGTTTCTGCCGTATTAAAGACATGAAGGCATAACGTTTGCCCCGATTGTATTTACTTCTCTCGGGACACAGGGGGTTCTCGCACTCCCAACTTCTTACATTTAGAATCGGATATGAGTTTCCTTGTATGTTAGTTGATCTACATGCTGGACATAATATAGGACGCTCGTCTCTTACATTTTTCTCAAATATCAGGAGGAGCCGGTATGTCTTGCCTTTACCTTCCGATATGACGAAACAGTCCTTGAATACAAAACCTTGGAATGCAGTATCCCATTCGGCACCACGAGAGTCGATTTGTGGAATGTAAGAAGAAGTCGTTTCAGCTATTTTTTTCCAACGAAAGTATGCTTTGTCGATTTTCTCTTTTCGGTGTTTCTCAGCAAATAGAATTGTATCCCTATACAGTTCCCATTGGATGCTTTTGTTCTCAATCGTTATGTCAGGAATCGAGATTATTAAATCACAGTGATTTTGAAGGGTTGTAAACGATTCTGAGATACAGGCAAGGATTTTGTTGCACCCATCTGAGTAACTGTTTTGAAATAGGTCTTGCGAAATGTCAATGTAAGCGAGTGCACAGTTCCTGTTAAAGAGGTCTGGGTATTTTTGAAAAAGGAAATCGAAGTAATTGTCACTATAATGGCTTTCTTTGGAAAAGAAACGTGTGGTGCATCGTGGATCAAATAAGTTAAAACAAAAACGGGAGAAAATTGCGGTCAAAATCTCTGTCCGTTTTTCATCTTCCTTTAGTGTATTTGATAATATCGTAAGTGTCTCTTTAGCACTAACAGGAGAGAAGGCCGAACACATTTCCTCATTTCTGATGCCATTAGATGTGAGAAACTGTTCGTATGCTGGTTTATCAGCCCTATCAAGTAGTTTTCTGATTGTTGTTTTTAGTCTGTAGTTAAGCTTTATGTGCTCGCTAAATGCAACATCAAGCATGTGTTGATAGGCATCATTGTTAATATCAAGTTTTTGATTGACGGCTTCCAACAGTGCTGATTGGTAATCCGTACTAATCAAAAAACCATTCGTGTAAGAATAGGAAATTAGCTCGGTAAGGATATCGGTTTGAGTAGCAAGTGGCTTCCAAGCAATATCAGGTAGGTGCTGTTTGAAGACAGCAACAAGGGTTGAAGCCGTAATAGTACATAATTGCATGGCGCGTATTATACCAAACTGGCTGCGCGGAGTAAATATAACAATTTGGAATAATTACAATGATGTGATATCATACGAGCATGAAACAGTTAACGAGTAGTATTTATAGTAAAGAAAACAGGTTACTCACTATGTGCCTTCGGGAGATGCGGCTTGCTACGAAAATGACGCAGAGTGAACTCGCGTCTCTGTTGGGGTATAGTCAGGCGTATGTAAGCAAGTACGAACGTGGACAAATGCAGTTGAGTTTTGTTGAGGTTCGTAGGGTATGTATTGAACTTGGTGGTGAATTTCGACAGTTCGTGGCTGAGTACGAGGAGAGACTTGCAAAAAGGAGGGTTGATAATGAAGGTTGATGATACAGTAATTAGTTCGTTCCCTGAGAACGATTTTGCTTGGAAGGACAAACACTGGGAGCAACTACTGAAGTATTTAGTTGCCAATAAGATTGTGACTTATCGGGAAATTGCATCCCTTGTTCTTGGTCATTTGAATCCTTCACAAGTTGGAACATCAGTTGCGAGTAAGAAAACGTTTCAATCTCATTATCCAAAACGTAAGTGTTGGGAAGCGGTACGGGAGTGGCATTTTCAGCAAACCGGGAAATGTGCCGACTGTGGAACACGATTGGAGTTACAGGCCGACCATATCATACCAAGGGAAGAACTCGGTGATGCGGCAGATCGTGTTGACAATCTAACGTTGCGTTGCAGGCGATGCAATGTTATTAGACGACCGTCTCATAAACACGGAGGTCAAACGTTTCTCACTGCGGAGGCTGCTTTAATGTGGATTTTGTTTACCAAACGGCCTACAACATATCAGGAGTTTGCAAAGATGTGTAGGAAATATGGACTAACTATGGCTACTGTCCGATTTGAAGAGTCTTGGGCTATGGCAAAATGGCTTGCTCGTGAGGGGATGTATAGTATTGACCCAGCATCAAAGTATTAGACAGTTTTGGGCATTAGGTCAATCTGTATGTGTTTGCAACAACGAAAGGGGCAGATAGGTTATTCCTCGGCGGTCATTGACGAGACGAGGACGGAGAGCCGCTGGACCATGCGGCGCTTTATTTGATCGACGTTCGTTCGCGAGATGCCGAACGCCGCGGCGACTTCGGCGGGCGGTTCGTGCATCAGCGCGACGTGGCGGAACACCTCGCGGGCGCGCGCGTTCACCGATTCGTCGGAGAGCAGCTGCTCGAGCGCCGCGTTCATCGCGGCGAGCTTCCAGTCGTCGGGATCCTCGCGCGGCGCATCCGCCGCGCCGCGCTCTTTCAGCTTGTCGCGCTTGCCGCTCTCTCGCGCCTCGCGTCTCAGGGCGTCCTCCGCCTTGTGCTTGAGTATGCCCGTGAGGTAGTTGTGGAAGTGTCCGTTGCTGTCGGGCGTGTAGTGGTAGTCCGGCATGCGCCGCATGAGCGCGACCATCGTCTCCTGTATCGCGTCGTCTGCGTCGACCGACGGGAAGCGCGCCGAGAGAAACGACCGCATCGGCTGCTCGTATATGCGGAAGAACTCCGCCCAGCGGGCGTTGTCTGTTCCGCTCGCGAGACTCTTTAGCAGGGTTATCGATGTTACCGGTGCGTTCGCCATGCGGCTATTCTACCAAATTGCCGAATGCGATTGTTGGAAATTTCGCTGCAGTAAACGGAGTGGCGAATGTGTCTTGGGCGGCATTTCGGAGCGGTTCGGAGATTTGGTATAATACGCATCTATGCAAAACAAGCCTCTTCTTTCGTGTTTGATTGTGGCGGCGGCCCTGTTTCTGTCGGCAGACGCATTCGGCGTGTCGGCGACGGTGAGAGGCAAGGCCGAGCTTCTCGGCGCAGTCGCGAAGGCGTCAGATGGTAATGGCCTGCTGGTGCAGGATCTCGACATTGTATTCGCGGCGGACTGCGCGCCGATCGAGATCGGCGAAGACGATATCTGGAACCAGAATGCGAAATGCCTCCTCGACTGCGGCGGCCATCGGATAACACTCGATGCGGGCGGCTGCCCTGGCGGCACCGTGGTGATCGGGGGGAATGCCGAAGGCGGGCGCAGGGAAGACAGGTCGGCCGCGATCAAGGGCTGCGGCAGGGAGTCGGTCTTCAGAAACCTGACCTTTGTCAACCAGGGGCGGCTTGAGTTCGCAAGCGTCGAGGGCACGCGTGTAAAGGACTGCGATTTCATTGGCTGTGGTTCGTCCGCCGATGCCTGGGCGGGCGAGGGCGGCGCGGTGCAGGGGTGTGGAATCGTCGAGGGCTGCGGCTTCGAGCGTTGCCGGGCGCGCGTTGGCGGCGCGTTGAGCGACTGCGGATACGTAGTCGAGTGCCTGTTCGTCGATTGCCGCGCGTTTGACGGCGGCGGCGCGATAGCCGGGGCTGGCGATGTCTCGCGCTGCGAGTTCCGCAGCTGCGGTTCCGAGATCTCCAACGGAGGCGTAGGCGGCGCTATCTACGGAGGCCGCGACGTCGTTTCATGCCTTTTCGTCGACTGCACGGCGAAGCAGGGCGGCGCGATCATGTCGGCCGAATCGCTCGACGGCCAGCACCCCAAGGTTGTGCACTGCACATTCATCCGCTGCCGCGGGGAGCTGAACGACGAGGCGGTATTCGAGAATTCCGCAGACTCTCCGCTCTTCATGTTGAACTGCCTCAGCTGCGGAAGCGCCATGCTGCAGGAAGGCGCAGACGAAGGCGACAAGTTTGGCTGCTATTGCCTGGCGGACGATGGTTTCTTCGCGGACTACGCCAAGGGCGACTTCCACCCGAACCCCGCGCTTCCGGAGGACTGGGAGGATCCGTGCGGACTGAGGTTCGGCGAGTCCGGCGCGGCGGTGTTCGTCTGCCGCGACCTCGACGGGTACGGCTACCAGCTGTCCTCGCCGTGGCCAGTCTGTCCGGGATGCTATCGTTTTCGGGCTGGCGATGGCGAGGAGTCCACTTCGACTGCTTCCGACGGCAAGGGCCCGTCTTCCGTGGTCAAGCCACGCAAAGGCGCCAAGCCCGGGCATTGGCGTGTTCCGCCGAAGCGTGCGCCAGTGCCGGCCAAGGGGTTCTGGAATTCCGTTCGGAACAGCCCGCCCCATGTGGTCAGCCAGCGAACCACGCGCGAGCTTCTCGACCTTTCGAAGCTGCCATGCGAGATTGTGCAGAACGAAATCGTGCATGGCGGCGACAATTACCTGGACTTCGTTTCGGCGTGGTACGAGATGAGCGGCGACCTCTTCCGGTTCTTCGACCTGCGCGGCCCCCTCAAGATGCCCGAGGTCGGGGTTACGCCCGGCTATGGGTGCCCTGGCCGCATATCTCCATACGATGAAGACGACGAGCTCACGGCCCTCGCCCGCAAATACCGCTTCAGGACGGGCTGGTTCCACCGCGGGTTCCCGAAGGAGGGGGAACCGGCTTATTCGTCCTATGAAAAGCGCCTCAGATGCTGGGAACTTAAAACGAACGATGTGCTGAGCTGCTACACCTGCACCGTGGAGAAGATACCGTTCCTGTTCTCCCCCGCCCCGGGCAGAGGCCCGATGCCGCTTGTCGTCTACATCGCGGGAAGCGGCGAGCAGGGGACCGATCTCAAGAAGATGTTCAGGCAGACCGGCGTCTTCGACGCTGTCCGCGACCCATCCTTCGTATTCGCGCATCCATGCCATCTGCTGGCGATTATGCCGCCGGATTTCGCCACGCGGGAGTCGTATCTTCACTATCCACATCGCTACTCGTTTTGCTCCAGCCCTCCATCTGGCGATCCGCCTGCCAATTTGGATCTCCTCCGGATGTACGCGGATCTTGTCTTCGAGCTGCAGCGACAGCTTGAGTCGAAAGGAAGGGGAACGATCGATCCAAACGCCATTGTGCTTACGGGGCTTGGCTCCGGGGCGTCCGCGGCGCTTTCGATGATGCGCGAATATCCCGGGCGCTACGCCGGCGTATGCGCGACATATCCGTCGTGGCAGTTCCTCCTGCCGGCGGTAGACAGGTACCGTCCGGGCCGTTGGTGGTTCGCCTTGTCGGAGGCGTATCATGAAATCGACGACAAGGTCAACACGATGGCGGAAGCCTACAGGAAGGCCGGCGCCGATGTGCGCCTTAACTACTATCCGAATGGCGACAACTGGTGGAACGCCCAGTATTCGTCGCCGGAATTCCAGGGCTGGATCGCCGAATGCTGTGCAAAGGGGCCGCTCCACGGGGAGAGGCTGATCGTCGCCCGGCCCGAGCCCGGCGCGAAACTTCTGCTGGCGAAGACTGGTCCGGACGAAGCCACGTACTACGGTACCGTGGAGGAACGTCCGGATGGCCTGCCAAGTGAAGTGGCGGGCAAGCGCATCAGGGACATCAGGGGAATCCGCTATCTGTATGTCGACGGAAGTGCGGGGGAGATTCCGCCTGAGGCGTTCAATCGGTCGAAGGAGCTCGAGACGGTGCATATCAAGTCCCATGTCACCAACATCGCGGCAAGGGCCTTTGCCGAGTCGCCAAAGCTCAATCTGGTGGTTTTCGAAGGCTACCGCTCGCCGCGAATCGCGGCTGACGCCTTCGACGGGTGCGCGCCGGCGCTCTACGGCGGAACGATTGGAGTGCCTGTCGAGATATCCTGGAGCACTGTCAAGATCTCCGGGGGAATAACAAACACCGTAACACATGGGAGGAGGAAGATATCGCTGAAGTCCCATGCCCTGCCGGTCGACGGGCTATTCAGCACACATCTGTTCTTTTGCGACGACCAGCTCCACCGTCGACTCCACATTGAGGGCGACTTCCTCTGGTCCGAAGAGGGGGAGGATGGTGCGAACGTCCTTATGTTCCTCGGCGAAGGCCGCGATGTGTTTGTCCCGGACACGCTTGGCGGACGGCCGGTCGTTGCGCTGGGCCGCAATCTCCTGCACCGCCGCTGGGGCGAATTCGAATACGGAATACTCGCAATTCCCGCGACGGTGCGGTCGATGCCGCTGTTCCCCGGTGGCCATAAAGTCAGCAAGGTGTTCGCGGCCTGCAAACTTGGGTTCAACGCCAAGTTCGTCCTCTCGCCCGAGACGGTCGTATACGGAACGACGCCGGACGAGACGACCGGCAGGCTTGTGCCGTCGTGGATTGGTTGGGAGGGGAAGGAAGTCGTCGTTCCCCGAGGCACGAACCCGCGCGAATTCTTTTCCCAGGATATCGCATCGAAGTTTGTCCACGAAAGTGGCAGAGGGAAATAAGTTATTCCGCGTTGCACATTCTGCCAAATTGCCGAAGGCGATTGTGGAAATACTGAAATCAAGTTGCTTCACCCACGCGCGGAAAAATTTGGTATAATACGCGCATCACCACGTTTTGACGCGGGCGTAATTCAATGGCAGAATAGGAGCTTCCCAAGCTTCTTACGTGGGTTCGATTCCCATCGCCCGCTCCACCTTTCCATGGCGGAACGATTTTTGGGGATATTGTCTTTTTCTTAGATGCTGAACAAGCTTGCAGTTTCTAACCTTGCTGTCGTCGAGAAGGTCGAAGTAGCATTCGGACCCGGGCTCAATGTCGTCACCGGCGAGACGGGCGCGGGTAAATCCGTCCTGATCGGTGCGCTCGAACTCGTGCTCGGAGGGCGTGCCGACAGCTCGGTAGTGCGCGACGGGGCGAAGGAAGCCGAGGTGGAAGCCGACTTCGGCGGCACCGTTGTCCGCCGCACCGTCACCGCCGAGGGTCGCTCGCGCGCGTGGGTCAACGACGAGAGCGTCGCAGTCTCGGAGCTGAAGGAACTCGGCCGCCGTCTCGTCGACATACACGGCCCCCGCGCGAACCAGAACATTCTCGAAGAAGACTTCCAGCGCACAACGCTCGACCGCTTCGGCGGCATCGGGCTCTCGAAATACTCCGCCGCCTACGACGAGTGGCGCAAGATCGCGGGCGAGATCGCGTCTCTCGAAGGCGGCGCGTCCGTCGAGGATGAAATAGATCTCCTGAAGTTCCAGGTAGGCGAGCTCGAGGAGGCGAACGTCACTTCCGACGACGACGACATCGCGGAGCGCCATGCCGCGGCCGCGCACGCCGCGGAAATCGTCGAAGGCGCGAACGCGATCACCGAGGCGCTTGGCGGCGACGAGGGCGCTGAGACGGCGATTGCGAAGCTTGGCCCCGTGTTCGCGTCGGTCGCGAAGCATTTCCCCTCCGCGTCCGAATGGGCGGCGGAGGCAGAGGAGATTTCCGTCCGCATAAATGAGCTTTCGCGCAACGTCGCCGACGCGGTGAGCCGCATCGACGCCGATCCCGAGGCGTTCGACGAGCTCGACCGCCGACTCTCCGTCGTGAACCGCATGCGCCGCAAGTACGGCGACCCCGAGGCGGCGCTCGCAGAGAAGCGCGCGAAGCTCGATGCGCTCGAACACCGCGACGAACGGCTTGGCGAATTGAAAGCCCGCCTCGCGGAAGCCGAGAAGACCGTCAAGGCGGAGGGCGCAGAAGTCACGCGCCGCCGCCGCACTGCCGCCGCGAAGCTCGCGAAGGCCGTGACGAAGGAGCTGCGCGACCTCGGCTTTCTGCAGGCGAAGTTCGACGTCGACATCCGCGAGTCCGCGCCTGCGGCTCACGGCTGCGACTCCGTCGTCTACATGTTCGAGCCGAACCCCGGGGAGAGCGCGAGGCCGCTTGCGGCGATAGCGAGCTCGGGCGAGACGGCGCGCATAATGCTGGCGCTCAAGACCGTGCTTGCCGCGCACGACGAGACCGAGACGCTCGTCTTTGACGAGATCGACGCGAACATCGGCGGCGAAGTCGGCCGCGCGGTGGGCGAGAAGATGCGCCGCGTCGCCGCGTCGCACCAGGTCGTCGCAATAACCCACCTGCCGCAGAGCGCGGTGTGCGGCGACAGGCATTTCGTGGTGGCGAAAGGCGTCTCAGGCGGGAGGACGCGCACTTGGATTTCGGAAGTTGAGGGCGAGGACCGTGTTTCGGAAATCGCGCGTATGCTCGGCGGCGAGAAGCTCACGAGCGTTACAAGGAAACATGCTGAAGAACTGCTCGAAAATGGCAAGAAAAAAGACAGAAAGTAAGTACCCGATCGAAATCGTAGACGATGTGTTTGCGGAAGGAAACGCGACGCTCGCCGACACGCTCAAGGCCATCGCCGGCACAGACGCGGCCAAGGTCGCGCTTGTCGCGGACGTTAACGTCGTCCAGCGCACCGAGGGGCTTGGGCTCAAGATCGGCAAGTATTTCAAGGAACACGATATAACGCTCGCGGCGAGCCCCGTTGTTGTGTCGGGCGGCGAGAAGATCAAGGCGGACGGGCTTCAGAGCGCGATGCTCGTGGCGACGTCTCTCATTGACGCCAGGATCGGCGCGAACGACGTCGTGATCGCGCTCGGCGGCGGCACTGTGCTCGACGTCACCGGCTACGTGGCCGCGCAGGTGAGGGGCGGGCTCAAGCTCCTCAGGATGCCGACGACTCCGGCCGCTATGATCGACGCCGCCTTTGCCGATGCCGCCGCGGTGGACGGCGTTGCGGTGAAGGACGCGCTTTCCGTCCGCTGCGAGCCGGCGGCTGTAGTCATCGATCCGACTTTCACGAGAACAGTCCTCGACGGCGTGTGGTGCGCCGGGTTCGGCGAGGCCGTGCGCTATGCCGCCGTGTGCGACGCGGCGCTTATGAAGCGCCTCGCAAAACGCGCCGAGGCCATCAAGGCGCGTGACTTCGACGCCATGCGCGACACGATATCCGATTGCGTAAAGTCGAGGGCCGGCGCCGCTTTCGCGCCGTTCGCGCAGTGGTGCGCGGCGCGTCTCGAGTCGATGAGCGGCTACAAGCTTCCCCACGGTTACGCGGTCGCGATCGCGATCTGCATCGACTGCGCTTATGCCGTCAAGAAGCGGCTGATGGACGAGGACGACCAGGAGCTTGTGTGCAGGGCGCTCGCCGACTGCGGTGCTTTGGACGGCCTTTCACACAGCCACTATCTTCTCGCCAACCACGAAAGTTTGATGAAGGGCGTCGACGCGTGGTCTCTTGCCCACGGTTCCGAGACGATTCCTCTCCCCGGTGCGCTCGGCAAGTCGGTTGAAGAGAAGAGTCCCGACCGCGCGGCCTACGCCGAAGTTCTCGAAGGACTCCTTGCCGTCTCCCGCGGGGAGTGAATTTTTGGTACAATATCAGTCTATGAAAACACATATTGCGCTTTTCGCGCTTTTCGCGGCTTCGACCGCATGGTCTGTGCAAGTTGTCGACGTCAAGTTCAAGGCGCTCGACGGTTTTGGTGGCGATACCGGTTCCATCGCGAGCCGCTGCCAGACGAAGAAGGGCCAGGAATACGACCCGTCGACGCTGACGAGGGACGTCGGTGCGCTCAAGGATTCTTCCGAGTTCGAGGACATCTCAGCCGACGCACAGCGAGTGGAAGGCGGCGTCGAAATCACTTTTTACGTGAAGCGCAAGATGCGCTATCGTGCGCCGTTGTGCGTCAAGGGAGCGGACTTCTTCAGCGAGTCAAAGATCACCAAGGAGGCGGAACTCAAGGACGGCTACCTCTACGGCGAGGCCGATCTCGCAGAGGCGGCCGACAGGGTCAGGACCGCCTACCAGAAGAAGCACTTCTTCGACGTTAAGGTCACGCCTCTTGTCGAGATGCTCCCCGAGGGCGATGGCGGGACGGTCACGTTCATGATTGACGAAGGGGTGCGCCAGAAGATCGGTTCGTACGTGTTTGCCGGCGCCACCGGCGTTTCGGCGGACGAGCTCCTCGAGGCGATCAACGTGCTTCCGTGGTGGAACCCGCTCGGGTGGTTCTCCGACAAGCCCGTCACGCTCGAGCAGCAGGCTCAGTGCGTTCCGAAGATCGAGGAGGTCTTCCGCAACCGCGGCTATCTCGACGTAATGGTCTCCGGTCCCGAGCGCGTGCAGCGCGAGGACGGTCTCGTCGATGTTCGCTTCGACATCGTCGAGGGCGTTCGCTATACCATTGGAGAGATGAAGCTTGCCGGCCTCACGCGCTATCCCGAAGAGGCGGTGCGCGAGAAGAGCCAGCTTCCCGCGGCGGGGGCCGTTGCGGGCGCGAAGGGCCTTGCAGACGCCGCGCGTCGCATCGAAGTCGCGGTCGGTTCGGGTGACTCTGGTCTTGCCGACACTCACGTGACCGTAAAGCACTTCCCCTCCGAGTCCGATCCTTCTGTCGCCAACATCGTGTTCGACATCGCCGAGGGCGTGCCTGTCGTGATCAACAAGGTAGAGATCCGCGGCAACGACTACACGAAGGACAAGGTGATTCGCCGCGAGATTACCCTCGGGCCCGGCGACCGCATGCTCGAGGACCGCGCCGAGCAGAGCAAGCGCAGGCTCGAGAACCTCGACTATTTCTCGCGTGTTCGCTACGAGCTCCAGCCGACCGACAGGGGCAAGGACGAGAACGGTGCCGAGTGGCGCGACCTCGTCTACGAAGTCGAGGAGAAGAACACCGGCAACTTCATGGTCGGCATCGGCGCCGGCTCGGTCGATTCCGTCTACGCGTATGCCGAGGTGCAGCAGTCCAACTTTGACCTATTCGCGCCAAGCAAGTTCTTCCGCGGCGGCGGGCAGAAGGGCCGCATTTTCGTGCAGGCCGGCCCGCGCATCCAGAGCTACGAGGCGAGCGTGACCGAGCCCCACTTCCTCGACCGCTATCTCGAACTCACCGTAGAGGCCTATCGCCGCAACAGGTGGTACGACGACTACGACGTCATCCGTTCCGGCGGCGGCGCGACTCTCGCCTATCCCGCGAAGGTGTGGAACCCCAGGAGCTTCTGGAATCCCGAGGCCGACAAGTACGTCTCGTTCGGCAAGTTCGGCGTGCGTCTTGGCGGCGAGTTCATCCAGATGGACGACGTGGAGAACGCCTACTACGTGTACAAGGGTGTCGAGAAGAAGTGGCTCAAGGAGGAAGACCGCAAGTACGGCGACGCGGCAGAGGCCGTCGTCCGCTTCTTCTGGAGCCGCGACGACCGCGACAACTTCCGCGTGGCGACGCGCGGCTCTCGCTCGCAGGTCTTCGTCGACGTAGGCGCCGGTGACAACGAGTACTACAAGATCGGCTTGAGCCACCGCCACTACTTCTCGCCGTGGAAGGGCATCGTCTCTGGAGACAGCTGGCTCAAGGAGCATGTGTTCATGGTCGGCTTCCGCGCCGAGACGATCGACGGCTTTGGCTCGAACGACTACGTGCCGATCTACAACAGGATGTTCCTCGGCGGCCCGAAGTCGATTCGCGGCATAGAGTACCGCTACGTCTCGCCCTACATCAAGAAGGCGAACAGCAGGAGCGACTACATCCCGTGGGGCGGCCAGACGCTCTTCTGCATGAACTTCGAGTACACGGTGCCGGTCGTGAAGATGATACGCCTTGCGGTGTTCTCCGATCTCGGCAGCGTCGGCGAAGACGATTTCGACCTCGACTTCAGCGACACGTTCGCCTGGTCGGTCGGCCTTGGCGTGCGGCTCGACATCCCGATGTTCCCGATCCGCCTCGACTTCGCGACGCCCATCGAGAAGCCCGACCACTGCGAGGAGGAGGTCTTCTCGTTCTCGGTCGGCTACGATTTCTAAGACAAACCTACGGAGACAAGAAATGAAGAAGATGATGCTTGGCATGATTGCGCTCTGCGCGGTTACCGCGTTTGGCGACGTCAAAATCGGTACGGTAGACATGATGGTGCTCGTCCGCAACCACAAGAGCTACGACACCAACAAGAAGCTGCTCCAGGACTCCGAGAAGGACTACCAGAGGGAGCTTGACGGCATGAAGTCCGAGCTCGACGCGCTTCAGGACGAGGGAAAGAAGATCGCGGACCAGGGGCGGAACCCGATGCTCTCGCAGACCCAGAAGGACAAGATAGAAAAGGAGCTCCTCGACATACAGAACAAGTATGTCGCAGGGCAGCAGAAGCTCCGTTCCAAGGCGATGGAATCGCAGCAGAAGCTCCAGGAGTTCGAGGCAAGGCTCCTCAAGGCCACGACCGAGGACATCCGTTCCGTCGTGGACAAGTTTGCCGACGACAACGGCTACGACCTCATCATCGAGTCGACGGTCACGGCGTTCGCCAAGAAGTCGCTTGACGTCACCGACGGCATCCTGAAGGCCATGGGCGTAGATCCGAAGTACGCGAAGGGCAAGGAGAAGGATGAAGGCAAGTGAGCTCGCCAAGGCCCTCGGCGGAACGCTTGAGGGAGAGGACGTCGAGCTCTCGGCCTGTGGTGGCCTTGAAGAGGCCCGTCCGGGCGACCTGAGCTTCTGCAAGGACCCGAAGCACGTCAAGCTCGTCGAGTCCACCAAGGCATCGGCAGTACTGCTCCCGCCGGAATGGGACAAGGGTGCGCCCTGCTCCGTTATTCGCGTTGCAGACCCGAACCATGCCTGCATGGCTGCGGCAAAGATGTTCGCCCCGCCAGAGCCCGTGCGCGCACCAGGGGTGCATCCGACGGCGATAGTCGACCCGTCCGTAAAGCTCGGCAAGGACGTTCACGTCGGGCCTTTCACCGTGATCGAGAAAGGCGCCGAGATAGGCGATTGCGCAGTTGTAGAGGCGCAGGTCTTCATCGGCGAGGGCTGCAGGGTCGGTGCGAAGACGCACATCTATCCGCAGGTCACGCTCCGCGAGGGGACGATCGTCGGCGCCGAGTGCATCATCCACTGCGGCGTTCGGCTCGGCGGCGACGGATACGGCTTCAACAACGGTCGCCGCGAGGACGGCTCGGTGTTCATCGAGAAGATTCCCCAGCTCGGCATCGTCGAGATCGGCGACGGCGTGGAGATCGGCTCCAACACGACGATCGACCGTGCGCGCATCGGCCGCACCTACATAGGCCCGATGACGAAGATCGACAACCTCGTGCAGATCGGCCACAACGTCAAGGTCAAGGGATACTCCGGGCTCATCGCGCAGTCCGGCGTTGCCGGCTCGACCGAGATCGGCTACGGCTGCCTCATCTGGGCGCAGGCGGGCATCTCCGGCCACATCAAGATCGCTGACGGCGTGCAGGTCGGCCCTCAGGCCGGCGTTCCGCAGTCGCTCGACGGCTCGCTCAAGTACGTGATCGGTGCTCCCGCGATGAGCATGAAGGATCTCGCGGCGATAACGCTCGCCCCGAAGATGATCCAGAAGCTCAAGGGCGAGGTAAAGGAACTAAAGGCGCAGCTCGCCGCGAAGTAAATGCCGCTCTACGTCTACGAAGCCGTCGAACCAGAGAAGGGCTGCGCGAAGTGTCGCGGCGGGTTCGAGATCTCGCAGTCGATAAAGGACGACAAGCTGACGGCTTGCCCCGATTGCGGGGCGAAGATCCAGCGCATCATACAGGCCCCCGGCCTCGCGCACTCCAAGACCGATCTCCACTACCGCGCCAAACGCGCGGGCTTCCATTCGCTCAAGCGCGTGAACAAGGGCGAATACGAGAAGATGTACTGAAAGGGCATGATGAAAAAAGCATTCTCCGCAGTTGCGCTCGCCTTGATGCTGTTTCCCGCCGCGTTTGCTGACGAGGAAGCGAGCGACGAAACAGGGTGGTATTCCGGCGTAGCGGCTCAGCTCGTGTTGCCACAGGGCGGTTCGCGCATGCACCGGCTCGGTGGAGGCGCGGCGCGTGTTGGCTACTACTTTACCGGCTCTCTCGCGCTCGAGGCTGAGGCCGCTTGGCTCGAGAACGTCGTGGGGCTCTCCGCCCACGCACTCTGGCATCTCCACGGCTGGGAGGAGTTCAACATGCTCTTCGGCTACGAGCGCTTTGACCCGTTCCTGTCGCTCGGCGCGCGCGGCTGGATACACGACGGGCAGGTCGGTCCCTCTGCTGGCGTCGGCGCGTTCTACTACCTCACTGACTTCTGGGCGCTTCGCTTCGACGCGGACGCGACGCTTGGTCTTGACACAGACGTCGAAACTGCATTCACGCTTTCCGCCGGCCTGCAGTATTCTTTCTAAACCGACTCTGTGTCTCTGTGCCTCTGTGTGAAAAAACATGAAAAACTGCCGAGAGGAATGGTACGATAAGGACGCGAAGGTCGCGGTGACAATTGTCGACGTGACTGACGCCGCCCAGGCGCTTGCCCGCGGACATCTCTGCGGGCCGACGAGCGCCTACTTTCTCTCCAAGGCGCTCGCCGCCGCCGCGCTTCTCGGGAGCGAAATGTCCGAGGACGACGAGACGCTGATTCTCCAGATGAAGTGCAAGGGGCCCTTGGGCGGCTTCAACGTCGAATGCACTGCGGCGGGAACCCTGCGCGGCTACACTGAAAAGAAGATACTCGACGACTCCGACGGAATGGGCGTTCCCGACCCCAGGAAGGCGGTCGGCGAAAAGCAGC
>ODAI010180517.1_pt1 | contig 17178 bp, 18 predicted proteins | sample 1539321 | NCBI WGS metagenome assembly ODAI01 (sample SAMN02144231, study PRJEB22623) | gut metagenome | biome: sheep rumen | host: Ovis aries | place: New Zealand | reverse complement strand
TTGTTTTACAATTCGTTGGTGAAAGGGTGAAAAGTTTGTCATCCCGTACTTGATACGGGATCTCGCAGTTAAAACCTTTAAGCCATTCACCCGTTCACCCTTTAAGCTAAAAAACACGAGGTGTTTTTTTTGAAAAAAGTATTAGCAGTATTATTATTAACCATAGTTTTAACGATGAGCCAACATGCATATGCGGCTTTTGAAAGTACCTATTGGGGTGTAAGGGCATTAGGTATGGGCGGAGCATTTACCGCGGTATCCAACGATGCAAATGCACCGTTATACAATGTGGCCGGTTTGGGCTTTGTTGCACAAAGAGAAGTTACCTTGATGGGTTCAAGATTGTTTGCAGGTCTTGAAGGTGTGGAAATAGGAGCAAACTATATCGGTTATGTTCATCCTATAAACGCTAAATACGGTTCTATTTCTTTTGCATGGTCATCGGTGTCTACTCCGGGCTTAAGAAGAGAAGATTCTTTTAATATCGGTTATGCAAGAGTATTAAACGATATATTAAGATTAGATAAAGAAGTTGTTGAATTAAGTGCAGGTATAAATTTTAAGTATTTACTTCAGGAAGTAAAATTTGACGTATCGGAAACCGATTTACCGACATACAAAGGTGCTGCAACAGGCGATATCGGTATTTTGGCAATGTTTGCAAACGGTATAGGTGTAGGTTTCAGCAGTAAATATATAGTTCCCGCAGATATCGGATTTATGGAAAAAGATGAAGTAAAAAATATAAATGTAGTAGGTTTAAGTTATTACAGTGACGAGTTGCCGTTAATAAAAATACCTTATTTTACAGTAGCATTAGATGTAATGTTTAGAGATGACGAAACTTTTATAAAAGCCGGTGTGGAAAGTTATGTCTTGGATAGAAAATTGGCAATAAGACTCGGCGGCAGAGAAGAAGCTTTTGATATAGGTTTCGGATATGAATTCGCATTTGCAAACGAAACTAAATTAATAATAGATTATGCATTTGAATTGCCGTTAGAAGTTGAAGAGAGTTACGGCTCTCATTTCATAGCACTGTCATTCCGTTTCTAAGAAACGGAATAGCGAAACGGATTTATCTTTTAAATTCTAACTTCGTATTTTTTTCCTTCGAGTACCAGCCACTTCGTTTTTCCTTCAGTACACTTCAGTCGTAAAATACTTCGTTATAATTTAAAATCTGTAAATCCTTTGAAAGTAACAAGTAAGGAATTTATATTTTAGTTTCTTCATTCTAACCTAAAATCTTAAAGTCTCAAAAGACAAAAGTGGTGTCATTGCGAGGCTGTGTAACCGCCGTGGCAATCCAGAGCTGTTGTCGTTAATTATAAATTGTACATTGTAAATTATAAATTGCTGTTCTGCCTTGTCATCCCGCACTTGATGCGGGATCTCTTTGTTTCTTGTTGTCGTTTCCAATCTTCCAATCTTCTAATCTTCCAATCCTCCGCCGTCCTGTCATCCCGCACTTGATGCGGGATCCCGTGCAGTTGCCGTCATTCCGGACTCTGATCCGGAATCTATCCAAATATTTTTCCTGTTTGTCTTTGGTGCTCTCAAAGGATTTACAGATTTTTGTCGTTTGCCGTTGGTTGCAATCAAAGAGTTTCTCAGTTTTTGTTTAGAATGAAGCATTTGCCGACTGCGGTGTACTGAAATGTAAGCGATAGCGGATGGTACATAAAGAAGGTAAATGCGAAATTATAAACAAAAAATAAAACTCGTTTAGCCGTATAATTATAGTTAGAAATATGGTATAATTTATAAGATAATTATAATATTGCTTTAAGGAAAAATCTTATGAAAACAAACGTAAAAAAACTTTTAAAATTAGCGGAAAAACCGTCTAAAGATGCAAGAAGATTACACCCTTTTTATAAAGGTAAAATAGAAGTCGTTCCTAAATGCAGAATAAGAGATTTTAACGATTTTGCAATATGGTACAGTCCGGGAGTAGCTGCAGTTTGTAAAGATATAAACAAGCAATTGGAACTTGCATACGAACATACAAACAAATGGAACTCCGTTGCGGTTGTCAGCGACGGAACAAGAGTGTTGGGACTTGGCGACATCGGTCCTGAAGCTGCAATGCCTGTTATGGAAGGTAAAGCATTATTGTATAAGTATCTCGGCGGAGTAGATGCTTATCCTATTTGTCTTGCAACGAAAGATCAACAGGAAATAATAAATACCGTTAAAATTTTGCAACCTTCTTTCGGCGGAGTAAACTTGGAAGATATTGCTCAACCGAAATGTTTCCCTATACTTTACACATTAAGAAAAGAATGTCATATTCCTGTTTGGCACGACGATCAACAGGGAACGGCACTTGTTACACTTGCCGGTTTAATAAACGCTTTAAAAGTAGTAAATAAAAAGATATCCAAAGTTAAAATTGCAATGCTTGGTGCGGGTTCCGCAAATATTTGTATTGCAAGATTAATAATGTTTTACGGAGCAAATCCCGCAAACATAATAATGGTGGATTCTAAAGGAACATTGAACAAAAAGAGAAAAGAATTGAAAAATTCGCATCCTGAAAAATGGGCAATGTGTTGCGATACTAACGGTTCGAATGTTGAAGGTACAATAGAAACCGCAATGGAAAATGCGGATGTTTTGATATGTTTATCTACACCGGGACCAAACGTAATAAAGAAAGAATGGATTAAAAAGATGGCAAAAAATCCTATAGTATTTACATGTGCAAACCCTGTTCCGGAAATTTGGCCGTGGGAAGCAAAAAAAGCAGGTGCTGCAGTAGTTGCAACAGGCAGAAGCGATTTTGAAAATCAGGTTAACAATTCATTGGGTTTCCCGGGAGTATTCAGAGGAACACTCGATGCAAGAGCAACAACAATAACCGATAATATGTGTATTACCGCAGCAGTAGAACTTGCTTCATGTATTCCAAACAACAAAATAAAACCGACACAAATATTGCCGACAATGGACGATTGGAAAGTTTATCCGAAAGTCGCAGCGGCAGTTGCAGTAAAAGCAATAAAAGAAAAAGTTGCACAAAGAAAAGCAAGTTACGACCAGTTTTATGCTCAGGCAATGAGTATGATAAAAAGAAGCAGAGCGTTAACCGCGGATATGATGAAAAACGGATTTATAAAAAAATCAAAATAAATTTTTGCTTTGCAAAATTTTATAGTTGAAAGGTTGAAGGGTTGAAAGGGTGAAAAGTTTGTCATCCCGTACTCGATGCGGGATCTCGTAGTTAAAACCTTTAAGCCATTCACCCATTCACCCTTTAAACTAAAAAACACGGAGTGTTTTTTAATGAAAATAAACAGTGAAGAAATTATCAATAAAGTTTGTGAGCTTTGCGGCGAAGTAAATTTCAATTTACCGCAGGATGTTATTGATTGCATATCATCGCACATAAAAAACGATAATTCCATATCCGACAATATTCTAAAAGAAATTTTGGAAAATGCAAAAATAGCAAGAGAAAAAAAGATTGCATTATGCCAAGATACGGGAACTGCAAACTTTTTTGTGAAAATCGGTAAGGGTGTAGAAATAGTAGGTGACGATATTGTTACGGCGATAAATAAAGGAGTATCTCAAGGTTACACAAAATATTATTTGAGAAAATCTATTGTAAGTGATCCTTTAAACAGAATAAATACAAAAGATAATACTCCCGCAAACATATATTTTGATTTCGTTGACGGAGACAAAATAGAAATTACAATATTAACTAAAGGCGGCGGCAGCGAAAATGCAAGTTTTTTAAAAATGCTTACACCGCTTGACGGTTGGCAGGGTATAAAAAATTTTGTTATAGAAAGTATGAAACTTAAAGGATCGAATGCTTGTCCTCCGGTAATAGTGGGGTTAGGTATAGGGGGAGATTTCGCAAGTGTAGGTCTTCTTGCAAAAAAAGCATTGTTAAGAACAATAGGCAGCAAAAATATAAAACAAGATTATAACGATAAAGAGCAGGAATTGTTGGGAGAAATAAACAAATTGAATATCGGGCCTATGGGGCTTGGCGGTAACCCTACGGCACTTGCCGTATTTATTGAAACAAAACCTTGCCATATAGCATCTATGCCTGTTGCAATAAATGTGCAGTGCCATTCTTGCAGAAGAAAAACAATAACATTATGAAGATAACAATAGAACAATTATTACAAAATATTAAAGATTTTAAAGCGGGAACAAAAATAGAACTTACCGGAACTATTTATACCGCAAGAGATCAGGCACATAAAAGGTTAGTAGAACTTTTAAACGGCGGTAACCGGTTACCGATAGAATTAAAAGATGCTTGTATATATTATTGCGGACCGTGCCCTAATGCACCGGACAAAATTATCGGTTCTTGCGGACCGACAACATCTTCAAGAATGGATGTTTATACACCGAAAATGTTGGATAACGGTGTAAAAATTCTTATCGGTAAAGGTAAAAGAAGTAAAGAAGTTTTTGATTCGATACAAAAAAATAAATCAATATATTTACTTGCTACCGGCGGAGTCGGAGCATTGATAGCCGAAAAAGTAAAAAGTTTTAAGTTGATAGCTTTTGAAGATTTGGGACCGGAAGCAATTTACGAAATAAAAATAGAAAATTTTCCGTTGATAGTCGGAATAGACTGTAACGGAAACACCCTGTTTGGGTGAAAAGGTGAACACGAATTGTAAAACAATTCGTTGGTGAAAGGGTGAAAAGTTTGTCATTGTGAGCCGATTTATCGGCGTGGCAATCCATTGTTGTGTCATCCCGCACTTGATGCGGGATCTCGTTGTTAAACCTTTAAACCATTCACCCTATAAACTAAAAAATCGCAAAGCGATTTTTTAAGGAGACATCATGTTTTTAGCAATAGATATCGGAAACACAAATATTACACTCGGTTTGTTTAAATTCAACGGTAACAAAATCGAAGATAAACCTTTTCAAATTTGGAGAATAGCAACATCCAAAAAGAAAACTGCGGACGAATATGCGATAAAAATTTTGGACATATTTTATTATTCGAAAATTGATATATCCAAAGAACAAATTAAAGCCGTTGCCATTGCAAGTGTTGTACCATCACTCGATAATGTTTTCGCGGATTTAACAAAAAGATATTTCAAAAAAGATGCAATGTTTATTACAAGTAAAAGAGCGGGCGGCTTAAAATTTTCGTATAACAATCCGGAAGAAGTCGGTGCGGACAGAATTGCGGATGCCGTTGCAGTTTATGACAGGTATAAAACAGCTTCGGTGGTTATAGATTTCGGAACGGCAACCACATTTGATTGTATAGATAAAGACGGAAATTATTTAGGCGGTGTAATAACTGCAGGTCCTTTAATATCAGCTGAAGCTTTAACGCAAAGAACCGCAAAGTTGCCGCAGGTTACTTTAAATATGCCCGCAAAAATTGTAGGCAGAACAACCGTTGAATGTATACAGTCCGGTTTGTATTACGGATATATCGGGTTGGTAAAAGAAATTTTGCATAGAATAAAAAACGAGATGGGTGAAGAAAATATAAAAATTATTGCTACAGGCGGTCTTTCGTATCTTATGGTAAAAGAGATGGAAGAAATAGAAGGTGTTATACCTGAACTTACATTGGAAGGTATAAAAATAATTTGGGAAAAAGAAAATTGCTAAAAAAATCAGGTGAAAAGGTGAACACAAATTGTAAACAATTTGTTGGTGAAGGGGTGAAAAGTTTGTCATTGTGAGCCGATTTATCGGCGTGGCAATCCATTGTTGTGTCATCCCGCACTTGATGCGGGATCTCGTTGTTAAACCTTTAAGCCATTCACCCATTCACCCTTTAAACTACAAAATTGCTTCGCAATTTTGTAAGGAGTAACTATGAAAAAATTATTATCCGTATTTGCAGTTTTGTGCTTCGTGTCTATTACTGTTTTTGCCGGACCTTTCGCTAAATTCAATGATATGCTTGATTATACAACACAAGAACAAGCTCAAAAATATTTAGATAATTTAGCATCGGATTTGGGTAATATTATGACAGGCGGAAGTTTCAGCGCTTCGGCAGGTTTAGGACTTAACGGAATAGATTTACACCTTAAAGTGAACTATAACAAAGTATCAAGCGAAATTTTTGAAGCGGAAGAAATAAACGAACTTTATGTGCCTATGCTGACCGGCGCCGTGGCTCTTCCGGGTAACATAAATATTTTAGCAAAATACGGGTATATGCAAGATACAAATATTTACGGTGCAGGTTTAAGATACAAAATATTTGAAGGTAAAGATCTTATTATTCCGTCTGTCAGCATTCAAGGTATGTATACGCTGCTTAAAGCTGATGACTGTATCAACAAAGTTGACGGAAACAATTTGGGTTTAGGTGCGGTTGCAACATTTAATATTCCCATAGTAACTCCTTATATCGGTGTGGGCTGGGACAAAACGAAAGTTAATCCGAAATCATCAAACAAACAAGATTTGGAAGGCAGTTACGAAGGGTTCGGCTACTATGCCGGAGTTTCCGTATCGGCTGTTATTATTAACGGAACCGTAGGTATAAGCGTGTATGACGGTTATGTATCATACACTATCGGTCTCAGTTCGGGATTTTAATAAAATAAGCGGCATTAAATGAATAAAATCAGATTTATAGTATCAGTTTTTTTTGTACCGTTACTTTTGGTATTGATATACGATTTTTTCCAATTGTTTTTTTCTTTCGCAGGGAAAACAAATTTCGATATCGTTCCTTTTTGGATAGGAATAGCCGTTTATTTTTTGTTTCAGGTAATATTTTTTAAACCTATGTCCACTTATGTTTTCGGACATGAACTTACACATGCATTGGCAGGCCTTTTAAGCGGTGCTCAAATAAAAAAGTTTAAGGTTTCCGCAAATAAAGGAAGTGTTACTTTAACAAAAGATAATATCTTTATAACACTTTCTCCGTATTTTTTTCCGATATATCCTATAATAATCATTTTGATATATTTTAGTCTCGGTTGGTTTATGGATATTACCGGAATATATTCCTGGTTTTTATTTTTTGCCGGTATGTCTCTTGCTTTTTATTATGCACTTACTTTTTATGCAATAAAAGTCGGTCAGGAAGATATGAAAATTTACGGAAAGTTTTTTTCTTTTGTTTTTGTTTGTTTTATTAATATAATAATGGTAGTATTGGTTTTGGCTTGGATTTTTCCCAACCACATTTATGTTAAAGATTTTTTTGTTAAAGTATTTACTGACGGTATAAATTTTTATAAATATATTTTTATGGGAGTATATAAATGTTTGGCTTTCCTAAAGACGAAATAAAAAGAAAAACTTTTCATATTCTTACACTTATTTATGTCGCGGCATATTGGTTCTTACCTAAAACCGTGGTTTTAATCGGTTTATTGACAGCAATAATAATTGTTTTGTTGGGCGAATTTATAAGAGCAAGGAACGAAAAGTTTAATGTATTTATATTAAAAGTCTTGGGCGGTGTTCACAGAGAATCCGAAACACACAAAATAAGCGGTTTGCCTTGGACACTTTCCGGAGCATTTTTAACAATACTTTTGTTCCCTGAAAAAACATTTGTTTTGGCAAGTTTTTTGTATCTTGCTTTCGGTGATGCCTGTGCCGCACTTTTCGGTAAAGCTTACGGCAAGCACAAAATATATGCAGGTAAATCTTTGGAAGGAACATTTGCTTGTTTTATGGCTTGCTTAATTGTAGGTTTAATAGTTTTACCGAGTTGGCAGTTTGCCGTTGCAGGTGCAATTATAGCGGCTTTTATAGAAACTATTCCTTGGCCTTTAAACGATAATTTTTGGATGCAAATAATAAATGCGGGTATATTAACATATATCGCAAGATTTTTTTATTAAAGCATGAAAAAAATAGTTTTCATACTGTTACTTTCACTTATCACAACATCTTTGTATGCGGAGCAAACTTTCTTTTCAAGAGGAAGTTTAAATGTAAAGGAAATTGCTCTTTCCTTTGATGACGGACCCGGCTTAAACACAAAAGATATCTTAAAAATTTTAGACAAAAAAGATGTAAAAGCAACATTTTTTTTGTTGGGTACTTCCGTAGCAAAAAGGCCTAAACTCGTAAAAGATATTTATTCCAAAGGTCACGAACTTGCCAACCATACATATAATCATATGAATTTTTTCAGATACGATGAAGAAAACGACAAAAAAGAAAAGATAAAAGAAGAAATCTTGCAATGTCAGGATTTAATAAAAGATATTACCGGCTTTAGAACAAAGTTGGTAAGGTTTCCGCACGGATACTTAAAAGAAGATGCAATAGAAATTGCAAGAGAAACAAATTACAAAATAATCAATTGGACTTTCGGTATAGATTGGGAAAGAGCTTTATCGCATGAAGAAATGTTGGAACTGTATTTGGAAAGTGCAAAACCCGGAACAATTTTCTTAATGCACGATCTTCAAAAAAATACTACAATAATAAAGATGTTACCGGTGTTGATAGACACATTAAAAAACAAAGGATATAAATTTGTAACTGTAGGTGAAATGATAAATAAAAGATTATCGGAGGAAAGTTTATGAAAAACATTGTTATTATTTCCGTTCAACAAAGGAAAAATGTTTCAAGTGCGGTTCAGGAAGTTTTAAGCGAATACGGTTGCCTTATAAAAACAAGATTAGGTATTACCGACAGCACTCCGAAAAAATGTTCTCAGACGGGACTTATAATATTGGAATTTTTGGGAAATAAAAGGGAAGTAACTTTAATGACAAAGAAGTTGTCTAAAATAGTAGGAGTTGTTGTAAAGACGGTTTCAATATAAACTTTTTACGGTTTTGTCGGGAGGTAAAAATTATGAGATTATCGGGAATTGTTATTACGAGTTTAATGCTTGTTTCCGCTTTGTCTTTTGCCGAAGTTTTACCTCCGTTATTTCAAGCCAAAAGGAACAATACTCAAAGACAGGGAATAACTTATACCGTTGTTTTGCCGTCCGAATATAAAGATGAAGAACCGATAGAATACATTGTTACGGAACAAGGTAAAGATAAATTAATTGAATCCGCCCGATACGGGACCAATAAGTATCTTTTAAAAGATAACAAAGTATATCAAATTCCGGATTTAAGCAAAGTTCCCGAAGGAGCACTTGTTTCTATTGCTGTTTTAAGCGGAGAAGCAAGAGAATCTTTTGATGAAAAAACGGACAAGTTTAAAGTTCCTAATTATGCGGGATTTAATATTGAAAATAAAGAAACGGTTAACGGATTTCAATGTCAGGTTGCAACAAAAGTTATTACCGAAGAAAGAAAGTTGGATGAATACGAAAGAAAATTTACGGTTCAAAGAATATTAAGAGTTTATATAACCGAAAAATACGGGTATCCTACAAGAATGGAAAGAATTATAAGAAGCAAATACCCTAAGGAAACGAATTGGACGGAAGCAAAACAGGAACAAGATACCGTTAATATAATAAATTTTAATACGGAAACATCGTGGAAGAATTTAACGTTACCGAAAAATGCTTTTGTCGAAAATATCTTTAAACCGGTTTCAATAGATAAAAGACAGGAACTTAAAAAGACACGAAATTTACCCGAAAAATATGACAAATATAAAGAATAAGTAATAAGATAAAACATATAAAAACTTCTGCAACGGTTTTTGCGGAAGTTTTTTTTTGTTTATTTCTTATAAAAAATGGTAAAATACATAGAACAAAATTTATAATAATTATCGGAGCATAAAAATGTACTTTTCAAAAGCTTTTATACCAACATTAAAAGAAGCACCTTCGGATATGGACAATATTTCGGCAAAACTGATGGTTCGTTCCGGAATGGTAAAAAAATTGGGCAGCGGACTTTTTGAAACTTTGCCGTTAGGTCTTAAAACACTTGAAAATGTTATGAAGGTTATTAAAGAAGAAATGGCTTCAATAGACGGGCAGGAAGTAAAACTTCCGTTACTTTTACCTAAAGAATTGTGGATAGAAACCGGAAGATGGAACGTTTACGGTAAAGAACTTTTTAGAATAAAAGACAGAAAAAACGCGGAGTTTGCACTTGCTCCCACACACGAAGAAGCAATTACGGATCTTGCAAGAAGTTTTATAAGATCTTATAAACAGTTGCCTGTAATGCTTTATCAGTTCGGTATAAAGTTCAGAGATGAAATAAGACCGAGATTCGGTGTTATGAGAGCAAGAGAGTTTTTAATGAAAGACGCATATTCTTTCCATGCAACCGAAGCCGATTTGGAAGAGTATTATAAAAAAGTTTATGCCGCTTACGAAAGAATATGTAAAAGGTGCGGATTTAAATATAGAGTTGTTGAAGCGGCAGCCGGTGCAATAGGCGGAAACTTCTCTCACGAATTTATGGTGCTTGCAGATACCGGCGAAGAAGAAATTGCATGGTGTAATTGCGGTTACGGAGCAAATTCCGAAAAAGCGGAATGTTTGGAAGATATATATGAAAAATCCGATGAACAGGTTTTGGATATGCAGGAAATTTCCACACCTAATGTGGGAACTATCGAAGATGTTTCAAAATTTTTAAATTCTTCCGCACAAAAATTCATTAAAACAATTATTTATGTTGCTGACGGTAACCCGATAGCTGTTTTGGTAAGAGGCGATTACGAAATTAACGAAATAAAGTTGCAATCCGTAATAGGTTGCAGTGAACTTGAACTTGCTACACCCGAAATAATTATGGAAGTTACGGGTGCAAAAGTAGGTTTTGCAGGTCCTGTAAATTTAAAGAAGAAAATTAAAATATATGCCGATTATTCTGTTATAAATATAGTTAACGGCGTTATCGGCGCAAATAAAGACGATATGCACATAAAAAATGTAAATTATAATAAAGATTACAAAGCAGACATCGTTGCCGACTTAAGAAAAGTTGTTCATGGTGATACTTGCCCGAGATGTAAAAAAGAAAAATTACAATTTTCCAGAGGTATAGAAATTGGACACATTTTTAAGTTGGGAACAAAATATTCAAAATCTATGAAAGCAACATATCTTGATGCTAACGGTAAAGAAAATTTAATGATAATGGGTTGTTACGGTATAGGTGTAACAAGAATACTTGCAGCAACTATAGAACAATCTTACGATGAAAACGGTATCATTTGGCCTGTAGCACTTGCCGCATATAAAGTTTCTATTATACCTGTAGATTTTAATAACGAACAAATAAAAGAAACCGCGGAAGCAATATATAAAGAACTTAGAGCATTAAAGATAGATGTGTTGCTTGATGACAGAGATGAAAGAGCCGGTATAAAATTTAAAGATGCCGATTTAATAGGTATACCGTTTAGAATTACTATCGGTGAAAAAAATCTTAAAAACGGTAATGTTGAATTCAAAAACAGAAAAGACGATAAATCCGGAGCACAAGTTATAAAAAAAGAAGAAATAGTTTCAAAAATAGTGGAAGAACTTAAAAAATACGAGATATAAATAATGGAAAATAAATACGATATAGCCGTTATAGGTGCAGGCCCTGCGGGATACAATTGTGCAATAAATTTTGCTAAACAAGGTAAAAAGGTTGTAATAATAGAAAAAGATAATTTGGGCGGAACTTGTTTAAACAGAGGTTGTATTCCAACAAAATTTTTGTGGCAGGCGGCATCCGTAAAACAAACAATATCAAAATCTTATGAGTATGGACTAAAATCTTCTTTGGAACCTGTAAATTTTCAGGAAATAATAAATAAGAAAAACAGATTAGTTGAAAATTTGGTTAAAGGTGTGTCGAGATTACTTACCGCAAACAAAGTTGATATTGTAAAAGGAAAGGCAAGTTTTAAAAATAAAAACGAACTTAATGTTAAAACGGAAACGGAAGAAATAAATATATTTGCAGACAAAATAATTATTGCAACAGGTTCGGAAACAAAATCAATTCCAACCGTTGAATACGATCATCAAAAATATATCGACTCAACCGATGCTTTAAACTTAACCGAAGTTCCCAAAAGTATGCTTGTTATAGGTGCGGGAGCTATCGGTATAGAGTTAAGTTCTATCTTTGCAGTTTTCGGTTGCAAAGTTACTCTAAGAGAAATTTGTCCGCAGATTTTGCCCAGTGAAGACAGCGATTTGGCACAAGAACTTTCAAAAGTGTTGGCAAGACAGGGAATAAAAGTTGAAGTTTCTTGTACCGACACATTAAAAGATAAAGACAGTTTTGAAAAAATATTGATAGTTGCGGGACGAAAGTCTAATGCCGATGAACTAAAACCGGAAAATGTAGGCTTAAATTTAGATAACAGAAAATTTGTATCAACACAAAAATATGCAACAAATGTAGATAACATTTTTGCTATAGGCGATATTACCGCTAAAGGATTTTTAGCATATACCGCCGAACAGGATGCAATAAAAGTTGCCGAAAATTTACAATCTGAAAATCCTGTACCGAAAGTCGTTTTTTCGTTTCCTCCCGTAGCATCGGTGAAAGCAGTTGATTATGATGATTATAAAGATGTTGCTTTCGGAAAATCAACTTTTATTTCAAATGCAAGAGCACAAATCGAAGGAAAAAGAACGGGTTGGATAAAAGCTGCTGTAGATAATGTTTCTAAAAAAATTATAGGTGTTTGGATAATAGGTGTAAATGCAGACGAACTTATAGAGTCTGCAACAATGATAATAAAATCAAATATGAAAGTTGAGGACTTATCGAAAGATATGTTTTTTCATCCGGGACTTTCCGAACTGATTTTTGAAGCAGCCAAAAATTGCTGAAGCAGTTTGGGAGATTGGAGACTTTGAAGAAAACAGAAAGAAATATTTGGATAGATTGCGGCTCGTAGTCCGCAATGACAAAAAGGCAGGGTGTCATCGCGCACAACCAACAATGTCATCCTGTACGACCAACAATGTCATCCCGCACTTGATGCGGGATCTCATCAGTGTCATTCTGAACTTGATTCAGAATCTATAGAAAATCGTCCGCAGGACACCGAAATTACTAATTACTAATTTCTAATTACTAATTGTCTTTAAGTTGTAAACTATATATTGTCATTAAAAAGGAGTCTTTATGTTAAAAACTACGTTTTTAAATCCTCAACATAAGAAGTTGGGTGCAAAGTTTACCGAATTCGGCGGATGGGATATGCCGGTTCAATATACTTCTATTATAGAAGAACATAATGCGGTTAGAAATTCCGTAGGTATATTTGATACTTCTCATATGGGAACATTCATTATATCGGGCAAAAATGCAGGTAAATTTTTGGATTATGTAACAATATCGGATATGTCTAATTTACCGTTATATAAAGCAAGATATTCCATGCTTTTAAATAAGCAGGGCGGAATAAAAGATGATATCATAGTATATAAATTCGAAAACTATTATATGATGGTAGTAAATGCGGGAAACTTGGATAAAGATTTCGCTTGGCTAAACGAAAATAAAGCGGATAATGTGGATATAAAAAATATAAGCAAAGAAATTTCCATGATGGCAGTTCAAGGTCCTAAAGCAGTGGAAATCGTTTCTCAAATAGTTGACGGAGAAATAGCTTCAATGAAATATTTTACCGCAAAAGATATTTCTTTTAAAGGACAATCCGCAAACTTCTCAAAAATAGCAAGAACAGGTTATACCGGTGAAGACGGATTTGAAATTCTTATATCCAATAACTGTGCCGAATATGTTTGGTCTAAACTTGTGGAACTCGGTGCAAAACCTTGCGGTCTCGGTTGCAGAGATACATTAAGACTTGAAGCATGTATGCCGTTACACGGTCACGAAATATCGGAAGAAATTAATCCGATAGATGCTGGATTTATAAAAACTGTGTTCTGGAATAAAGATTTTATAGGAAAATCCGAAATAGAAAAAATAAAAGATGCTCCTTCAAAAAAGTTAGTTGCTTTTATTTGTCAGGGCGGTATAGCAAGAGCTCATGATGAAGTTTATTTAAACGACAAGAAAATCGGTTATGTTACAAGCGGAACGTTTTCGCCTACATTTAAAAAAGCTATCGGTATGGCAATGATAGATATTTCTGTAGATGAAAATTCGCCTATACAAGTAAAAGTTCATAACAATTTAAGAAACATAACAATCGTTCCCAAACCGTTTTATAAGAGAGCAAAAAAATAAATGAAGAAGTTTTGTTTTAGTTTAATAATTTTATTTTTTTGTATTACTTCTTTGTTTGCGGAACAGTTGGTGGAAATATCCATAGAAATAACCGAAATAAATAACAATAAAGCCAAAGAGTACGGAATAAAGTGGGTAGATGAAATTTCTACCGGCGAACTTTTTGTTACTAACGGTGAAGGTAACACCGTTTATCCGTCACTTGTGGAATTTAACGATTGGGTAAGGTACACTCCGTTAAGTGCAAAATTAAAACTTTTGCAGGAAAGCGGTTCGGCACAAGTATTATCCAATCCTAAACTTATAACAAAGTCCGGAACAAAAGCAAGATTTTTGGTCGGCGGGGAATTCCCTATAGCGGTATCCGGTGTTTCAGGCGGCAATGTGGAATGGAAAGAGTACGGAATAATTACCGAAATTTTACCGAAAATTTTGGAAGATGACAGAATAGATTTAGTTATAGAAACCGAACTTTCAAGACTCGATTGGGCAAATGCCGTTCAAGGTTTTCCGAACATTGCCAAAAGGCAGGCAAGATCAAGTGTTATATTAAAAAATCAGCAAACTATAGTTATTGCGGGCCTTATAGAAAATTATAAAGATAAAACATCTTCGGGTATTCCTATACTTTCCGATATTCCTTTACTCGGAACATTGTTCAAAAATACAAAAGTAAAAGATAACAAAACGAATGTTTTAATCTTTGTTACTCCCAAAATTATAGAACAATGAAAAAAATCTTAAATATCATAAACAATAAATCAGGTCAAGCTGCGGTAGAGTATGTTTTGTTTACTCTTGTTATGTTTGCCGCAAGTTACGGTATGGTAAAACTTTTTGTTCTTGCATGGAAACATAAGTTCGAATTTGTTTCCTTTATTATGGGAGTATCAAATGTTTTGTTTTAACAATAAAGGGCAATCTTTTTTGGAAGGTTTTATAATTGCCTGTATAATAACGGTTTTAATGTTTGCGGCAATACAAGTTTGTATTATTGTTACGGACGATATGTTTTTGAATTACAGTGCTTTTTCGGCTGCAAGAAAAATAGTTGTAACAAAAAATAAAGAAATTGCCGATACCGCAAAAGAAACCGTATCAAAACTTCTTACGGCGTATATGTTAAGTTCCAAGAGTGTATTTTATTATAAAACCACACATTGGGACGAAGATATTTTAGGTAACAAAATTTTGGATCACAGCAACAAAAAAATAAATAAACATAATGTAAAAGTCGGTTACAATACAAGAATAATGTTCGGGCAATTTTTCAATTCTTTGTTTTACAGAGAGCAGTCTGCAAGGGCAAGAATGGTAAAATCTCCCGATGAAGAATTTTATAATAAGGCATATCCCGATGCAAAAGAGTTTCCTGAATATGAACAATAGAAAAGGCCAGGTATTACCTTATATGCTTGTAATGTCGTTAATCCTTATATTCAGTTGGGCAATGATGGTAAATATTGCCAAAATTTTAAGAGATAAAATGATATTACAAAACTATGTTGACAACACGGTAATATCCGTTGCAAATTTGCAGGCAAGAACATTAAATTTGTTGGGTGCGACAAACAGTTTAATGGCAACAGTTTTATCTACGGCATCGTACCCCATGATAGCAATGTTTCCGTCTTTTTCTACCGATAAGGTTGGCGGTTCGATGATACCGGGTCCGTTTTGCGACTATTATTGTCCCAAAGCAGGTGTTGCCGTAAACGAAAGGTACAGCGGCGTATTGAAAATGAAAAAGCTTGTAAATTCAATACAACAATTTCAAGATCTTTTACTTACAAACTATATGGTTCAATCCGCACTGTTAATGAAAAATATTCCCGATAAAGATTATAAAGTTTTTGTTATACCGTCAAGATATGCCAAAGGAACGAATTTGTTCAATTTTAATATAACCGATCCGAAAGTTTGGTTAGGTATAAAAAGAAATACTAAAGGCATAACTTATTATAAAACAATGAATTTTTGTCTTGATGTTCAAGCAAAACATTATCACATAGTTGTACCCAGACAATATATGAAAGATAATGTGTCTTGGTATGTTCAAGATACGGATTTTTACGATAAAAAATTGGTAGGTATAGGAATAAAAACTCCTTCAAAAAATGACGGATACCCGTTATTCAAAAATGTCTTTGATGTTGATATGCCTGTATTGTATAGTTTGGGTGCTGCGGGATTATATAATGTTAAAGGTCCTATGTTTCCCGAAAAAGAAGATACAAGTACAGGTTTATCTTATATTACGGCAGCACTTTTGTCGCCTATGGTGGCACAACAACTTTTTGTCTTTTATAACATAATACAAGCGGTTGCTTATATTCCCGCCGTAGGGCAAGTTTGTGCTGCGGTCGGTATAGCGGCAGCCGCCTATTATGCCGAAGAGGCAACAAGAAAAATAATTACGGAACCGTTAAATAAAGAAACTCCGATTTATAAGTACAACGAAGCCGAGCTCGGCGGTTGGGACGCTCACTTGGTCCCCGTTTAGAAGATTGGATGTTTGGCAACGACGGAACGGCAATTACTAATTAATAATTACTAATTTCTAATTGCCGTTTAAAAGTATATTTAGTAAAATAGTTGCCATGAAAATATCTAAAAAAGAATTGGAAAAACTTAATAAAGAGGGTTTAATAACTTCTCAACAAGTAGAAAATATAATCAGTTATTATCAATCAAACACAGATAATAATAAGTTATGGAAACGACTTTTTGTTATAGCCGGTCTTCTTATTGCATTAGGTATTATCCTAATAATAGGTGCAAATTGGTCCTTAATTCCGAATTTTATAAAAATAGCAGTAGATTTTATTTTGTTTTTAGTATTGGTATATGCAGATTATTATTTTATAACAAATAACAAAAAGAATTTATCGGAAGTGTTTTTGATAATATCTTTTTTTATGATTGCCGGAACCATAGGCCTTATTGCACAGGTATATAATTTGGATGGCGGTTGGTTTTCTTTTGCAAGATTTTGGATGATTTTAGCTATACCTTTTGTATTTTTAAGTAAAACTTTTTTAATAAATATTTTGTGGTTGGTTTTACTGTTTAACAGCTTTCC
>ODAI012829527.1_pt1 | contig 17179 bp, 15 predicted proteins | sample 1539321 | NCBI WGS metagenome assembly ODAI01 (sample SAMN02144231, study PRJEB22623) | gut metagenome | biome: sheep rumen | host: Ovis aries | place: New Zealand | reverse complement strand
CACGACGGGGTTGACCGAATGTTGCCTTCCCAACCAATGATCAAGAAGGATGACAATATTATCCGCTTCCATGTTCATAACTTTGTTGTCGTTCATAATGAATAAATTAGTGATAAGTATAAAATATGCGGGCAAAATTACAAAAAAAATCCGAAACCTGTTTAAATTTCTGATTAATTATCGTTAATTCTTAATTAGCTCCAGCATATTTATACCTTATATATAATGTAAATAGTTCCTCAATATTTGTTGAGGTGGACATTTTCCCATTTTAGACGGTCTTCAGCCTGTGGTTTGCGTTCATCAGTCCAGTGACCCAGGGCGAGGATACAGAGGCAGTTCATATTGCTGGGAATATCGAGTACACCACGTATAACCTCATCGGCAGGGGTGCCGTCGTCGAGTCCGCGTCCGCGCATCTGGATCCAACACGAACCTAGTCCCAGGTCTTCGGCCTGATACTGCATGGAGATGGCAGCGATAGAACCATCCTCCACCCAACAGTCGTTCTGCATGGGGTCGCCTAACACGACGATAGCTACAGGGGCATCTTTGAGGAACTGTGAACCGAGATTCTTGGCATCAGCGAGTTTCTGGAGGTCAAGTTTATCGTCTACTACGACGAACTGCCAGGCGCGCTGACTCTTCGATGTGGGTGACATGAGGGCAGCCCGGAGGATGAGTTTCAAGTCATCAGGGTCAATTTCCTCCGTGGTGAACTTACGGTGGCTGCGGCGCGTTTGCGCCAGAGTCTTGAAATCTGTCATTGCTATAATTGATTTAAAAATTCGTAGATTCTCTGTACGGGCAAGCCCATGACATTGTAATAGCTGCCATGCAGACCAGTGACACCTATATAACCTATCCATTCCTGGATGCCATAGGCACCGGCCTTGTCGAAAGGCTTGTAATGCGAGACGTAATATTGAATCTCATCGTCGGTGAGAGTCTTGAAAGTGACATCGGTGGTGACATCAAAACGACGTTCCTGAGTGGTAGTTAACATACAAACACCCGTTGTGACCTGATGGGTACGCCCGCTGAGTTTGTGGAGCATACGTATAGCATCAGCCTCGTCGATAGGCTTACCCAGTATCTCATGATTGACAATAACAACGGTATCGGCCGTTATAATCAATTCATTATCAGAAATATGATCCTTGTATGCTTCAGCTTTTTTGCTGGCTATATAGAGAGCGGTTTCCGACACAGGGAGGTCGGCTGGAAAAGACTCATCGATGTCCGAAAGTACGCGCACCTCAAAAGGAATGCCGAGACCTGCTAACAGCTCGCGCCGACGTGGAGAATTGCTTGCAAGAATAAGTTTGTAGTCTACCATCCGAATGCAGTTTTATCCATTATCCATTTGCCTTGTGCGCGGAGAGTCTGTTCGATGACATCACGCCCACAACCATGTCCGCCGATACGGTCGCTGACATAGAGACTGGCATGTTTAATTTCTGTACAGGCATCCTTGGGACACACAGGGCAGCCCACACGGCGCATGATCTCAAGATCAGGGATATCGTCACCCATATACATGACTTCTTCGTCGCTAAAACCATATTTCTTGAGGAAGGCTTCGTAGGTCTCAATCTTTACGGCGCATCCCACGTAGATATCCTCGACACCTAACCCTTCGTAGCGCACACGTACACTCCGTGTCTTGGCACCTGTGAGGATAGCTATGCGCAGGCCGAGTTTCATGGCCAACTGGATGGCATAACCATCCTTGATATTCACTGTACGCAAAGGCTCACCTTCAGATGACATGGTGATGGTCTCAGAACTCAATACACCGTCGACATCAAAGATAATAGCCCGTATCTTGTTCAAATCATAATTGATCATATTAGTTTATTTAATGTTAGCGAGGAATAATTCTGCCCGTTCAAGATCCTCGGGAGTGTCAATACCGACAGTCTCAACATTGGTCAGTCCAACACGGATACGATAACCATTTTGTAGCCAGCGAAGTTGTTCAAGGCTCTCAGCTTTTTCAAGACTGCTCTGGGGCAGGCGGGTTACCTCGGCTAGTACATTGCGGCGATATGCATAGACACCCAAATGTTTGAGAAAGGGGTAGTGACCGAACCACTCATGTTCGTCTACACCACGAATAAATGGGATGACAGAACGGCTGAAATAGAGGGCGAAGCCGCGAACGTCAGTGACGATCTTCGGGGAATTAGGGTTCATGACAGCCTCAAGACTCTCGAAAGGTTTGCCCAGAGTACCAATTTGTGTTGAGGCATCGTCGAAGAGATGCATCAGGGTTTCAACCTGTGAGGGCTGGATGAAGGGTTCGTCGCCTTGCACATTGATGATGACGTCGGCATCGGTAGCTGTCTTTTCAACAGCCTCCTGAATACGATCGGTACCGCTCTTATGGTCAGAACGAGTCATTACGGCACGACCGCCAAAAGCCTCGACTGCAGTAAAAATGCGCTCGTCGTCGGTTGCGACATAAACCTCAGGCAGGATACTGCTCACCTGCTCGTAAACCCTCTGAATGACAGTCTTTCCGCCGAGAACTGCCAGCGGCTTACCCGGAAAGCGTGTCGACGCATAACGGGCTGGAATAATGGCGATATATTTCATACAGGGTACAAAGGTAATAAATAATCGGAAATAAACGTTAATAAGTCTGAGAAAAATTTGATATCTCAGAAAATGTGTGTAAATTTGCATTCTCAATGTAACGCAAATTATCAAATGAAGACATATATTTTTTCAATGATCATAGCAGTGCTCCCGCTGACAGCAGGGGCGCAGAAGATAACTCTTGGCTCAGCCACGACGAAAGACGGTGGCGAATACCAGGGTGAGATGATGGCTGGTAAGCCTCATGGTAAAGGCAAAACTATATATAAGAATGGTAACGTGTATGAAGGTGAGTACGTCAAGGGCAAGCGTCAGGGTTACGGCATCTATACGTTCTACGATGGTGAGAAGTATGAGGGTGAGTGGTTTCAGGACCAGCAGCATGGCAAAGGTATCTACTATTTCTCAAATAATAACCGTTACGACGGGCTTTGGTTCCGTGACTATCAGCATGGTCATGGTGTGATGTATTATTTCAACGGTGACAAGTACGACGGTGAGTGGAAACAAGACAAACGTTCAGGCAAAGGACTCTACACCTTTGCAGGCGGTGCTTTCTATAAGGGAGACTGGCAGAACGACAAGAAGAATGGTAAGGGGTTCTACGATTGGGGCGACGGATCTACATACGATGGTGAGTGGAAAGATAACCTGCGATCGGGAAAAGGTATCTTCAAGTATGCTGATGGTGACAGTTATATAGGACAGTGGCTGGATGACGAGATGGATGGACGTGGTATCTATAAGTTTCAGAATGGAGATGTTTACGAGGGGGACTATGTTCGTGGAGAGCGCACTGGATCGGGTATCTTTAAATATGCCAATGGTGACAAGTATACAGGACAATTCCAGAACGGTGACAAGCACGGACAGGGTACCTTTATCTGGAAGAACGGTGACACTTATGTGGGACAATGGAAGACTGACAAACAAGACGGTCGCGGAAAACTCACCAAGAAGAGTGGCGACATAATAGAGGGACTGTTCAAGGCTGGTCAGCCTCACGGTGAGTGCGTTGTGCGCTTTGCCGATGGCTCGAAATTTAAAGGCCAGTTTAAGAATGGTCGCAGGAATGGAACAGCTATCGAGGAAGACCGAGACGGGAACCGATTTGAGGGAACCTATGTTGACGATCAGCGTGACGGGCGCTTTGTGGAAAAAGACCGTAACGGTAACATTACAGCACAAGGTACCTATGTACGAGGTCACCGACAGGTAAGAAGAGACAACTGAGGAATGACAATTTTCAAACTAATCTAAAATAGAACAATTATGATTATCGACACAATCGACAATTTGGGCAAATACGTGGCACTGAACCCGTTGTTTGCCGACGTAGTAGAGTTTTTGAAGACTAACGACCTGCAGACGATGGAAGCAGGAAAGTATCCTATCAAGGACAAAGACCTGTTCTTGAATCTGTCGTTGGCCAAGCAGCGCACAAAAGACACAGCCATTCTGGAGACTCATATCAATATGATTGACATCCAGATTCCTATCACCTGTGCGGAGACATTTGGTTACACACCGTTGGAAGACCTTCCCGACTTTGAATATAATGCCGAGAAGGACATCACAAAATACGGTGATACAAAGGCTCAGACCTATGTGACCGTGAATCCTGGACAGATGGCCATTTTTTTCCCACAGGACGGTCATGCCCCTTGTATCATTGAAAAGGAGGAAATCAAAAAAGCGATATTCAAAGTAAAAGCGTAAGATATGGCAAAGAAAGAAACAACAGCAAAGAAGTCTGACACCAAGAAGGTTGCAGCTCCTGTTAAGAAGGCGACAGCCAAGAAGACTACGGCAAAAAAAGTAGTTGCAAAGAAAGTTGAGAAGATTGTAGACCAGACAGAGCCCCAACATATAGGGCTGGTGAGAAACGACTCATGGCTGGAGCCTTTCGAAGGCGCGATTCGTGGACGTCATGACCACGCAGTGTGGAAGATTAACCAGCTGACGCAAAATGGCAAGAAAAAACTTTCGGATTTTGCCACTGGTCATCTGTATTTCGGACTTCACAAACTCTCTAAGGGTTGGGTGTTCCGTGAGTGGGCACCTAATGCCACTGACATTTACCTGATTGGTGATTTCAATAATTGGCAAGAAGACGAGAAGTATCGCTGTAAGCGCATTGAAGGAACAGGAAACTGGGAACTTAAACTCTCAGAGAAGGCCTTGAAACACGGTCAGCTGTACAAAATGAAGGTAAAGTGGAACGGTGGGGAAGGTGAGCGTATCCCTGCATGGTGTCAGCGTGTAGTACAGGATGATCAGACAAAGATATTCTCAGCTCAGGTTTGGAACCCGGAGAAACCCTATGAGTGGAAAAAGAAAAACTTCAAGCCTAAGAAGAATCCGCTGCTCATCTATGAGTGCCATGTAGGTATGGCACAGGATGCCGAGAAGGTGGGTACCTATACTGAGTTTAAGGACAATGTTCTGCCACGTATTATCAAGGATGGTTATAACTGTATCCAAGTGATGGCTATTCAGGAACACCCCTATTACGGTTCGTTCGGTTACCATGTGTCGAGTTTCTTTGCTCCCAGCAGTCGCTTCGGTACGCCAGAAGAGTTGAAAGAACTCATTGATACTGCTCATAAGAATGGTATTGCAGTGATTATGGATATCGTTCACTCACACGCTGTCAAGAATGAGGTGGAAGGTCTTGGCAATCTCGCAGGAGATCCTAATCAGTTCTTCTATCCCGGCGACCGTCATGAGCACCCAGCATGGGATTCACTTTGCTTCGACTATGGTAAGGACGATGTTCTCCACTTCCTGCTTTCGAACTGTAAGTACTGGCTTGAGGAGTTTAAGTTCGACGGTTTCCGTTTTGATGGCGTAACATCGATGCTATATTACTCACACGGGCTGGGTGAAGCCTTTGGAGGCTATGGTGACTACTTTAACGGTCATGAGGATGATAATGCCATCTGTTATCTGACACTTGCAAATTGCCTGATCCACGAAGTGAATCCTGATGCTATCACGATTGCTGAGGAGGTTTCTGGTATGCCAGGACTGGCTGCAAAGTTCGAGGATGGTGGCTACGGCTTCGACTATCGTATGGCCATGAATATCCCCGACTACTGGATCAAGACAATTAAGGAGGTACGCGATGAGGATATCAATGTGTGCTCAATCTTCTGGGAGGTCAAGAACCGTCGCCCTGACGAGAAGACTATCTCTTATTGCGAGAGCCATGATCAGGCACTGGTAGGCGATAAGACCATTATCTTCCGATTGATTGATGCAGATATGTATTGGCACTTCGCTAAGAAGGATGTAAACGATATAGCTCAGCGAGGTATTGCCCTACACAAGATGATCCGCCTGGTAACAGCTGGTGCCATCAATGGCGGCTACCTGAACTTCATGGGTAATGAGTTCGGACATCCCGAGTGGATTGATTTCCCCCGTGAGGGTAATGGATGGAGTTACAAGTATGCTCGTCGTCAGTGGAACCTCGTGGATAACAAGGATCTCTGCTATCACTGGTTGGGCGATTTCGACCGCGAGATGTTGAAAACCATCAAGACTGTAAGGAACTTCCAGGATACACCTGTGACGGAAATATGGCATGACGATGGTGACCAGGTACTCTGCTTCATGCGTGGTGACCTTGTGTTCGTATTTAACTTCTCACCCACGCGCAGTTATACTGATTATGGTTTCCTCGTGCCGACTGGAAGCTACAAGGTAATGCTGAATACCGATTCCACAGACTTTGGTGGTAATGGTTTTGCCGATGACTCCGTGACACACTTTACGAACTATGATCCCTTGTACGTGAAGGACAAGAAGGAGTGGCTGAAGCTTTATATCCCAGCACGCTCGGCTGTAGTCTTGAAGAAACAGTAAATATGAGTAATCATCGAAGTGATAAAAACAGTAGCACAATCAGCATACGTCTGATGTGTGCTATTGTTTTTGTGGTTTTCTCGTTTTGTTGGCTTTATTTCTTCCAGGCCGACGTACTTATGATGTCTCAGCATGTGCTGAGCAAGGGACTGACGCATTATAATCCTTTAGTGGGAGCCGTCCTCATCACCTTGATACTTGGGGTGATTCAGTATGTCGTTTATGGTGTCATTCACCTGACAAAGCGATTCCATGCACTGACTTATCTCCCCTCGATGCTGATATTGGGCATGCTCTCGTCAGTAAATCCCATGGGTGCTGATGGTATTGAGATGGGGTTCTCGTGGTATATGCCCGTACTGGTAATAATTTGCTGGTGGATGCTGACAAGGATGGGTCGCTTGGCTCAGGAAGTGGAATATGATAAGGCTTTTGCGCTCTTCTCGCAACCAATGTGGATCAATATGTTGATTATGGCATTGTTGATAATATGTGTTGCTTGGATAGGAAATTCTAATGCTGTACTCCATTACCGTATGAAAGTTGAGCGTTGTTTGCTCGAAGGTAATATTGACGGTGCACTGAAAGTGGGAAAGAAGTCGCTTGAGAGTGATGCCGACCTCACCATGTTGCGTATGTATGCGTTGGCACGTAAAGGCACGATGGGAGAAAACCTCTTTGAATATCCTGTTAAAGCAAAGAGTTCTCAGATGCTGCCTACCGACAGCTTGTCTACCCTGATGATGTATCCTGTCGATAGTCTGTACCGCTTTTTAGGAGCTCGCCCCGCTTCCCGTATGTTGCCCATGCGCTATTTACAGTTGCTCGAACGCAGAGACTCTGTACCCAATCCAGCTGTAGCCGACTATCAACTATGTGGTTATCTCATAGATCGTCAGCTCGACAAATTTGCTTCAGAAATAGAACGTTACTACACGATCAACGACAGTCTGCCGCGTCATTATCGTGAGGCTCTTACGCTCTATACGCATCTCAGGGCCCATCCCGTGGTTGTCTATCATCAGACGGTGATGGATGTTGATTATAGCAATCTGCGCGAACTGGAGAAAAAATATCCACAATTAACTGAGCGCAAAGGGAAAGTGGAAGAACAGTATCGTAATACCTATTGGTATTATTATGAATATGGGAAATAAATAAAGGCCCTCCATTCGGAGAGCCTTTATTGTTATTGATACAGATAACGTTTGATGGACTTCTTAGGGGTCTTCTCAAATTCCTCCTCATGGATTTCGATTTCCATAATCTTCTCATAGGCCGGAATCATCTCGTTCAGGCCATTGCGATTCTGCTCCATGACGTTAATCAGATCTTCATTGGTGAAACCCATGTTCTTCGCTTCGTCCATATCGGGGTGAACAAGTGCTACCAACTTGTTGTCGCGTTGTACCACTATACTCTCCATCACGAGTGTCATCGAGTTCAGTTTGTCTTCGATTTCTTCAGGATAGATATTCTGTCCATTAGGACCTAAAAGCATATTCTTCGAGCGGCCGTTAATGAAGACATTACCGTCATTGTCCATTGTGCCCAGGTCTCCTGTATGATACCAACCATCATTGTCGATAGTCTCAGCGGTGGCTTCTGGGTTCTTATAGTAACCCAACATGACGTTAGGACCCTTAGTCAGAATTTCTCCAGGGATAGTACGTGGGTCGGGTGATACGATCTTCACTTGCTGGTGTAGCGCAGCACGTCCGCATGAACCTGGGGCAAAGGTATGCCAGTCGCGGTAGCAGATAATAGGCGCACATTCTGTAGCACCATACCCCACGGTGTAGGGGAAGTCGATACGCTTGAGGAACTGCTCAACTTCTTGATTCAGGGCTGCACCCCCGATGATGACTTCATAGAGATTGCCACCAAAGGCTTTGATGACTTCTTGGCAGATCATCTCTCGCACCTTCTTCGAGATGACCGGCATCTGTAACATCAATCTCATGCGGTTGTTCTGTATTTTCGGGAATACTTTTTTACGAACAATCTTCTCAATGATGAGAGGTACAGCTATTACGATGACTGGCTTCACTTCTTGCAGAGCCTGGGCGATGATAGCTGGCGAGGGCACGCGGTTCAGATAGAACACGTGGCAACCATGCAGGAATTCGAAGATAAACTCAAAGGCCATACCATACATGTGGGCCATTGGCAGCATCGAGATGACGCGATCGCCAGCCTTGATGGTCTTGCCTAACACGTCGAAGGCAAAGTCGAAATTCGACCACAGTGCCCGATAAGGAAGCATTACGCCCTTTGAAAAACCAGTTGTACCGCTGGTGTAGTTGATGACGGCCAACTCTTCGGGACTCTCCTCTTTATAATAGTTCACGTGTTCCTTGCGGAAATATTTGGGGAACTTCTTTCCGTAGAGCTCATTCAGGTGCTCACGGGCATAAGTCAGTTTATCTGTGCGTGATATCTTCAATGAGTAGTCGGGATTGTTGATGATACCTTCGAGCGTAGGCATGGCCTGCGGGTCGATGATAGTAGCCACATGATCGCCCACGAAGAGGAGTCGTGCCTCAGAGTGGTTCACGATGTTGTGAATCTGCTCTGCGTTGAATTCATGCAGGATGGGCACAGCGATAGCGCCGTAAGTCAGTGTAGCAAGGAATGCCACAGCCCACTGTGAAGAGTTTCGCCCACAAAGGGCGATCTTGTCTCCTTTCTGTATACCACTATTTTCGAAAAGGATGTGTATCTTCTCAATCTTCCTGGCTACATCATGGTACTGGAGCGTCTGACCCTTGAAATCGGTCAGAGCGTCACGATCCCAATTGTCTATAATGCTCTTTTGGATGAGCGCGTTGAAACTTGGTATCTGTATCATAAGCGATTAAGTATTCTGATATAAGTAGCGTTTTATACTTTTTTTAGGCGTTTTGGCAAACTCCTCCTCTTGCAGTTCAATGTGCGAGATGCGACTGTAAACGGGCAACTGATTGTTAAGAGCCTGACGATTCTCTTCCATGATGTGCTCCAGTTCTTCACGGCTGAAATTCATCATCTCGTCCTTGTCTGGGTGGATCAGTGCCACAAGCTTATCGCCACGCTGGATGACCAGACTCTCAGAAACCATAGCCATCGCATTGAGTTTGTCCTCGATTTCTTCAGGGTAGACGTTCTGTCCGTTAGCGCCCAGCAGCATGTTCTTGATACGTCCTCTGATGAAAATGTGTCCGCTGCTCGACATTGTAGCCAGATCGCCAGTATGATAATAACCTTCATTGTCGATGGCTTGCTGTGTAGCCTCGACATTTCTATAATATCCCAGCATCAAGTTCGTTCCTTTTGTCACAATCTCGCCGGGTATATTCTCTGGGTCTTTTGAAAGAATTTTCACCTCCATACGGTCAACGGGCTTACCACACGAACCGGCTTTAAACTCTTGCCAGTCGCAGTAAGAGATGAGGGGTGCGCATTCGGTAGTGCCGTAACCCACAGTGATGGGGAATCCAATAGAGATGAGGAATTCCTCTACTTCCTTCGAAAGGGGGGCTCCACCCACGATAACCTCGTAAAGGTTGCCACCGAAGGCTTTGAAAACCTCGTTGCAGATGCGTTCCTTTACCTTCTTGCTTACAACGGGCATAGCCAATAGCAAGCGAACACGGTTGTCCTGGATCTTTGGGAAGACTTTCTTACGAATGATTTTCTCAATAATCAGCGGCACTGTGATGATGACGGCAGGTTTTACAGTAGCGAAGGCTTCTGCAATGATGGCGGGTGACGGCAGACGTGTGAGGAAAAACAGATGACAGCCATTGCAGAAACCAAAGAGGAACTCGATGGCCATGCCATACATGTGGGCCATAGGCAAGATGCTTAGCATGTTGTCACCAGCCTTCACATGCTTGCCCAATAAGCGCATAATGTATTCCACATTTCCCCAAAGTGCCCTATAAGGCAGCATCACGCCCTTAGAGAATCCTGTTGTTCCACTGGTGTAGTTGATCAGTGCCAACTCATCGGCTTCGTCCTTGTGATAGTCCACGTGTTCTGCTCTAAAGGCTTTAGGGAACTTGCTGCCAAATAACATATTAAGATGTTCGCGCGCATACGTAACCTTTTCTGATCGTGAGATCAGTAAAGAGAAATCTGGCAGGTTGATAATGGCTTCAAGTGCGGGCATCTGCTCAGGATCAATGGTCTTCACGGCAAAGTCGCCGATAAAAAGGAGTTTCGATTCCGAGTGGTTTACGATGTTTTGAATCTGTTCACCATTAAACTCATGTAGGATGGGCACTGCTACTGCACCGTAGGTAAGTGTGGCCAGATAGGCTACAGCCCAGTGGGCAGAATTACGTCCGCAGATGGATATCTTATCACCCTTCTCGATACCACTGTTCTCGAAAAGGATGTGAATCTTCTCTATCTTGCGCGCCACATCGTGAAACTGTAGAGTAACACCTTGGTAGTCGGTCAGTGCATCCTGATCCCAGTTCTCTACAATTGTTCTTTCGATATAAGCATTAAAGCTGCTGAAAGTCTCCATTAAAATTGCACAAATTTTGAAATTTTGTGCAAAGGTATATCATTTTCTGCACACTGCAAAAAAATATGTGCAATTTTTTGTGAAATTTAGAAAAATAATTAGTTTTGTGGAGTTTTCAGCCATTTTTATTCGTATCTCATGGATTTTGCAGGGTGAATATGCGAGATCAGATAGCTTGGTGCGATGAGCACAAAAACACAGATAGCGAGTGTTGCAAGATTGATGAGCACCACCAGGGGTATATTAAGCTCCATAGGCGCCTCACTGACGTAGTAGGTCTGCGGGTCAAGAGATACGATACCTGTGTATTTCTGTATCAGTACAATGCCCAGTCCGACGATATTACCCCAAATAAGACCTTGTCCGATAATGAATACCGAGAACCAGAGGAAGGTATGTCTGATGACGCTGTTTCTTGAGCCTATGGCCTTCAGGATACCAATCATCTGTGTACGCTCGAGAATGATGATGAGCAGTCCGCTGATCATTGTAAAGCCTGCTACGCAAACCATGAGGATAAGGATAATCCACACGTTGAGGTCTAACAGTTCGAGCCAGGAAAATACTTGTGGATACAACTCATAGATGGTCTCGGATGTCAATACATTGCCTTGACGGTCTTCTGTGCGGTTGATATGCTCTACAAATCGGTCTGCAGTTTGTTGCAGTTGTGCGACGTTCTCAACGCTGACCTCTGCTCCGGTAAACTGGTCTTGGTTCCAACCATTGATTTTGTTGGCAGTATAGATATCGGTGAAGCATATTGCCTCGTCGAATCTTGTCAGGTTCGTCTGATAGATGCCACTTACGGTGTAGCGTCTGGTCTTAACCCCGTCATCGTCGATAAAATAGGCAAATACTTTGTCACCCGTTTTCAGCTGCAACTTATCGGCAATCATCTTCGACATCAACAACTGATAGTGACTGGCAGTGTCACTGAATTGTGGCATTTCACCTGTTAGCAAATGCTCTTTTAGGAAAGTCGTGTCGTATTCAGGACCTATACCCTTGAACATAGCTCCGAGAAAGTCGTTATCAGTTTTCAGGATGCCTTGCGCCATCGTGTAGCGCTCTACATGCTTGACACCCTGGATGCTCTGCAATTTTGCCATCAGACTTTCATCGAGACAGATGGGGTGAGGGTCGGAACCGCTGTATGTCAGTACATGGTGCACCTGAATATGACTGCCGAATCCGATTACCTTGTCGCGAATAGTGTGCTTGAATCCCAGCACCACACTCACGGTGACAATCATCACAGCCAGTCCGATAGCCACTCCGATGATGGCTATACGAATAGCAGGGCGACTCACTTTCCGCTTGTCGCCCTGATCATTATAGATTTTTCTGGCTATGAAAAGAGGTAAATTCAACTGTAAACTGTAAACTTAATCATCCATGCGGCCAGGATATGCTTCGAGCGCCTTGCGTAGCACAACAAGTGCCCGCTCCAGATCTTCTTTCTTCAGTACGTAAGCAATACGCACCTGGTTGATGCCTGCGCCTGGGGTTGTATAGAATCCTGCTGCAGGAGCCATCATCACCGTCTCGCCCTCGTATTCGAATTCCGACAGGCACCAACGGCAGAATTTCTCTGCATCATCGACAGGCAGCTTGGCTACAGTGTAGAATGCCCCCATCGGGATGGGTGAGTAGACGCCAGGGATACGGTTCAGACCATCGATGAGGCACTTACGACGCTCCACATACTCATCATATACGTCACGGTAGTATTCCTCAGGCGCATCCAAAGATGCCTCGGCCACAATCTGTCCGATGAGGGGAGGTGAGAGGCGAGCCTGACAGAATTTCATCACAGCCTTTCTAACGTCTACATTTTTAGTAATGAGTGCACCGATACGAATACCACACTCTGAATAACGCTTCGACACTGAGTCGATGAGTATCACGTTTTGCTCGATACCTTCCAGATGGCAGGCGGAGATATAAGGAGAGCCCGTATAGATGTACTCACGATATACCTCGTCAGAAAAAAGGTACAGGTCGTACTTTTTCACCAAGTCACGTATCTGGTTCATTTCACGACGTGTATAGAGATATCCCGTAGGGTTGTTGGGGTTACAAATCATGATGGCGCGTGTACGTTCATTGATGAGCTCTTCGAACTTCTCCACTTTCGGCAGTGAGAATCCCTCATCAATTGTTGTGGCAATAGTCCTGATCTTCGCACCAGCCGAGATAGCAAAGGCCATGTAGTTGGCGTATGCAGGTTCTGGGACAATAATCTCGTCGCCAGGGTTCAGACATGAGAGGAAAGCGAAGAGCACAGCCTCAGAGCCGCCTGAGGTAATGATGATATCCTCGGCCGTCACGTTGATGTTGTATTTCGCGTAGTAGTCCACCAACTTCTCCCTATAGCTTAGATATCCTTGTGAAGGAGAATACTCAAGGATCTCTCGGTCTATTTGCTTCAAAGCATCAAGACCCACTTGTGGAGTGGGCAGGTCAGGCTGACCTATGTTCAGGTGATACACCTTGGTCCCTCTTTTCTTGGCTGCTGCGGCTAAAGGTGCGAGTTTTCGGATGGGCGACTCTGGCATCTCAAGGCCACGGACTGATATTTCTGGCATCTTTTTTAGTTTTACTTTTTTACCTTTTTGTTTTTTTACTTTTGTAAAATCGGTGCAAAGGTAACACAAATTATCGTAAATCTGCGCAAAGTGTCGTTAAAAATTTGCGTATATCTGAAATTCTTTGTACTTTTGCCCGACAAAATCAATCAAAAGCAAGTTTGAACGATGAATTTTGAACAATTGATAGAAACAAGGGACGCTCGCAAGACCACCCGTATTCGTACGCCTTATGGATATTTCAATAAGCGTCTGATCGACGGACGATTCTCCAACTTTGTCGAGTTTCATGACGAGTTGGCCGACAACCTTTTGTTTTCCAAAGGTGTGCAGGCAGAGTATGAGGCCACAAAGAAGATTACCGACCGTCATCAGTTACACTTCACGCCTAATGAAGGCGATGATGGTCTCTTCGCTATTGCTGTTGAGGTAGGGCATTTCCTGACTATCGGACAGATGCTCAACGATAATCCCGCTATTGTGGCCCAGAATGATTTCCTTGAGCGAACTATCCGCGATTTGTTCCGATTTGTTATCCTGCTCAATGAGCAAGGCATCTATCATCTCTGCTTTTCTCCTAACAATGTGTTCATCCGCAAGAGCGACCAGATGGTGTGTCTTCTCAATCATGGCTCTTTCTATCTGAAGGCTGATCAAGATGTGCTTTATGATGACGATGCAGATGCCGCTTTCGTTGCTCCAGAGGTGTTGAAGTTTGGCACAGCCGATGCCCATAGCGAGGTCTATGCCCTTGGTAAGTTTCTGCAATGGTTATATCAATCGTCTGGTTTGCCTGTAGAGCTAAAATCTATAGTTGATAAGGCCACACAATCATCTCCCGAAGACCGTTATGGTTCTGTGGAAGAAATGTATAAGGCAATTTCTCGTTTGAGTGGCTTACGTCGTACGGTTACGATGGGTGCCGTTGCCCTCGCTGTTGCTCTTGTCATCTTGGGGCTCTTCGTTTATCTGCTGCCCAGTCCTGATGCCGTAGAGTTTGTGAAGCCCGTAGAAGAACCCATCCCTGACGAGATGGTCGACGACGAGCAGTTGTTGGGTATTGGTGCCGATCTCGACTCTGCCGCCATTGCCAGAATTGTGGCTGACGAGAAGCGCCGTCAGGATTCTCTGGGTGTCGACGAACGCGATATGCGTACCTATAATTCGAAGGCTGAGGCCATCTTCCGTAAGCAGTTCACTCGCGCTGCTGATCAGATTCTTGATAAAGTCTATGCTGGTGATAAGATGAACATGAGCGAGAAAGAGTTCATGGTACGCAGTAAGGCTATGACAGAGGAACTCGCCAAGAAGCAGGCCGAAATAGCGAAGTCGAGCAGTCTCTCCAGCGAGCGTTCACAGCATATCGCCTCAGAGATTATCGACCAGCTTACTGATAAAAAGATGAAGGCCCTCGACAAGGACTATATGGGACTAAAAACTGTACCCCAGGACAAGAAGACGACTCCACTGCCTAATTACAACAGTAGTTCGTCAGATGTTACGTTCCCGACGACTACCACCACTAAGCCCTCGACCTCAAGCTCTTCGCAGTCGAAGAGTAGTGGTCAGGATATCTATAGACAACACAGGGATAGGTACGGCGTTGATCCGTATGATCCCATTGACCCTGATAATTATCAATTAAGAAGGAAATAAATAATGAGATCAAGAACAGCAAATTGGTTTGAGTGCAAGATCCGTTACGAGAAAGTGATGGAAGATGGCTTGCAGAAAAAAGTAAACGAGAATTATGTAGTCGACGCACTAAGCTTCAGTGAAGCCGAGGAGCGTATCATCGAGGAGATGTCGTCTTACATCAGTGGTGAGTTCGACGTAGTCGATATCAAGAAAGCTGCTTATAAAGAGATATTCTTCTCCGACGACGAGATGGCCGACAAGTGGTATAAGGCAAAACTGCAGTTTATCACCATCGATGAGAAGACCGAGAAGGAGAAACGCTCTACCGTAACCTATCTCTGTCAGGCAGGTTCCTTTAATGGTGCCGTAAAGAATATCGAAGAAGTAATGGGGGGCACGATGATTGACTATGTCATCTCTTCCGTCAATGAGACTACCCTGATGGATGTCTTCGAGTATAAGAAATTAGTGAAAGAATCCGACAAACCTGAATACGAGCAATGATTGCCTACGATATTAAAGAGCATCTTCACGCAGTCCTTGACACATTACCAGAGGGCGTGCGCTTGGTGGCCATTTCGAAATTTCACCCTGTAGAGTATATCGAGGCTGCCTATGCTGAGGGACAGCGTATCTTTGGCGAAAGCCACGAACAGGAACTGCGCCTGAAGCATGAGCAACTACCCAAGGACATCGAGTGGCACTTTATTGGTCATCTGCAGACTAACAAGGTGAAATATATAGTGCCATACGTGTCTATGATTGAGGCCGTTGACTCGCTTAAGCTTCTGCAAGAGATTAATCGTCAGGCAGAGCGTTGTGGGCGCGTCGTTCGTGTGCTTCTTGAACTCCATATAGCTGAAGAGAGTACCAAGTACGGACTTACCCTCGATGCATGTCGCTCACTGCTCGAAGGGGGCGAATGGCGCACCATGCAATATGTTCAGATCTGCGGTTTGATGATGATGGCATCCTTTACAGACGACAAGCAGCAAATACGCCGAGAGATGCAGACTGCCGCCGACTTCTTTGACGAAGTGAAGATGAAATATTTTGCTACCGATGAGGCTTTCTGTGAGCGCTCGTGGGGCATGAGCGACGATTATGACATTGCCTGTCAGACACGCTCTACAATGGTTCGCATCGGTACTGCTATCTTTGGTCCCCGCGTCTATTGAAATAATATTGGTCGCGCTTTCTCGTAATCTTGCCATAGTTAATGGCATGCACGGGACAATAGTGATAGCAAGCCAGACATGAAGTGCACCGTCCGTTGTGTATCCACTCGGGCGGTGTACCTTTTATATTGTCTACAGGACAGACTTTCGCGCACTTGCCGCAGTGGATGCATACCTCATTGTCAACCGTGAACTTCTTGTCCGTCACCATTCGTTTATTGAAGTATTCACCGATGACATACGAATAGAGTCGGGGAGTGGCTCCTTTGTCGAGTTCCTCAATACCACGTTTGCAGTCCTTGATTATGCTGATGATGTGCTGCAGTTGTCGTTTTGCGTTTTCAATCTTCCATTGCTCCTTCTCTTCAGGGTCAGTCTTCATGAAAGGAAGGCAAACGTAGCTCTCGGGCATGATGACAGAGAATGTGGCATCAGCCTGTAGGGGCACTCCATTGCTTGCTAACAACTCATTTGCAGCCAGCTCACGATTCAGTATGGTCATTGCCTCGCCCATATTGTCGCCGCAGGTTGTCAGAGCCCAGCAGTAGTGATTCTTTGTGTTCATCTTCAGCCGCTTAATGAAGTCTCTGACAATTCTTGGTACCTGCCATCCGTGAGTGGGGAAGCAGAAACCGATACGCTCACCATCGCGCAACGAGAACTCTGAGCGTTCTTCCCTGATAAGGTCAGGTATGTAGAACAACTCTTCATCGATGGCCTTTGCAATCTCGCTGGCCACCCATCGTGTATTACCTGTTCCAGAAAAATAGAATATCATACCT
>ODAI014400663.1_pt1 | contig 17183 bp, 13 predicted proteins | sample 1539321 | NCBI WGS metagenome assembly ODAI01 (sample SAMN02144231, study PRJEB22623) | gut metagenome | biome: sheep rumen | host: Ovis aries | place: New Zealand | reverse complement strand
ATTTTTTTCGTATATTGCGAAAAATAATAAAGAAATGGAAAGTATCACTTTTGATGTCACCAAGTTGAGCGACACGGTGGAAGACGGTATCCGGAAGGCTTCCTTTAGGACCTGCCCTGTAGTTTGCTCCGAAGCGATATACATAGAGACTGAGGGAGATATCATCCGTAAAGTCCAATACACCAAGGGTTGCAATGGTAACACCCAGGGTGTGTCCGCTTTGTGTGTGGGCCGTAAGGTCCAGGATGTCATAGCCTTGCTGGATGGTATTGACTGCAAGGCTCGTGGAACAAGTTGCCCTGACCAATTAGCCAGGGCACTCAAACAACTCTGATCCGGAATATTATTTCACTTCCAGCACCACAACCGATGCTGGCGGCAGGGTGACTTTTACGGTACGTCCGGAGGTCTTGAAGTCCTTGAAGGCGGTGGGAGCGACAACGTTCTTGCCGCCGAAGTCGTTATGAGACTTGACCGCTTCTATTCCTTTGCCTTTTCCGACCAGGATCTCACCTGAGACCTTGGACGGTTTCATGGCATCGAACTCCAGCTCGACAGTCTTGGGCTCAGTTACAGAAGGGTTGGATAAAGACACATGAATCGCATCTGATTTTGAGGCGCTTACGCTGAGTACAGGGTAAAGCCTGCCGGAGGTGGAAGCCACGGAATCGCACTGGAAAGCGACAGGTATGCTTGTGGCGTCTTGATGTACGTTGTACATCCTGAACACATGATAGGTCGGAGTCAGGACAATCTCGGAACCCTTGGTCAGGATCATCGCCTGAAGCACATTAACCATTTGGGCGATATTGGCCATTTTAAGCCTGGTGGTGTGCTTGTTGAATATGTCCAATGTCAATGCGGCGACCATGGCGTCCCTCATCGAGTTTTGCTGGAAAAGATGGCCGGGATTCGTGCCGGGTTCAACATCGAACCATGTGCCCCATTCGTCAAGAAGCAAGTCGATCCTGTGATTCGGGTCGTAGAGATCCATGATCGCCTCATGGTTTTTGATAACCTCGTCGATTTCTACGGCCTTGCCAAGGACATTGTAATAGTCCTCATCAGTGAATTCAGTGGCTGAACCCTTTTTGCCCCAATCCACTGTGTAATAGTGTAGGGAGAGTCCTGAGATATTGCTTCTGACATTCTTCATGAGAACCTTCGTCCAGTTGTAGTCATAGTCGGAGGCTCCGCTAGCCACTTTGTAGAGACGGTTGCCATCATAGTTGCGGCAATAGGTGGCATACCTTTTATATTGGTCGGAATAGAACTCCGGGGTCATGTTGCCGCCGCATCCCCAGCTCTCGTTACCGATTCCGATATACTTTACTTTCCAGGGTTCCACCCGGCCGTTCTTTGCTCTAAGCTCGGCCAACGTGCCGCCCTTCGCGGTCATATATTCCACCCATTTGGCTAATTCCTCGACACTTCCGGAGCCGACGTTGCCCGAGATGTACGGCTCGATACCGAGCATCTCGCAGAAGTTGAGGAACTCGTGAGTACCGAATGAGTTATCCTCAATGGTGCCGCCCCAGTTGGAGTTGATCATCTTGGGCCTCTCGGAGAGCGGTCCGATTCCGTCCCGCCAATGATATTCATCGGCAAAGCACCCTCCTGGCCAGCGTAGCACGGGCACCTTCAATTCCCGGATGGCTTCCACGAGATCCTTCCTGTACCCTTCCACGTTCGGGATCGGTGAGTCCTTGCCGACCCAGATGCCGTCGTAGATGCACCTTCCGAGGTGTTCGGCGAACTGGCCGTAAATCTCTTTCGGGATGACCGGCTGATCTTGGGTATTCTCATGGACGGCCACCTTGACTTGGCCGAAAAGAGCGGCGCCAAGCATGGCCGCAAGCAATGTGGTCAGAGTTCTTTTCATCTTATAATCGGTTAATAGTATTTCTTCTCTTGCCGGTACAGGGCTATGAATATGAATATCAGTATCGTGAAGGCCCAAAGGGAGGAGCCTCCGTAGCTCAGGAGCGGCAGCGGGATCCCGATCACCGGCATAAGTCCGATCGTCATCCCGATATTGATGAACAGGTGCATGAATATGCACGACGCGACACAATACCCATATATCCGTGTAAAGGATTCCCGGCTCTTCTCGGCGTCAATCACGATCCTCCAAATCATGAACACATAAAGGAATATTACCACAAGGCATCCGAGGAAGCCCCATTCCTCTCCAACAGTACAGAAGATGAAGTCGGTGCTTTGTTCCGGTACGAAACCGAAAGTGGTTTGTGTGCCGTTAAGGAATCCCTTGCCGGAGAAGCCACCGGATCCGATCGCTATCATGCTTTGGTTGACATTATAGCCGACTCCGGACGGATCCTCCTTCATGCCGAGAAGGACCTCTATTCTTTTACGCTGATGATCTTGGAGTATGTTGTTGAATATGAATTCGGTAGAGAATACCAAGGCTATACCGGCGATCAAGCCGAGGGCGCCCATTGACAGATACCTCTTGCGCTCCCTGTAACCTCTGACCAGCATTGTCGCCACGACACACAGGCATATTCCCAGGAGGATGTACAAGGGCTTGACCTTGGCCAGGAATGATTCCTCAGGTACGGTCTTGCCGAAAACCCAAGGCAAGAGACACAACAGGGTCAGTATTCCGAGATCGATCCAGCCGACCACGCCCATCCTTCCGGGAATGATGATAGTAGTGATGAGAATAACTCCAATCAGCACAAGCAAAGAGACATAAGGAGAGGCGGTAAGGGTCAAGATGAACAGGGCCACTGCCAAAATGATGCTGAACAACCACCATCCTGAAAACCCTTCCCGGTACATCACGAACAAGAAACCGACGTACACCAGGGCGGATCCTGTCTCGCTCTCGGCCAGGATCACTAGCATCGGCACACCGATGATCAAAGCGGTCATCAGGAAGTCCTTGAGTCGCGTGATCCTGTAGTTGGTCTGGCTCATTAAAGTCGCCAGCAGGAGAGAGGTGGATATCTTGGAAATTTCCGCCGGTTGGAACTTGACCGGGCCGAACTCGAACCAGGAATGGGATCCCTTCACATCTTTCGAAACGAATATGACCACCACGAGCAGGACCAGCACGAATAGGTACAATGGCAAGGCGGAACTTTCCCAGAACCGGGGATTGATCGCGAATAGGATGATAAGCGCCAATCCCATGGCGGTGAGTATCCAGACGAACTGTTTCCCGCTGCGGACGCTGAAATCAAATATGCTGGAGGGTTCGGATGAGTGGACGGAAGCGTAGATGTTGACCCAGCCGATAAGGATCAGAAGCAGGTATGAGATCACCAGCTTCCAGTCTATAGACTGCTTTACACCTCTGTCCGAGAAATTACCCATCCTTTAATTGTAAGTTTTCACCCTTGACATCAAATCTCCCTGCAAAACCCTGTTCTCGAGATCAGGTCTGGAAGTCTCGCCGTTAAGATATTTCTCAATCAGGAGGGAGGCGATAGGAGCCGCCCAAGTGGCGCCGAAGCCGGCGTTCTCGACATAAGCGGCAACCGCGATCTTCGGATCGTCCATCGGAGCGAAACAGATGAACACCGAGTTATCCGCGCCCCTCGGGTTTTGCGCTGTGCCGGTCTTTCCGCAGATGTCAAGCCCCTTGACCTCGGCTATTGCCGCGGTACAACCGGTTCCGGGTCCGTTGTTGACAGCCCGCCACATTCCCCTGATCACTTTCTTGAAATTGGTGGTGTCGACCATCGTGTACTGCCTGTCGTAGTATTTAGGCTCAATCTCAACACCTTCCGAGGCTTTGACAATGTGGGGAATCTTGTACCAGCCACGGTTCGCCATGATAGCGGCCAGGTTGGCGATCTGGAGCGGGGTCACACCGACCTCTCCCTGTCCGATCGAGATCGAAATGATCGTGGTAAACTTCCATCCTCCCTTACCATAGCGTTTGTTGTATAGCTTCGAGGTGGGTAAGGTGCCGCCCAACTCGGCAGGGAAGTCGCTTCCTAGCTTATGGCCGAAGCCGAAACTCTGGACATATTCGTTCCATTTGTCGAGGGCCTCGTCGATATTCTTGTACTTCTTGTTCTCGAGGATATTCCTAAGGACGTAGCAGAAGAACCCGTTGCAGGACATCATGATAGCCTCCTCCAGCTTGAGCGGCGACCGGTGGTTGTGGCATCCGAGTTTGTGGCTTCCGAAATGGTAACCTTGGTAGCAGGGATAAGCCATATCCATGTTGAGAGTGCCTTCCTGGAGACCGATAAGGCCATTGACAAGCTTGAACACGGAACCTGGAGGATAAGGAGCCTGGACAGCCCTGTTGAACATAGGCTTGTGGGGATCCTTGATGATCTCGTTGTAATGCTGGCTGATGTCGGCTAGCATGCTGACGTCCACTCCGGGACTGGATACCAAAGAAAGGATCTCTCCGGTCTTCGGCTCGATCGCCACAAGGCTGCCCACCTTGTTCTTCATCAGCTGCTGGCCGTATTGCTGGAGGTCGGCGTCGATAGTCGTGACGATATCATGTCCCGGAACAGCCTCTTTGTCCATTTCCCCGTCCTTGTAGCGGCGTTCGATCTGGTTGCGGGAGTTTCGCAGGTAGATATGGTAGCCTTTCTCGCCTCTCAGGTCTTTTTCCCTGGCGGCCTCGATGCCTGTCTTGCCTGCATAGTCACCAGGCCTGTATTCTCCCGGATGGTCATCTATGTACTTCTGATCCACCTCTGACACATAACCGAGCAGGTTGCCTCCGGCGTTGACCGGGTAGTCCCGGATGCTCCTGACCTGTCCCCTAAAACCCGGGAAATTGTATTGGATCTCGGCGAATTTCATGTAGGTCTCGGGCTTGATCTGCTTCAGCATGACCATGCTCTGGTAGCCTATCTTCTTCTTGTTCCTGGAATATTCCGCCATCTTCTCCCGGATAAATTCCGGGGTGGTCTCAAGTACGGAAGCGAGCAGCAAGGTGTCGAATTTGGTAACCTCCCTGGGAGTTACCAGGATGTCGTAAGTGACTTTGTTGCTGACGATTATCTTTCCGTTACGGTCATAGATGATTCCCCTGGTGGGATAGATCATGTCATAGACCATAGAGTTGTTCGACGCGTTGATCTTGTACTTGTCGTCGACAATCTGGATGTAGAACAACTTGGCGAGGAGGATAACCGCCACAATCAATAGACCGATCAGCAGGACCCGGCTCCGGTTGTTACCTTCTGTCGTCATAGCTCAACATGTTGACAATGAGGGCGGAGACCAGATAGCTGGCGAGCAGGGATATGCCCAGTTTCGAAGCCATGAACCACAACGGGCGTGTGCCTGCGCAATCCGCGGTGATATAGATGGCTAAGAACAGGATGGTGACGATCAGGATGGCGAAAGACACCCTCGCGAACCCATATTTCCTGGTTGATATATTCTCCTGATGCTCAAAAGGTTCCGATCCGAAAATCATTTCGATGATGCTCTTCCTCAAGAAGGCCACAGGAACAAGTGAGAGAGCGTTTAGCCCGAGCGCTCCATCAACGAACAGATCAACGGCAAGTCCGGTGGCGAAGGCGATCACCATCGCCCAAGTCGTGTTGATCCTGGTCGGGATACATAGCACCATGACAGGGAGAATGGTCACCATGCAAAGAGGAGTGAAATGGAAGTAGTTGGTGAAGAGCATCTGCGCCACCATCATCAGGATGTATGTCAAGGTGAAAGTGTTCCTCATTTCTTTTCCCCCTTGTTTTGGTTGTCGGAATTCTCGATCTCCTCTATCTCCTTGATCCTGGTGTTCTCAATGATGGTGACATATTTCAAGGCGCTGTGGTCCTGGAATAATTTGACCCTTATTTCGTTAGTCGCTCCGTTGATAACCTTGGCCTCGCCCGCTACGCCAAGCGGAATGTCCGGCGGGAATATCGCTGAATAACCGCTGGTGTAGATCGTGTCACCGGGGGTGTATTTGAACTGCAGCGGAATTTCCCTAAGCACTCCCTCGTCTGTCCTGAGACCATCCCATGCCAGCGGGCCGACCGCTCCGGACGAGTCAATCCTGGCACTGATATTCAGCTCTTTGTTCAGGAAGGAAATAGCGAACGAGTAGTGCTTGCTGACCGCGTCGACAATGCCTATCACACCTTTTGAGGTGATGATTCCGGAGTTCTCGACAACCCCGTCATCCCGTCCTTTGTCAAGGATTAGATAGTTGTGCTGGGAGGAAGTCCCGGACTTTATTATTGTGGCTGGAATATACTTGAAGCCATCCCCTCCTAATACAGGCTTCAAGGACGGGTCACTCTCTTTCGCTGCCAACTCATAGCCTCTCAACACACTCTTAAGGTGCTCGTTCTCAAGAGCCAGCTCATCATTCTGCCTTTTCAAGTGAAAATAATTGCCAATGGCCTGGGAGGTTCCCCAGGTCTTGGCCATGAAGCCATGAGACAATCTGGATATCCAGAGTTTCTGCAGGGCGTTATTATTGGAGAGCATCAGCAGAGCCGCGGTCTCCAGCAGGATGAAAACCGCGAGGTTGAGTATTCTGCTTGCCAATGGTCTCTCCTTGGGCATTATCTCATGAGGAATGAGTAATTGGAAGTCTTCTTGAGGGCGATGCAGGTTCCTCTCGCCACGGCCCTAAGCGGATCCTCAGCGACATGGAACTGGATGTTTACCTTCTCTGTGAACCTCTTCGCCAGACCGCGCAGGAGGGCGCCTCCTCCGGAAAGGAATATTCCGTTTTCGACTATGTCTGAATACAATTCAGGGGGAGTCTGCTCAAGCACGTGGAGGATTGAGGCCTCCAGTTTCGCCACTGACTTGTCCAGGCAGTGGGCGATCTCCTGGTAGGTGACCACAGCTTCCACCGGGTGGGCGGTCATGAGGGTAGGACCGTTGACCACATAAGGCTCGGGTTCCTCATCAAGGTCAGGAATGACAGCTCCGACAGCGATTTTGATCTTTTCAGCCGTCGTCTCTCCGATCCTGATGTTGTGCTGCTGGCGCATGTAATACTGGATGTCAGTATTGAAAACATCACCGGCGGTCTGGATGCTCTCCTGCTCGACAATTCCTCCGAGGGAGATCACCGCGATCTCAGCCGTACCACCACCTATATCGACCACCATGTTGCCTTTCGGGGCCTCCACGTCGAGACCTATACCGAGGGCGGCGGCCATCGGCTCATAGATGAGGTAGACATCCCTACCTCCAGCATGCTCGCAAGAGTCGCGGACAGCCCTGATCTCAACCTGGGTACTGCCTGAGGGGATACCTACGACAATCTTGAGGTTGGGGGAGAAGAGAGATTTCTTCTTGTTGTTGACCTGCTTGATAAAGCCCTTGATCATCATCTCGGCCGCGTTGAAGTCGGCTATAACTCCGTTCCTCAGCGGGCGGATGGTCTTGATGCCGGGGTTGGTATGCTCATGCATCAGTTTGGCCTGCTGGCCGATAGCTATGCATTTCTGGGTATTGTTATCTATAGCTACAATGCTCGGCTCGTCCAGCACCTTCTGATCGTTGCGGAAGATGACGGTGTTGGCGGTACCGAGATCCATTGCTATTTCTTGTGTGAGAAATGAAAATGCCATATAAAAACCATGTCTTGTTTACAACTTGTAAATATACAAAAAAAGTTATATTCGCGAGGATAATTATGAATGTCGGAGACAAAATATTGATCGTGATGGCGGCCGGAAGCGGCAGCCGTATGGGCTCTTCCACGCCCAAACAATTTTTGGATCTTGGTGGGAAGCCGATTCTCAGGAGAACTATCGAGACATTCGTCTCAGCGGTGCCGGAAATACGGGTGATTACTGTCCTTCCGAGGGAACATATCTCTTTTTGGAGGGAATATTGCCTATCGTCGGATTTCCTCTGCCCGCAGCTTCTTGTGGCCGGTGGATTCACCCGTTTCCATTCGGTGAGGAACGCTCTCGAAAAGGTGCCGGATGGGGCTGTGGTGGCCATTCACGATGGGGTACGTCCCCTTCTCTCTCAAGAATTGGTCAGGAATATGTTCTCAAAAATGTCTACGGGAAAGTGCCGGGCATTGATTCCTGTCCTTCCATCGGTAGACACCTTGAAATTGCTGGATAAGGCCAAGGGAGATTTAGGGGAGGATATACTGAAGTCTTCAGGAGAGGAGATCGACCGGTCCAGGGTCTACTGCGCGCAGACTCCGCAGATGTTCCGCTCCGAAGACATCAAGGCGGCATATTCACAAGCCTTCGACACCTCTTTCACGGATGACGCTTCTGTCGCCGCCAGAAAAGGAATACCCCTCTCCTATTGTCTGGGAGAGAGGTATAATTTCAAGCTGACTTCGCCAGAGGATCTCGCGCTGGCAAGGATGATTATTTCATGCTCTCGCCGTTAGTCTGGTAACTGGTGCTCTTATAGTCTTTAACCCACACCTGACGCTCAATGGCCTGGTCGAGAGAGATCATTGTGTCTGTCGACTGGACGAAAGGAATATTCTGCATCGTGTTCAGCAGGACTTCCATCAAATGGTCATTGTCAAAGCAATAAACCTTCACAAGCAAGGCCGCGCTGCCGGTCACGAAATGACACTCCACAATCTCGGGAATTTTCTTAAGGCAAGCGACAACTTCGGGATACTTGTTGGCTTCAGAAAGGGTCACGCTGATGAATGCGCAAACATTGAGTCCGAGAGCCTGAGGTTTTACCAGCAGGCGGGATCCCGTGATAACTCCGTTTGTCTCCAAACGCTTGACTCTCTGATGGATAGCCGCACCTGAAACCCCGCACTCACGAGCGATTTCCAAGAAAGGCATCCTTGCGTTTTTCACCAGGAAAGAAAGGATCTTCTGGTCGATCTGGTCGATGTGGTAAGTTGCCATTGCTTTCAATTTATAACTTGCAGGTGGCAAATTTAACCAAATTATTTAAAAAATCAAGACTTTTTGAAACGTCTGCGACCTTTGGCCGTCGGTTTTGAATTTTCAATAATCTCCTTGCAAGCCTCTTCTGTGAGCGTGGCGGCATCAGTGTCTTTAGGAAGTCTGTAGTTGGATCCTCCGGCCTTGATGTAAGGACCATACCGTCCGTTTATCACCTGGATATCAGAGTCCTTGAACTCCATGATCACAGGGTTCTCCGTTGTGTTTCCTTCGCTGGCGTCAATCAGGGCTATGCAATCCTCCAGGTTGACCTTGACAGGATCCTTGCCTTTTGGCAGGGAGACATTCTTGTCGCCATATTTGATGTATGGGCCGAAACGTCCCTTGGTTGCTATCACCGGTACGCCTTTGTATTCGCCTACAGTTCTCGGAAGCTCGAAAAGCTTAAGAGCTTCAGCGAGAGTTATATTCTCGATCAGCTGCCCTTTGGCGAGTGAGGCGAACTGCGCGTTTTCCCCTTCCCCTTTCTGGATGAACGGCCCGAATTTTCCGAACTTCGCCATGATCACATTACCTTCGGGATCGACTCCGATCTCCTTTGACACGCGGCTGAAGTTACCGTCATGGAGCACTTCTTCCACCTTCTTGTGGAAAGGTGAGTAGAACTCTCCGATGACTTTGTTCCACTCCTGCTCACCACTGGCGACCTGGTCGAAATCCTTCTCCACATTAGCGGTGAAGTCGTAGTCCATTATGTCAGTGAAGTTTTTCTCGAGATATTCCGTCACAATCATCCCGATCTCTTGAGGAAGGAGTTTTCCTCTCTCGGCCCCAACAGTCTCAGTCTTAGATGTTTCCGTTATGGTCGAGTCCTTTAGTGTCAAGTGGGTGACAGGGAATTTTTGCCCTTCTTTGTCACCGTTGACTATGTAGCCTCTGCCGGATTTCAAGGTGCTGATTGTGGTGGCGTAGGTCGAAGGGCGTCCGATTCCGAGTTCTTCCAGTTTCTTAACAAGAGTGGCCTCTGAATATCTCGGAGGAGCGGCTGTGTATTTCTGCTCAGCGGTAATACCCTTCCTTTCCATGATGTGGCCGGTGTTCAGGTCAGGGAGGATTACATCATCATTCTCCGCCTCCTGGTCATCGGTGCCCTCCATGTAAAGCTTGAGGAAACCATCGAATAGCACTTGGGTGGCTTGCACATTGAACTTCTCGGTCCTCTTGTCTGAGGATACTTTCATCGTGGTCAGCAGCACCTTCGCATCTGCCATCTGAGAGGCGACAGTGCGCTTCCAGATGAGATTGTAGAGCTTTTTCTCCTGCGCGTTCCCATCAATATCAGTGTTTTCCACAAATGTCGGCCTGATCGCCTCATGGGCTTCCTGGGCTCCCTTGCTGTGGGTCTTGAACTGACGGGTCTTCTGATATTCCTCTCCAAAATGCTCGATAATATACTTCTTGGAGGTGCCAAGCGCGAGCGACGAGAGATTTGTGGAGTCTGTTCTCATGTAAGTGATCAGACCTCTCTCATAGAGTGACTGAGCCACCCTCATCGTCACGCTTACGGGGAAATGGAGTTTCCTCGCGGCCTCCTGCTGGAGGGTTGAGGTAGTGAACGGAGGAGCGGGATACCTGACCGCCTCTTTCTTCTCGACATCAGATATCTTGAACTCGGCGTCAACGCAATCCTGCAGGAATGCCCTGGCTTCCTCAATATTTGGGAATTTTGTGTCCAGAGTAGCTTTGACCTTGACGGAAGCGGGCAATCCGGCCGGGTGGAATACCGCCTCGACTTTGTAGAACGACTCGTTCTTGAAATTCATGATCTCCTTTTCCCTCTCCACAACCAGTCGTAGAGCGACTGATTGCACACGGCCAGCCGAAAGTTTCGGCTGAATCTTTCTCCAAAGGACAGGTGAAAGCTCGAAGCCGACAAGCCTGTCAAGGACACGGCGCGCCTGCTGGGCGTTCACGAGATTCATGTCTATGGATCTGGGGGTTCGGACGGCGTTCAAGATGGCGTCCTTGGTGATTTCGTGGAATACTATCCTTTTGGTCTTATCCTCTTTGAGTCCGAGAGTCTCGAAAAGATGCCAAGATATAGCTTCTCCCTCACGGGCCTCATCGGATGCGAGCCACACTGTGGAAACTGAGTCGGCCGCTCTCTTAAGATCCGCCACAACCCTTCTCTTGTCAGCCGGGATCACATACTCGGGGGCGAACCCCTTTTCCACATCCACGCTCAGTTTGTTGTCTTGTAAGTCTCTGATATGTCCGAAACTGGATTTGACGGTGAAGTCATCTCCGAGGTACTTCTGGATTGTCTTGGCTTTTGCCGGAGACTCCACGATAACTAGATTGTCTGCCATAATGTCTTGTTTTGAAAGTTGTTCATAGTATTGTTCGATGTTTCGCACCGCAAAGTAAAGCACAAACCGGGCAATTTTCCAAATTTTGTTATAAATTTGTCTTTATTATGACCAAAGAGACGAGAAAGAAAATCACAAAGTGGTTCTGGATACTCATCACCATACCGGTTTTGTTCGTGTTATTCATGATCTTGCTGGTTTGGATGTTCGCTGACATCCCATCCTTCAAGGAGCTTGAGAATCCGGAAAACAACCTTGCCACACAGATCATAGCCCAGGACGGGGAGACCCTGGCCACCTTCCACATTGAGAACAGGACTTACGTGACCTACGAGGAGCTTTCTCCCAACCTGGTCCACGCCGCTGTCGCCACTGAGGACGCCAGGTTCTACAAGCATTCCGGTATTGATTTCAAAGGTCTTGCACGTGTGCTTTTCAAGACTATCCTGCTGCGTCGTTCCAATCAGGGAGGAGGCAGCACGATCACACAGCAGCTCGCGAAGACCTTGTACCCCAGAATGGAGATAGGCAGGAAAGTCCCCGGAATATATCACATGAAGATGGTCTGGATCAAACTCAAGGAGTGGATCACTGCCGTGAAACTGGAGAGAGACTACACCAAGGATGAGATAATGACCATGTATCTCAACTCCATATTCTTCGGCAGTAGCGCTTATGGTGTCCGTTCCGCGGCTGAGACTTTCTTCGGGAAGCATCCCTCTGACCTAACAGTTGAGGAGAGTGCGATGTTGGTGGGAATGGTCAACAAGCCGACTCGTTACAACCCCGCGCTCAATCCGGATAAGGCTCTCGTCAGGAGGAACTTCGTGATCGGACAGATGGAGAAGGCTGGTTATATTGACAAGGCCCAGAGGGACTCTATCCGCGAGATCCCGATCACCCTCAATTATGAGATCCAGGATCATAACGCCGGAAGGGCGCCATATTTCAGGGATATGATCAGGCGCGTGATGACCGCCAAGAAGCCCCGTCGTTCTGATTATAAGGTCCGTGAGGACTACACGGCTGACTCTCTCGCTTGGGCGAATGATGAGTTATACGGATGGCTTGAGAAGAACACCAAGACGGACGGTACGCCTTACGATCTTGACAGGGATGGCCTAAGGATATACACTACCATCAACTACAAGATGCAGAAATATGCCGAGGAGGCTGTCGCCGAAAGGATCAAAGAGCTTCAGGCGGATTTCATGAAGGATCTGAAATACAAGACTAACGCTCCGTTCTCAAATGATATTGACCAGGCGACACGCGACCGCCTGATGAACCAGGCTCGCAGGTGGAGTGACCGCTGGCGCCTTCTCAAGAAAGATGGTTTGAGCGATTCCCAGATCCAGAAGACTTTCTCGGTGCCGGTCAAGATGCGTGTTTTCGCTTATAATAGTAAAGGCTACATCGACACCACGATGACTCCTGACGACTCGATCAAGTATTACAAGTCGATGCTCAGGACTGCCTTTGTGGCCATGGAGCCCGGCACAGGACACGTCAAGGCTTATGTCGGAGGTCCTAACTACCGTTATTTCAAATATGATAATGTCCGTCAGGGCAAACGTCAGGTTGGATCCACGATCAAGCCATTCCTTTACACCCTTGCGATGCAGGAGGGCATGACACCTTGCGACAAGGTGGTCGACCTGCCTCAGACTTTTGAGATTCCTGGCGGAACCACTTGGACACCAAGGAGTACCGATAGCGAGAAGTGGATCGGGAAGACTGTGACCTTGAAATGGGGACTGACGAACAGTTCCAATAATATCTCAGCCTATCTGATGAAGCAGTTCGGCCCCGAGGCCATGGCTGACATGATGCGAAGGATGGGTATCCAGAGTCATATTGACGAGGTTCCCGCTCTCTGTGTCGGCCCCGCCGACATCTCTCTGTGGGAGATGGTGGCCGCTTACAACACATTCCCTTCCAGGGGAGTATTTGTGTCACCTCTGTTTGTGACAAGAATAGAAGACAGCCAGGGCAATGTGATCAGTGAGTTCGCCAACCGCAAACGTGAGGCCATCGGCGAGAACACTGCCTATCTGATGGTCAACCTTATGGAGGGTGTCGTTCAAGGTGGAACAGCCAGCAGGCTGCGCTACCGTTACAACTTGATGGGAGAGATTGCCGGAAAGACCGGTACCACCAATGACAATTCAGACGGCTGGTTCATAGGTTACACTCCGACCCTGGTCGCTGGTGTCTGGACCGGGGCTGAGGACCGTCAGATCCACTTCCAGTCCGGTACTCTCGGTCAGGGAGCGAACATGTCCCTTCCCACATGGGGTATATTCATGAAGAAAGTGCTGGCGGACGGGACTTTAGGCATAACCGCCAATGACAAGTTCATCGCTCCCGCGGGAGTTGTGGACGGTTTGGGTTGCACAGGAAGCGATGATGAGGTCTCAGAGCAGCAATCGCAGATTGAAGACTATTATTTTGAATAAGATATGGGCAAGTTCAGCAAAATCGCGGTGTTCTATGGCAGTGACTCTTCCGAATGGGAGGTCTCTTGCCGCAGCGGAGAGTTCGTCGCCTCCCGTATAGACGGGACGGAATACGATGTCTATGAGATATTCGCGAGGTTCGGCAAATGGCAGCTCGTCGCGATGAAGAAACACGATGCGATGAGGATTCCTTTTCCCGAGGGATCTCGTCCTGAAGTGGACAAAACTGATTTTTCTGTCAAGGTCTACGGTGAGAAGGTAAAGTTTGATTATGCCTATATTGTCCAGCATGGCACTCCGGGAGAGAATGGTCTCCTCCAAGGCTATCTGGAGATGCTCGGCATTCCTTTCAGCAGTTGTAGCGCTTTCGTTTCGGCCGTGGCGTTCGACAAGTTCGCCTGCAAGAGCTACATTCGTGAGACGGATTTCGTGAAGTGCGCCCCTGACGTGTTTGTGCGTAACGGGATGGATCTTGACAAGGTGTCCGAGAAGATAGCCGCCACTTTGAAGTTCCCGGTATTCGTTAAGCCTACTGATGGCGGATCGAGTTTCGGTATAACTAAAGTCTCGAAGCCGGAGGATGTCAAAGAGGCTATCAGTTTCGCCTTCTCTGAGGGTTCGACTGTGATTGTCGAGCAGGGCATCCAAGGTCGTGAGCTCACTTGCGCCGCTTATGCCGATAAAGAAGGAATCAAAGCCCTGCCTATCATCGAGATAGTCACCAATAATGACTATTTCGATTATGACGCCAAATACAACGGCAACAGCCAGGAGATATGCCCCGCGCCGGTCGACGAGGCCATCAGCATCCATGTCCAGGAAGTCACGAAAAAGATATATGCCTATCTTGGCTGCAAAGGTGTGGTCCGAGTGGATTATATCTTGGCGGAGGACGCCCTTTATTTCCTGGAGGTCAACACTATCCCCGGTATGACAAGCGCCTCGCTCGTCCCTAAGATGGTCAGGACCGCCGGAATCGACATCACCGACTTCCTTACAGGAATAATAGAGAGTTCCTGATGCTGCTCGGGGATTTCCTTAGGGAAGGGGTTTCCCGTCTTACTAGCCTTTATCCGGCTCCCGAAGCCAGGAATATCCTTCATCTTCTCTGCGGGGAACGTCTTGGGATAGACCGTTACACCCATGTGACTGAGCCATCTTACACTATCCCGACAGAGTATTTATCCGCACTATCAGATGATCTTGACAGGCTCGCTTCAGGCGAGCCTGTGCAATATGTGCTGGGGTTCGAAGAGTTTTGCGGGCGTCGTTTCAAGGTGAGTCCTGATGTGCTGATTCCCAGACCAGAGACGGAAATTCTTTGTGCTGAAGCGATTAGGATTGGTTCGCTGGTTTCCAAAGACAGATCTGATCCCATCCGTATCCTTGACCTGTGTACTGGCTCGGGATGCATAGCATGGACCCTTGCCCTGGATATCCCCGGGTCTGAAGTTTATGGTGTGGATATCTCAGAAAAAGCCCTTGCGGTCGCCTCCAGCCAAGATCCGTCCCCTGTGGTTCGACAAGCTCACCAACCGGTCCCTGAGCCTGTCGAAGGGCCGGTCCCTGAGCCTGTCGAAAGGCCGGTCCTTGAGCCTGTCGAAAGGCCGGTCTTCTTACAAGCCAACATCCTTCTTGAGCCACCAGTTTCCCTCAGCGGTAAGTTTGATCTCATCTTGGCGAACCCTCCCTACATTATGGAGTCCCAGAAAGCGGAGATGCGCCCTAACGTCACTGAATATGAGCCCGACTTGGCGCTGTTCGTCCCCGATGGCGATCCTCTGTTGTTTTATAGGGCGATCGCCAGATGGGCTGCCAGCCTTCTTTCTGTGGGAGGGACCGGAATAGTTGAGATCAATGAGTTGATCGGAGACGGGACCGTGGCGGTTTTCAAGGATTCAGGCTTCCAAAATGTGGAGTTGTTGAACGATTTTTACGGTAAAAACCGTTTCGTGAAGTTCTCCTAATCGCCCTCCGAACCTCCTGCAAGGCGTTTTTCTGGATTTATCCGTTGAATATTTTGTTCAACGGATGATTTTTTGTCACTTCGCGATGTGAGATATTAACAACTAAAAACTTATTCAAAATGAAAAATTTCATCGTTAAAAAGAAGTCGCCACTGCCGCTGCCGTTGGCGCTCGCATCCGTTCTCCTGCTTTCTTTCCAAGCTTGCGACAAGACTGAGTCTTCCATCATCACTCCGATGGAGCCAACAGTCTCATTCTCCGCGACACCGGCCTCGGTGGCTCGGATGCTTTCCGAAGTACCCATCTCCATTGAACAAGTCATGGAAGTTTGGAATGGGGTAAACGCTTCATCTGCCAATGGTTATGATGAAGAATACACTTTCCTGGACATGTTCGCTTCTCCTGGTCGTGGGATTGGTGACGAGTTGACAGAGACAAGATCTTCCTTGGAATATACGGAACCTCTCTGCCAAGCCATATCCGCATGTCCCGCGGTCTCATCTGTTGATCTTGCCTCATCCGGTCTCCAGATTTATTGGCCATATTCAGAGAATTGGGACAAAAAGTCCATGCCTGTCATCACATTCTGTCCGGAGTTGAACCTTGAGTCAAATGTGGGTTTTGTGAGGGAACTTCTCCCTAATGGGCAAACGATTATCAAAGAGATAGCCGTTGATGAGGATTATGCCATGACTCACCCTGTCTGGGTCGTGGGTTGGAATGAGGATGCCGGGGCCATGACTCCTCAGATGGCGGCGAAACTCCGCCCCGAACCAGTCGACACAAGGGTAAATACTGATTTCAAAACATTGAGACTCAAAGAGTTCAAGGTTCACAGACAATACGATTCCTGGCTGGCGGGAGGTAGTGAGTTCTTTATCAAATTGGGTTCCTTGAAGGCCTTTACCGCTGATATTGTCGCTGATCTTTCCAAGTACACCCCGGAAGTGACCGATTTGATGATTAAGGTGAAGAGGGGACAGATCGGAAGCGTTATGAGGTATAACACGGTTATCGTTTCCGAATGGTCCGGACAGCTCACAGAATGCGCACTCCTTATCAATGAGGATGACGGAGGAAAAGTAACCTCTTGGAAGTCAAGCGGTAAAGTCACTATAAAAACCAAGACTTACGGCTTTGATGTGGAGATTCCCTATCGCCGTAATGACGACATTGTCTGGAGAGGCAAGCTGTCAGCTAACTATCTCGAGAAAAACAACAACATCCCCAACCGCTTCGGCGACGTCTCCATCACTTTCACCTTCAATTAATACTTGTTAGTGTCAATTTTAATACCTATTTTTGTATGCCTGAAGTTTTCAGATTATTTGGTTTCACCTACTTCTTTTTCAGCAGGGAACATAAACCGATTCACGTCCACATTGAAGGAGCTGAAGGATATGCGGTGTACGATTTGGAAGGCGAGAGGTTTGTTCAAAGGTATTCCAAAGGAATCAAGGCTGGTGATCTTAAGAGGATTGAAGCTGTTTTGGAAGAGAATAGGGAAACCATTGTGAACAGTTGGAAGGTTTTCTTTAAAAACAAAAAATATGGAGATCAGGAAAATCT
>ODAI014655973.1_pt1 | contig 17184 bp, 17 predicted proteins | sample 1539321 | NCBI WGS metagenome assembly ODAI01 (sample SAMN02144231, study PRJEB22623) | gut metagenome | biome: sheep rumen | host: Ovis aries | place: New Zealand | reverse complement strand
TACCGATAGATTTCACATTTTTCAATTTCTATCCGCCGGGGACGATGGGATCATACCGATAGAATCTCCATTCATTCATTTTTATCGGTTTACCCCGTTATTCCCCCTTATGGAAAAGCACTTTTCTCCTCATTTCGAGCAGAAAACCTGCTCCAGATCCCGAAACAGTTTTCAAAGAAAAGCAAAAAGGCTGCCTCATATGAGGCAGCCCCTCGTGGTTCATTCATTCAGGAGAAAGAAGAATTACTCTTCAGTCTTTTCTTCCTTCTTCTCTTCTTCCTTCGGCTCAGTCTTTACAGCCTTCTCAGCAAGAGCTTCTACAGTCTTTCTGCCGACGATGCTCTCGCGGATGAATGCGTCGTTGTCCTTGATACGAGCCATGAAGTCTTCTTTCTTCATACCGTACTGAGCGGAGATCTTCTCTGCTTCTTCCTCAACATCAGCGTCAGTAGCCTCGATGTTCATTGCTTTACCGCAAGCCTCGAGTACGAGCTGTGTTCTTACGCGGGTCTCTGCCATAGTGCGGATACCTGCACGATACTCTTCCATGGTCTGGCCCATGTACTTGAGGTACATATTGAGGTCGAGGCCCTGGGAACGCATACGGTAGTTCTGCTCATCGATCATGCTGTCGATCTCTGTGTCAACCATGCACTCCGGAATATCTACCTTAGCATTTTCTGAAACAACTCTTACTACTTCATTCTCGAAGCGCTCCTGAGCGGACTTCTCAGCCTGCTCCTTCTGTGTCTTCAGAATATCAGCCTTGTACTCGTCGAGAGTATCAAACTCGGAAACGTCCTTTGCGAAATCATCGTCGAGTTCCGGAAGTTCTTTTACCTTGATCGCGTGGAGCTTGATCTGGAATGTAGCTTCCTTACCCTTGAGGTTCTCAGCGTGATAATCCTCCGGGAATGTAACGGTGATCGGGAACTCTTCGTCGATGTTGTGACCGATCAGCTGTTCTTCGAAGCCCGGGATAAAGGAGTTGGAACCGATCTTCAGATCGTGGCCCTCGTCTTTACCGCCTTCAAAAGCGACGCCGTCAACGAAACCTTCGTAATCGATGGTTACTGTATCGCCGTTCTCAACCGCACGTCCCTCAACCGGAACCATACGGCCGTTTCTGTCCTGCAGACGCTTCAGCTCAGCTTCTACAGTCTCATCGGACGGAGCATTGAAACGGTATTCAGCCTCAACACCCTCGTACTGACCGAGCTCAACTTCCGGCTTAACGGTTACTGTGATGGTATATTTGATGCCCTTGTCGTCACCGATCTCCTGGATGTCAAGCTCCGGACGGGATACGACCTTCAGGTCATGCTCTTTGATAGCTGCAGTATAAGCAGGGTTTACGACGTAGTCGATAGCGTCATCATAGAGCACGCCCTCGCCATAGTACTGCTTTACCAGGTTAAAAGGTGCTTTACCCTTACGGAAACCTGGGATCTGAAAACGATTCTTATTCTTGTTAAAGGACTTCTGAAGCGCGTCCTTAAATTCTTCCGGGGATGCTTCCAGCGAGATAACGACAATATTGTTATCCTTCTTCTCAACAGACGACATATCTATCTCCTCCATATAATAATGAATTATAGTCACACGAACAGGTATTTTATCACAGAATATCCAGTAATTCAATCATATTTTCCTTAGCACCTGTAACGTCCATTGCAAAAGCACCGTCCGGGCATAGGAATAAAAAAAAGAACTGCCCTTATCAGGCAGTTCTTCTATCTGGCGCGCCCGGCAGAGATCGAATCCACAACCTTCTGATCCGTAGTCAGACACTCTATCCAGTTGAGCTACGGGCGCAAATATGATTGCCGTTTGCACAGCATGATGTATTTTAGTCCCAAGACCTGATCTTGTCAATGGTCTTTTCTAAACATTTCATCCTTTTTCTTTTAGTGGCAGGAAGATATCGATCACAAACATCTCGTCTTTCACATCCGCGGCAATAGTTCCATGCATTCGCTCGATCAAGCCTTTGGCAATAGCCAGTCCCAGGCCGGTCGATGTCGAAGTTCTTGCCTTATCTCCCTTGTAGAAACGCTCGAAGATCTGATCGACATCGATGATTTCATCCGCTTTTTTATCGTTAAAACAGGTAAAATGGAGCTTGCCGTCTGTCCTTTCCAGAGTAAGGCCGATACGGCTGACCCCGTGAACCAGTGCATTTTTCACCAGATTCTGGATCACGCGGCGGAGCGCCACTTCGTTGGCTACGATCGGAAGGTCCTCTTCACAGAAATTGACCTCGGGGGTAAGTCCCCTCTTCTCGAAATCCTCATAGAAAGCCAGTACTGTCTCGCATATACACTGGCGGCCGTCCATCGGAACGATGGTCAGCTCGTAATTCTGGTCTTGCATCTTCGTATAGGTAAACAGCTCTTCCAGAAGTTCCTTAAGACTGGAGATACGGTTCTGGATGATCTGAAGGTAGTGCTCTTTTTCTTCAGCCGAATCGGTCATGACCAGAAGCTGGACATATCCGTCGAGCGAAGTCAGCGGCGTGCGGATATCGTGGGAAAGATTCGCGATCGCTTCCTTGAGATTATTCTCATTTCTCTCAATGATGATCTTATCCTCCTGATAATGGTTGCAGATCTCGTTGATACGCCTTACGAGTTCCTTGACTTCCTTATACGGCACTTCCGAGGTCAGCCGCTGGTTCGACGAATGCTTCTGCATTACTTCCAGCTGACGGCAGTTCTTCCTGATCTGCGAGCGGTAATGGATCAGCGCGATCAGAAGGGAAATCGATATAACAAGCAGCGCCAGTACCAGATAGATCATTCTTTTCCTTTCCCGGCCTCTTCCCGCCTCATCGCACTGCCGGTAAGAGAAAGATAATAGTCCTCAAGGGCTTCGTTCTTTACCGCGATGCCTAATGTCTTGATATTGTTCTTTGCAAGCTCCAGCACGATCTCGCCGCTGTCTTCCAGGCGTTCGAAGATCTGGATCACGCTCTTATCGAGCACCTTATACTCCGTGATCCCCATCTTCTCGATCACGGTCACTGCTTTCGTCGCATCACTGGGACGGATCTCGATACGCTCTCTGCAGCGGCGTAAGAGCTCACTATGGGTAAACTCATCGATCAGCTGTCCGTTATGCAGAATTCCGTATCTGGTGGAGATCTTCGATAATTCCTCCAGAATATGCGAAGAGATCAGAATGGTGATATTTCTTTCTTTACTTAATCTGGCGATCAGTTCACGGATCTCCACGATACCCTGCGGATCAAGGCCGTTGATCGGCTCGTCCAGAAGAAGGAGATCCGGGTGTCCGACAAGCGTCATGGCGATGCCGAGACGCTGCTTCATACCGAGAGAATACTGCTTGACCTTCAGTTTTTCGGACCTGCTGTCCAGACCGACATCGGCAAGGAGTTCTTTTAGAAAAGCATCATCATTCATGCCGAGCATGAGGGCTTTGATCTTCATGTTCTCAAGCGCAGTCATATTCGGATAAAGTCCGGGACTTTCGATCAGCACGCCGATACGGTCACGAAGCTTTGCTGTCTCTTTTTCCGATTCGCCGAAAATACTGTAGTTTCCTTCCGTCGGCTTGGCAAGGCCGGCAAGCATCTTAAGCAGCGTCGTCTTTCCGGCGCCGTTTCTACCGATCAGTCCGTAGATTTCTCCTTTTTTCAGGTGAATGCTTACATGATCGACCGCAGTGATCTTACCGTATTTTTTTGTGATATTATCCGTCTCCAGTAAGTATTCCAAAGTGAACCTCCGTGATTGCCATTGCCCTACATTATAAAACATTCCTTAGAAGTTGGAAATAGAACACGGTCCGAAAACGGGCCGGTTCTATTCCAAGCTAAAGAGGGTATTATGTTGGAAAGGTCATGCAATTTATTTATCTGACATCTCTCTTCTGCTGGAGAAGCATGCTGCCGCCAACAGAAAGGACCAGATATACCAGGCAGATCGCCACGAAAACCACGCAAGCCTTCATTCCGGCACCGGAAGCATCAAAGGTCATATATGCGTTGTCAAAGAAGAAATCGGACGGAACATATGCCGGGTTGGAGAAGATCTTATTGACCGCAAGGTCGAGAAGCTGCTCGATCAGGTTCAGGATACCCAGAGAGATGACCAGGGAAGCTACGATACCACCGGCAGAGCTCTTAAAGAGAGTCGTGAAGAAGAAGAAGATCGCGCTGAAGGTGACCATGCCGAGGTAAAGGAATCCTGCACTCTTGAGCATTGCTGCCGCACTTCCGAAAGAGAAAGCGTCGAGGAAGAGAGCGCAAAGGCCGAGAAGAACCGCATATCCGAGCACGATGAAGATCGTCATGCCGATCACGGCGGAGATCCATCTGGCAAGTGCGTGTTTCCACTTATGATTTGTAATACCGATCAGGTTCTTATCAAATCCGCTCTTATGCTCTGCATTTGCGAAAAGCACTACGAACACAGCTGCAATGATCAGAATGTTGGAATTGTGAAGCAGTGTGGTAACGAGGTTTTCACCGCCAACTGTCGCAAATCCGAGCATTTTGGCACCTTCGCCGGCTTCAAACATGTTAAAGGGATCATCCAGAAGAAGTTTCAGGGATCCAAACTGCATAAATGCAAATACGATAGTAACGATCGCGATCACCCATGTGGATACCGCATGTCTCATACGGTACATATTCATTTTAATCAGATTAAGCATTTTTGTTTCCTCCTGTCAGCTGGAAGTAGTAGTCTTCGAGAGCATCGGTCTTGACCGCGATCTCATTGGTCTGGATGTTTTCTTTAGCCAGAGCGATCGTGATCGCACCGCCTTCGTTCAGGCGCTCGTAAATATTGATCGCATCATCTTTGACTTCCATCTTGGAAAAGCCCATCATATTGAGAACTTCCAGAGTCTTACTGATATTATTGGTCTTGAGTTCCAGTCTCTCGCAGCACTTGCTGAAGAGCTCATCTTTCGTTTCTTCTTCCAGGAGTCTTCCCTCGTGGATAATACCGTACTGGGTGGCGACCTTGGAGAGCTCATCGAGGATGTGGCTGGAGATCAGGATCGTGATTCCCTTGTCATAGCAGAGGTGATGCAGGATCGATCTCATTTCCGCGATACCCTGCGGATCCAGTCCGTTGATCGGCTCGTCGAGGATCAGGAGCTCCGGCTTATTGACCAGTGCCATCGCGATACCGAGGCGCTGCTTCATACCAAGAGAGAACTGCTTTGCCTTCTTCTTTCCGGTGTTGGAAAGACCAACTTCTTCGAGAAGGCTCTTAAGATACTGCTTATCTTTAATTCCCAGTGCAATGGCCTTTGTTGTCAGGTTCTGCATTGCTGTCATATTCGGGTAAAGACCGGGGGCTTCGATCAGGATGCCGACCTTCGGCATCATCTGCTTGGTTGTCTCGCCGTTTCTTCCGTGGATCTCGAAAGATCCTCTTGACGGATGAGAAAGACCGCCGATCATTTTCATTAAGGTTGTTTTACCGGCACCGTTTCTGCCGATCAGGCCATAGATCCCGCCACGCTCAACATGGATGGATACTTCATTGGCTGCATTGTACTTACCGTACGTCTTGGTCAATTCATTTGTGGTTAGAATGTAATCCATTTTTTGACTCCTCCTTGTGCTTACGAATTCATTCTAGAAAACAAATCCTAATCAATCGCCAAGGAGAAGTTTATTATTTCAAAAGAAAAGATTAAGAAAAAGTTAAGCGCTTCCGGAGGATCCCGAAAGCGCCTATATTTCAGCGTTTTTGAACTTTTCAGATCAGCAGCGGACGTCCTGTTTTTTCGACAGGAATACTGCCAGGAAAAGCGCCAGACCGCCATATACCAGTGCTACCACGACCGTACGGATCGTATCTCCCGTCCCCATAGAAGCACTATATGCATTATAAACATTATCCAGGCAGTAATCTGACAGGCGGAATGCTTTTCCCGTGCCTGCAAAGGCGTCTATCAGGCTTTCTCCGCTTGCTTTTGCGATCAGGACATCGATCAGTCTCTCCACCGTCTGGAATGTGCCGGTTGCAATCAGAATACCGATGACCATGCCGCCGGCCGGGCTCTTAAATCTGTTCGTGATAAAGAATACCAGCGTCATCATAGAGATCAGAAGAATATAAAGAACGATCCATCCTCTGACAAATTCGCCCCACTTTCGTGCCTCAAATGCAGGTATCAGCAGTGCGCAGAATGCCAGAGAGAAAAGCGAGAAAACGACATAAACTGCAGAAATGCAGGTCATCAGCGCGGTCCATTTGCCCATGACCAGTGGTGTTCTTGATTTATATAAAGAATATGTATTCTTCGCAAAGCCACGTGTAAAATCGCAGTTAGAAAAAATAACGGAAAAGATCGTCAGGCAGATGATCAGCGAGCTGCTTGCCTGGATGCACCATGCGTTTACTTCAGACGGAGTAAATGCTCTTTTTTGCGGGTTTCCGCTAACAACAACATTTGCAAATTCCAGGTTCAGCGGGTCATCAAAGATCAGATGTGCCAGACCGAAGCGGATAAACAGGCAGGCGATCATAATGATCGCAAGAACGAACGTGGATTTCGCTTTGGAAACACGGAACATATGCATACGGAAAACATTAAGCATTTTTCGCACCTCCTGTCAGACGGAAGTAGTAGTCTTCGAGCGACTGTCCCTCCTGCCTCATTTCAAGCGTCTGGATATCATTCTTCGCGAGAGCCATGGAGATCACACCGCCCTCGGTCGTCCGTTCGTGGATCTCGAGATGGTCTCCGTTCACACTAAAGTCGGTAATACCCATCCCCATAATGATGGCTTTTGCCTTCTCATTATCCGATGTCTTTATGAATAGAGTCGGCTTGCATTTCTCCAGGAGTTCCTCCTTCGAGGTTTCACTGAGAAGGACGCCTTCGTGGATGATACCGTATTTATCAGCAACCTTCGACAGTTCTTCCAGAATATGGCTGGAGATGATGATCGTGATGCCTTTCTCCTTACAGAGTCTGTGGATCAGTGAGCGCACTTCCGCGATACCCTGCGGGTCGAGTCCGTTGATCGGCTCATCCAGGATCAGAAGATCCGGGGAATTGACCATCGCGATCGCGATACCGAGACGCTGGCGCATACCTAAAGAGAAGTTCTTCACGGCCTTTTTCCCGACATTGGGAAGGCCTACGAAGTTTAAAAGATCATAAAGATACTGATCATTATTGACTCCGGCAGCCAGTGCTTTTGCCTTCAGATTCTGAAAAGCACTCAGGTTCTGGAAGATACCCGGATCCTCGATGAGTACACCGACTCTACCCCACATCGCTTCGTTATTCGCGCCGTTTTGATCATAATATGTGAAAGAACCGCTGGTCGGGCAGGCCAGATTGGAGATCATACGGAGCAGGGTCGTCTTTCCCGCGCCGTTTCTGCCAATCAGACCATACACCTGTCCTCTCTCCACATGAATAGAGACCTGATTAACCGCGATTTTACTCTTAAATGACTTCGTGATGTTTTCTGTTGTCAGAATCAGACTCATGCTCGTCACTCTCCTTATTTCGCAAGTTTATAGCCGATTCCCCACACTGTTTCAATGAATTCAGTATCGGTGAATTCCTTTAATTTCTTTCGGATATTACTGATGTGGACATTGATGGTCTTATCCTCTCCGATATAGATCTCATTCCACGCGCAGTCATAGATATCCTGCTTGGTAAATACACGCTTCGGGTGCGATACCAGCAGCGCCAGGATCTGGAATTCTCTCTTGGTCAGCTGGACTTCATGCTCGTTCACCAGAACAGTGAACGACGTCTCATCCAGTGTAAGCTCCTTATATGTCAGCTGTCCGCCCTGCGGTTCGCCGGTCTTCTGGGAAACACGGCGGATCTGTACGGCAACACGTGCCAGGAGCTCCGGGATCTCAAACGGCTTCGTGATATAGTCTTCGGCACCGGATGTCAGCATCTGGACCTTGGTATCCATCTCATCCTTGGCAGAAACCACGATGACCGGTACATCCTTGATCGCCTTCATCTTCGGGAAAAGCTCGTCGCCGCAGAGTCCGGGAAGCATCATGTCCATCAGGACCAGATCAAAATCCTCCTTCTCATAGTAAAGGAGCGCCTCGGTTCCGGAGAAAGCCTGTGTGCATTCATAGTTCGCCTTCTTCAGCGCATCCGCCATCAGATGATTGATCTCAGTGTTGTCTTCAATGATTAAAATCTTTTTCATATATCTATACCCTCTTTTTCACTTTTTCTATAATACCATACTTTCAACATTCAATATCTTTCGCATATAAAATCTCCTGAAGTGATGTTATAATCCTTGAAGAAGGAAGGTAAATATATGCAGATGGACTCGGGATCCGGGCGTCTTTTCATCCCCGGACTATATAATGCCAGAGATCTTGGCGCCATGACGAATGCCGATGGAAAAGCACTCGCCTGTCACCGTCTTATCCGCTCGGATGCACTCGATCATCTCGACAAGGATTCGATCGATCTTCTCGCATCGTACCCTGTCAGTGTCATCATCGACTTAAGATCGGAAGAAGAGGCAAAGAACCATCCGGACACCGTATGCGGCGATCCCCGTTTCTCCTGCTATAACATCCCCCTTCTCCGCGTCAACGCAGACGATATCAATGCCGGCATCATTACCGACACGATCAAAACTTCCCTCGGACATCTTTATATCTGGATGTTTGAGAATTCCCGGCCGTATTTTGCAGAGGTCCTTCGGACGATACTTCGAGAGAAAGAGAAAACAGTGCTTTTCCACTGTGCGCACGGCAAAGACAGGACCGGACTTATCGCAGCGATTTTCTATCTTCTCTGTGACGTGGAAAGAGAAAAGATCATCGAAAACTATGCTGTCTCTTATACCTATGTGGAAAAACTGGTTGCTCCGCTGATCGCTGCTACGCCGGAAAATGTGCATCACATCTACCGGAGCGATGAATCAAACATGGAGCTTCTGCTTTCTCATCTGGATGAAAAATATGACGGCCGTATCGGGAATTATCTTTCGAGCTGCGGCCTGAGTGAAAAAGAGATCTCCGATCTGCGATCGATCCTTCTTCCCTGATCCTTCATCAATTGCCGATCCGCTGGAGGATCAATGTATCGATCGGGATACTTCCGTCAGAATTCGGCTCGTCCCGATCAAGTCCGATCTGAAGCTGATACTGCTCACCATCGATCTGAACTTTCAGCTCAAAGCCCGCTTCATCCGCAAAAGGATAACTTTTCAGGACATCCCAGGATGTATCTGTGACCTGAAGATCCGGGCCAACGCCCGCTTTCTCCGAGTCCCAGATACGGAATCGCGTATATGTGCCATCCCAGTCTTCTTCACCGTGATACACACCATAGACCGTGATCGTAAATCCCTTATAACGGATGAGGATATTCCTAAGTCCGTCCTCCGGATCTCCGCTTGACGCTTTTTCCACGACCGGGCCACAGGAGACCGTGAGTGGTTTTCCGAAAAGAGACTCCAGCTGGGATGGTGCCGCATGTTCGCCGACACGGACTGTACGGCGGCCGTTATAGTACATATAAAGATCCGCTGTCTTCAGTTCGCTCTCGATCGGATCGATAACAGAGATCACACCTTCTTCATTACTGCGGAAGCGCACTGTCCGCCTATTCGTCTGCAGGTGGCTGTCCAGAACGGCCGGCTGCAGATAGACAAGATGGGAAGCATCGATAGATACGATTTCATACGCATCGTATTCGGATTTCACATTATGAGAATAAAAGCGGATCATTTCCTTTGCTTTTTCTTTCAGGATATCTCTTGTTTCCGGAAGCGCTTCCTTGACCTGCGTATAGGAAAGAAGCGAGATCACATCCGTAAGATTTTCATTGGCATAGGCCTCGAAATAGTGCGCCGAGAAAGAGTAAAGCTCCATGCAGGATTTCGCCCAGGAACGGTTCAGATAGACTGTTCCGTCTGCTTTCGTCTGAAGATAGATAACGATCGGAACCCCGGATACACGGAAACCGTTGATCTGTATCTTTACCGGGATACAGCTGCGGATAAGGTCCGTATATTCATGCGTCTCGTCAAAGATCATCTTCTTCAGAAGCGCATCCCTTTCTTCTCCCGAAATGATCTGAAATGACGTCACGCGGGCGCTCGACGGCTTCATCTTCTGAAGCACGCTGATATACTCATAATATTCCGAGATCGTCATCCCATCCCTCTGCTCCTCAGGGATCCGGTTAAAGAGTTCCTCTTTGTCACTGGAATCCGAAAGTGAGTCCACGAGGATGCGCGCCATCTCCGGAGCATCGATCTTTTTCTTCTGAAAGGCCTTGCCCGAGCAGGACGTAAGAATTCCGCAGAAAAAGCACAGAACAAGCAGGACCGATATAGATCGGGCAAGTCTTCTTCCTGTGTTTTTTTTCGAAACAAAGGTCATCTTCAGATATCCTTTCTTCTCTGTTTCACGGCCTCAAAAACGACGATACCGGCAGCCACTGCCGCGTTTAAGCTGTTGACGGATCCCGCCATCGGGATCGACAGCAGGAAGTCGCACTTCTCTTTTATGTTCTTACTCATGCCTTCGCCTTCCGATCCGATCACGATCGCCATCGGTCCGGACCAGACATCGTCATAGTACTCATTCGTTCCTTCCGCATCTGTTCCGGCGATCCAGAATCCTTTCTCCTTCAGTTCCAGGATCGTTCTCGAAAGATTCGTTACACGGGCAACAGGTACATATTCGATCGCACCTGCGGATGCTTTTGCCACCATGGAGTCAAGGCCGATCGATCTGTGCTGCGGGATGATCACGCCATGCACACCGGCAGCATCTGCGATACGCAGGATCGAGCCGAGATTATATGCATCCTTGAGTTCATCGAGGATCAGAAGAAGCGGGACCTCTCCTTTTTCCGCCGCACGGTCAAGGATCTCATCGATCTCGACATATTCGTGACTTGCCACCTGAGCGATCACACCCTGATGGTTATGCGTCTGCGACATATCATCCAGGCTTGCCTTCGGTACCTCTACGACCGGGATATGCAGATCCTTCGCCATATTGATGATCCTCGCCATCGTCGGATCCGGACGGGCATTCTCCTGTCGCTGTGCCACAAAGATCTTATTAAACGTTCTTCCCGCACGCATCGCTTCCAGAACCGGATTTCTGCCTTCGATACGATCCGCAGTCGGTGCCGAGGCTTCCCCCTCGATGCGTTTTTGCGGCATATCGGAAGGGATCGGCAGGTTCTTCCTGCCCATCGTCTTCGGGTTTCTCAGGTCATTTCTATTTTGTCTCGGGCCTTTGGGTCCCGGCATACCAGGTCGCATCGGATCTCTCCTTTATTCGTTTTCTTCCAAAATGGCGATGATCCTGCGGATCAGATCTTCCATTCGTTCTTCCTTTCCCGACAGATACAAATAGCCGATCAGCGTCTCCAGACCTGTCGCGTATTTGTAGTCCGCAGGACTTGCATTCTTTGCCATACTTCCCTGATGTCCGTTCTTTCCTCTCCGGAAGACATTCTGTTCTTCCTCGGACAGCTCATCGTGAAGGGTCCGGATCGCCTGTGCCTGTGCGGGAGCACTGACATAGTGCACCGCTTTCTTATGAAGCACCCCGGACTGTCCGCCAAACCGGGATACGATATGCATACGGACATATAGTTCGTACACCGCATCTCCTACATAAGCCAGTACCGATGTCGGTACCTCACGGATATCCTCCGGCGGGATAGGTATCATCATTTCTTCGTCACCTGCGGTCCTTGCGGCGTATCCTTGATCTGATATCCCATCGCGGATACCTGATCGCGGAGTGCGTCTGCTTTTGCAAAGTCTTTATTCTTTTTTGCTTCCACACGCTGGTTCACAAGATCCATGACATCGGAAGGAATGCCGCTATCCTTTTTGAGGATCGCGCGTACATCCAGTCCAAGTACATTCATCAGCTCGCAGATCATGTCTGCCGCCGCTTTGATCTCTTTTTCCGAGACGTCCTTGGCCGTCAGATGTGTATTCAGCACACGTACCAGTGTATAGACCGATGTGATCGCGTCTGCCGTATTCATATCATCGTCCATGTTGGCGATGAAAGAAGCCTTGGCCCCGGAAGTTGCGTCTGCAAGTTCTTTTGCCGCAGCATCCTCCGGATGAAGGCCGGATGCATTTGCGAGGATAAAGTCCGAAGACTCGACTGCAGTCATGATTCGTTCCAGACCATTCTGCGCCGCCTTGAGAAGCTCATCCGAGAAATTGATCGGCATTCTGTAGTGCCCGGAAAGGATAAAGAAACGGATGACCTCGTACGGAAACTTCTCCACGATGTCACGCACGGTAAAGAAATTGCCGAGAGACTTACTCATCTTCTCGTTATCGACATTCACGAACGCATTATGCATCCAGTAACGGGCAAATATGCATCCGTTCGCCGCTTCGCTCTGCGCGATCTCGTTCTCATGGTGCGGGAAGATAAGGTCCTGTCCGCCGCCGTGGATATCGATGGTCTTGCCGAGGTATTTCCTGTTCATGGCCGAGCACTCGATGTGCCAGCCCGGACGGCCCTCGCCCCACGGAGAATTCCAGAACGGCTCCCCTTCCTTCTTAAACTTCCAAAGCGCAAAATCCGCAGGATTCTTCTTTCCTTCGTAGGAAGCGCCGCGCTCACCGCCGCCGGCCTGAAGATCCTCGAGATTATAGTGCGAGAGTTTGCCGTACTCCTTGAATTTCGGCACATCGTAATAGACGCCGTCACCCTCGATGATATACGCATAGCCCTTCTCCATCAGGTCAGAGATCAGGGCAATGATCTCATCCATGGTCTCCGTCGCTCTCGGCTGGAAGGTCGGGCGAAGGATCCCCAGAGCATCTGCATCTTTGTAATACTCGGCGATATAGCGGTCCGCGATCTCCTTGACCGTGGTCCCCTCTTCGTTCGCCTTGTTGATCATTTTATCGTCAATATCCGTAAAATTCTGGCAGAAAGTGACATCGTATCCCCTGTACTCCAGATAACGGCGCAGTGTATCAAATGTAACGAATGGACGGGCATTTCCAAGGTGGAAGAAGTTATAGACCGTCGGGCCGCAGGCATACATCTTTACCTTGCCCTCTTCCATCGGGACAAACTCTTCCTTCATTCTCGTCATCGTGTTAAATATCTTCATTTTCAATCTCCTCTGTCAAGACGTCTTCCGCCTTTTCCGGAAGGTCCATATCCGGATGCTGGTGTTTGATAGCTTCTTCCAGTGCTTCCACATGGCGGGCAAGACGACGGATCTCTGATTCAAGCGGATCTTCCACAGTCGGATGATCCAGTTCATCCGCATGGTTAATAGGCTGGCCCTGCATACGGACTACTTTTCCGGGAACACCGACGACCGTTGCACCGGCAGGCACATCGTGCAGCACGACGGCATTTGCGCCGATTCTGGCATTATCGCCCACGTTCACAGGGCCCAGGATCTTCGCACCTGCTCCGATCAGGACATCGTTCCCGAGAGTCGGATGACGCTTCCCTTTACCATGGCCGGTACCGCCGAGCGTCACGCCATGGTAGATCGTACAGTTATCACCGATCTCCGCGGTCTCGCCGACGACGATTCCCATACCATGATCGATGAAAAGTCCGTGGCCGATCTTCGCCCCCGGATGGATCTCAATACCGGTACATGTTCTTCCGAACTGGGAATTCCATCTCGCCAGTCCGTACAGATGGATCTTATAGAAAAAATGACTTACACGGTGAAATATCAGTGCATGAAACCCGGGGTAAAGAAGAATAACCGAAACCACGCCCCGCGCAGCAGGGTCGCGTTTGGCAATCTGTTTCGCGTCTTTCCAAAGCCCCATGTTACTACCTGTTTCAAGCAATAATAAAAGCCTAAACCCGCGCCCACTTTTGACACCTAGCGATCGCCAGGTGGGTATCCTGCGGCAGTCTAAGATCTTCCTCTCGGGAGCGCTTCCCTAAAGAAGCGGTAAGGCTTGATCGTCTCTGCTCCGACTGCGGATTCCCGATTATGTCATGAAGGTTCAAAAACATGAGCATCAGCTTTAGGTTGTCTTTATTATAACAGTATATCTACAAAAAGGGAAGAAAAAAGCCATTACCAAAGTGTAACATTTCTACTTCCGAAATGTATCACTCTTCACCGTTTTCGCGGTGTGTTGCCGCGACTGCTCCGAATACCCGGCAGGCGCCATTCTCATAAAGGATCTTTGCTGCTTCGTGCATCGTTGCGCCCGTCGTCAGAATGTCGTCCACCAGAAGGATATTCCACCCCGTGATATCCCATTTCTCATCCACGGCAAAAGCACCCTTCACATTTCCGGTCCGCTGAGCCGGTTCTGTGAATCTGCTCTGCTGTTTTGTATGCCGGATCTTCCGTATAACATTGTTACACAATGGTACACCCAGATGCTCAGAAAGTCCTTTTGCCAGGACTTCCGCCTGATTGAAGCCACGTTCTTCCCGGCGTTTTTCCGACAGAGGGACAGGGATCACCGCATCCCACCGGAAAGGGACCTCCGTCGGGAATTCCCGTCCGATAAGTTCTCCGATCAGACTTCCACAGTACTTCTTCGAGTGGAATTTCATACGCCGGAGAAGAGTCGAGACCGGAGTTTCATAATGAAACAGTGCCCACACGGACATATCCGGGATAGGATCCTCCTCAAAAGGATCCGAAAGACAGGGAAACCACCTCTCGGTGGAAAGGCGCACCGGAAACTGTGACAGGCACGACGTGCAGACCTGAAGTTTCAAGAGTTCTTCTCCGCAGTTTCTTCCCTTTACCAGGACCCGTCCACAGAGCATGCAGACCGAAGGAAACAGAAAATGAACAGATGTCAGGAGATCCTGTTTAAGCTCGGTTCTTCTCATATACTTTCCTCACAGAAGGTCAAAAACGGCCATCTCAAGCCGGATCCGAGAGAAACTCCTTCAGCGCAGTCATTCTCGTCTCCGAGTACTGGGAGCTGATCATATAATCGATCGTCTTTTTATCTCCCATGATCCAGAGCTCTTCCTTCGCTCTTGTGACTGCGGTATAAAGCAGGTTTCTGTTAAAGATCGGGCTTCTCTCCGGCGGAAGTACCAGAAGGACTTTCTTCCACTCTCCGCCTTGAGACTTATGTACTGTCAGCGCATAGGCCAGATCCAGATCATTGACCCGGTCGGTCGGATATGTCGCTCTTCTTCCATCGTCAAAAAGTATGTCCAGCGGGAATTCGGACAGGGCGGAGATATCCCTCACATATCCGATATCGCCGTTAAATACGCCTTCTCCTTCTGATCCGTCTGCTTCCCTGCATATCAGTTTGTAGTCATTTCTGATCTGTATTACGCGGTCATCTTTTGAAAAGTACCGCGTTGTACCCTCGCTGATCCGTATCGGAGTGGGACGTACGCCTTTTTTGCCGGAATTCAGTTTCTGCATCATATCATTGATCGAATCCGTACTCACGGGGCCGCTTCTTCTCGGACACAGTATCGCCATCTCGCGCCACGCATCCACATGACCGTCCGGGTCGTTTTCCTTATACCACTCCGTGATCTTGTCCATCACCTCTTTCGGACGGGCGGGAATAAAATGAATGTCTCTGCTGTCTTCCGGGAACTCCATCGGTTTTCCGTGAAGGATGAGAGATGCGTTCTTTACGATCATGCTGTCATGAAGCTGACGGAAATTCTCGACCAAAGTACACACCGTCACTTTTTCCGAGCGGATCAGATCCGCCAGCACACGTCCGGCGCCGACAGACGGAAGCTGATGGGAATCACCGACTAAGATAACGATGGCATCATCATCGATTGCTTCCAGAAAAGAGGCAAAGATCACGGCATCGATCATACTGGCCTCATCGATCAGAAATACTTTTCCCGGATGATGATTATCCTTCGTATAGTAAAAGTAGGATTCATCACTGTCTTCATCATATGTGGCACCAAGAAGACGATGCATCGTCTGCGCAGTCGAGTGTGTCAGATCTGACATTCTCTTCGCCGCTTTTCCGGTCGGTGCACAGCAGAAGACCAGGTCGGGAAAGATGTTGAGATAATACTGATAGATCACGCGGAGAATCGTGGTCTTTCCCGTTCCGGGACCGCCATCCACAATAACAAAGTGTTTCGTCAGTGCAGATCTGACAACAGCCTCCTGATCCGGAGAAAGTTTAAACTTCTCTCCGATCTGAGACCACTTCAATACCCGCGACAGACACTCTTCATCGACTATTCTTTCTTTTCCGCCGATCCGCGCCCGATGGGCGATCGCCGCTTCCGCGCGAACAGCGCGTTCGTCGGCTACCCAGACATCGTTGCCTGACTTTATCGCCCGCTCGAACTTCTTGTAGAAATGCAGTTTGGACTTCTCCTTATCCCAGTAACAGAGCGCCAGTTTCCCGGCGTCCATCTGTTCCTGAAACCAGTTGGGAACGATCCCCTGAATAAACGTCTTCCGATATTCATTACAGGCAGGCGTATCCTTATAGCTGCAAAAATAGCATGGTGTCGTAAAATCACAGTCTTTCGCAGCTGCGCGAAGTATCGCCGCTGCCTCCTGTTTCCAGATCGACATCGGAAGATACGTATGCCCGTTTTTTCCGAGGATACGGTCGAATGAACGCATCAGTTCATTCGTGACAAAATGATCCAGACACATCCCATCCATATAGAACTCCGGAGCAGATCAAAAACGGATCAAAGGCCGGCTTTCTGCTTAAGGATCTCAGCCTTATCTGTCTTCTCCCAGGGGAATCCGGCATCGTTACGTCCAAAGTGGCCGTAAGCAGCTGTCGCCTTATAGATCGGACGGCGCAGATCAAGATCACGGATGATCGCTGCAGGACGAAGATCAAAGACTTCGTTTACGATCTGTGTGATCTTTTCATCCGAGATTTTACCGGAACCGAATGTATCCACCATAACAGATACCGGACGAGCAACACCGATCGCATAAGCAAACTGGATCTCGCACTCATCAGCAAGACCTGCAGCTACGATATTCTTTGCAATATAACGTGCAGCATAAGCCGCGGAACGGTCTACCTTCGTCGGATCTTTTCCGGAGAATGCTCCGCCGCCATGACGTGCATATCCGCCGTATGTATCAACGATGATCTTTCTTCCCGTAAGACCGCTGTCTCCCTGAGGACCGCCGATAACGAAACGTCCCGTCGGGTTGATGAAGATCTTTGTGTTTTCATCTACAAGTTCCTTCGGAAGTACCGGATAG
>ODAI011496806.1_pt1 | contig 17185 bp, 13 predicted proteins | sample 1539321 | NCBI WGS metagenome assembly ODAI01 (sample SAMN02144231, study PRJEB22623) | gut metagenome | biome: sheep rumen | host: Ovis aries | place: New Zealand | reverse complement strand
TTATACTCTTCATGCAGGAGATGCTCCTTTCGGCTTCGTTGTTGCGCAACTCAACTATAACCGATTTCGCATCTTCCTGCACTTTCTTTTTTGGTGCCAGTGTCCAATATGTATTGTAGTCCTACAAATAGAACAATTCCAGTTGAAATTTATTCTTGTTTCCGTTTCTTTGCCGTGTTATAATGCTCAAGTTGAGTATCATCACGTCTGGGGAGGGGAACGAAAGATGCGCATCGGATTCGACCATGACAAATATACCGCCATGCAATCAGAGAATATCCGGGAGAGAATCGCCCAGTTCGGTGGAAAACTGTACCTGGAATTGGGCGGCAAGCTGTTTGACGACAATCACGCGTCCCGGGTGCTGCCGGGCTTTCGGCCGGACAGCAAGATGAGCATGCTGTTAAATCTAAAAGACCAGGCCGAACTGGTCATCGCCATCAACGCCGACGACATTGAAAAAAGCAAGCTGCGGGGCGACCTGGGCATCACCTATGACCAGGACGTGCTGCGCCTCATCGACGCCTTCCGCTCCATCGGCCTGTACGTGGGCAGCGTGGTGCTGACCCGCTGGCAGGAGCAGCATGCGGCGGTCAGCTTTAAAGCCCGCCTGGAAAGCCTGGGCGTCAAAACCTACCGCCACTTTCCCATCGAGGGCTATCCCTATAACGTGAAGCACATCGTCAGCGAAGAAGGCTTTGGCCGCAACGAATATATCGAAACCAGCCGTCCCCTGGTGCTGGTCACGGCCCCCGGCCCCGGCAGCGGAAAAATGGCCACCTGCCTGAGCCAATTGTATCAGGAGCATCAGCGGGGCATCAATGCGGGCTATGCCAAATTTGAAACCTTCCCCATCTGGAACCTGCCCTTAAAGCATCCCGTCAACGTGGCCTATGAAGCCGCCACCGCGGATCTGGACGACGTGAACATGATCGACCCCTTCCACCTGGAAGCCTATGGGATAACCACGGTAAACTACAACCGGGACGTGGAAATCTTTCCGGTGCTCAATGCCCTGTTTGAATACATTTACGGGGAATCCCCCTACAAATCCCCCACGGATATGGGGGTCAACATGGTGGGCAACTGCATCGTGGACGATGAAGCCTGCCGGGAAGCGGCCAAGCAGGAAATCATCCGCCGGTATTACACCGCCCGCTGCGGCCTGCGCACCGGCCACGCCGAGCCCCATGAGGTGGAAAAGCTGGAACGCATCCTGCAATCCATGCACCTGACGGACGACGACCGGCCCGTGATTGCCGCCGCCCGGAACCGGGCTGAGGAAACCGGCGCCCCCGCTCTGGCCATCCAATTGCCTGACGGGCAAATCATCACCGGCAAAACCAGCGATCTGCTGGGCCCCTCCGCCGCCGCGGTGATCAACGCGGTGAAGGCCCTGGGCGGCATCGAAAAGCCGGCCCACCTGATTTCCCCCTCCGTAATCGAACCCATCCAGACCCTGAAATGCGAATACCTGGGCAACCATAACCCCCGGCTCCATTCCGACGAAATCCTGCTGGCCCTGTCCATCTGCGCGGCTACCGATCCCGCCGCCGCCCTGGCCATGGCGCAGCTGAAAAAACTGGAGGGCTGCGAGGCTCACTCCACCGTGATCCTCTCCCCCGTGGACGAAAACATTTTCCGCCGCCTGAAAATCAACCTGACCTGCGACCCCCACTACCAGACCACCAAGCTCTACCATCGGTAAAACAGTGAGAAGTGAGGAGTTAGGAGTTAATAGTTTATAAGATCAGGTTGCGCGAAGCGCAAACTATTCACTCCTCATTCCTCACTCCTAACTCCTCACTTATTTTCATGCCACAGCATGGTCCATTCTGTGGAAAACTCGGCGGGCTTGAGTCCGCCGTTTTTCGTTTCGATTTCCCCTCGCTGGCTGTCGTAGGGATCAGCCCGGGGGAATTTTTTTTCGGGGCGCAGCGGCGAAAAATACGTCCGGTTGGCCACCATGCGCCAGGGGTCCAGATTGCCAAAATAGAAGCGGTGGGCCGCTTCGTTCCCCGCCCGGAAAGCGCTGCCTCCAAAGGAGCAGTCCACCGGCAGCCAGCCCAGGCGCGGACTGAAAAACTCCGCCCAGTCATGGCTGCCCACGTCCCCCGGCTCGGCGCACAGGCCGCTTTGCCAGCGGGCGGGAATGCCGCTGATCCTGCACAGGGCGATGAACAAAAGCGCCTGCAGGCCGCAGTCCCCCCGCAGGTTCACAGCGGTGTATTCCGCGCCGCTTTCCAAAAGGAGATAGGGCGGCATGAAGGAATAGTTCACCTGCTCTGTGACATAGCGATAGAAGGCCCAGGCGGCCCGGACGGGGTCCTGTTCCTCTCCCCGCGTTTGCTCTGCCAGGGAACGCAGATAAGGCGTAAAGGTCAAATGAGGCGGGATTTCCATGAGATCATCGGGGCATACCGGACGGGCACGGGGATAAACGGGGCCTTTGACACCCTCGTCCAGGGCGTTAACATACCGGGGCCGCTGGGTCACGGTGAATTCCAGTGTCACCAGCTCGCCCTGGGATTCCGTGTACAGGGTGCGCTGGGGCGCTTCCGGGCCATCCAAATGGAGGATGGAATGGTCGCAGACGATGTCCTTCGCTTCCTCCTGCTGCATGCTTTGGGCGGCCAGGGGCAGATGGACACGGTAGGTTTCCCCGGGGGTCGGAGCGTTTACCCGGATCACCCCCCGGAGGCGGTAGCGGAACACAATATCCTGCTCCTTCATGCGCCGGAGCATGTCCGCCTGTTCCGGATGGCCGCCCGCGCTTTGTCCGGCTTTCAGGCGGCGTTTCAGGGAAGGCAGGGATTTGACCAGGGAATTGGGCAGGCGGTGAAAATACCTGCGCTGGCCGTTGATATATCGAAAATCCAGCAGGCCGTCCAGCAGCAGGCCGTGCAGCTCCTCCGGAGTAAAATCCTCTACTTTCTCCTGAAGCCGGGAAAGCAATTCCGCTTCCGTCAGCGAATACTGCTCAGATAGCTGGGGAAGGAGATACGCCTCCGCTTCCAGCCGGGTTTTCAGCATTTCGGGCAGCGGCTGCCCCAGCCGGCGCCGGATCAGCGCCAGCGCCAGATCATATTCCCCCGCCCCTTTCAGCCGGGCAATATCCTCCGGCAAGGGACAAACCAGCGATTCCAAATAACGGTCGGACATGGGAAACTCCTTTCTTCAAGAAGGCCTTCAATCAGTGAGGAGTGAGGAGTTAGAAGTGAGGAGTTAAAAGTTTGCGTATGTATAAACATTTTCAACTCCTAACTCCTCATTCCTAACTCCTCACTGACTTAAAGTGTTCTATACGCAACGCCATCCACTTTTTCAACGCCCAGGCCGGGGGCTTCGGTCATGAAGATATCCTTGCCCTCAAAGCGGCTGCCGCCGTGAACGGGGTTGGATGCGCAGAGCATGGGGCCGTCCAGATCCACCTTGGTGATCACGGATTTGGCGCAGGCCAGGTGAGCGGCGGCATTGACGGCCACGGGCCCCTCCAGCATGCAGCCGATCATGCATTCCACCCCGAACAGCTCCGCCAGGGTGACGATTTTCAGGGCGTTGGTGATGCCGCCGCACTTCATCAATTTAATGTTGATAAGATCCGCGGCCCGGGTCTGCAAAATTTTCAGGGCGTCCTCCGGACCGAACACAGCCTCGTCCGCCAGCACGGGCACGAAGCTGCGCTCAGTGACATATTTCAGTCCTTCCAGATCATGGGCTTTCACAGGCTGCTCCACCAGCTCGATTTCCAGGCCCTTTTCCTGCATGCCGTTTAAGATGCGCACGGCCTCCTTGGGCGTCCAGGCCTGGTTGGCGTCAATGCGCAGAACGGTTTCCGGGGGCACCGCAGCGCGGATGGCGGCCAGGCGCTCCACATCCAGGGCCGGGTTCACGCCCACCTTCACCTTGATGCAGTCAAAGCCCCGCTCCACGGCGATTTTGGCGTCCCGGGCCATTTCCTCCGGGGGATTCACGCTGACGGTAATATCCGACACGATATGGGTTTTCCCGCCGCCCAGCATCCGGAACACGGGCATCCCATAGCGCTTGCCGTACAGATCCCACAGGGCCATGTCCACGGCGGCTTTGGCGCTGGTGTTGTGCACCAGGGCGGTTTGCACCCGCCTGCAGGCCCCTTCAAAATCGTCCATATCCCAGCCAAGGAGCGAAGGGGCCAGGTGATGCTTCAGCGCCCCGCAGATGGCCTCGGCAGTATCCCCGGTGATCACGCCGGTGGGCGGGGCTTCCCCGAAGCCCTCCTCCCCGGTGTCGGCGGTGATTTTTACAATAATGTCCTCCACGCTGTCCACGGTGCGCAGGGCGGTTTTAAAGGGCGTGCGGAGCGGGATGGAAACCCGGCCCCATTCTATGGCGGCAATTTTCATAAGGTGTTTCCTCCTGATTGCGGATTCGTTTCAAGGTATGGTATAATAGGACGGTCGGAACAATTTTACGGTTTTTCCAGTTCTAAGTTCCAAGTTCTAAGTTCCATGCGAAATAGTCACTTAAGATCGGTACGGCATTTTTGTTCTCATCAAAACCAGCTTAGAACTTAGAACTGCAAACACCCCCTCTGAAAGAAGGCGCGGACATGGATTTTACCAAGCTGACCAAGTATCTGGACACCCTGGCGGGAGAAGGCGTGCCGGGGTGCGAAATGATCGTGCGGCAGGATCACCGGGAAATTTACCGCCATCAGGCCGGGGCCGCCCGGGGCGGGGAAACCTATTGGCTGTATTCCGCCACCAAGGTGCTGACCATGACGGTGACCATGCAGCTGATCGAGGAAGGGGCGCTAAGCCTTGCCGACCCCGTTTCCAAATACCTGCCCGCTTTCGCCCATCTGACCGTTCAGGAGGGGGACAAAGTGCGCCCCGCCCGGACGGAAATGACCCTGGAGCACCTGATGGCCATGCAGGGCGGCCTGGACTATGACACCCAGGCCCCGGCCATCCAACGGCTGATCCGGGAAAAAAACGGGGACGCAGGCCCCGTGGAAACGGCCTCGGCCTTTGCGGAAAAGCCCCTGCACTTTGACCCCGGCCTGGGGTTCCGTTACAGCCTGTGCCACGACGTGGTGGGGGCCATTGTGGAGGTTGCGGCAGGCAAGCCCCTGAGCGTTCTGGCTCGGGAACGGGTGCTCAAGCCCCTTGGCATCCAGGACCTGACCTTCCATCCCGACGAGGGCCAGCTGTCCCGGCTGGCCCCCCAATACGCGGTGCAAGAGGAGGGCCGCATCGTGCCCGTGCCCAACCGGCGGGACGGGCTGTCCTCCATGCCCCGCTACGACAGCGGCGGCGGCGGGCTCATGGGCGACGCGGACAGCTATATCCTATTGGCCGACGCCCTGGCCAACTTTGGCGTGGGGGCCAACGGCGCCCGCGTCCTGACCCAGGCCTCCATTGACGACATGCGGCGCAACCGGCAATCCGGCCCTGCCTGGACGGACTGGCTGAAGGTCAAGCATAAGCGGGGCTATGGCTACGGCCTGGGGGTACGCACCCTGCTGGACCCCGCCTCCTCCCGCAGCCCCCTGGGGGAATTCGGCTGGGACGGGGCCGCCGGGGCCTGGGTGCTGATGGATCCAGACAACCGCCTGGCCGCCTTTTACGTTCAGCATGTGCTGAACATGAACCGGGCCTATTACGAATTCCATCCCGCCATTCGGGATCTGATGTACGAAGGACTGGAGAAGTGAGGAGTTAGGAGTGAGGAGTGAGGAGTTAATAGTTATGAAAGCGCAGATCAATTTGTTTTCCATGACTGCCTGCAATCTGATGGGACTGAATGATCTGTACCCTGAACTCTGCTTGCTCTCTCCTACTGCCTATTGCCTGCTTGCTGCCTGTTGCCTATTGCTCTCCCCCTTACTGTCTCAGGGCGAAGGCCTCGATAGCCAGCATGGCCGCGCCGAAGGCGGCGCAGCGGCGGGGGGGAATGATGGACAGGGCGGGCAGGCTCGTTTTTAACCGCTGGGTGAGCTGGCTTTGAATTTCGGAAAAATGCTCCAGGATACTGCCGCAGTAGGCCAGCTCGCCTCCCCGCAGGCCGGATTTGCGCCAGGAGGTGATCACCAGGTCGCTTAAATCCTGCGCCGCTTTCGTGACGATGGCCTGGGCCACGGCATCCTTTTGCGCCAGGGCCTCCATCAGCAGCGGAGCCAGATGGGCAATTTCCTTGCGGCCCGTATCCTTGCCGTATAGCCAGGTGATCACCCCGCCAATATCCACGGCGTTCAATTCCCGCAGCAGCAGCTCCGTCAAAACAGTCTTTTCCCCTCTGCCGTCAAAGGCGCGCACCACGCTGGCCAGTATATCCCGGCCGATGGCGTAGCCGCTGCCGCCGTCATCGATCAGATAGCCATAGCCGCCGGTGCGGAAATGGTTTCCTTTTTCATCCCGGCCAAAGCAGATGGCCCCCGTTCCGGCGATAAGAATCGCCCCCGGTCCTTCCACCGCACCGGCCAGCATGATTTCCTGGTCGCCCATCAGCTTGAGCCCGCCATTATACCCGCAGTTTCTGACGGTATCCTCCACCAGCCGGGCGGCGGCCCGGTTGCTGACCCCTGCCGCACCGATCACCAGGCCCCAGCAGCCCTGCAGGCCTCCCGGCAGCAGCGCCATCCAATTCACGCAGTCCCGAATGGTGTTTTCCACGATCTCCGGGGTGGAGCCGTTGGGGTTCAAGGGCCCAAAATCCACGGAGGCCATCAGCTTTCCATCAGGGTGTACCGCGTACACGGCGGTCTTGGTGCCGCCGCCGTCCCATCCGCAATAATACATCAGCTTTCATCTCCAGGTTGTATAGTAAGGAATGATTCCTCCGATCAGTTCACTCGCATCGATTTGAAGGGAAATTTAGGCGAATAGGCATTAGGCAATAGACGAGAGAGTAATACAGGGTTCAGAGTCCTGAGAATATAGCACACAAAAGGAACGAATCCAGACTTGGAACGACAATAATCTCTGAACTCTTCACGCTGCGCGCTCTATCTCCTATTGCCTATTGCCTTTTGCCCATTGCCTGCTGACTGAATGCACTCTTGAATCCCTGACCAGTTCCCTTATTTGATCGCCTGGGCGATCCGTCCGTCCGCCGCCTCCAGGGCGGCTTTTGCTTTGTCCGCTTCCAGGCCCAGCAGCAGCATCACGATGGCGGTTTTGCAGGAGGAGCCGCAGGCGGCCAGGGCCTGCCGGGCGGCTTCCTCGCTTTCCCCGGTGGCGGCGCACACGATGCTTACTGCCCGATGGCGCAGCTTTTCATTGGTGGCCTGCACGTCCACCATCAGATTGCCGTACACCTTGCCCAGCTTGATCATCACGCAGGTGGACAGCATATTCAGCACCAGCTTCTGGCAGGTGCCGCTTTTCATGCGGGAGGACCCGGTGATCACCTCCGGCCCCGGCACCGGGGCGATGGTAATATCCGCATGCTCCGCCATGGCGCTGTTGTGGCAGCAGGTGAGGGCGATAGCAGGCGCCCCCAGGGAGCGGGCGTAGTCCAGGGCCCCGATGACATAGGGCGTGCGGCCGCTGGCGGCAATGCCCACCACGGCGTCATCCCCGGAAAAATGCTGCTCCATCAGGTCGGCTTTTCCCAATTCGGCATTATCCTCCGCGCCTTCCACTGCCTTGATGAATGCCGAAGGCCCGCCCGCGATCAGGCCCACCACCAGGCCCGGGTCCACCCCGTAGGTGGGGGGACATTCCGCCGCGTCCAGCACCCCCAGGCGGCCCGAGGTGCCCGCGCCCACGTAAAACAGCCGCCCGCCCCGGCGCAGCTTTTCATAAATCACGTCGATGGCCTGGGCGATTTCCGGCAGCACTTCCTTCACCGCCTGGGCGCATTTGTGATCCTCCGAATTGATCAGCGCCGCCATGTCCAGGGTGGACAGGGTGTCGATGTGCATGGTGCGTTCATTCCGTTTTTCCGTGTCAATTTTTTTGAGATCCACCGCCATATTTGTTCGCTCCTTTGTTTTTCAGTTCTAAGTTTCAAGTTCCAAGTTCCAAGCAGAATCGTCTCTTGGCATCACCGGATTGATACGTATGAAACTATATCAGCTTTGAACTTAGAACTTTACTGAATATATCCGTTTTTCAGCATCCAGGTAAATATTTTTTTCGCCATAGGCGCGGCCACAGAGCCGCCGCCTCCCGCGTTTTCCACCACGATGGACAGAGCATAGGGGGAGGCGGATTCGTCCATAAAGCCCACAAACCAGGCATTGGTAAATTCCTGGCCGTCGATTTCCGCGCTGCCCGTTTTGCCGCAGACGTTGGTGCCGGGAATATTGGCGGCAGTGCCGGTGCCGCCGGTCACCACGGCGCGCATGTATTCCTTGAGCACCTCGGCCTGGGCGGCGGTCAGCGGGCGGCGGTATTCCCGGGTGGAAAATCCCGTGCGCTGGGTGCCGTTGGGCGCGGTGGCGGACAAAAGCAGCCTGGGCTCCATCATCACGCCCTTGTTGGCGATGGCGGAGGCGATCATGCACATGTGCAAAGGCGACGCCGTCAAGGCGCTTTGACCCGCCCCTGTCCAGGCGATTTCCCCGTCGGTGCGGTTCAACGTGGGATAGGAGGAGTTTTCCACCACCAGATCCCGGAACAGGAAATTATCGTTGAATCCCAAATCCTCGGCGGTTTTCTTCAGCCGCAGATCGCCCAATTGCAGGGCGGCCTGGGCGAAGGCGTTGTTGCAGCTCACCTGGAAGGCCCGCTGCAAGGAAAGCGCCCCGTGCCGGGTGATTTTGTTTTCGCTCAGATTGGTGCCCGCGTCGGTAATCACCCGATTGCCCAATTGCAGCACCCCGTCGCACTGAAACTGCCGGGCGGCGTAATCCGAAAAATGCTGGATCACCGAAGCCGCCGTGACCATTTTAAAGGTGGAGCCGGGGGTATACAGGCCCTGAACGGCCCGGTTATAAAAGGGCTTTTGCGGGTCGCTTTTCACAGACGCGGAAATATACTGGGGATCAAAGGTGGGAAAGGACTGCTCCGCCAGCACTTCCCCGGTCTGATAATTCATCACCACCACCGCCCCGGCCTTGCCGCTGGGAAAGATGGAGGCGATATAGGTTTCCAGGCGGCTGTCGATGGTCAGCTTCACCGTGTCGCCCCGGCGCTGTTCGCCCCGGATGGCGAAAGACAGCCGCTCCAGGAAGGACATATCAAAGCCGTACAGATAGGTGGCGAAAAAGGATTCGGCGCTGTTGTTCACATTGTATCCGCTGTCGCCCACCACATGAACCGTGGCCCTGCGGGCGGCGGCCTCTCCCTGGTACACCCGCTGGCCGTCCACAGTGGTGGCCAGCACCACGCCGGAGCGGTCCAGGATATCCCCCGCCGTCACATCCTTTTTCCGGGAACGGGCAAAGGTGTTGGCGGAAGAGGAAAACCAGCGGTTGCCGTAGGTGTTCAGGCTGTAAGCGCCCCATGCCGCCAGCAGCACGAACAGGGCGCACAGAAACAGTGCCACCCGGTTGATGTTTTTTCGCAATTGCTTCACGGCGCTTCACCCCCCTGCATGGCCAGCTCCCGGTCCTCCTGGATGCCCGCCTTGGCCAGGCTGGCCACCCCCTGCAGCAGGCCCACCACGCACAGGCTGCACAGCATGGAGGTGCCGCCGTAGCTGATGAAGGGCAGGGTCACGCCGGTGAGGGGGATCAATTTGATATTGCCGCCAATGATCACAAAGGTCTGCAAAGCCAGCATGGAAGCGCATCCCGTGGCCAGCAGGGCGTGGAACACTGTGCGGCTTCGGCGGGCGATCATCACCGCCCGGATAATGATGAACAGATACATGCACAGCACCACCAGGCCGAACACCACGCCGAATTCATGCAGGATCACGGAGAAGATAAAATCGTTGTAATACTCGGGGATCACCTGGGCGTTGCCCAGGCCCAGCCCAACGCCCCAGGCCCCGCCGTTGACGATGGCGATGAGGCTCTGCACGATCTGGTAGCCCGCCCCCTCCGTATCGGCCCAGGGATTGAGCCAGATGGCCACCCGGCGCTTCACATGGGCGAACATCTGATAGCCCATCACCGCGGCTCCGGCCCCGCCCAGCACTCCGCCGATCACCAGGGGAATGGAGCCCGTGGCGGCGTACAAAAGCACGAACACCACGCCGAAATAGAGCAGCGCCGTGCCCAAATCCTTTTGCAGCATCAGCATCAGCAGACACACGCCGCCAAAGCCAATAGCGATCAGGGGCTTGCGCTGGCTCAGCAGATACGAAACGCTCACCAGCAGGGCCAGCTTCACCACTTCGCTGGGCTGGAAGGAATAGCTGCCCAAGCTGACCCAGTTTTTCGCGCCGTTGGTTTCCCGGCCAAACAGCAGCGGCAGGGCCAGCAGCCCCACGCTGCCCGCCATGATCAGCACGGTGAGCCATTTCCAATTGCGCACGAACCGCACCAGCATGGCGCACAGCATCATGCAGCCCACGCCCACGCCATAGTTCACCGCCTGGCTCATGCCCCGGCTGGGGCTTAACCGGTACAGCACCAGCACCCCAAGGGCGCACAGAAAATTGGTCAGAGACAAAAGCAGCCGGTCGGAGGGAAACAGATGGGAAATGCCCGCCGTGCCCACATAAATAATGGCTGGCACCGCCACGGACAGCACGAAGCTCTCCCACTTGCCGTCCTTTAACGCCAGCAGGAAAAAGCCCAGAAAAAAGAACACCATTTCCGCCAGCAGCGTGCCCCGGCCCGGCACATGGGGCCTACTTTTCTTATTCTCATTCACGACGGCCCCTCCTTCTGCGGCGCTGGGCGGGAGGCGCTTCCTCCTCCTCCGCCTGGCTGTCGATCCAGTTTTGTTCGGCCTGGGCCTGGCGCAGCTCCTCCATGGAGTAGGCGTGCTGCCAGGTCATTTGACCGTCTTCGTCATAATTTCCGTCGTACCCCTGATCCCTTCGAAACGGCACGGCCTGGGCAGCCTGTTCCTCCGGCAGCCAGTAAGGCGCGTCCACGTTCATGCCCTCCCAGGGAACGGCCTCCTCGGCGGCCTCCAGGATGGCGTCGGGCTCCGGATACCGGGCGGGCAGGGGCACATTCAGCCCCGCGAACAGACGCACCCTGAGCACATGATTGCCGATGGTCAGCTGCGTTCCGTGCAGGGCGTAAGCGGGCTTCCTGATTTCCACGCCGGACAGCACCGTCAGCCCCCGACGGCTGGGAATGATCTTGAGGCCCTTGCCCTCCTCGAATTCAAACCGGGCATGATGCCGCAAAACATTGGGCCCCTTCACGCGGATATCGCAGTCCCGGGATGAGCCGATGGTGCCTTCCCGGGGCAGGGGCTGGGCCCTGTCCGTGGTCAAATCCACCATTTCCCCCACCAGCCCCGCGTCGGGCAGCGTTTTGATTTCTTTTTGATAGGCCCTTGCGTCCCGCAGCATCCACCTTGCCGCCCGAAACACGATCAGCGCGCCGATGACCACGAACACATACCGCATCAGCAAGGCCAGTAGTTCATACGCTTCGCCGGACATCCGCTTTCTCCTTTTCAGCATTTTCCTTCTTGATAGTATACCATAAAACCGGCCCCTGCGTCTATGTTCGCGGGGCGGAAAATGTAAATTCTGAACTGGGTTTTGAAAATATTATGATTGAAACAAAACGCCAAATAAGGTATAATCTATAGTAACTGTTCAATTATGGAAAGAAAACAGGAAAGCGAAATCAAGTTCTAAGCACAATGGTCTTGAAATATCTGCACGCCCCATTGCGCTTGACAAAATCCAGCTTAGAATTTGGAACTATACAGCTTAGAACTCGGGGTTCGATCCAAGCCGCAAAGGAACCATAACCGGACAGATACAATTGATACAGTATTGGGATTTCTGAACTGAAAAAAGCCCCTTGCGCCTTGCCAATGTTTTTCCATACACTCTACGCAATGATCGCCATAGATCGGGGAGGTGCGTATCCATTATGCTGCAAAGCCATGATAATTTCCACTCCGCAAACGGAAAGAGAACCATCCTGGTGGTGGATGACGAGCTGATCAACCGGGAACTGCTTCGGAATATTCTGGAAACTGAGTATGAAGTGATCACCGCCAAAAACGGCCAGGAGGGGCTGGAGGCCCTTCGGGAAAAAAACGGCATGGTGTCCCTGGTGCTGCTGGATCTGATGATGCCGGTGATGAACGGCACGGACATGCTGCGCTGCATCAAAGAGGACGCCGCCACCGCCCAGATTCCCGTGATCGTCCTGACCTCCGACCAGACCGCCGAGATCGAATGTTTGGAGCTGGGGGCCATTGACTTTATTCCCAAGCCCTATCCTCAGGCCGGCGTGATTCTGGCCCGCGTCCGCCGTACCATAGAATTGAGCGAGGACCGGGACATCATCCAGTCCACTGAGCGGGACCCGCTGACGGGCCTGTACAACCGGGAATACTTTTACCGCTACGCTCAGCAGATGGATCAGTATCACAGCGGCATGGATATGGATGCGCTGGTGGTGGACATTTATCATTTCCGCCTGATCAACGAGCGCTTCGGCGCCGTTTACGGAGACGCGGTGCTGCGCCAGGTGGGCAAAAAGCTCCAGGACCTGGTGGAAAATTCCGGGGGAATCGTGGGCCGCCGGGAGGCCGACACCTTCCTCATTTACTGTCCCCACCGGACGGACTATGAATCCATGCTGGGCGGCGACGCTCTGAACCTGGACGCCGTTCAGGACAAGGAAAACCGGGTGCGGCTGCGGGTGGGCATCTATTCCCGGGTGGATAAAACCATTGACATCGAGCGCCGGTTTGACCGGGCCAAGACCGCCGCGGACACGGTGCGCGCCAGCGTGACCAAAACCGTGGCCCTGTACGACAGCGGCCTGCACGAAAAGGAGCTGTATCAGGAGCAGCTGGTGGAGGATTTCCAGCGGGCCATTCAGGAGGAACAGTTCCAGGTCTATTATCAGCCCAAGTTCGATATCCGGGCCCAGGAGCCCATTTTGTCCAGCGCGGAGGCGCTGGTACGCTGGCGGCATCCCCGCCTGGGCATGATCAGCCCCGGGGTGTTCATTCCCCTGTTTGAGGAAAACGGGCTGATCCAGGAACTGGACACCTATGTATGGGTGCATGCCGCCGCCCAGCTCCAGGCTTGGAAGAAACGGTTCGGCTTCGTTATGCCGGTGTCGGTGAACATGTCCCGCATCGATATGTACGACCCTCATCTGATCGAAAACCTATTGGATATTCTGTCCCGCCATGGCCTGACCAGCGGAGAATTTCTGCTGGAAATCACCGAATCCGCCTACACCCAGGATTCCGGCCAGATCATTCAGACGGTGTCGCGGCTGCGGGAATTGGGCTTCCAAATCGAAATGGACGACTTCGGCACAGGCTATTCCTCCCTGAACATGATTTCCGCTTTGCCCATCGACGCCCTTAAGGTGGATATGCAGTTCATCCGCAGCGCCTTCGACCAGAAAAAAGACACCCGGATGCTGGAGGTCATCATCGACATCGCGGATTATCTGGCTGTGCCCGTCATTGCCGAGGGAGTGGAGCAGGAAGAGCAGGTGAACGCCCTGCGGCTGATGGGCTGCGATATCGTGCAGGGATATTATTTTTCCCGCCCGGTGCCCCCGGAGGAATATGAGCGCTTCCTGGAGGAGCGCCAGCGGCAGGAGAGCAAAACCAGCGAACAGGACGCCATCCCCCTGCTTCTGGGCCCCAAGCCCCGTCAGGCCAGGGAGCTGGGCCGCATCGTGCATGCCCTGGCCGCCGACTATTTCTGTATCTATTATGTAAACACGGAAAACGATCAATTCATTGAATACAGCTCCCACAAAGAATACCAGGAGCTGGGCATCGAAAAAAGCGGGGACGATTTCTTCGGCCTGCTCCGGGGGCATTTTGAGCGCGTGGTCTATCCCGAGGATCTGCCCCAGGTGCTGGCCGCCATGGACAAGCCGTTCCTGATGAACACCCTGAAGGCCAACGGCATTTTCACCCTGACCTATCGCCTGCTTTTTGACGGCAGGCCCACCTACGTGCACATGAAAATCAGCCGCATGGAGGACAGGAGCGATCCCCATATCGTCATCGGCATGAGCAGCATCGACGATCAGGTGCGCCGGGAGCAGGAACGGGAACGGGAACTGGCCCGCGCCCGGGAGCTGGCCAACCGGGACGCCCTGACCGGCGTAAAGAGCAAGCTGGCCTTCACCAACGCGGAGCAGGAATGGAACTGGCGCATTCTCCACGATCAGGCCCAGCCCTTCGCCGTGGCCCTGTGCGATTTGAACGGCCTGAAAAACGTCAACGACACCCAGGGCCACAAGGCGGGGGACGCCTATATCCAGCAGGCCTGCTCCATCATTTGCGAAATTTTCCGCCACAGCCCCGTTTTCCGCATCGGCGGCGATGAATTTGTGGCGATCCTCTCCGGCCAGGATTACGCCCGGCGGCAGGATCTGATGGAACGGGTGCAGCAGTCCAACAGCCTGGCTCCGGTGGATCACCGGGCGGTGATTGCCTGCGGGATGGCGGATTACGCCCCCGGAAAGGATACGCGGTTTGAGGACGTGTTCAACCGGGCTGACGCGGAAATGTATATAAACAAGGCCATGCTGAAGGGAGAAAGATGACAAATAAATTGGAACGCGGGATGCGCGTCTGCGGCGTCATTGCGGAATATGATCCCTTCCACCGGGGCCACGAACGCCATCTGCGCCTGGCCCGGGGAAAAACCCGGGCGGATTATGTGGTCTGCGTCATGAGCGGCAGCTTTACCCAGCGGGGCCTGCCCGCCCTGCTGCCCGCCCATGCCCGGGCGGAAATGGCGCTGCGCTGCGGGGCGGACGCGGTGCTGCAATTGCCCTATGCCTTTTCCGTGCGGGAAGCGGAATATTTTGCCCTGGGCGGGGTGGGTATTCTGAACGCTCTCCAATGCGTGACCCACTTATCCTTCGGCTGCGAAACCGACGACCTGGCCCTGCTGAGAAGGGCGGCATCCCTCTTAGAGCAGCCCGACGCTGCCTTTCAGGAAGCCGTTCAGGGGAAGTTGTCCCGGGGGCTTTCCTTTGCCGCGGCCCAGGGGCAGGCGCTGGCAGAGCGGCTTTCCATTCCCGCCAACGCCCTGAACGCGCCCAACGCCGCCCTGGCGATTTGCTATCTGCGGGCCCTGCTGCATTTACAAAGCCCCATTCAGCCTGTGCCCGTGCTGCGACGGCAGGATTATCACGCCTGCGAATTGGAATCGTTTCCTTCCGCTTCCGCCGTGCGCGGCGCGATTCTGCGGGGGGACTGGTCAGGAATAAAAGGCGCCCTGCCGGAGGCGGCGCTGCCTGTTTTGCGTTCTGCCCTGCTGCAAGGGATCTGTCCCCCCGACGCCCTGGACAGGGCTCTGCGCCGCTGCCTGCTTTTAGCCTCTCCCGACGAAATCGCCGCCTGGCCCGGCATCGGTGAGGGGCTGGAAACGCGCATAAAAAAAGCGGCGGAAACCGCCGTCAGTCGGGAAGAATTGATTCATCTGGTCAAAACCCGGCGCTACACCCAGGGCCGCCTGAACCGCGCTTTATGCCACGGGCTTCTGGGCGTAAAGAAGGACGCGCTGCCGCAGGCGCCTGCCGCTGCCCGGCTGCTGGGCTTTCGTGCCTCCGCCAGGCCCCTGCTCAAAGCCTTTCGCGCAAGCGGCTTTCCTTTGTATACCCGCCTGGCCCGGACCCCCGAAGCGGCGTTGGACGCCCGGGCCGATGAAATGTGGCGCATCGGCGCCGGTTTCCCCCAGGCCGACGCCTACCGCCAAGCCCCGGTGATCGTTGAATAAGAGAACCAATTCTAAGTTCTAAGCAAAAAACGATCTATTCAAAACAGCTCATCAAGATACATTTCAAGGAGTGAACAAAGGGTAGGGGCGGATATCATCCGCCCGAAAAAGCAGGCATTAAGAATGTTTAAAATCCAGCACAAGAAATGATTATCTTGTGCGGGCGGATCATATCCGCCCCTACAAGTCATTCTGTCAGAAATTGTATAAAAATATTACCTAAGTTCTAAGCGAAATAGTCACTCCGCATCGGCCCATCAAATGGCGCTCAACAAAATCAGCTTGGAACTTGGAACTGAAAACCTGGAACTGTCGCTGCAAATGCCCGCGGCTGATAAGCGCAGCGGCTTTCGTTTGAAAGTGTCTTACTCCACGAACCCCATCACATCCACGATACGCTGGCCCGCGCCGTAAATCAGCTTCAGGGTTTTCTTGCCCTGCAAGCGGCGGAACAGCGCGGAAGAAGGGCCGCCGTCCAGGTCATAGACCCACTCCGGATGATATTCCCCTTCCAGGAATTGATTGGCCTCCACCAAGGTCAGCCCATGGATGGAGGTGCCGGTGAGAAGGTAATAGGTGTTTTCCTCCCGGCCCTTGGCGATGATGGTGCGGATATAGCGGTGGGTGGCGAACGTCCAGTCCTCATCCACCAGGCTCTGCCCGTTCAGCGCCATGGGACAGCCCTCGTAAAAGCTCCAGGTCTGAATGGGTTCATGGCTCAGCACTTCTTCGTTGTCCGCGCCCACATACATGTGCAGCCCGTCCGCTTCCAGGGTCAGGCCGTAATAGGGCACGCCCTCCAAATTGCGGTACACCTGCCCATCCACCACGGTGATGGAGCCCAGGGGCGTGTAATAATAATCCGCGCTGGTGCCGGGGTAGTTGTCAGGAATCTCGGGATAGGTAGGGCTCACATAGCCGCTGCCGTTGATCACCACCGCCGCGCCCTTGATCTGCTTGGCCAGCTCCTCGGCCTTGGCCAGCTTTTGATGCCAGGGGGAAATGGCCTTCTTGATCTGCCGGGCGGGATCGGCCACCCAGATGGTGGTGAGATAGCATTCCGTGCCGTTGAGCCGGAAGTTTTCCAGGGTATATTTCAGAGTTTCCGTGTCGTAGGTGGTCAGGGTTTTCCGCTTGGTGATTTTGTATTCAGCTTCCTCCGCCGCGCCGCCCAGGGGCAGCAGGCACAGAAGCAGCAGCAGGGCCAAGGTTTTTTTCATGTTCTTCCCTCCCCAAAACAGGATCGGTCTTCCTGTTTATTATAACACGCCTCGTTTCCCCTGACAATCGTTCCGATTGTAAATTCCTGCTTGCGGGAGAAATCGGGACGTGCTATCATCAAAGCAGCGCGTCATATTTGAAAGGAGAATGCCCGATGCCTCTATTCCATAAAAAG
>ODAI011841924.1_pt1 | contig 17187 bp, 20 predicted proteins | sample 1539321 | NCBI WGS metagenome assembly ODAI01 (sample SAMN02144231, study PRJEB22623) | gut metagenome | biome: sheep rumen | host: Ovis aries | place: New Zealand | reverse complement strand
TAGTGTTGGCGATACTGTGCGTGCGGGTGACTTGGTGGGGACCAGTGGTTGCACCGGTAATTGTTATGGTCCGCATTTGCATTATCAAATTTATTGGAAAAATAATGGCGAAAAAGCATTTGTTGATATTTTGTGTCCTTGCGCCAGTTCATATCGTCGTAATAAAAAGGCAGATTCTTATACTAACATTGGTACAACGCAATACACATGTGACCACAGTGCGTTAAATCATCAATATTGTTTTGCCAGTGGTGAAAAAGAACATCGTGTTGATTGGCGCATAAACAGTGGGCATTGTATGGACGGGTCATCACGAACACAACGATTGCCAGATGAAATTGCAAAATGTAAATAAAATCATTTCTTTTTAAATTTTACATCAAAACTGCCGTTATTGACGGGCGTGCATGCAATAATGTGTGACGATATTAAACTGTCGCGAACCCATTGTTGAAATTTGATTTTTAATATACCGCTGGCACCGGTGATAACTGTTGCGCTGCGTGCCCCAGATTCAATTGCGCCCATTATCATATCCCATGCTTCTTGTTCTGTATGGGTGTGAAAATCAATAACGATATGTTCTGGGGTGGGGTGTTTTTTTGGAATTCGTTTTGATAAATGCAGTTCGCGCCGAACAGCACCATCATCGCCCGATGGTGAAAAATCTTGTCCTGCCATTTTTGCAATATCTGCATCTGTTAATTGTTTCATCGCTAATTCCAATAAAAAAGCCCCACATAAAAATACCAGTGGGGCGAAAATTTTGATTAGTGTCTTAGAAAGGAATTTCGTCCCCAGCCAAATCGCCAACAGAAATTTCTTCGTGTTTTTGTGGTTGTACGGAATCAGCCACCGCGCCGTCCATAGCCTTGGCCCCAGACAAAATAACCATTTGACCACCAAACGGGTTCAGTGTCACTTCGGTTGTATATTGGTCGGTGCCTTGTTGATTTTGCCATTTGCGTGTGCGCAAAGAGCCTTCGATATATAATTTTGTTCCTTTCTGCAACATGCGTTCAACGACATCAACCAAGTTTGGTTGAAATACGACAACGCGATGCCATTCGGTTTGTTCTTTTTGTTCCCCAGATGTTCTGTCGCGCCAACGGTCAGATGTTGCCAATGAAAAACTTGCAACCTTTTGACCATTTCCCATGGTGCGAATTTGTGGTTCTTGACCAACATTACCGACCAAAATAACTTTATTTATGCTACCTGCCATTTTTTCTTCCTTTTTGTTAATTTATATTATGATTGTAAGCATTTTAATTGTCTTTTTGCAAGGATTTTGTTGCAATTCAATTTTTTTGTTATAGCCTGTTAAAATAACAACACCACCAGGGAGGAGTTTATGTATGTGTCACCAAAACCCAAAATAATATATTTGCAAGATTTGATAAATTCCCCAGAATTTCAAAATACAGATGCCGAAATGCCAATTATTTTTGGTTGTGATACCAATAAAAATATTGTGGTCCAAGATTTAACAACAATTCCTCATTTATTGATTGGTGGAAAAACTGGTTCTGGCAAGACGATGTTTTTGCAAACTGTGTTATATTCATTGTCGGCAAAATTAACGCCAAAGCAATGCCGTTTTATAATATTTGATACAAAAAATTATGGTTATAAAAATTGGAATACTGACAAACACATGTTTGTCCCTGTGATAACAAATACAGACCAAATTATACCGATGTTTAATAAAATACTGGAAATGATAGATTCCAGGTATGAAACATTTACGGCGGCAAATGTTAATAATATTCGTGAATATAATGCGTTGGGCAATAATATGCCAATGATGGTTGTTATCATTGATGAATTTGCTGATTTTATGGGTCTTGCCCCAAATGACACAACGAATTTTGTCCAAACGGTTTGTGCCAAGGCGCGCGCCACCGGTATTCATTTGTTGGTTGCAACGCAAATGCTGACAGCGGACGTTTTGTCTAATGCGATATTGTCATGTTTTCCGGCGCGTGTTGCATTTAACACACGAACAACGGCGGAATCTGTCCAGTTATTAGGCGAACCTGGGGCGCAAAGGCTGTTGCCTTTTGGCGATATATTGTATGCCGATGCGGGTCGTTATCCAATACAAATTCAAACCCCATATCCAGAAATATAAAACCGAAATATTATTTTTATTGATAAATTTGTCTTTATAAATGCGTTGCATCTATGAATTTGCCGATGTTTTTTTATTGGGTGTCGAATCGTCTTGACTTAAAACGAAAAAAGTTATAGAAATAGACGCGCTGTTTAAAATTTTATTAATATATTTAATAAATGTAATATGTTTGGGGGATTAACAATGAAATTGATAAAGCAAGGCAAATTAGGATACAGTTTAACTAATACATCGGCAAATTTATCTGTTATTGGTGCGTTTCAAATTGTCGAAGATGCCATTACTGAAATGATGGGCAATTTAAATTTAGACGGTGAAACATGCGTGCCAAAATATAACGCAATGTGGATATTTGCAAAAAACCGGATTGAAATGCGTTCGCCGATACATTGGTTGGACGAATATACTGTTGAATGTGCAATTACAAATGCGGGTGGTGTAAAGTTAATTGTTGATACCTTAATAAAATGTCATGATAAAATTGCGGTTGCATCACGTGCCGAATTATGTGCGATTGATTGTCAAACTGGTCGTGTTCGTCGCGCAAATACGGCGGGGGTTGATGAAACATTGGAAATAGAAAACCCAGAAATAGATATTGAATTTCATAATGCGAATTTTGAACCCATTGAATTGGTATATAGTGTTTGTATTGGGGCATCTGCGATTGATTTTTATCATCACACGAATAACATCGCATATGTGCAATATGTTATTAATCAATTTAATGCTGAATATCCAATCAGTGCATTTGAAATAAGATATATAAATCAAACTTTCCAAGGTGATAAATTGGAATTATACAAATGCGATGATAATAAATTTACAATTCGCACAGGGGATAAAACGGTTGTAAATTGCATTGTAGAACAGGGCGCACAATAAAATATATTATTTATTGAAAAAATTATAAAAATTAAACCATTGAATTGGTGCGCGCAAAATATTTTGCTCTAAAAATTTGGCGAATTCCGTTGCCATATTATTTACATTTTGTGCGTCTAATTTTTTTACAATCAAAGTATATGTTTCTGGGCCAGTATTTAATAATGCCACTGCGAATACGGGGTGTGACATTGCTTTGGCAAATTTGAATACGCCTATGGGTAATTTGCAATCGTTCCCCAATATTTTTGCATTTATTGTTTTTTCAGGATTTAATGCAGATATTCTATCGCCCGCCATCATGACTAAATCGCCATTACTTAAACAATCAAACATTTCTGTTGCGGTCCCGACATTCATATCTTCTATTGCGTGAATTTTGGTGTTTTTTCTTACAGAATGTCGAGATATAAATTCATGAAAAATGCCTGTTTGACTGATTTGTTGAAAAGCATGGATTTTAATATTTGCATTATCTGGAAATGCGGCCAGGGCCTCGATATTTCCAACATGACTGCAAACCAGAAAAACACCATGTTTTTGATTAATCAATTCTTGAAATTCTTGCCAGTCAGTATCATTTTGTATATTAAATTTTATACGATTTTTCCCAGAACACATTGCAATCATTTTATCGACCAATGAATCTGCAAAAAAACTGATGTGTTGGGCGGGTGAAAAAACTGTTGGTTTTATATTGTTTGCGATTTGATATTCGTTTAAAATCTGCCTGTATTCACCAGAAAATTGTTTGGCAGATTTTGCACCCGCGCCAATTATGCGCGCAACCAATCGAACCCAAAATTTTGTAAAACGTATTCCAAAAATTTTATACACCCAAAACAGTATATTCAGGCGAAAATTGCCGGCCCCACGTTCATGTTGTTGATACCATTTATCTTTATTCAAAGCGACTTGCCTTTGTTGTTTTTTCTTTTATAATCAACTTATGCAGGTATTTATAGCAAATATTGATTCAATAAGCAAGACCCCCGATATATTTATGGCAACCTTGTCGCCTGGGGATTATGCACATGCAATGAAATTTAAAAAACAATCGCGAAAATTGCAGTTTGTATTGGGCCACTTTATGATGAATAAAATTGGTAAAAAATACACATCTATTGCCCATAAAGACAAATTGGTAATTATTGCAACCGCAGAAAACGGACCGGTTGGTGTTGATATAGAAAACACATCTGTTAAACGCGATTTTGGTGCGATTGCCGAATTGATGAATTTTCCTGTGCCAAAATCTTGTAATGATTTTTATAAATCTTTTACAGAATACGAGGCTGCCTATAAACTGGGGTTAAAACACACATGCACACATTTTATAACATATGGGGAATATTTAATTTGTATTACGGCAAATCGTCAATTTGCAAAACCACATATAAAAACATTTAACCCAGAATCTTTTTTATCGTCGAAACAATAACAATGAAATCAAATATCCAATGGTTAATCCCAATCCCAATGTAATTCCCATTGATTTAATTAAAAAGAAACTGGCAAATCCCAATATTCCAAATCCAATCAAACTTGTTAAACAAGAAAACAATACAGGTTTTATTTCGTGATTATCCACCGCGTTAATATGAAAAATAGAATAATCCAAAGTTAAACCAATAACAATAAACAAACTCAATAAATGGAAAAAAGTTATTGGCTGATTAAACCAGGTTAGTATGCTGGCGGTCAAACCAACCGCCAGTGCCGATGGTGCCAAATAAATAAAAGCCTTTTTACCATACAAAACCACCAACAGCACAATTAACGCAATACCACATATCATTAATAAACCGTATGTTTTATAAGAATATTGTTCCATTAAATTTTGCATTTGTTGTGCGGGTGAAATTACCAGTGTGTTTGGTTGTGTTGTTGTAAAATCTGCATCTACATATGCCACCAGATATACATATTTTCCGTCATCAAATACAAATTTATCAAATAACGCGCCAAAAGTTTTATCATTTTGGATATCTGCGATTTGAATCAGCGGTGTTTCGACAAATTTTGGAACCGCGCGCAGTCCCAATTCATGTTGTATTTTTTTGGATTCAAATTTATATAATTGACGAATTAAATTCTGGTTTTCGATTTGTCTTTCGTGTGATGGGACGATGGTTGTTATATCAAAGAAATTCCCAGATTCATCTTTGATTTTTTCTGCAACCAACAAAGCATCATCAATATTTTTTTCACGAATAAGTAAAAATTTAGACTTATCAATTCCGTTCAAATTTTGCATTAATGCTTCTGCTTGTAATAATTCTGGGGTTGGTCTGTAGAGTTGTGCCATATTATTTTGTGTTTTCATAAATGGAATTGTTGCCAATATTGCCATAATCAACAGCCCAATTATAACAGGTCGATGTTTTTTTAAAACCGCACGTGGCATTTTTATTGATGTGTTTTTCGCGTTTATTTTTGTTGGCATAAATACCAGCCACCCCAAATAAATAGCGGTCAGTCCAGCAATCGTGAATACAGAAATTTGCTGTAATAAATCTAATCCAGAAAAAAACAAAGGCATAAAGCATACAACCGTAGTTAAAAATGAATGAAAAATATTTCTGCGGATATTTTTATCGTTTTTATTAATCAGCGCACTAATAAAATGAAACGAGTAATCTATGCCTAATCCAATTAATGTCACACCAAACACAAATGTTAAAATATGTGGTTCTGGGAAACACAAAACCAAGGCCCCAGCCCCAACAATAAATCCCAACCCTAAACTCAATATCACAGGCAATAAAGTCGCAGTTTTATGAAATAATAACCAATTTAGTAATATGGCCATGGCCAACGCAATAATTGAAAATACGGTCAGTTGCAATTTACTTGTTTGGGTCATGTTTGCCGTATGAACGGGGATTCCAGATAAAAATACATGTGTGTCTGGGGTATTATATTTTTTTATAATTGTTGATACAGAATTGATAGTTTGTGTCAATTCATTGGAATCATTGTTTATAATATTTGCAGATATCAAAATATAATGGTTTGGTGCGATATATTGCCATAAAAAACCATCGCGCATATTCCATTTCCCATTTGCAGATTTTAATTCGCCAATATAATTTGTTGCCAATAAAAATGGGTCATCTTTTAAACTTAAAACCGTTGGTGCCATTGACGAAGACACTGTTGAAACAGCATTGTCTGTGATTTGTGAAAAATTTCCTTGTTTTATAATATTGCGATATTCTGTGCTTAAAAAAGAGTTTCTGTGTGTATTAAATTGGTTAATTGTATCCGCCACAGCAAAATCAGTAGTTATAACAGATATATTTTTGAATTCATCTGTGCCCAGTATATTTTTTATGTTATTTGCGGCATTTTTTGCAGAATTTATATTTGTTGATTTGACGACAATATTAACCACATTGGAAAATTTGTTTGTTAATTTATCAACAGGCCAATCCGCATTATTTATTTCAACCAAAGAATTAAGATTTGTTTGCACAGATAACGGCATGCGGAACACGCACACCAACATCAAACCAATAAAACATACGATTCCAAATAAAAATTTTTTAACATTTAATTTCATCGTTTGAATCCGTTTCCATGCGTTTAAAATCAATAATAATTGTTGTCTTGTTTGTGTATTTAATAATAATCTGCTTTAAATCTTTGGCGTTTCCACCCAGTGTTATAGATTTTAAAAAATCTGCAATGGCGGATATTTTTGGTGTCGCCAACAAAGTCCAATTTTGTCCTTTTTCGGTATAATCAGCATTAAATGCAGTTAAAAAACTGTCCATATTGCCATTTAACATATCTTGAATCACAGATTGTATTTGTGAAAAATATGGTAATGTTGCCAATTCTTCTCTGTTGCCATTTACGCAATATGAATCCAACGTAGATGTAAAATCAAAAGATTTTGGATCTAATTGTTTCCATTTAAATCCAATACCTTTGACGAAATAAACGGTGCCACGCGCCCGAAAAACTTTTGTTGATTCTGGCAATGTTTTTGATTGGGTATAGGAAGCGTATGCCATACCCAAATTATCTGTAAAATTTTTTAATGTGGTTGGCATTTCGGTAATATTTTGTGCGTTTGCCGTTCCATAAATCATCATAGTAATTAAAAACATATTTTGAATTTTTTTAACACATCTGGTTAATAACCACCATGGCAACCCACAAACCAAATATGTATGCAACAAACTGATATAAAAATTATCGCGCCAAACACGAAAATGCGACACCCCATGTTTTGGGTATATAACGCGTGTTTCTGTGGTGATAATTTTAACACCCATACGATATAATTTTACAATAATTTCAATGTCAAATCCCATGCGCATAAATCGCAAAGATGTTAATATCCGGTTTGTTTCCGCCACAGGATACATACGAAAACCACACATTGCATCGGGCATACGTCTGTTCAAAGTTTCGATTGCCACCCAAAAATTAGTAATTTTACGTCCAAATAAACGCGATTTTGGTGCCGAAGAATCATACACAGGTTGTCCCACAATCAATGCGTTTGGGTTTTGTTTAGAAATTTTCACAAACTTTGTAATATCATCAATGTCATGTTGTCCGTCTGCATCAATTTGAATCGCATTTGTATAACCCAATTCCATGGCTTTGCGGAATCCGGTTATCATGGCGGCACCTTTGCCAGCATTTTTGTCGTGTTTTATATATGTATAATTATATTTATCACATGTTTGTCTTAATTTTTTTGATTGGGGTTGTGCGCTGCCATCGTCAATAACAATCACAGGCAATTTATGTTCATAAATCCGTTTTGCAACGGCGACAAAAGCATCTGCGTGGTTAAAACAAGGTATTATTATCACAGGTTTAAACATTTTTATTCCTTTATAACAATTTTTCCACCAGAGTATTTTATACCCCCATTTTCATAACAGAAACTAAATTCGTTATCACTTAATTTATTTAATTCGAAATGCACAGTTGTATTTGGCAAAATCAAATTAGTAAATTTTAATTTTACAATATCATAAACATTAACTTTTTTATGGAAAAATATTTGAATAAATTTGATTACGAAATGTAATTGCATCACCCCTGGCAAAATAGGGCAGTTTTCAAAATGACCTTTGAAATATGCAGAATCACCCAAAAACACAAAATCGCCAGACAACGAAGTGTTTGTGTGTATTAAATTTTTTGCGATTGGTTCTGGCACATTGGAACGCAAAATTTCAACAATTTCATGTTTTAATATTTTGCCTTGGGTGTTCATTGGTATTTTATTAACAATTCTAATTTTTCGTGGCAATGTCACATTTGGAAAATACGCAGATAAATAATTTTTAATATTTTTGATAAATATTTGTCGTCCATGCTGGATAACGAAATCTTTACCAATATCCGTCAAAGTCAAAACGCAACCTATAACAATTCGTCCATTTTGATTTACACCGGTCACATAACAATTATCAACAAATTCATGCCCAGATAATTTTTGTTCATATTCCGGCAAAGAAATACGTTCTTCGGCGATTTTTATAATTCTGTCCGCGCGTGTTTTTAATAAAAAGTGTTTGTCACCTTGCATTTCAACAATATCAGACATTTGAAACGGACGCGTACAACAAAAAGCGGAATCTGCAATTATACAATTATTTTCGTCCAACCCCACATTTACATCATCAAAAATGGTCCAAGACGGTCCGTTTTTTTGCTGACGAAAAGCAACACCACCGGTTTCGGTACTGCCAAAAACCTCGAACGGTGATACACCGAATATTTCAAATGTTTTTGTTGATGTTTCGGTGTTTAATAAACTGCCTGATGAAAAAATACCAACACAATTATCAGGAAATTCATATTGGTTTTGATATTTTGTTATACCGTCCAAGAAAGAAGGTGTTGTTGCAAATAAAACTTTATCAAATCTATGTTGTGCGGTTTGCAGTTCTTCGGGTGTAAAAATCATATCTGTATCAATTAGGATACCTGCGGACATTGGAATTAAAAAACGCCACAACAAACCATACATGTGATATGGCGCAATAGAAGCAATCATCACAGGTGCCTTATTAAACAGGTCGCTTTGCATTTTATTATGCATGGCAACCTCTGCCGCCAGATTATGAAATGTTTTACGGATTTCTTTTGGTGCGCCCGTACTGCCAGATGTGAAAAAATATATCAATCGGTCACTTGGGTCGCAAAAATTCCAGTTATTACCAAAATCTTGGTTAATATCAACAAATGTAAAATCTGGAAAATTGAGTTTTTGGTCTGTCACAATGGTATCAGTTTCGGTTTGCAAAATATTGATATTTTGTTCAGTCATCATTGCAGGTAAAATCACATCTTTACCCGCCTGCATCAATCCCATAAAAGCGACATGGAACAAATAAATATCTGTTGGAATAAATAAAACCACTGTTTTTGCGCGGACACGTGAAAATATATTTGCCATACGCGCAACATCACCAGAAAATTCACCATAAGACACTTTGTCATCACCACGATAAAAAACGGTGTGATTTGGATTTATATTACTGATAAAGAATTTATTTATTTCTGCGAACATTTAATAACCTTTTGCGAACTAAAAATTCAGCACCAATCATAATAGCAATCAAAATATAGGAAATCAAACCGTTAAACATAACCCATATTTCATTAGATAAAAACACAGTCGTCAAAGAAATAACAGACAATAAAAACATAAATATTGCCCATGCGCATGTTGCGCGCCTGGTGTATTCTTGTTGTTTTGCATCTAGATTATATCCCATTTTTTTTGCAAATTGTTCAATTAACGGGACATCGCGCATGGACAGTGCAAACATCAAACAAACAGATGTGTTCATTAAAACAGGGTATAATTTTAAAAATATTGCATCATTAAAAATGATTAACCCCGCACCAGATAATAATACGCACAAAAATATCCATATATTTTTATTGCGAACAAACGATATTCCCGCGGCAACCAATAATAACAAAGCAAAAAACCGAACAGCCATGTGCTTTTTCAATGCCAAAAACACAACGAAAGGGTACAGAATTGTAAATCCAATACCAATAATTTTAATGATTGTTATTAACGATTTTTTCAATGGCATCAACCATATCTTGCAATGTTTTAATTTGTTTAAAATCATCAGGTTCGACCTTGCAACCGATAACATGTTGTAATTTAACAACCAAATCTACTGCATCAATTGAATCTAAATCCAAATCTTCAACCAACAAAGCATCTGGGGTTAATTTATCGGCATCGATTTCAAATTCTTTAATTAAAATATCTTTGATATGTGTAAAAATTTCATCTTTTGTATGCATGTTAATTTACTCCAATGTAATGTTTTTTGATTCTGCAATATATGTTGCCAGATGTGCAACAGACTTAAAATATTCTTTATTTGCTTCTTTATCAGCCTTGAAATTCACCTGGTATTTTTTCTTCAAAGCCATGCCCAATTCCAATGCATCAATGGAATCCAATCCCAATCCTGTTCCAAACAAAGGGGCATTTGTATCAATATCGTCGGCCGACACATCTTCTAAATCCAATGCAGATACGATTAATTCTTTAATTTCGCGTTCTAATAAATCTCGTTTCATGGTATATCCTTTATGGACGCAATACTAACAATATACAAATTAAAATTCAAGGAAATTATGCTTAAAACAATATGTTTTTTGCCTGTTCTGTAATCTTAATCGCGGCGGCTCGCTTGGTCTGGGTATTTTTTTTATCAAAACAAATGGTCGGTTTTACAATAATATTATAAACAGACGGTTTTGTTCCAATATCCCACCATTTTTGCATTTTGCCCAGTATTTGTGGGTCGTTAGTAATTTTTATTGGTAAAATATCTGCGCCTGTTGCCAAATGCAGGTATGCAAATCCACGATGCAAATGGACGACCTTGTTTGGAATAGTTCTGGTTCCTTCGGGAAAAATAATAATATTGTATCCGTTTGACAAAATATCTGCACCATTTGCGATAAATTCGTCTGGATTCATTGTATTTGACATATATGTTTTGCCAATCACTTTGCGGACAAATATATTTCTAAATAAACTTTCTTTTACAACACATACAGAGTTTGGTATTTTAGAAACCAAAATAACAACATCAATCAAAGAAGGGTGATTGGCGATAACAATGGTTCCGCGCAATGACTTTAATTTTTTGTAATCTGGACAATTTACCTTTATCAATCGTAAGGCGCACATTATCCACACAAACAATCGCCAAGAATAATGGATAGTATTTACAAACATCTTACGTTGTTTTTTGGATTTGTATATCAATAAAAAAATTGGAAACACCGCAGACCCAATCAACAAGCCACCTAAACCAAAAATACAAAAACAAGTGGCGCATAATAACGACCGCAAAAATCTAATCATTTTGTATTACCCAGCTTTTTGTAATAACTTGATTGGTATTTCCTTGCAAGAAATCAGCCATTGTTTTTAATGTTAAAACATCGGCATCTTTTTGACCGGGCATCACTTTTATTTGTCGTTTGCCGTTTTGTGTAATCATAACAGCCAAGCCAAAGGCATCATGTGGTTTGGTTAATAACGGCGTATATATATCTGGATTATGTTCGCCTGCAAACACGACCATAACATCGCGTTTTTCTGTTAAAGCCTTTAATACAGCCATTTCCAATGTGTCATCACCCGCAGCAATGGCGGTATAACTGTTTGTGTTTTTTGTTATCAAAGAAAACAGACCAGCCGCCGCATTATGCACAGAATTACTAAAACCCGCAGGGGACATTTCGTGGTCATCAAAAAACTGTTTAATCAATTGGGTTGTTTGTTCCCACTCGCCAAATCTGGACGCGAACACAGTTGTATAGTTTTGTTGTTGTGGCGCAATTTTACCAGCCAACCCAACAGCAATTTTTTCTATATTGGACATACGCCGCCGCACCATAGGCGGAATAAAAGAAAAGTCTGGCAATTTTTCATCTGCGGATTCTTGCCAAATAACAAAATCATCAATATATATTTTATTGTTCATACTTGAAAAATGCTTTTTTTTATAGAATACTGGCATTATATGAAAAAAATCATGATTTGCAAGTGGGTTTATATAAATGACGGTAATATTGCAAGATTTAGGTTTTGTGTGTGCATTGGGAATTACACATGATGAAATTGTAAAAAACGCATGTAATGGCGATGCGTCTGGTATGTTTCGTGTTAAACCAAATGTTGCTGGAATCTCTGTTCCTTTTGGTGCTGTGAATATTGAAACAACCCATGACCTCAGGTGCTATGATTTATTAAATTCTGCATTAGTGCAAATAGAACAAAGTGTATCGAAATTAAAATCCTGTTATCCATTAAACAGATTGGGGATTGTTATTGGGGCCAGTAATACCGGCATACACGAGGCTCAACATCATTTAAATCATGCACTAGAATCAGGGGAATTACCCCAAGAATTTTCATTGGCTGAAATCGAATTATATTCGCCAACCGCTTTTTTGCGGAATAAAACTGGGTTTGCGGGACCTGCATATACCGTATCAACCGCATGTTCGTCCAGTGCCAAGGTTTTTCAAGATGCCAAAGATTTAATTGAACAAGACATTTGTGATGCGGTTTTGGTTGGTGGTGTTGATGCACGATGCGATTTTGCATTAAATGGATTCAACGCATTATCTGCACTCAATTATAAACACACAAATCCAATGTCGCAAAATCGTGATGGTATAAATCTTGGCGAAGCCGCGGCTTTATTTATAATGACACGCGGAACAGACGGAATAAAATTGTTGGGTGTTGGCGAAAGTTCGGACGCATACCATTTGACCAGTCCTGATCCAACAGGTGCCGGGGCGATTTCTTCTATGAAATCTGCCTTAAATAATGCGGGTTTTGCGCCTGATAAAATTGATTTTATCAATATGCATGGGACCGGAACTGTGGCAAACGATGCGATGGAATCTTTGGCGATAAATTCGGTGTTTGGTGAAAAAACATTGTGTGCATCGACCAAGCCTTTAACGGGTCATACACTCGGGGCCGCTGGTGCGGTCAGTTTGGCTTTATCGTGGTTGATGATAAAACATCAATTTATTGTGCCGCATATTTTTGATGGCGAATATGGTACGGATTGTGCAAGGTTAAATTTGGCAACACCACATTGTCACCATATTGTGAATACGATATTATGCAATGCCTTTGCATTTGGGGGCAGTAATGCAAGTGTAATAATTGGACGGTAATATGAATAATTATGATTTAACAAAAATTATACCACAACGGGCACCTATGATTTTTTTATCAGGTGTGCAAGAATTTGATTATGAAAATCAAACATTGGTTGCGCGTGTTGATGTTCGTGATACAGATTTGTTATTTGATAAAAATCTGGGTGGTATTCCATCTTGGGCATCTTTGGAATTTATGGCGCAATCTGTTGCATGTTGTGTTGAGCTCAATGATTTGCACAATAACCCAAACGCCGACCCTGCCATAGGATTTGTATTGGGGTCTCGCAAAATATCTGTATTAAAACCTGTATATTTGGTTGGACAATCATATTTTGTCCATGTTAAATCTATGTTTTGTGATAACAATATTGCATCGTTTGATTGTAAAATTGTGGATACGGATAACGAAATCATTGCAACAGGGATTTTAAATGCGTTTAGACCAGATGATATAAAACAATTTATGGAGGCTAATAATGAATAAAACCGTCCTTATCACAGGGGCATCTCGTGGAATAGGTCGTGCTATTGCCGTATGTTTGGCACGCGCAGGATACGATTTGGTATTGCATTATAATTCTAATATTGATGCCGCCACCGAAACCTTAAATGAAGTCCAATCTTGTGGTGTAAATGCCAGATTATTATGTTTCGATATCGCAAATCGCGAACAAACCACCAGTGTCCTTGATGCAGATATCACCGAACATGGTGCTTATTGGGGTGTGATTTGTAATGCGGGAATAAATAAAGACGCACCATTTCCAGCAATAGAAGGGGATACATGGGATAAAGTGGTGCATACGAACCTTGATGGCTTGTATAATGTATTGCACGCAACGGTTATGCCGATGATTTCTGCGCGTCAAGGTGGCCGCATAATTGCATTGTCATCTGTATCTGGCATTATGGGAAATCGCGGACAGACAAATTATGCTGCGTCCAAGGCCGGAATTATCGGGTTGTGCAAATCTTTGGCTATTGAATTAGCCAGACGCAATATAACGGTAAATTGCATTGCCCCAGGAATCATAGAAACCGATATGACATCTGGATTGCCGACGGATATTATTGAACAATCTGTTCCAATGCGTCGCGCTGGCAAACCGGGCGAGGTCGCCAGTTTAGTTGCATATTTATTGTCGAACGATGCAGGTTATATCACGCGTCAGGTTATATCTGTAAATGGGGGATTAATATAAAATGACGAAAAGAGTTGTTGTGACAGGTATGGGTTTGGTCAGTGCGCTGGGAAATGACCTGGAATCTGCGTTTAATCGGTTGCATGTATATAAAAATGCAGTATGCGAAATGGACAATTTGGCTGCGATACGCGGTTTAAATTCGCATCTGGCGGCACCGGCGGAATTTGTCGCACCGGAACATTTTACCCGTAAAGTTTTGCGGACTATGGGGCCTGTGTCTGTTATGGCTGTATATTCCGCAGAAAACGCATTGCGTGATGCGGGGCTGTTGGATTCGCCGGAACTTACCAATGGACGCACAGGTGTTGCGTATGGTTCATCATTTGGTTCGGCTGGACCTGTTGCAGACTTTTTTTCAATGGTAAAAACAAATGAAATTGGAAATGTCACATCGTCATCGTATATAAAAATTATGCCACAAACTGCGGCGGTTAATATATCTTTGTACTTCAAAACAACTGGTCGCCTGATACCCAGTGGAACGGCATGCACATCGGGCAGTTTGTCTATTGGTTTTGCATACGAAAACATCAAATCTGGTGCCCAAGACATAATGATTGCGGGCGGTGCCGAAGAATTAGACCCAACACAAGTTGCCGTATTTGATACTTTATACGCAACCAGCACAAAAAATAATACACCTGAAAAAACACCGTCGCCATTTGATGCAAATCGTGACGGCTTGGTCATAGGTTGTGGTGCCGGAACATTGATATTGGAAGAACGCGAACATGCGATTGCACGTGGCGCAAAGATTTATGCGGAAATTGTGGGTTTTGGCACAAATACAGACGGAACACATATTACACAACCAAACCCTGATACTATTGCACATTGTTTGGAATTATCGTTGGATTCTGCAAATTTAAAAGCAACAGACATAGGATATATATGTCTGCATGGAACTGGCACAATATTTGGTGACATTGCGGAATCTGTTGCGACAAATCGGGTCTTTGGTGATACAGTCCCCGCCAGCAGTTTAAAAAGTTATGTTGGACACACTTTGGGTGCATGTGGCGCATTGGAATCGATATGGTCAATTCAAATGATGAATAATGGCTGGTTTGCACCAACATTAAATTTAAATACAGTTGATGAAAAATGTGGTAAATTGGATTATATAACCGGTTCCGGACGTAAATTTGATACAGATTTTGTCATGAATAATAATTTTGCCTTTGGTGGCATCAACACATCATTGATATTTAAAAAAGAACAATAAAATAAACAGCCACAAAGCATCATATTTGTTGAAAAATTGTTCTCATAAATGCACAATTTCAATATCTGGTAATATTTTTATGTAAGGGCTTTTAATATGAAAATCTCTAAAGATAAGTTGTTGCATAATCTTATTGTTGATTCACGACAACAATATGCATTGTACTTTAAAAACAGAAATGAGATAATAGAGCAATATTGCAACTGTGACTCCAACACAAATTTTCGTATGGCATCTGTGACAAAGCAGTTTGTTGCATTTTCTGTTCTAAGACTTATTGAATCTGGCGCTGTCAGTGTAAATACAAAATTATCACAAATTTTTAATGATTTGCCGGAATATATGCAAGACATTACAATTCGTCATTTGCTAACACATACATCTGGCATTAGGAATTATGAAGATCGCCCAAATATTTGGTCGAAAACAGATAACTGATTCACAAGTATTTGCCTATCTAAAAACATTAAAGAGCGGATACTTTAAACCAGGCACAAAATACAGATACAGCAATGGCGGATATATAATCTTGGGACAAATTATTGAAAAAATATCAGGGCAAACATTATCGAGCTTTGTCCGAAGTTCTGTATTATTACCGGTGGGTATGCACAATTCCTTGATATATACCCAGGGTGTTTCAAAAATAAAAAATCGTGCCTATGGTCATAAAATAACGAACAACAATCGCATGATTGTTTTTGATCAAGGACCAGATACGGCAACCCAAGCAGATGGAGGCCTTTATTCATCTATACATGATTTAAAAAAATATTTACGTTTTATTCAACAATCATCTTTGGCAAAAAAGATGTTTGTGTCGAATATATTGCCCAATGGTATGAATACTAAATACGGATTTGGGTTGCAGGTGTTAAAACACAAAAATTACAAAATTATATATCATTGTGGCGAGACTTGTGGAACAAACACAATAATTGGTTTTATACCACGTTTAGATATAGAATTTGCATTTATGACATCTTTAAACGGTATAGATACTGAATTTTTGTTGAAAAATATTCTGCACCATTTATAAGAAAATCTATAAATATAGAAAATTTGTAGCAGACACACGGATTGTGATGCCAGTTTTATGTGGGGGGTATGAATGTGCTTTGTTGCGGCACACGGCAAAGTAGAGCATAATAAAATCTGTTTTATTATTCTGTTCAATATCGTCAAAATGTTTATATTTCATGGGCAATCCTTTTAAAGTCGTTGTATTTGGCATAATCTTTCGGCAAAAGTCCAGTTGTTTGGAAGAATCGGTACTATTTAAGATTTTTCTTATAATTATCACCCCATGCAGCCATGGCATTCAACACAGGCGATAAAGTCGCACCCAACTTAGTCATGCTGTATTCAACGCGTGGTGGAACTTCTGGATAAACTTTTCTGGATACCAAACCTTTACTTTCTAATTCACGCAGGTTATCTGTCAAAACCTTTTGACTGCAACCGATGCTGCGTTGTAATTCACCGAATCTTTTTACACCAACTAACAGGTCGCGTATAATCAAAAC
>ODAI013678338.1_pt1 | contig 17188 bp, 14 predicted proteins | sample 1539321 | NCBI WGS metagenome assembly ODAI01 (sample SAMN02144231, study PRJEB22623) | gut metagenome | biome: sheep rumen | host: Ovis aries | place: New Zealand | reverse complement strand
TTCTCGTTCCGATGTCGTTAGCTTGGTAACCCACTAACGACCCACTAATCACCCACTACTCACCCACTCTAAGTCTTAGGAAAAGGCGCGGAGGAAACCCCCACTACCCCCTTACCCCCCTCCCCTCCCCGCTCTCCCCCTCTGAGAGGGGGCTGGGGGGTGTCCTCACTCCTCACCGCTCTTTTGTAAGACTTAGAGTGGGTGATTAGTGGGTGATTAGTGGGTCGTTAGTGGGTTGCTAAGCTAACGTCATAGTAACGAAAAAGGAAGAAAAAGGACTTGCCGCATCCGCCAAGATAGGCGGATCTGGAATTATCTCAAATCCGGTGCAAAGATACAACAAAAATTTGAGATATGCAAGAAATCAGGCAAGTAAAATAAATTTATTTATATTTTGTTGGATAAGTGCTTGTTTGACATTTCAAAAAACTCTTTATTACAGAAAAAAAGCGTGCATATTTGCATATATGCAAAAAAAGTTGTACCTTTGCACCCCAAAATAGAAAAATGCGAATTACGCGGGTGATATTAGGTCTGTTGGTATACGTTCTGGCAAGCGGGACGCTGTATGCTAAACGTCCAGTGACGGAGGTGGAGCGGTTGCAGCGTGCTGTTCAGCGCCAACCGGGAGATATGGACAAACACTGCGAGTTGGTGCAAGCGCAATTAGCGGCAGGCGATACAGCGGAGGCGGAGAAGAGTCTGGACTACGCCCTCAAGATGCGCGAGACACCGTGCCTCTATATGCAGCGGGCGATGATCGGCGTAGCGAAGGGCGAGTATTTTACGGCTGCCCGGTACGGCGCACAAGCCGTGAAAGCAGGTTTGCGTCCCTCCGAGGACTCAATGTTTTTTCGGATAGACAGCCTTTCGGGCGGAGGTGTGATGCTGTGTCTGCAACGGATGACCGGAGAGGAAAAGCAGAATAGCAACGTGTGGCGCGGCTTGGGACAGATGGCGCAAATGAAAGGCGATACCATCGCTGCTCTTACCTACTTCGAGAAAGCCGTTCATGCCGGCGATACTACCTGCCGCGAAGTGCTGAAACAGCTGCGGCCCTCGGAAATAGCACCTACCGAAACTGACAGCGTGATAGCCCGAATACCCTTCCTTAACCAAACGGGCGAATTGGAACTAAAAGGCAAAATCAACGGCTTAGCCATCCGTATAACGGTCGATACCACGGCTACGCAAAGTACCATCTCAGGCGTCGAAACGCTCTTTATGCTCAAGAACGAATACGTCTCCCGCGACGATATCATCGATAATATTTACGTCATCGTCAAGCGCCTGGAGATAGGCGAAGGGATGGTCTTGCGAAACATCCGCTTGCGCTACATCGAGAACCAGGACAACCCGCTCATCCTCTGTTTACGGGACTTGGAGAGATTAGGCGGCATACAAATTAACACGGAGAAACGCGTGTTGATAGTGACCGAGAGCAAAATAACAAATTCCAAATAAATGAACACTATGATGAGAAAGATCTTTTTCGGGTTGCTTTGGATTGTTTGTGTGCCGGCGATGATGGCACAAAATACGGCCGAGAGCTACTACATGATGCGCGCCAAAGAGGCGGTGCAAAGCGATGATTACGACACCGCAATCGAGTATCTGTCAAAGGAGTTGGACGTCAACCCCAAGAATGGTTATGCCCACATGTGGACGGCTATTGCTTGTGCCCATTCCGACCGCTTCGGATGGGCGTTACAGTATGCACAATCTGCTCTCCGGTACTTGCCTAAAAATGCAAAAGCCGGACGCGGACAGTTGAATATACTCTTGGCTGAGTTGTACCTCGAGGCCAAGGATACTACTCGGACCATCTCTTACTTGGAGCAGGTCATTAAAGAGACTCCGAATGAGGAATACCCCTATCGTAAACTAGCGAGGATTAGTGAGAAACGCCAAGACAAAGAGGCGATGCTGCGCTATGCCCGCATGGCGGTAAATAACATTCCGACAAGCACCAATATGTATGTCTTGCTCTCGGACGCACAAGTAGCGAATGAGCAATACAGCGAGGCACTCGCGACTTGCGAAAAAGCGTTCGCGCTGCCCGAACTGACATCCAAAGACCGCAGTAAGCTGCTCATCCAGCGTGCTTCCATCCATGTCGCGAACAAACAACCGAACGAGGCGCTGTCCGACCTGATGAACTCCACCCGAATAGATATCTGGGACGTATCCGAAGATGTGCTCTCCAAACTGGATGACACCATCCCCTCGGTGCTTTACGACACCCTCTCTGCCGCTTATACCAAAGAGCCGGACAAACTGTTCTGGAAGATCTACCTCTACGATTATTACCGCTATCACAACGAGTATAGCAAGGCGGTAGAGATTGGTTTTGCGATGTTACCCCAATACAACAGCGCGCATCTGGTACACTATATTGCTTCCATCCTCGAGTCCTATATCGGCGATGTAGAGTTGTCCGAACGGATGTTAGTCAAGCAATTAAGCGTCGATTCGACTTCCGCAAACACATACGTCCGTCTGCAGGAACTCTACTCGGAGACCGGACGATACAAAGAGGCAATGAAGATGGCGGAAAAAGCCCTCTCGTTCGACCCCAATGAGAATGACAAATCGACAGCGTACAAACTCCGCGGACGAGACTACGAGATCCAACACGAGTATCAAAAGGCAATCGAGGACTACATGGCTGGCATGATTGCTGATCCGAGCGATAGCGAATACTGGTGGTTTAGGATAGGCAGACTGTACGGCAAACTGAATGAATCCGAAAAGCAGGCTTGGGCTTTTGAACAGGGCCGCAAAGCCATGCAGGTAAAAGGAAAAGAACTACCCCCTGAGTCGTATGTAGCCATGGGGGATAGTGCCAAGGCGTACGAGGCTGCGAAGACGATGATTAAGAAAGAGAACTCGCCCGAGCAGCACTACAACGCTGCGTGCGTATATGCGCAAATCGGGCATCCCGAGGAGGCCGTAACGGAATTGAGGAAGGCGATGGAGTACGGTTTTAGCCATTTCTACCACATCGCATGGGATATGGACCTGGACAGCCTGCGCGGTCTGCCGGAGTTCGAGGCCCTGGTAAGCGAGTATAAACAACGCGCCGAGCAAGCCAAACAAGAGTTGCGAAGCAAAATCGATCTGGAACTGAACTATTAATCCCCAAAGCCTATCCATTATGAAAAAGATATTCATCACTCTCCTGATCGCGCTGACAGCGCAAGTGATCTTTGCCGCGGATTCGTACTATTTCCAGCGTGCAGAGGAAGCATACCAAAAGAAAGATTACAATCTCTGCCTGCACTATTGTAAGCAAGGCGTGGAGAAAAACCCCAAGGACGGCAAGTGCTGGGCGGTCATAGCGGAGATCTACTCCAAACGCGAATACGCGCGATATGGCGAAGCCATGGAGGCTGCCGAGAAAGCCTTAACAACTTTGTCGAAGAAAGATAAATATTGGATCGCCTTCGTTCACGGAATCCGAGGCGATGTATTCTACAAAGTAGAGAACTTACAGGCTTCGAAAGAATCGTATATGATAGCCCTCTCCATGCAGCCCGAAAACACCACCTATATCTATGATTTGGCGGATGTGTGCTACAGATTAGGCGAATATGACGAGTCCATAAAGTACTACCAGCGCTATATTGATTTGAGTCCTAACACGATCTATATCTATGGTGAGTTGGCGTACGTCTATTACAAAGCCGGCAAAAAAGAGGAGGCGCAGCGGTTCTGCGACTTGACAAACGCTTTAGGTCAAGGCGGTAACCCGACCGCGCACCGCGTTCTGTCGATGATGGCAGTCGATCGCGGCGATTACGTAGAGGCATGCCGCGAAGCCGCGCGTGCAATGTTCCTCCGCAACTCTTGGTGTGACGAAGGCGATACGCTCAAAGTGCTGTGTCCGGATCTGCTGATGGCAGCGATTCGTACCGAGGTGGCTAAGGCGCAGAAAGACGCAGAGACAAACGCCACCGCAGCATATTGCGCCTTCACCATGAATCGTTATTGGGATGCACTCTATTATCTCCACCGCAAGATGGAGCAAAGCGATGCCCCCCAATCCGTTTATCCGGAGTTGGCATCGGTCTATGAGCGGGTAGAAGCGTTAGACGAGGCAGAGAAATACTACCTGCTGACCCTTAAAACCGATTCCGGCGAGTATGTATGGCGCGGATTAGCACAAGTGGCGCGATGCCGCGGCCGGTTCCTCCAAGCCAACCAATACCTCCGCCGGGCGATGGAGAAAAATCCCGCTGAGGGAAAATTGTACTACCTCATAGCCCGTAACCTGTATCAGGCAGGGCTTCCTAAAGAGGCGCTGATGACCTTTGATACCGCACAAGTACTCATCGAGGAGGAAGATTGGCAACTGTCAATCATGGCTAACCAAGCCGAGACATACCGGGAGTTAGGGCTGGAGAAAAAAGCCGAAGAGATTCTCGCACAAGCCCAGAAACTGCGCAAGGAGGACGAACACAGAGAGGAGTTCTTCCGCCTAGATGCCTTATCGGGCGACACTGCTGCTTTGGCGCGCCACGCCGAGTATTTGAAGAACAATAAGAAAGCCCAATTGAACGGTCAGTGGGGCGTCCTCGCGCAAGCGTACGCGTTACTTAAGGATAGACAGCACACCCTTCAGTATATTCGTCTTGACGAGGAGGCAGGGAATCACACTCTCCTTCTCTTGCCCAAAATCAGACGCTATGCGTTCTTGCTTGACGACCCGGAGTTCAAAACCTTGGTAGCCCGATATGAAGCACAACTGCATGAAAAATTAGCAGAACTGCAATCGCAATTAGGCGACCCCGAGACGCTACAGAACAAAGTGACCGAACTACCCTTTACGCATCTAGGCGGAGTCAACCGCGTACAATGTACCATCAATGGTCTGCCGCTCTATTTCGTCTTCGATACCGGCGCTGCTGATGTGTCTATATCAAGTGTGGAAGCAAACTTCATGCTCAAGAACGGCTATCTGACCAACGCAGATTTTATGGGGAAACAGAATTTTGTGACCGCTACCGGTGAAATACACGAAGGTACAGTAATCAACTTGCGTGAACTTCGCGTTGGAGATGTTATTCTGAAGGATATCAAAGCATCTGTCATCAAGAACCAGTCTGCGCCTTTGTTGCTCGGACAGAGTTGTTTCCGCCGATTTGGTATTGTGGAGGTTGATAATAAAGCACAAGTAATTCGTTTGTTAGCAAAATAATAAATCATCAATAGAACATGAGTTTACAATGTGGAATAGTGGGTCTGCCTAATGTGGGCAAGAGTACCCTCTTTAACTGTCTTAGCAACGCCAAGGCGCAGAGCGCCAATTTCCCTTTCTGTACTATCGAGCCGAACGTGGGCGTCATCACCGTGCCGGACGAGAGGCTTATCAAACTCGGTGAGATTTGTCACCCCGAGCGCGGCGTGATTCCTACCACCGTGGAGATCGTCGATATAGCCGGACTGGTCAAGGGTGCCAGCAAGGGTGAAGGCCTGGGAAACAAGTTCCTCGCCAACATCCGCGAGACGGACGCCATCATCCATGTCCTGCGCTGTTTCGACGACGAAAACGTAGTGCATGTGGACGGTTCGGTGAACCCCGTACGCGACAAAGAGATCATTGACGCCGAGCTCCAACTCAAGGACCTGGAGACCGTCGAGAGCCGCATCCAGAAATGCGAGAAAGCCGCCAAAGCCGGCGGGGACAAGTTCGCCAAACTCCAACTCGAGGTGCTCGTCAAGTACCGCGAGGCGCTCTCGCAGGGTAAGAACGCACGCACCGTGGAGCTGGAGAACAAAGAGCAGGAGGCAGCTGCCAAAGTCCTCTTCCTCCTCACCAACAAACCCGTTATGTACGTTTGCAACGTGGATGAAAGCTCCGCCGTTACCGGCAACGCGTACGTAGAGCAAGTCCGCGAAGCCGTCAAAGACGAAGACGCGCAAGTCCTCGTCCTCGCTGCCAAAATAGAGAGCGAGATCGCTGAACTCGAGAGCTACGAGGAGCGGCAGATGTTCCTCGAGGAGATCGGACTGGAGGAGTCCGGCGTCAACCGACTCATCAAAGCCGCTTACGCCCTGCTCAAACTACGTACCTTCCTCACCGCCGGCTCCGACGAGGTGCGCGCATGGACCTTCCGCGAGGGCATGAAAGCGCCGCAGTGCGCCGGAGTCATCCATACGGACTTTGAACGCGGGTTCATTCGCGCTGAGGTCATCAAATACGAGGATTTCGTGGCGCTCGGAGGAGAAGCCCAATGCCGCGCCGCCGGCAAACTCGGCATCGAGGGCAAGGACTACCTCGTCCAGGACGGAGATATAATGCACTTCCTTTTTAACGTATGATAGAGAATTTATTATCTTATGGCTGGTGGGTCGGCGCAGTGCTGATTGTAGCCGGCTTCGTGGCGCTGGTGAAAGGCGCCGACTGGCTCGTGGACGGCGCCTCCGCTGTCGCCAGACAGTTCGGTATCAGCGATCTCGTGATCGGTCTGACCGTGGTAGCCTTCGGCACTTCGATGCCGGAGTTCGTGGTCAACATGGTATCCGTAGCGGAGGGTACCACAGACCTCGCCATTACGAACATCTTGGGCTCGAACATCATCAACACCTTTGTGATTCTCGGTCTGACAGCACTCGTTTACCCTGTGGTGTCGCAGAAAAGGAGCCGCGATTTTGACATCCCGATGTCCATCATCGCCGGTATCTTGGTGTTCGCTTTTGTGGCGGTCAACTCGCCGTTCGGAGAGGAGGAACGCGGCATCAGCCGCATGGGCGGAATAATCCTTCTGCTCATGTTCTGCTACTTCCTCTACAACACCTTCCGCCACGCCAAAGACCACCCAAATGAAGTACAAGGGGACGACGTACAATGCACAAAGGATATTTCCACCCGCCGTGCCCTCTGTTTGATCATCGGCGGTCTCGTGGGACTGGTGGTCGGCGGTGAACTGATCGTCAAGAGTGCGGTTGATCTCGCTACCCGTCTGGGCGTGAGCGAGGCGATCATCGGTCTGACCATCGTCGCCTTGGGTACCTCGCTGCCGGAGTTGGCTACCTCGGTCATGGCGGCGACGAAGCACAACTCCGATATAGCCCTCGGAAACGTAGTGGGCAGCAATATATTCAATGTGTTCTTTGTCTTGGGAATGAGTGCGGTCGTTCGGCCGCTGCCGGCGTACGAAGGCATCGAACTGGACGCCTGGACTGCCGCTGTGGGAAGCATCCTCGTCTGGCTCTTCGTCAAGACCAACCACGAGCGCGAGATCAAGCGCTGGGGCGGTGCCATCCTGCTTCTCGTCTATGCAGGATACCTGACCTACAGATTATTGAATGTGTGACGTTCGCGATCGAAGAGCCAACCCCATTTGTTGAAATACAGGCACATGTTCTGGATATGAATCCGGAGCATGTGTTTGTCTTTATAGGACGAGCGCGCGTGGTCATGGACAATCGTCCATTCGGGGTAATAGAGCGTGAGGTAATTGCGGTGGATAGTGCGCGTGAGATCAATGTCCTCGGGGTACATGAAGTACCGCTCGTCGAAGAGCCCTGCCTCCACAGCGGCTTTGGTACGGAGGAGCATGAAACAGCCGCTCAGGTACGGCGTGTTGACAGGACGGCTCAGATCAAGGTCGCGGAGCTCGTACCGCCTGTTGCGCCGTGCAACCATCCACGCCGGCAGGAAACGCCGCCCGAACACGTCTATCGGTGCCGGAAGGCGTTTCGCCAGATACTGCTGCGTGCCGTCCGGATTAAGCACTTTCGGCATGAGTTGCCCCACCTCGGGGTGAACTAACATCCATTCGTGCATGGCATCGATGTCCTCCGCCTTGACTCGGATGTCGCTGTTCATGACGAGGTGCAACTCCGTCTTGTAATACGCGCTCTCGCGTAACGCGACATTATGTGCGCGCCCGTAACCGAGATTCTCGCCCATCGCCATGTATCTCAGGCGGTCTGTCCCGAACTGCCTGGCGAGCGTCTCTTTCTGCTGCGCTATCTCTGCCTTGCGGTACTCCGGCGCGGTGTTGTCCAGCAGATATATCTTCCGCAGGTTCTTCACCCGCAGCAACTCCCGAACAAGGGGAATAACCTCCTGCTCCCATTTCGGATGATATAGGACAATCGAGATATTCAGCATTTATTTGTGGTATTTGATGAAGCCGTGCCATGCCCAGGAGGCGAGGTAATAAAGGCTCACGGGAACGGATAGTTTCTCCGCCTCGCGATAGACTTTGTACTGCGGGATAATAACCTTGCGTTTGGAGGAGGTGACGCCATTCGAACTCATGCGATAACTGCCGACGATGGCAGGATTACCGTATGCCTCATGGCAATGCCTCATGATTTCGAGCCAATAGACATAATCGTCCCGGAGTGAACGGAAGTTCTCGTTGAGGTAGAACTTGCCGTACGGAACGGTGTCGTAGAGGGCGGTGAGGCAGGTGATGGAACAGGTGGAGAGCAGATCCCGATAGGTGATGTGCGCAGGCGGGAAGAAGGGTTTCAGAATCTCGTGGTTGTTCTCATCGATCCGTTTGTGCGCACCATAGACGAGTTGGCATTTCTTCTCGTGCATCAGTGCGAGTTGCATCTCCAGGAAAGCAGGCTCCCATAGATCATCGGCATCGAGCAGGGCGAGGTATCGTCCTGCGGCACGGCGAATACCGTTGTTCCGCGCTGCGGCACTTCCTCCGTTGGGCTGCGAGAAGACTTTGATTCGCGGGTCTTTAGCGGCATAGGACTCCGCTACGGCGAGGCTGTTGTCCTTACTGCCGTCATTGATGATAATCATCTCCCAATCCGTGTAAGTCTGCGCAAGCACGCTCTCAATCGTCTGCCCCACAAACCGCTCTCCATTATACAACGGCGTAATGATAGATACTAAATTATTGTTTTCCATAAAGGATTTTGAATTTACATACATAATAGAGCATGACTATCCTGCTCCATACTTTGAGCCAAAGCGGCCTATTACTTCGAGTTAAAACGTTTCCTTGGCGCGTAAGACTGTTATCGTGTCGTCTGTATAGTATGTACGGGGCGTTTATAAACCGTACTGTGCCTATCATTTCTGCAACCAGTCCCAACCATAAATCATGTCCCATGTTACGCGTCTTTGGAAAAGGCATGGCAGCATCTAAAATCTTTTTCCTAAAAGCCATGCAGGCACCGCAATACGTATCAATCATGATGTTTTTCAGTATTCCTTTGCCGGCATGATTAAGGGCAAAATAACTATTCTCTTTGATGTGCAGTTGTGAGTCTGTGACATAGCAATCTGTACAAACGAGATCCACTGTCTTTAATTCTGATATGCAGCGTTCGTATTTTCCCGGTAACCAGACATCATCTTGGTCGCTTAGGAAAATAATCTCTCCTTTCGCACATTGGAGTGCATTTGCAAAATTATCAATATAGCAGTGTGCATCGCTGTGCAAAATTTTAATACGCGCATCATTAAAAGCCTTAATAATAGACAATGTCTGGTCTGTAGAGCCATCGTCTGATACGATGACTTCGTCTTCAGGTGCTATCTGCTCTAATATTGAGCGCAGTTGTTGCTCTATAAACCGCTCACCATTATATGTTGCTACACAAATACTATTCATTAAAACTGACGATGGATAAAATATATTATCTTCCAAAATAAAAATTGCACTTTATTAGCATACACGAGAGGGTGAGCCATCGAATAACAGCGGCGAGCGTCGTCCTTGCGTTGCTTCCATTTTTTATGAAACAGAGTATATCTGACTGCTCCAAGCACGTTGTTGCAATGCTGTCGATAGGCGATTGGCATAATTGATAGTGGAATAACCTTTCCTCCGTGCGATGCCGTAACAAGTGCTATCCACGCATCGTGCATATAGACTGTTGTGGGGAAAGGAAGCGATGCTATTCTGGCTGCGTGATTAAAAAGCATAGCACAACCTGTTACACTATTACCTATTGCTAAATACCGTGGATTTTCATCTACTATGTCCGGTCGTATATTACTATATTTCCAGAATGAGGGTGCAATCTCCTGTAACTTCTCATTCACAACCTTCAAGTCCGTGTGCACGACAATCGGTCGGTTCGGATGGATTTGTTCTGCTTTCCGCATGGCCGACATACAGATCTCGATCTTATTGGGATTCCATACATCGTCCTGATCCGCGAAAGCAAAATAGTCCGCATCACCGCATACTTGCAGTAAACGCTCGAACGAACGGCACGCACCGAGATTGTCGCAATCCTCCATAAGGACGATACGATGGTCTTTCTTAGCGTAGTCTCTTGCTATACATAAGGTCCCATCTTTGGAACCGTCATCCCGGATATAGAGCCGCCACTCGGTGTATGTCTGCGCCAAGATGGAGTCGAGTTGCTCGGATAAATACCGCTCGCCGTTATATGTCGATAAAAGGATGTTTAGCATGAATCAGAGTTTGTTGTTTTGGGACTTCATGTAATCTTCTATCCAATACCGTTCGGCTATTTTCATTTGGCGGTCACGGATTTGTTTTTGTCCCGAATGACGCAACTCAAAGACGGTACATGCCCGATATACTGGGGAATGCAACGTACGCGCACCGCGCTCCAGACTCACTGCGGTATGTGTAAAATAAGCGAGGATGAAGAGCATAAATACTTGTTTGATCAAACTATTATAAGGAACGACTTTGAACTGCCTCGATTGACCGAAAAGCAGGAAAATATAGTAGATTATAAAGGGAATGAAATACGACCTTACGCGCGCTAAAAGGAAATAATACGGGTACATCACGACTATCAGACCCATACCCGCTAACACCATACACGTAATCCACGAGTAACGGGATTGGCGAAAATAACTGACATAGACGTTGAGGATCAGTAGAATAGACAAATAGATCACCGCTATTATCTGAAACTGGCGTCCCAGTAAGAGGTGGTGTGTCAACGAATGAATGTACGATTTCGGTAAAGGCAGGATATCCAAAATAGAGGTCGAGATACTTTGTACCGGCAGAACAACCATTATCATCAGGAACACAATGAACAACGTATAGATCCATGCTTGTTGTCTTGTCCGGTATAGGAAGACTCCGAGAACGAGTAGACTGACAGGTATGAACCCTGATTTGTGCATGGTTACGGTCAGCACACCACACAGGACTGCCCATATATATTGCCGGCGCTGCATCAACAATACCATGAATATAAGGAATGATACAGCTAAACACTGTCTGGTCTCGTGCATAATGAGATAACTGTCAAACATAACAACGGATGCCAAAGCAAACATCTGGTGTTTTGGTAACTGCCGCAGCAATAGGTACAAAGCCGTGAAATAAAGGGTCTTGATAACAACTGTCATTCCCCAATAACTGAAACCCCATAGGTGCAGGATACTACATAAGAGGTTATATCCCATCTCAAACATTCTATACTTATCGGGGTGTGCCCATACTTGTTGGGGGGGATCAATATTTTCGAAATGAGGTACATATCCCCATATATCAGGACCATAGTAGTAAAGTACGGCAAAGAACGAGTAGAGCACGATTGTTACCATCGGAAACAACTGTCGCTGGAGTACCGGCCAGCGGTCGGTAAACAAATCCAGAAGGCCGATAGCGATGGACACCAATACTATGAGCGCGGTATAGTTCTCCATTATTCGGTTGTTTCCTTTCTTCCTTTGATGAATAAGATAGTGCCCGACAGCAGGCATTCCAACACCTCAGCGACCACCCACGAGATACATACAGCCGCCACGCCCATCCGCGGAATGAGAATCATGTTCATCGTAATACAGACGACCGCCAGAGTGAAACCGACCCATGGTGCGTAACGCTGCAACCCTATGCCGTATAACCCCTGTATAGTAAGCAAGGTAGCGGTCATGACGAGGAAGGGGATAGGAGACAGCCATCGTAGGATCTGTACGGCGGGGGTAAAATCCGCACCATACACGATACGAATAGCTAACGGGGCAACGAGATACGTGGCGAGCGAGACAACCGCCGCAGCGGAACCGGCATACAGCATGGCGCGTTTGAGAAAGGCAATCCCGCTCTCCTTGGACTCCTCGAACCGCCGGCTGATCTCTGGGAAGACGGATATACTAACCGGCAGAACAACCACCATGATCAGCGCCATGACGAGTTTCTGCGCCGCCGAGAAATAACCTACTATATTATCCGCTACGTATATGCCGAGCAGAGTCATGTTCACCGTAGTATAAAGGCTGCCGAAGAGGTTGTTGAGGAAAATCGGCCAACTGGGCGAGACTACCTCGCGCAAGGCTGCACGCGTGCACACAAAACCGCCCAAACCGAAATGACGGATGACATAAATCAATGCGCATCCGCCCACCAGAATGCTTGCTACAGAGAGCAACAACGGGTAGAGCCGGTAAGCCGATGCCTCGCGGACAAGGAGCAGAACCAAAGCGGCTCCCAAAAGCTTGATGAAGAAATTAGCCCAAGCCATCTTATCCATCTGCTGCTCGCCCTGCAGATACCAAGTCGGGAACAGAACGATGCCGATATTGATAAGGGCGGTGTAGATATATAGCGCCGGGTCTGCGGTTATTCGCGGGATGAAAAGCGGCAAAATGGCCAAGATGGCGAAGGAGAGAAGTAGCAAAAGGGCTTTGACGCTCAGAACCGCCCAGAATATACGCCGTTTAGCCTCTTTGTCCTCGCCCGCCAATGCTATTTGCCGCGTAGCGGAGTACTCAAATCCGAAATTGACTAACAAAGTAAGATACGAGATGATGTTCTGCGCATAACTGACGCTCCCGAAGAGCGTTGCGCCCAAAATACGGCTGATAATCGGGAGTATCAAAAAAGGAATCAGGTAGTTGGCTACCTGCAACACCCCGACCGAAACCATATTTTTATAGATGCGCTGCAATTTTGTCAGTTGGACATAAAAAGTGTGCAAAGATACAACAATTTTTGCATATACGCAAATAAAAGTTGAAAGTTTAGCGAATTATGGGATGAAAGGGTACAAAAAAAGCCCAAAACATGTGTTTTGGACTTCTTTTCTTCGGTATTTCGATATATCGGTATATCGATCTTCCGAAAGGCTTATGCCTCTGCCTCAGCGGGTGCCTCTTCGCCTTTAGCCTCTGCCTCTGCGGCAGCTGCTTCCTGTGCAGCCTCCTGTGCGGCAGCTGCGAGCTCTGCGGCTGCAGCGGCACGCTTCTCAGCGACCTTAGCGGCAATAGCCTTGTTCGTCTCTACCTCTTGAGCGAGAAGAGCCTTGGCTGCAGCGGCTTTCTTGTCTGCCTCTGCCTGGCTGATCTTACCGGCCTTGGCATCTTTCTGAGCTTTCCAAGCATCGAAACGCTTCTGAGCCTCTTCCTGGCTGAATGCGCCCTTGGCTACACCGCCCTGCAGGTGTTTGCACAGCAGTACGCCCTCGTTGGAGAGGATGGTACGAACGGTGTCGGTAGGCTGAGCACCACAGTTAACCCAGTACAATGCACGCTCGAAATTGAGGATTACTGCTGCGGGATTGGTGTTCGGGTTGAATGAACCGATACGCTCGATGTACTTGCCGTCACGCGGCGAACGGCTGTCGGCTACTACGATGTGATAGAAAGCGTAGTCTTTGTGACCATGACGAGCCAAACGAATTTTTGTTGCCATTTGTGTTGTTGTTTTGTGGGCTATTGATTACGCGAATCGAGCCCGGGTTAATAAATAATGACCTGCTTTTACACGAAAAGCGACGCAAAGGTACAACAATTTTCTGAATTGACCAAATTTTTCTTGCGTTTTTCATTTTTTTTTTGTAATTTTGCACCCGATTTTACAAATTATGCGTATCACGGATTCTAAAATAGATAGTCCTGTACTTCATCTGGTGGGCGAAGAGGCCGACCGGCTGGGGTTGGAGTGCTATGTAATCGGCGGTTGGGTAAGGGATTTGTTCCTGCACAGGCCGTCGGATGATATAGATATAGTGGTGGTCGGCTCGGGCATCTCATTAGCGGAGACGGTAGCCAGACGGCTCGGCAAGGGAACCCATCTGGCGGTCTTCAAGACCTACGGCACGGCGCAGGTGAAGAAACGGGGAATGGAGCTGGAGTTTGTAGGCGCCCGGCGGGAGAGTTACACCCGCGACAGCCGCAACCCGGTCGTCGAGGACGGGACACTGGAGGAGGATCAGAACCGGCGGGACTTTACCATCAATGCCATGGCGATCTGCCTCAATAAGGATCGTTATGGCGAGTTGCTCGATCCGTTTGACGGCATAGGCGATTTGGAGCGGTGTATCATCCGTACACCCCTCGACCCGGATATCACGTTCAGCGACGACCCGCTGCGTATGATGCGGGCCGTCCGTTTTGCCACCCAACTGGGCTTCAACCTCGACGGTGAGACCTTCGACGCTATCGCGCGTAATAAGGAACGCATAGGCATCATCACCAAGGAGCGGATAGCCGAGGAACTCAATAAGATCATGATGAGCCGCCGTCCTTCGGAGGGGTGGATACTGCTTGATAAGACGGGCTTGTTGCCCCTCATCTTCCCTGAACTGGCAGCGCTGAAAGGCGTGGAGGTGAAAGAGGGCAGAGGTCACAAGGATGTCTTCTACCACACCCTGAAAGTCCTCGATAATGTGGCTGAAAATGACCAAATGGTAAATGATAAAATGGTAAATGGTCTCTGGCTTCGTTGGGCGGCACTGCTGCACGATATAGGCAAGCCGCGGAGCAAACAATGGGATCCGCAAGCCGGATGGACGTTCCGAAACCACAACTATATAGGTGCCAAGATGGTGCCTAAGATCTTTGCAAAGATGAAACTGCCGCTCAACGAGAAGATGGAGTACGTCAAGAAAATGGTGGACCTCCATATGCGGCCGATCAACCTGATTGAGGACACCGTGACGGACTCCGCGGTACGCAGACTGCTCTTTGAGGCGGGCGACGACATAGATGATCTGATGCTCCTCTGCGATGCAGACATCACCTCCCGCAATGAGCAGAAAGTGGAGCGGTACCATCATAACTACCAGCTCGTGCGGCAGAAGATGGTGGAGCTGGAGGAGCGGGACAGAATCCGTAATTTCCAGCCGCCGGTGAAGGGAGATGAGATCATGGAGATGTTCCACTTGGAGCCCTGCTCGCTGGTGGGCGAACTGAAAGCCGCCGTCAAAGACGCGATACTCGACGGCATCATCCCGAACGAGTACGAGGCGGCGAAACAATATATAATCGAATTATGGCAGAAGAAACAGAAATAAACTTGGCGGCCGTGGATTACGGCGACGAGAACATTATTCACCTTGACGACATGGAGCATATCCGGCGCAGACCGGGTATGTATATCGGTAAGTTGGGCGACGGCAGTCACTCCGACGATGGTATCTATGTGCTTATCAAGGAGTCTATCGACAACTCCATCGACGAGTTCCGCATGGGCGAAGGTAAGGTGATTGAGGTGGACGTACAGGACGGTCGTGTACGCGTGCGTGACTACGGGCGCGGCATTCCGTTGGGCAAACTGGTGGAGGTCGTCTCGGTGCTTAACACCGGCGGTAAGTACGACTCCAAAGCGTTCAAGAAATCCGTAGGTCTGAACGGTGTGGGTACGAAGGCGGTGAACGCCCTTTCCTCTTTCTTCGCCGTAGAGTCCTTCCGCGACGGCAAGACCCGTCGGGCGGAGTTCGCGCAGGGCAAACTGACCTCCGATACCGGTATCCTCGATTACAACGGTCCCGAGCGTCGCGGCACGCTCATTGAGTTTGTGCCGGACGACAGCAAAGGGCTCTTTGAGAACTACCATTTCCGGGATGACTATATCGAGGAACTGCTCCGCAACTACGCCTACCTCAATACGGGTCTGACGCTCGTCTATAACGGTAAGAAATATACCTCCAAGAACGGTCTGTTGGACCTCTTGACGGAGAACATGACGGTCAGTCCGCTGTACCCGATTATTCACCTCAAGGGCGAAGACATAGAGATTGCGCTGACCCACACCGACCAGAACGGCGACGAGTACTACTCGTTCGTCAACGGCCAGCACACCATCCAGGGCGGTACCCACCAGACGGCGTTCCGTGAGGCGATCGGCAGGACCATCAAGGAGTTCTTCAATAAGAACCAGGAACTCGCGGACATCCGCAACGGCGTGGTAGGCGCGATAGCCATCAACGTAGAGGAACCGGTCTTTGAGTCCCAGACGAAGGTCAAACTGGGCTCCAAAGACATGAGCCCGACAGGAGGCATATCCGTCAATAAGTTCGTCAATGATTTCGTCAAACAGCAGCTTGACAACTACCTCCACAAGACCCCGCAGACGGTGGAGATCATGCTACAGAAGATCCAGGACTCGGAGAAGGAGCGCAAGGCGATTGCCGGTGTGACCAAGGCGGCGAGGGAGCGGGCGAAGAAGAACCTCGTCAACAACCCCAAGCTGCGGGACTGCCAGATTCACCTCAACGACACCAAACCCGTCAAGTCCGCCAAGGACGCGGACGATGATCTCAGGTTGGAGAGCTGTATCTTCATTACCGAGGGCCTCTCCGCTTCCGGCTCAATCACCAAGAGCCGCGACGTGCGCACCCAGGCGGTGTTCTCCCTCCGCGGTAAACCGCTCAACAGCTACGGCTTGAGCAAGTCGGTGGTCTATGAGAACGAGGAGTTCAACTGCCTCCAGTCGGCGCTGAACATAGAGGACGGACTCGATGAACTGCGCTATAACAAAGTCATCATCGCCACCGATGCCGATGTGGACGGCATGCACATCAGGCTGCTGATGCTGACCTTCTTCCTGCAGTTCTTCCCCGATCTGGTTAAGAAGGGGCATGTCTATATCCTCCAGACCCCGCTCTTCCGCGTGAAGGACAAGAACCAGACCATCTACTGCTACTCCGAGGAGGAGCGGATTGCGGCAATCAATCAGATCAAGACACCGGAGATCACCCGATTCAAAGGTTTGGGAGAAATCTCTCCGGATGAGTTCAAGGGCTTTATCGGAAAGGGTATCCGCCTCGACCAAGTGAACCTCCGCAAGGAGGATAACGTGAAGGACCTGCTGGCTTACTACATGGGCAAGAACACCACCGAGCGTCAGCAGTTCATCATCGACAACCTCGTCATCGAGGAGGACAAGGTCGATGACCAATTTACGATTTGACGATTAACGAAGTACGAACAATGAAAGCGCTGATTGCTTTTATCATATTAGGACTCATCGTCCTCACCCTCACG
>ODAI013326028.1_pt1 | contig 17188 bp, 14 predicted proteins | sample 1539321 | NCBI WGS metagenome assembly ODAI01 (sample SAMN02144231, study PRJEB22623) | gut metagenome | biome: sheep rumen | host: Ovis aries | place: New Zealand | reverse complement strand
TGCTTCCTACCGGTTCTCCGGTCTCCAGATAATTTCGAACGATGGCCTGCAATATTTTCATCTTACGACCTTGCAGTTCCATATGGTTCCTCCTTATCCAGTTTTTATTAGCACTCATTTGTGTTGAGTGCTAACATCTTTCGAACTCTAAAATACCACCGCGCAATAGGGTTGTCAACTGTTCCTTTTCCAAAATGTGTGAAAAATATATGAAACAGGACAGAAAAAAAGCCTCTCCGGCATATCCGGAAAGGCTTTCGATCCGCTACAGCAATCCCTCTTCCCGAAGGGGAAGGGGCGTCCGGGCTCCCGGCCCGGTCTCATGTCCCTATGGCAGGACAGGGGTATATTACAGCTCTACAGCGCCTGTTACGTCGCCGTTGATCACATAGTATGCCTTGCCTTCTTCGGGCTTGACATAAACTTCAACGGTCTTTAAAGGAGCTTCGCCGGTGTAAGCAGCCTTGATGCTGTCTACGATGTCAGCAGTCTTGAATTCCCTGCCAGCGAACTGAACGGTCACTGTGGACTTGACGGCGGGCTTTCTGGCGGGCTTCTTTGCGGGTGCTGCTGCCTTTGTCTCGACGGTCTTGGTCTCTGCAGCCTTTGTGGTCTTCTTTGTTGCCATTTTGATTTGTTCTCCTTTCAGAATCATGCGGTCCGGCCGGGCCACAGCCCTGCCATTTATTTATGAAAAGGCGGACCCTTTTTCCGGGCCGTACCGGTTTGTGTATTAAAAAATATGTTTGATTTTCCAAACTACAATCATGTTTATTAGCACAATTCAAATTGTCTGTCAACATTTTTTGACAGATATTCCCCGGAAAAAGGGCGGAAATACGCCGTTTTCTCCCTTTCTGGCCCTCTTTCCGGGCCGGAAAGGAGCCCTTCAGGCCCTGTCGGGATATTCCTTATTTACAAATTCGCGCAGGGCGTCCAGGGATCTTTTCACCTTTTCCGTGTCGATGCAGTAGGCCATGCGGAAGTAGCCGGGCGCATGGAAGGAGTCGGCGGGGACCAGGACCAGGTTATATTCCAGGGCCTTTTTGCAGAATGCCACAGAGTCCTCTTCCAGAGCCTTGGGCATGATGTAGAAGGTGCCGCCGGGCCTGGTCACGGTAAAGCCCAGCTCCTTCAGGCAGTCGTAGATCAGGTTCATGTTGGTCTCGTAGACGGACAGATCGGAGGTATCGTCGCAGGTCCTTCCCATGGCAATGGTCACGATGGAAGAAGGGCAGTTATGGCCGATGCCTCTGGAGATCTGGCCGAACATGGCCACCAGCTTGTCCGCTTTTTCGCAGGCAGGGTTTACGGCCACATAGCCGATACGCTCGCCGGGAATGGACAGGGACTTGGAGAAGGAGTAGCAGGTCAGGGTATGTTCGTAGAACTTTGCCGCGTAGGGAGCCTTCTTTCCGTCATAGACGATCTCGCGGTAGGGCTCGTCGGAGATCAGGAAGATATTGTGCCCGAACTCCGCGGACTTTCTGTGCAGGACCTCCGCCAGCCTTGTCAGGGTCTCTTCCGTATAGACCGCGCCGGAGGGATTGTTGGGGGTATTGATCAGAAGGGCCGCCACATTGTCCGTAAGCTTCTTCTCCAGATCCTCGAAGTTGATCTGGAAGGCCTCCGTATCCGCCTCCACGATCTTGATCCTGGCTCCGGTATCATTGATATAGGGGTTGTATTCGGGGAAGAAAGGGGCGAAGACGATGACCTCGTCTCCTTCCTTTGTCACAGCCCGCAGGGCATGGGCAATGGCACCCGCCGCGCCGGCAGTGGGGAAGATATGGATGTCCTGATAGTTCATGCCGAATCTCTTATTTAAAGAAGCGGCCAGTTCTTTTTTGACCACAGGGTTGCCGGTGGTGGGGGCATAGCCGTGGAGCTCCATGGGATCCATGGTATTCAGGATCTCCATGAGGGTCTCTTTATAGCTTTCCGGAGCGGGAACGGAAGGATTGCCCAGGCTGTAGTCAAAGACGTTCTCGTAGCCGATCTTCGCGCCCTTTCTGGTGGCCTCTTCGGACAGTTCACGGATCACGGATTTGTTCTCCAGCATATGCAGGTAGTGCTCATTGATCATTGTGGTACCTCCTGATCATTTCTTTATGATTCATATTCATCTGCGGAAGTTTTTTCCGCAGGTTTTATGCTTTTCTTGCAAAAAGGATCTTTCCGCCTTCTTCCAGGACGCTTTCAAAGCCCAGCTTTTCCAGCAGACGGACCGAGGCCGTATTATCAGCATCCGCCTCGGCCCCCACCCTTTCAAAAAGAAGGTTTCTCTTCCCGTAGTCCAGAAGGGCCCGGGTGACTTCCAGGGTGATCCCCTTTCCTCTTTCCTCCTTCAGGGTCAGGTAGCCCAGCATGGCGTCGGCCCCCAGGATCTCTCTTTCCCGGGACGCGGGAAGGGAAAAGCCCATCCGGCCGATCAGACGGCCGCTTTCTTTTGAAAGGACGGCCCAGTGGCCGAAGCCGTAAAGGCCGTAGATCCTTCTTATATAATCCCTGAGGATCTGTCTTTCCTTTTCCCTGTCTTCTCCCGGCGGCTCCAGATGGCGGAGGGCTTCTTCGTCGTAGAGGCCGCAGATCTCCTCCAGGTCCTCCGGGACGAACTCCCGCACAAGGGTCCTTTCCGTCTCCAGGATCTTCCAGGGATTTCCCGTAAGCCGCTGGTAGATCTTGCAGAGGGAGTCGTCGTCCACCCAGGCCGGCTCCTCCAGCACGTAGGAAGCTCCCGGGAAGCGGTCCGCCCGGTTGCCCTCATGGGACCAGGCCGCTGCCGCAAAGCCCATGGCGGCCAGAGCGCTTCTGGCCCGGGAAGAGTCCGCAAGGAAAAGCTTCCCTTCGGGACTGACCCCGGACAGAAGGACAGAAAGCTCCTCCCGGGTCTCCGCTTCCAGAAAGCGGGTCCTGTACCCTCTTTTTCCCAGCAGGTCCAGGGACTCTCTCAGTTCCTCCCCCGCCCCGGGGACAAGGCCTTTTCCGGCGGCAAATACAATTTCGCAGGGTTTTTTTTCTGTAAACATGGGACCATCATACAACGGGTCCTTTCCGATTGCAAAACCATTTTTTGCCGTTCACGATTTGTTCATATTTTATTAAGAGATTATTAAATCCCGTCTCAATTTCTGTCCAAACAGAAAAGGTATGATACTTGCATAGCAGACAGGTACAATCAGATTATCTTTTTCATAATATGCCAGGTGCCCCTTCAGGGGTGCCTGGCCCTCCTTTTTTTATGGGAGGATCCGGTTTTTTTAGACCGGAAGAGAAAAATTGAGCCGGGGGGGCGCCCCCGGCTCAATTAATTTCACGTATTCTTTAATTCAGTTCTTGGCTGCTGTCAGGAAGACCTCGATCTCGCTGACCGCTGCCGCTTCATCAGCACCCTCTGCTGAGATGGTGATCATCTCATCTCTTGCGGGTTCCAGGGACATCATGCCCATAATGCTCTTGGCATTCACGCGCTTGGTCTCTGTTTCCATGTAGATCCTGCTGTCATACTTGCTTGCTACCTGGACCAGCTTGGCAAAAGTTCTTGCCTCAAGCCCGTCTGCCCTTGAAATCCTAACTGATTTTTTTAGCATAACCGTCTCCTCATCTGGTTATTCGCCGCCGCCCGCAGGCTGCGGTTTATGATCTGCCGACCGTTCCTTCCCGGCAATTTCAGACAGTTTTTTCAGCCGGTGGTTGACACCGGACTTGCTGACGGGAGGGTCTGACATCTGTCCCAGTTCTCCCAGCGGCAGTTCCGGATATTCCATTCTGAGTTCCGCCATTTCCCGAAGCTTTTCGGGAAGGGCCTTTAACAGTCCCTTCTCTTCCAGAAAACGGATGTCCCTGATCTGCTGCTGAGCGGCTCCCACCGTCCGCTTGGCGTTGGCTGTATCACAGTTGACGCGGCGGTTGACGGTATTGACGACATCCTTCCGGATCCTCTGGTTCTCCATATCCATCATGGAAATATGGGCTCCCATCAGTCCGAGCAGATCTATGATGTCCTGTGAATCCTTCAGATAGACTACAAAGCGGGATTTCCGCTCCGTAAATCCGGCGGATTTGCCCAGCATGTAGAGGAGGGCCAGGATCTGTTTCGCATGCGCAAGGCTTCTGCAGTTGAACTCCAGGTGGTAATCCTTCCCGGGGTCGCTGACCGAACCTACGCACAGAAACGTATCCATCAGATAGGCTCTGGCACATTTTTCGCTGCGGATGAGTCCGGGGCTGACTCCGCCGGTCTCTTCCCACATATTCATTCCGAACGTGTCCAGAAGCTTTTTCCTGTCTTCCTCTTTCAGGTCCAGGGCACTCCCTCCGTTTCTGCGGAAAGAGCCTCTGGCGGAAGTAGCTGAATCTCTGTTCTGTCCCTGCGGGTCAGTACGCAATCTGCTGTCTATATTAAGGCCTTTCTTCAGCAAAGTAAAGCACTTTCTGACGGCCTTTTCGGGACCCTCCGCAAAAACGATATCCAAATCGCAAGAATCTCCGATTTCTATTCTGGACAGATTGAAGAGCAGGGCGGCCAGAGAGGCTTTCCGTTCCTCCCTGCTTCTGGGAATGTGCCCCGCGATCTCCTCTTTTACCTTTGCGGAAAATGACATATCAGAACTCTCCAAGATAAATGACTTCTCTTTCGAGCAGGATGCCGCTGTCTTCAAAGACCCTTTTTGTGACCTCCTCGATCACGCTGCGGATCTGGGAGGCGCTTGCGCTTCCCCGGTTGATGACAAAGCCGCAGTGCTTCTCGGAGACCTGGGCGTCGCCGCAGGCATAGCCCCGAAGGCCCGCGTCCTGTATGAGACGGCCCGCATATACGCCGGGAATGGCCGGCCGCTTGAAGGTGGAGCCGGCGGAGGCGTATTCCAGAGGCTGCTTTTCCCTGCGCTTTATGGCCAGCTCCCGGATCCTGGCCGTGACAGCTTCGGGGTCCCCCTCCTTCAGTTCCATGACGGCCCCCAGGACAACGGCGCCGGGGTGGGACTTCATATAGGAAGTCCGGTAGCCGAACTCCATCTCATCCCCTGTGCGGGTCCTGACCTCTCCCTCTTCCAGGAGGGTCACTTCCCTGACCACCTGCTTCATTTCCCCGTCGTAGGCGCCGGCGTTCATGACGATGCCCCCGCCCAGAGACCCGGGGATGCCGGCGGCAAACTCAAGGCCGGAAAGGCCGCATCTGGCGGCGGTCAGGGCTATGGTCTGGAGCGTTGCCCCGGCGCCTGCAGAAAGGGTGGTCCCGGATGCCGTGACCTTCGAAAGAGGCTCCTTTCCGGCAGGGCCGTTTTCCTCTCCGGATATGCTTCCCGCCTCCGTCATGGTAATGACGGCGCCCCTGAATCCCCCGTCTCCGATCAGGAGATTGGTGCCGCGGCCAAGGAGAAAGGTCTCCTTTCCCTCTGCCTTTAAAAGGGCCAGGACCTTTTTCAGCTGGTCTGCCGTGCCCACACGGATCATAAGGTCCGCCGGGCCTCCCGTCCGGAAGGAGCAGTGCTTCATCAGGGGCTCGTCCGTAAAGACCCTGCCCCGGCCGGTTATCTGTTCCAGTTCACTTATCAAATTCTGTCTGTTCAATATCAGTCCTCATCCAAATCCTGAGGGTTCTTCCATTTGGCGTTGACCCTCTCGTACAGTTCTTCCGCGGCATTGTAGCCCATGAGCTTCTGCCGGTGGTTGGCCGCCGCCGCCTCGCAGATGATGGCCAGGTTGCGGCCGGGCCTTATGGGCAGCTTGTGGCAGACCACCCGGTTGCCCAGATACTCCTTGTAATTGTCCGCCACGCCCAGGCGGTCGTATTCCTTGTCCTTATCCCAGTCCTCCAGCTCGATGACCAGATCGATGTTCTGGGTGTCGCGGACGCTGGAGACGCCGAAGAGGCTCTTGACATTGATGATGCCGATGCCCCTGAGCTCTATGAAGTGCTTTGTGATCTCCGGGGCGGTACCGATCAGGGTATCCTCGGAGACCCTGCGGATCTCCACCACGTCGTCCGAGATCAGCCTGTGGCCTCTCTTGATCAGCTCCAGGGCCGCCTCGGACTTGCCGATGCCGCTCTCGCCGGTGATCAGAAGGCCGATGCCGTAGACATCCACCAGGACCCCGTGGACCGTGATAAAGGGGGCCAGGCGCACGTTGAGCCAGCGGATGGCCTCCGCCATGAAGGAGGAGGTGGCCTGGCGGGTGATCAGAACGGCGGTGCCCGTCTCCCTGGCGATCTCCAGGAAGGTCTGGTCCGGCTCCAGGTTGCGGCAGAAGATCACCGCCGGAATGGGGAAGGAGAGCAGGTGAGAATAGATCTCCCGCTTCCTGGCCTCTTCCATGCTGTCCATGTAGGCGTGCTCCACCAGACCGCAGATCTGCAGACGTTCCCCGGCGAAGTGCTCGAAGTAGCCGGTCAGCTGGATGGCGGGCCGGTTGATGTCGGGCTGGCGGATCTTGATCCTGGAGGGATCGATCTCCGGCGTCAGGTTGGTCAGTCTCATCTTATCCATCAGTTCATTCAAACGTACCACAGACATTGTTTAAGTCTCCCTGTGAAAATAGTTCCATATTTCCTGTGCCTGCTTCCTGGTGATGCCCGGAACGGAGGCCAGGGTATCTTCCTCCGCCTCCATGATCTCCTGGATCGAGGCAAACTGCCGCATCAGGGCCTTCTTTCTGGCCGGTCCCACTCCCGGGATCTCGTCCAGTCTTGACGTGACCTGGGCCTTGCTGCGCAGGGACCGGTGATATTCGATGGCAAAGCGGTGGGCCTCGTCCTGGACTCTGGTAATGAGCTTAAAGGCCTCGCTGTGCCGGTCAATGGGGATCTCTATATTATTATAATATAATCCTCTGGTTCTGTGGTTATCGTCTTTGACCATTCCGCATACGGGAATGGAAAGGCCAAGTTCCTTCAGGACCTCCAGGGCTATGTTGACCTGGCCCCGGCCGCCGTCCATCATCAGAAGGTCCGGAAAGCGGGTAAAGGAGCCCAGGGCCTGGTCCAGGTTCTTCTCCTCCAGTTCCTTCTGCTCCTCCATGCCGTGGGTAAAGCGCCTGGTCAGGACCTCCTTCATGCAGGCATAGTCGTTGGGGCCTGCCACGGTCTTGATCCGGAACTTCCTGTAGTCGCTGCGCTTGGGCTTTCCCTTTTCATAGACGACCATGGAGCCCACATTGGCAAAGCCGCTGATGTTGGAGATATCGTAGGCCTCCATGCGCTGGCAGGAGGAAAGGCCCAGCAGCTCTTCCAGCTCCTTTACGGCCCCTATGGTCCTGCCCTCTTCCCTCTTCATCCTCTCCCTGTCCCCCTTCAGGATCAGGGCCGCGTTCTCCACGGCCAGGTCCACCAGGCGGGACTTCTGTCCCTTTCTGGGAATGACCAGGGAAACTTTGCTGCCCTTTCTCAGGGTCAGCCATTCCTCCAGCAGGGCCCGGTTCACGGGCTCCTCCGGCAGCATGATCTCCCTGGGGATAAAGGGGGTGCCCGCATAGAACTGCTGGATAAAGTCTCCCATCAGCTCCGCCTCGGTCTTGCCTCCCACGTGGGCCATATAGAAATGCTCCCTGCCGATCAGGCGCCCGTCCCGGATAAAGAAGGTCTGGATGACCCCGTCCGCGTCTGCGTTTTCCTTTTCCACGGCCGCGCCTATGATATCCCGGTTCTCTCCCGGGGCGTCGGACATCTTCTGCTTCTGGGAAACGCTCTTTACGCTCTGCAGAAGGTCCCGCAGGCGTATGGCGTCCTCAAAGCGCATCTCCTCCGAAGCCCGGTTCATCTGCTCCGTCAGGTCCTTGATCACGGGGCCGTAGCTGCCGGAAAGAAATTCCAGGGCCGCGTCGGACTTTTTCCGGTAGTCCTCCCTGGAGATCTCCCCCGTGCAGGGGCCGCAGCAGCGCTGCATGTGGTAGTTGAGGCAGGGCCTCTCCTTTCCGATATCCCGGGGCAGGGTCCGGCTGCAGTCCCTGAGGCCGTAGATCCTGTTTAAAAGCTCTATGGTCTCCCGGACCGCCAGGCCGCTGGTAAAGGGGCCGAAATACCGGGCCCTGTCCTTTTTGATCTGGCGGGAGAAAAGGATCCTGGGATAGTCCTCCTGGACGGTCACCTTGATATAGGGATAGGTCTTGTCATCCCGGAGCATGGTATTGTACTTGGGCATATGCTCCTTTATGAGGTTGTTCTCCAGGACCAGGGCCTCCAGCTCCGAATCCGTGACGATATACTCGAAGCGGGCGATCTGCTTCACCATCTGGTCGATCTGGGGCCCTCTGCCCACGATCTTCCGGAAATAGGACCGGACCCGGTTGTGGAGGTTTACGGCTTTTCCCACGTAGATGATGGCGTCCTTATCGTCGTGCATGATATAGACCCCCGGTTTGGGGGGCAGTTTTTTCAGTTCCTCCTGAATGTCGAACACCCTGATCCTCCATGATAAAAACCGAACCGGGAGGCAGATCCGCCGCCCGGTTCGGGGTGAATGTCAAGCATATGTTTTTATTCGCCGAAAAGGTCCAGGTCGTCCAGGGGCACCTGGGAATAGCGGCCTCTGGTCCCCTTGGGGGCCTGATCCTCTTCTTCGGAAGGCTCCTTCTCGGGAGCGCTCTCTTCCTCGGGGGAGAGGGCTGCGGGGGCCTCTGCCTCTTCCGCCCGGGTCTCCTCTGCGGGCGCTTCTTCCGGCGCCTTTTCTGCGGGAGATCCGGCTTCCTCTTCCAGGATCTCGAAGGCTTCTCCCGCCTTCTCCCCGGGAAGGGCCTCTTCTTTCTTTTCCGCGTCGGCTTCCTGTGCCTTTTCCTCCTTATCCGCCTTTTTCTCTTCGACGGGCTCGGGAAGGCCCTTGGCCTGGCGGTAGAGCTTCATGAACTCCTTGCCGGAGATGGTCTCCTGACGGATCAGATAGTCGGCGATCAGATCCAGGGCATCCATGTTTTCGGACAGGATCTTTCTGGCCTTGCCGTAGCACTCCTCCAGGATCCTGCGGACTTCCTCGTCCACCAGGGCCGCTGTGGTGTCCGAGCAGTTGAGGTAGGCCTTGCCGTCCAGGTACTGGCTCTGTACAGTAGCCAGGCCCATGACGCCGAACTTTTCGGACATGCCGTACTGGGTCACCATGGACCGGGCCAGAGCGGTGGCCCGCTCGATGTCGTTGGAAGCGCCGGTGGTAATGGAATGGAACTTGAGCTCCTCGGCGGCGCGTCCGCCCAGAAGGCCCACGATCATATCGATCAGCTCATCCTTGCTGTTTAAGTACTTCTCTTCCTCGGGCACCTGCATGACATAGCCCAGAGCTCCCATGGTCCTGGGAACGATGGTGATCTTCTGGACCGGTTCGGAATTCTTCTGGACCGCTGCCACCAGGGCATGGCCGCACTCATGATAGGAAACGATGGTCCGCTCCTGCCTGCTCATGATCCGGTCTTTCTTTTCCTTGCCCACCAGCACCTGTTCCACGGCTTCGAACAGATCCTTCTGGTTGACCAGGGTCCTGTGGTTCTTGACCGCGTTGATGGCGGCCTCGTTGATCATGTTGGCAAGGTCGGAACCCACCGCGCCGGAGGTGGCCAGGGCGATCTCGTCCAGATCCACCGTCTCGTCCATCTTTACGTCCTTGGCATGGACCTTGAGGATGGCCACCCGCCCCTTCAGGTCGGGCCGCTCCACGATGATCCGTCTGTCAAAACGGCCGGGACGAAGCAGGGCCTTGTCCAGGATCTCGGGCCGGTTGGTAGCGCCGATGACCAGAACGCCCTTGGTGGTATCGAAACCGTCCATTTCGGACAGGAGCTGGTTGAGGGTCTGCTCCCGCTCTTCGTTGCCGCCGTAGCGGGTGTCGCGGCTGCGGCCGATGGCATCGATCTCATCGATGAAGATGATGCAGGGAGCGTTCTTGGTGGCTTCCTTGAACAGGTCGCGGACACGGGAGGCGCCCACGCCTACGTAGAGCTCAATGAAATCGGAGCCCGTCAGGGAATAGAAGGGCACGTGGGCTTCGCCTGCCACGGCCTTGGCCAGCAAGGTCTTTCCGGTGCCGGGAGGGCCCACCAGGAGGGCGCCCTTGGGAAGCTTGGCGCCGATCTTGGCATATCTGCCGGGGTTGTGGAGGAAATCCACCACTTCCTGCAGGGATTCCTTGGCCTCGTCCTCGCCGGCCACGTCCTTGAAGGTGATGCCGGTATCCTTCTGGACATACTCCTTGGCCGTGCTCTTGCCCACGTTTCCCATAAGGCCTCCGCCTCCGCTCATTCTGCGGAAGAGGAAGGACAGGATGCCCCACATCAGAAGGACGGGAAGCACATAGGACAGAAGGATGGTCACGATATAGGAGGAGCTGTCGGGGATCTCGGGGGATACCAGGATGCCCTTTTCCAGCATGCGCTGGGTCAGGGTGGTGTCGTCCTCGGCCTTGCCTACGTAAAGGACGGCCTGGGAATCCCTCAGGTGGACCTCCAGACGGTCGGTGTGGATCTCCACTTCCTCCACCTTGCCCTGCTCCACGTACTCCAGAAACTTATTGTAGTTGATCTCGGCGCTCTGGGTGTTGGACCTGAAGAACCAGCTGATGGAAGCCAGGGTAATAATGGCCGCGATCAGAAGGATGATCAGGTTCTGCCTGGGCTGGGGGCCCCTGGAGCCGCCTTCTCCTTCGCCGTCTTCGGGACCGCTGTTTCCTCTGCCGCCTCTGCGGCCGCCGTTTCCGCTGCCGCGGTTGTACTCGGAAATGCCGCCTTTTCCTCTTTGCTTATTTTTCCTAAAAAAATCAAAAAACATTCTTTTCTCCGTGCCGCCTCCGGGGACGGCATTCAATGGGTTCAAGGGATATGAATTCTAATATAGCAGATTATCACATTATAATGAGTAAATCCAGTCCAGGCAACTGCCAATTTTGTAAAGTCCGCCGCCCGCAGACAATGCGAAGAACAGGGATTTCCTGCGTGAATTACAGGGAATAACACCTGAAAGCCGCAGATTCGCCGTCTGCGGGGAATACATGACACTTGATCCGTGGTATTCTGCCGGCATCAGATAAGGAGGCGGCCGATAAGGATCAGTACAAAATCGGAAGGTTCATAGCTGAAAACAGAAAGCAGAAGAACATGACGCAGGAAGCGCTGGGCGAAAAGGTCGGCGTGACCAATAAGACGGTTTCAAGATGGGAGACCGGCAGGTACATGCCGGATCTGGATACGATTCCCCTTCTCTGTGACGAGCCTGGAATCACAGTGAATGAGCTCCTCTGCGGTAAGCATCTGCATGATCACTACAAGGAGCAGGCGGACGAGAACATTATGGACGTGTTCGCCGTGAATAAAGGTATCAATAAGAGAAAACTGCTGTGTGATATTCCGACCGGAGCCGGAGCGGGAATCATTCCTGGCGTGGTATATGCCCCGGACACCGCAAAGAAAGCGATCTGCGCCGGATTCGGACTTGCGCTTTTATGTGCAGGCCGGTTCATACGTTATAAGCTGGATCAGGCTGTTATCGGAAGATAGTTCCCAGGAACAAAGCCGGACAGTCCGGAGCTCCCCGCTGCCGGTCAAGGCGGCGGGGAGCTCTTATCTGGCTTCGGTCCCGGTCTTGATGCCGGCGGACTGTTTCCTTTCCTGCAAAGCAGGAAAAGGGGACGAGCCGGAGCTCGTCCCCACTATTCCTTAAAAAACCTCCGGCGGCCACGCATATCAACGAATTCTCATTATATTTGCTCTGAATGCTGGCCAGGCGGCAGAGCCGCCCTCCTCCCGGAACCGGAGAGAATTGACTTGATTTCTCTTTCTTCATTATAAGAAAACTTTGCCCGATTACAATACCGCTTTCCCGTATCCCGGCCGGAAACCGGAAAAAATCAGAGATTCAGCTCCTTTTCGTAGACGGGAGAGCAGGTCAGGTGGATGCCCAGCTTGCGGTAGACGTTCTCGTCCACGGAAGAAAGGATGACCGTGGAATGGGCTTCCGCTCCCCGCAGGTCGGAGATGTGCTCCAGGGCCAGCCTGGCGTGGTCGTTCTCCGCCGCCGAAGAGGACAGGGCGATCAGCATCTCGTCGCTGTGGAGCCTGGGGTTTTTGCTGCCCAGGTACCTGGTCTTGAGCTCCTGGATGGGCTCCAGAGAGGCGGCGGATACCAGCTTCTCCTCATGGTCGATGCCGGCGCACTCCTTAATGGCATTCATCAGCGTGGCAGCTACGGCGCCGAACAGGTCCGAAGTCCTGCCGGTGATTATGCGGCCGTCACGGAGCTCGATGGCCCCTGCCGGGTGGCCTGTCAGGGTCTGTCTCTGCAGGGCCGCCGTCACGACTCTGCGGTCTCCCGGAGTGATGTCCGCCTGCTTGAGCAGCAGCTCCTGCTTGAAGAGTTCCGCCTTGGGGGCGTCGCCCTTTTTTACGTCGCAGGCCGTGCGGTAGTACCTGCGCAGGATCTCCTGCTTTGCGGCCTCGCGGCAGACCTCGTCGTCGCTGATGGCAAAGCCCACCATGTTGACGCCCATGTCCGTAGGGGACTTGTAGGGGCACTTGCCCATGATGCCTTCGAAAATGGCGGACAGGACAGGGAAGATCTCCACGTCCCGGTTGTAGTTGATGGTGGTCTTCTGATAGGCCTCCAGATGGAAGGGGTCGATCATGTTGACGTCGTCCAGATCCGCCGTGGCCGCCTCATAGGCCACGTTGACGGGATGGCGCAGGGCCAGGTTCCAGACAGGGAAGGTCTCGAACTTGGCATAGCCCGCCTTGATGCCCCTGAGATTCTCGTGATAGAGCTGGGACAGGCAGGTAGCCATCTTGCCGCTGCCGGGGCCGGGGGCCGTGACCACCACCAGGTCGCGGCTGGTCTCTATATAGTCGTTGTGGCCGAAGCCCTGCTCGCTCAGGATCAGGGGAATGTTGTTGGGATAGCCTTCAATATAATAATGAAGGTAGGACCGGATCCCCAGGCCTGTCAGCTTCTGGCGGAATTTTCCCGCCGCAGGCTGGCCCGTATACTGGGTAATGACCACGCTGCTGACATAGAAGCCTCTGCCCTCCAGGGCGCTTTTCAGGCGCAGCACGTCCACGTCGTAGGTGATGCCCAGATCGCCCCGGACCTTGTTCTGCTCGATGGCGTTGGCACTGATGACGATGACGATCTCGGCCTGGTCCTTGAGCTGCTCCAGCATCTTGAGCTTGTTGTCGGGCGCAAAGCCGGGAAGGACACGGGAAGCGTGGTAGTCATCGAAGAGTTTTCCTCCGAATTCCAGATACAGCTTGCCGAAGTTGGACATTCTGTCCCGGATGTGGCGTGACTGGAGTTTCAGGTATTTTTCGGAATCAAAACCGATTGCTGTAGATGACATAGGACCCTCCCTTCATTCCGATCTGATGAAAAACAAAAATACAGAGACCATTCTATCAGAAACCGGTCCGAAAATACAGCGAAAATTTATCCTTTTCCTCCCCTCCGGCCGCATTTTGCGGGGAGAGGCTCTTCCGGGGCTTTTGGGGCTTCCTGCCCCTTCTTCGGAGGCTCCCCGGAGGCGTTTTCAACACGCCATTTAGGTTTGTTGACAGAATATATCGTAAATGTTACGATATTGTTTCAGAATCGGCCTTCTTTTGAAGAACCGTTCAGAGAGATCAGGGGAGATATATATAATTATGACCAAAATTTTCTGCCGACAACAAAAAGCCTTTCCTGTGCTGCTGTCCCTGTGCATCCTGCTTTCCCTCTTTTCCCGGGTAAATCTGCATTCCCAAGCCGCGCCTGCCGCATCGGCCCACGGGTATTTTTCATCCCAGGAAGACCTGCAGGAAGCCGAAACGGACGACAGCTATGAGGCCGGCGGCACCAGCGGATCCATCCACTGGGCTGTCAAGGACCACGTACTGACCATTTCCGGCAGCGGCCGGATGCCCAATTACGCCTCCGAGAAGGCGCCCTGGTACAGCTGCAGATCCACGATCAAGGCAGTGGTCATCAAAAGCGGCGTCACCTATATAGGAAACTATGCCTTCAAGCATGTGCCCATGTACGCCGTTTCCATACCCCAGAGCGTGACCCGGATGGGCTACAAGTCCTTTGCCTATACCGACCGTCTCAAGACCATCTACTACGGCGGTGAAAAGAAGCACTGGTCCAGGATCGATATCGGCTACGGCAATTCCCTCCTGCGCACCACCAGCGTCTACTTTTCCAAGAACGCCTCTTCTGCGGCAGAGCTGGCCAAAAGGACCGGGACCCGTTCCTCCACGCCCAGGCACTCCCTGCGCTGGTCGCTGTCGGGCACCACACTGACCATCTCCGGAAACGGAAGCATGACGGACTTCATATCCGATCCCGCCAATACGTCTCCCTGGCATGCCCGCTGCTGCAACACGGTCACAAAGATCGTGATCTCCAAGGGCGTGACTTCCATAGGGAACTACGCGTTCTATGATTTCGTCAGGCTCAAAAGCATCAGCCTGGCCTCCACGGTCAGAAGGATCGGGGTCAGGGCCTTTTACCGGTGCACCGGCCTGAACGCGGTGGCTCTGCCCTCCACGGTCACCTCCATCGGCAAGAACGCTTTCCAGAACTGCTTCGGCCTGACGGCCGTGGTCCTTCCCAGAGGCCTTCGGACCATCAGCCCCTATACCTTCAACCAGTGCACCAGTCTGCGGGTGATCACCATCCCCGCCGGGGTGACCGAGGTCGGCCAGGAAGCCTTCTGGGCCTGCAGCAGACTTTCCAAGATCAACTTCAAAGGCTCCTCCTCTCAGTGGAAGAGGATCCGCATCCATACCGGCAACCAGGCCCTCCAGCATGCCGCCAAAGTATACAACTACTCACACTGATCCGACCTTTAAAAAACGTCCCCGGATACTCCGGAGACGTTTTTTGTGTGCGGAATCAGTTTCCCTTATTCGATGGGAGGAAGGATCTCTCCCAGGCCGTCCATGACGGACACGTCGATATATTCGATCTTGCCGCTGTCGCAGGCCGCCGTCAGAGAGGAGTCGATGGGCAGCTTTGCCGCCACGGGGATCCCTTCGGCCGCTGCGATCTCGTCCACCCGGCCCTGGCCGAACATGTGGATCTCCTGGCCGCAGCAGGGGCACTTGACGTAGGACATGTTCTCCACAAGGCCCAGTACCGGCACCTGCATGAGCTTTGCCATACCCAGGGCCTTCTTGACGATCATGCTGACCAGATCCTGGGGGGTGGTCACGATGATGATGCCGTCGATGGGCAGGGACTGGTAGACCGTCAGGGGGACATCGCCGGTTCCGGGGGGCATATCGATGAACATGTAGTCCACATTTCCCCAGACCACTTCCTGCCAGAACTGCTTCAGGGCGCCGGTGATGACGGGGCTGCGCCAGATCACGGGAGCGTCCTCGTTCTTCATCATCAGGTTCATGGACATGACTTTGATGCCGGTCACGGTATTGGCGGGCTGGAGGCCTTCCTCGGTGGCGATCAGATCCTTATAGCCCAGACCGAACATCCTGGGCACGGAGGGTCCCGTGATATCCGCGTCCAGGATGGCGGTCCTGTATCCGTTCCTTCTGGCCCAGACGGCTGCCATGCCTGTGACGGAGGACTTTCCCACGCCGCCCTTGCCGCTGACCACGGCGATCAGCTTTTTGACATGGGTCCCTGCGTGAGGCTCGATCTGCATGCTGTCCGGATTCTGGGGACGGGGCGGAGCCATGTGTCTGCGGGGGTTCTTTTCTTCACTCATTTTGTCTTTATACTTCCCTTCTGCCTTTTGTTTGACTTTTGTCAATGATTCGGGTACAACTAAATTGTGCTGCCCCTTACGGGCGGAGTTTTTTCCGCCGCTGTATTATCATACTAGAAAATTTCCGTATTGTAAAATGCCCGCACCCGGCAAAAGGAAATATAAAGGACCTTTTTCTTCCGGTCCGGCCCAAAAGGCGCGGCATGAGACTTATCCCGAAAGGAATTCCCGTTTATGGAAGATATCAATATTGCTCTGCTGATAGACGCAGACAATGTCAGTTCCAGGTATATCCCCCTGATCCTCAGCGAGCTGTCCAAGTTCGGCAAGATCACCGTCCGGCGCATGTACGGAGACTGGTCCCAGGACCGCCTCCACAGCTGGCTCAAGGCCTCTTCCGGATATTCCCTGACCCCCATCATGCAGCCCAACAACACCCCCGGCAAGAACGCCTCCGACATAGGCCTGATCATCGACGCCATGGACATCCTCTACACCGGCGAGGTCCAGGGCTTCTGCATCGTATCCAGCGACGGAGACTTCAACAAGCTGGCCACCCGCCTGCGGGAAGCCGGCAAGGTGGTCATCGGCATGGGCGAGAAAAAGACTCCCGAATCCTTCCGCGTCTCCTGCGAGCGCTTTATTTTCCTGGACGTTCTCTCCGGCGGCGACAGCGACGAGGAAAGCATTCCCTCCAGAAAGTCCCGCAAGAAGACCTCCGCCGCCTCTTCCTCCAGAAAGAAGAAGGCCTCCCAGAATGTGGAGCCCCTTCCCGAACCGGTCCCGGAGATCCCCGAGGATCTTTCGGCCGACGCCGACGCCGACGAGGGGGACATCCCTGCCTTCACCGACAAGAGCGTGATCGAGGACGAGATCATCAACATGATCACCGACAACAGCGCGGAGGGCAAGGAAACGGGCCTGGGCGAGATCGGATCCCGTCTGGTCAAGATCTTCCCGGATTTCGACACCCGCAACTACCACTACTCCAAGCTTTCCGAATTCCTCATGGACTTCCCCTCCCTGACCGTGGAAAACCGGGACAACGCCGTCTGGGTCTCCCTCAGGGCCGTCCGTGACTCCGACATAGAAGACCAGATCCTGCAGATCTACCGCAGGCACCAGACCAACGACATGTACCTGTCCGCTCTGAAAAAGGAGCTGGAAAAGGTCAATCCCAACCTGGACGCCACCATCAAAAAAAGCGGTGTGACCCGCTTTTCCGTCTATCTCAACCGAAACATCCATTCCCTGGAAGTGAACGGCCGCTACGCCTCCCTGAAAAATCCCATCGTCTGACGGGAAGGGGGCGCCTCCTTCCCCTCATAAAAACCGATGCCACAAGGCAGGGCAAAGGACCTATCCGGTCCCCGGCCCTGCCTTTTCATTATAATCCGCGGGATACCACGTCCATAGGAGCAGCTGCACCGCATGGGCGTGGAGGAACGCGGTCTTTTTTCTTTCCACGAAAGTCCGCGCACCTGCTGTCCCGCTTTCTCCTTTCTTATTATGAGATGCGT
>ODAI011798131.1_pt1 | contig 17190 bp, 15 predicted proteins | sample 1539321 | NCBI WGS metagenome assembly ODAI01 (sample SAMN02144231, study PRJEB22623) | gut metagenome | biome: sheep rumen | host: Ovis aries | place: New Zealand | reverse complement strand
TCCTGCAAGTTTTTTTGTGATAACGCGTACTATATTTTATACTAAAACAAAAACCCTGCATCCGCAAGGTTTTTGTCGATTTCAATATTTGTAATTTATACTGTTTCGCCAGATTATTCCGCCTCTGCATACTGTGCTGCCAGAGAAGAGATCGTGCCGTCAGCCAGCTTCTTTTCAATGGATGCATTGATCATATTCAACAGCTCGGTGTTGCCCTTCTGAACTGCGATCGCATACTCCTCACCTTCAAATGCAGTGGGATCCTCCACGATCTTCAGGCCCTGATTGTCGCTTACATACTTTGCTGCTGTCGCGGAGTCGAGCACAACCACGTCGCATTTGCCATTTACCAGCTCCATGATAGCCTCTGTTCCCTTCTTGAACGCCTCGTAAGGATAACCCATCTCATCCATGCAGGTCTGTCCGGTGTAACCCTGGATCACACAGATCTTCTTATCCGCGATATCAGCAGCTTTGGCAATATCGGAATCCTCTTTCACGATCATCACCTGTGTTGCAGTGTAATAAGGGGTAGAGAAGTCAACGCTCTCTTTTCTTTCATCCGTCACAGTCATACCTGCGATGACCGCATCGATCTGACCATTCTGCAGCGCTACCAGCAGAGAGTCAAACTCCATGTTCTCGATCACAGCAGTTTTGCCGTTCTCCTCAGCAATCTGCTTTGCGATTGCCATATCGATTCCGTCATACTGACCGATCACACCGTTTGCAGCCACAAATTCAAAGGGCGGAAACTCTGCGTTTGTTCCGAACTTCAATTCAGCGCCTGCTGCGGGTGCCTGTGCCTCACTGCTCTGTGCCTCACTGCCCGGATTTGCTGCCGGAGAAGCATTGTTACTGTCACCTGCATTACCGGAATTGCTGCATGCTGCAAGTACGCCTACAAGCATTGTCATGGCAAGTACCAATGCTGCCAATTTTGTTGCTTTTTTCATAATATCATCCTCCTCGTTATCACCGGTTTTCTCACCGGTCTCTAGTCATTATACCAATTTTTTGACCAAAGAAAATCCGCAGAATATCCAATTTTCGCTTGAAAACAAACACTTCTTAAAGCACTTTGCTCAAAAAATTCTTCGTTCTTTCGTTCTGCGGATTGCCGAAAACTTCTTCCGGCGTGCCGCTCTCCATCACCACACCCTGGTCTATGAACAGCACTCTGGTGGCCACTTCTCTGGCAAATCCCATCTCATGGGTCACGATCACCATGGTCATGCCGGATTTCGCCAGATCTTTCATCACGTCCAACACCTCTCCCACCATCTCCGGATCCAGGGCGGAAGTGGGCTCGTCAAACAACATGATCTCCGGGTCCATGGCAAGGGCTCTCGCAATGGCCACACGCTGCTTCTGACCGCCGGAGAGCTGTGCGGGATACGCATTCTCCTTCTCCGCCAGATTGACTCTGGCAAGCAGTTCCCTGCCGCGCTTGATTGCATCTTCCTTGGTCATTTTCTTTAAAAGCACCGGCGCCAGCGTAATATTTTCCATGATGGTCAAATGCGGGAACAGATTAAACTGTTGGAATACCATGCCCATCTTCTGTCGGATCCGGTTCACATTCACCTTCGGATCATTGATCATCTCATCATCCACATAGATCTCGCCCGCTGTCACATCCTCCAGCAGGTTCAGGCAGCGCAGAAACGTACTCTTCCCGGAACCGGAAGGGCCGATTACCACGACCACCTCGCCCTTTTCAATGTGCTCGTCAATTCCCCGCAGCACTTCCAGATTTTCAAATGTCTTATGTAAATTCTTAACCTTGATCATCTTCCGCCCTCCTTACCTTGCATCCGCTTTTCGAAGCACCGCCTCAATCCGGTTCAGGATCAACGTCAGGATTTTGATCAACACATAATAGATCACTGCCGTTCCGATCAGAGGCATGAATGCGATAAAGGTTGCGCTCTTGATAAAGTCGCCGGCCTTCTGGATATCCATCAGACCCACGTATCCCACAATGGCCGTCTCCTTGATGAGCACAATAAACTCATTACACAGCGCCGGAAAAATATTTTTGATTGCCTGCGGGATCACGATGCGGCTCATGGTCTGATATGCATTTAATCCCAGAGATCTGCCGGCTTCCGTCTGTCCCTTGTCAATAGACATGATGCCGGCCCGGATAATCTCGGACACATACGCGCCGGAATTGATGCCAAAGGCGATCGCCGCAATGATCCACTTATCCAGATGTACGGATGCAAAAATGACGAAATAAATGATCATCAGCTGGGTTACGGAAGGCGTTCCGCGGATCACGTCCGTATAAATGCCGCCGATGATCTTCAGCAGCTTGTGCTTCGACAGATTGCAGATTGCGATGATCATGCCGATGATGATGCCGATCACAACCGCCAGAAGCGACACCTTGATCGTCACGCCGATACCGCTCAAAAGCAGCTTGTATCTGTCCTCTTTGATAAAACATTTATAAAAAGTATTTCCAAAGTTTTCAGCCCACTGTGCCATCTTTCTTCCCTCTCATCTTATTTCCGTATCATTTTATCTTCTCAAATCCATCCGCATCCACACAGATCACGTCACAGACCGTCAAAATGCCTTCCTCCACCCGGAACCGGATATCATATCCCGCAAACGCCATGCCGTAAACATAATCCGGCTGCTTATGATAAGCAGCTCTGGGGTCCTGCGCCAACACCTGAAATGCCGTCCGCCGCTTCTCCTGGGGCAGTTTTTGCAAAAGCTCCTCCGGAAAAACCACCTCGATCCCATCCTCCCGGTGTTCCTGTCCAAAACCGCCCTGCGCCTGAGGATGGGCATCCGCATACGGCAGATATGGTTTAATGTCATAAATAGGCGTACCGTCCAGCATATCTACGCCTGACACGATTAGTTTCGGTGCATCCGCTCCCGCAAGGACCACCTTCTCCAGCTTCACACAGGACAGCCCAATCGCATTCGGTCGAAACGGAGAACGCGTGGCAAAAACACCTCTTTTTTCCTTTCCTCCGAGCCTGGGCGGATAGACCGTAGCCGACCAATTATCCCTTTTCGCCTGGGAAAATTCCCAGATCAACCACAGATGGGAAAATTCTTCGATCCCATAGAGCGCCTCACCCCTGCGAAATTCCGGTTCAAAAATGATTTCGCCCCTGAGCTCCCGCACCAGTCCGCTCTGTCTCGGTATCCCGAACTTGGACGGAAAATCCGTATGAATTTTCGCTATGACCCGCAACGCGGCTTGCTCCGATGCATGCTCCATATCAATTCCAGCCTATCAGATTCTTACAGTCCGTAAATCAGGTGAACCAAAAAACCCGAAACGCTTTCGTAGCATTCCGGGTTCCATGTAAGAGCTGCTGACGGGAATCGGACCCGTGACCTCCACATTACCAATGTGACGCTCTACCGACTGAGCCACAGCAGCACTTTGGGGACGCTTGCGCAACCACCGAGAATGATTATAGCAAACGCCCCCATGCTTGTCAACAACTAATTTTCGTTTTTTAATTCTTTCAAGATTCCCGCAATGATCAGCTCCCGCATCCGCTTGGTATCGATATCAAAGCTCTCCTGGGTAGCGATACACATCATATAGGTCATCACTTTACAAAAGACCGCATACAGCACATATTCCACCGGCAGTTCACTGTTTATCTCCCCGGATTCCATACCTCTCCGGATTATTTCGCCGAACAGCTGCTCCGGCAGTTTTTTCCCAATCGCCGTCTCCCGCAGCTTCTTGCGAATGATGGGACTGTACTTGGAATTGTCTGTTGCACCGTGAACAAACCGGATAAAACAGGTCTTCTGCTCACTGTCTCCATCGAGCTGATCAAACAGCAAATGGATCTCCTCCTGAAAGCTGGCAATCCCCCGCATCATCTCCGTCATCCGCTCCGCCGTCTGTCTGATATAAAACAGAAACGCGCAGGCGATGATCTCCTCCCTGGAGTCAAAATAATCGTAAATCGTCCCTTTGCCGATCCCCGCCCGTTCCGTGATGGCCGAGACAGAAATATCGTTGATATCTCTGCCCTCTCCTACCAGTTCCTGCACGGCGCCATAGGTCAGAAGCACCTTGGACGGAATATCCTCCACGGACTCAAGTCCTGTTATCTTACCCATGTTATTCCGTCGCCTCCGCTACTTTCTTCCGAAACAATCCCCGGCGTTTCTTTTTGCTGCTTTTATCCAGGATCAGATAGAAGCTGGGGATCAACAACATTGTCAGCACCGTGGACGCGATCAATCCGCCGATGATAACCACTGCCATCCCCTGCATCATCACACCATTGGTTCCCAGTCCGAGACTTAACGGCACCATGGACAGAATGGTCGTCAGAGTTGTCATCAGGATCGGGCGCAGTCGCACACAACCGGTCTCGATCAGTGCATCCTCCACCTTCATTACTGTCTTCATCTGGTTGGTGGAATCCACAAAAAGGATACCGTTATTCACCACAATCCCCATCAACATCAAAAAGCCCATCAGTGACACCATATTAAGGTTCTGACCCGTTAAAAACAATAGTCCAAAGGAACCGATCAGTGCGAAGGGAATGCAGGTCATGACCATCAGTGAGAACCGCGGCGATTCAAACTGCATTGCCATCACCAAAAATACAAGGAACACCGCAATGAAAATTGCCTTCGCAATGGCGTACAGCTCCTCATACATCATATCGTTTTCCATGCTTGCCACCAATGACACGCCCTCCGGCAGGACAACGTTCTGTGCATAGGTATTGATCCTGTCCTGCGTTTCAAACTGTGTCTCAGAATTCAGTGTCGCCGTAATACTCACACTGTACTTACTGTTCTGTCTGGAGATGCTCTCCTCGCCTTCCGTATAGACTGCCTGTGCAATATCCCTGAGCGGGATCATGGTACCAAATGAAGTCGCCAGGTTCAGATTCATCAGCTGGTTCAGATTGTCATACTGCCCTTCCGGATACTTTAACCACACCTCATATTCAGAACCTTCCTTCTTGATTGTCAACGCCTTGGTGCCGCCTATCACATTGTTTAAAGTCATACCTACCTGAATCGGTGTCATGCCATACTGCATTGCTTTCAATGGATCCACATCAATCTTTAATAAGGTGGAAGCATTTGCCAGGGAATTGTCCGCCTTCACAACGCCTTCTAACCCACGTATACCGTCAGTGACCTCTGCTGCCGCCTCTTTCAGTGCTTCCATATCATAACTCACCAGGTCGATTTCATAACCGCTGGTGCTCATCATGGAACTCATACTGTTACCGCTGGACTGCACAGTGATATCTACATCTGTCATGGTTGCTCCCAACGCGTTCCATTCGTCCACCACCTGTGCCGTAGTCTTCGTTCTGTCTTTCTTCAGATTCGCAGACAGTGTGGCACCGCCGCCCACGGACATAATGCTGCTTCCGCCCACAGAGATGCTGTAGCTCTCCACATCCGGATGGTTCTCCGCGATCTGCTCCCACTCTGTCATTACCTGATTCTGCGTCTCCAGATTTGTACCCGGCCGGAACGTCATGGACACTGCCACCACGCCCTCATCCGCCGACGGCATCATCTCCACATTCAAAAGCCCCGCCAACAGGAAGGATCCGACCAGAAGCAAAACAGAGACAAACAACACCAGTTTCTTTCTATGCAAAATCTTCGGCATGATCTTCCGATAGCCGTTTGTGATTTTTTTCAGCAGTTTATCAACAGGCAGATCCTTCTTTTCCGTCGGCTTAAAGATACAGAAAAACAACGGAACCAGCATCATTGCCGCAATCAGGGATGCCACCATTGCCACCACGATGGTCATACCCAGCTGAGAGAACATCTGGCCTGACAGCCCTTTCATGGTCGCCAACGGCAGATATACCACGATGGTAGTGATCGTAGATGCAATGATGGAAGCCATTACTTCTTTTGCGCCCAAAAGTACTGCGTCATGAATACTCAATTCACCCCGCTGGGTTCTGAAACAGCTCTCAATGACCACAATGGAGGAATCCACCATCATACCGATGGCAATAACCAAAGATCCCAGCGTTACGACATTCAGGGAAAATCCCATCATGCTCATCATGATCAAAGTAAACAACAGCGAGATCGGCATGGAGGAACCAACGATCAGGCTGGCCTTGAAATCTCCAAAGAACAAAAACAGCACGATCATCGTCAAAACCACACCCAGGATCAGCGTCTCAAACACCGCTGTCAAGGAGTCGATGATCGACTGACTGGCGTCATAAGTGATATCAAACCGAATGGCCGGATTCTCCGCTTCTATCTTCTTCAATTCCTTTTTCACCGCATTGCAGACATTCACCGTACCAAAGCTGCTCTTATTCTGAACACTGATACTGACATTATCCATGCCATTATAGCGGCTTAAGGAGCTCGCCTCCTTGGTGGCCATGGATACCGTGGCTACATCCTGCAGCGTAATCACCTGCCCGGTGGCTGTCATCAGCGGCACTTCCTTCAGTTTCTGCACGGTATTATACTCCATCGTGGTGGTCACAGCCACATCCTGCTTTCCCTGACTCACGCTGCCTGCAGGATAGGAAAAGTCCACTGCAGCCAGAAACTGGGCGATACTGTTCATAGTCAGACCGTACTGATTCATCAGCGTGTCGTTCAATTCCACGCGAATGTACTCCTCACCACCGCCGCTGACCTCCACCTGCGCCACGCCGGAGATAGATTCCAATTCCGGCACCACAGATTCATTTACCACCTTCAGCAGATCCACATCACCAGTCTCGATGGCAGACAAAGACATACATGCCAGACTGCTGATATTCATCTCAATGATCGTGGGTTCCCCCGCATCATCCGGCAGGGAGAGCTGCGCAACTTCCAATGCCGCACGCAGTTCATCGTGGCACTCGGTGATGTCCACGCCATACTCATAAGTAAACAACACCAGACCGTAGTTATCATAGGATATGGTCTGTGTACTGTCTACGCCGCTCAGGGCGGAACCGGCATCCTCGATCACGGAGGTGACCAGTTTATCTACACTCTCCGCATCTGCGCCGGGATAAGTCTCCATCACGATCAGCATCGGCATTTCCATGTCCGGAATCAACTGCAATTTAAATCCGAAGATGGAAGAAATACCAAACACTGCCAAGGCCAGGATGATCAACATACAGGAAACCGGTCTTTTTAATGCAAGTTTTGTCAAACCCATCTCTTACTTTGCCTCCTGCGCCTCATGTGCTGTAATCTGCACACCGTCCATCAGTCTGGGAGACCAGCTGGTGACAATCTTTGTCCCCTCCGTGATCCCGTCCAGGATTTGGATCTCCTCATCGTTGAAAATACCTGTCGTAACATAAGTCTTCACTGCTGTCCCATTGTCAACCACATAGACATAGGCGCCTTTGTTGTCATAGTAAACTGCATCGTACGGAATGATCAGATCATTTTCCGCCTTGTAAGTCTCACTGCTGATCTTCACGCTGACACCGCTGGGCAATTGCTCTCCGTTTGCCTGCACCGCAGCCTTCACCTGGAACAGACCCGTCGCCTGATTCACAGCATTTGCCACTTCCGTGATCACACCGGTGTACTCCACACCGTTTCTCTCCACGGTGATGTTCTGCCCTACAGTAAGCGTATTTTTCACCGCCTCGCTGACATTGTAAGTGACATTCATGGTATTATCATTGGCGATCACATAAGCCGGAGAAGCAGACGTCGCCATGCCGTTCACTTCCACATTCTTGCCGGTCACCTTACCGGAGATTGGCGTCGTCACCTGATAGTAAGAAAGTGCAAGCTCTGCCGAATCCACCCCCAATCCCGCAAGCTGCAAGCCGGTGTTCAACTGCTTCTTTGTGTCTTCCACTCCGCTGCCTTGAGAAAGTTCTTTCGATTTCTTTGCGATCTCATACATCTCGCCTAAGTTTTCCATAGCAGTTTCTGCAGCATTCAACTGAGGACCTAAAGCATCTCTTTGTTCTTTTATCTCATCCCTTTGTTTCTTTAGATTATCTACGTAAGTTTGATCAATCAGAACATCGCCTCCGGATACAGAGGTCAATCCTGCTGCTTTCGCCTGACTCCATATCTCGTTCACTTTATCATAGGCTTCATCCAATTCATCATAGGCATCATCCAATTTATCATACGCATCTTTCGCCTGTTTCCATGACGCCTGTGCACTTACATATTGCGTTTCGATCTGCGCAATACCGGAATCCAATTGCATGTTTGCCGACTCCTGCTGTGTCGTCAGCGCAGAATCCGCCTGATTCTTCGTGTTGTTGTAGGTCAACTGCGCCTGTCGGAGCTGCAATTTGGCACCACTGTCATCAATCTTGAACAGCACATCTCCTGCCTGTACTTCATCGCCCACCTCAAAAAAAGTCTCCGTCACCGTTCCCTGCGCCAGCGGAATGATATACACAGACTTTTCCGGTGAGATGGTTCCCACAAACTGATTGCTCAAAACCAGACTTCCCTTTCCGGCTGTCTCCACGTCCACCAACACGGCTGATGTCCCGGCAGTCTGCTCTTTAGCGGTGCTGCCGCAGCCGGTGAGACAAAGCCCGACGCCAAGCACCAGACCGATCATGCTTTTACTCTTCATTTTCATATGTTTGCTCCTTATGTTAAACATTCCGTCCGACCGGTCGGTCGGAAAATACATTCTCGATTATACGCACTACATTGGTGAAAGTCAATAAAAGATATTGATAGAATTTATTAAAATTGCAGAAAGAACCTTAGATAAAATGCACAGATTGGATCACAACATTTTTCGGATCTTGCTTTTCAACCGCTGCAGGGCATTGTCCGTGGCCTTTTCCTCCCGTCCCAGCACTCTTGCGATCTGGGTATAACTCATGCCTGTCAGGTGCAGATCCAGCACCTGCTTTTCAAAAGGACTTAGTTCCTTCTCCATCTGCTGCTCCAGATATTCCACGCGCTCCTTGTCCAAAAAGACTTCCTCAGGGCTGAGCTCCGCCTTGTCCTCCAACGCTTTCTCGTATCCTCGCTTGTCCTCGCCGTCCAGATCATCCCCCTTTAACTCACCGGAAAGAGAAATATAGGTATTGAGCGGAATATGTTTTTTGCGCTGCGATGCCTGCACTGCCGTATAGATCTGTCTGCTGACGCAAAGCTCCGCAAAGGTCAAGAAGCTGGCGTCCCGTCCGCTGTCATAATCTCTGACAGCCTTGAACAACCCCAGCATTCCCTCTTGGATCAGATCCTCATTGTCCCCGCCCAGGATGAACATGGACTTTGCCTTACTGCGGACCAGATATTTATATTTTTCGATCAGATAGTCCATAACCGGACTCTCGCCTTCTCTCAGACGATGAATCAGTTCCTCATCCGTGGCCTGAGCGTAATCTGCATATTCTTTTGTCATCTTCACTGCCTCCGGAGGTACTATTTCGCCGCCAAACGCTGCCGCACGATCTCGTAGGCCAACACGCCCGCCGCCACGGAAGCATTCAGGGAATCAATGTCTCCCTTCATGGGAATCGATGCGATCATGTCACATTTCTCCTTGACCAGCCTGCCCACGCCCTCGCCTTCATTTCCGATCACCAGACCAATAGAGCCTGTCAGATTCAGGTCATACATGGTGGTTCCGCCCATATCCGCACAGACAAACCACATACCTTCCTTTTTCAGATCCTCAATGGTTTTGGCCAGATTTGTCACTTTCGCCACAGGCGTATAATTTAAAGCCCCTGCACTGGTGCGCGCCACCGTCGCAGTGAGCCCCACCGCCCGATTCTTCGGAATGATGACGCCGTGGGCCCCCGCCAGGTTGGCGGTACGGATGATGGCACCCAGGTTATGCGGATCCTCGATATTGTCCAACAGGAAAACGAAAGGCGGTTCGCCTTTTTCTTTCGCCCGCTGTAAAATATCTTCCACCTCAGCGTACTCGTATGCAGCAGCCTGGGCGATCACCCCCTGGTGCTTTCCGGTCTCAGACAGCTGATCCAGCCGCTCCTTCGCCACATACTTGATCTGAGTATCATGCTTGGAAGCCTCTCTCTTGATGGTCAGGATCGGACCGTCCTTACAGCCGTCCAAAATATAAAGCTTATCTATGGTTTTGCCCGCACGGAATGCCTCAATCACTGCATTCCGCCCTTCGATCATAAATTCTTTGACTCTCTCATCCGCCATGATCACATTTCCCCTCTACCGCCACACCTGCGTTACCGTTCTCATACCTGCGTTGTATGCTGCTCCACATATGCCATCCCTTTTTGTACCAGTTCCAGCAGGCGATCCGTCTGCCCGGTCAGATACAGATATCCTAACAACGCCTCAAATCCTGTGGCCTTGTGGTAATCTCCTCTGGAAGCATTCTTTGCTGTCGTGTAAGGTTTGGCATTGCGTCCCCGCTTCGCCACATCCGCTTCTTCCTCTGTCAGCTCGTCCTTCAGTCCCAGCAGCATCTGTGCCTGGGCCTCGGCCCTCACATATCGTGTGGTCATCTTATGCAGCTCATTCGCCGGGCGGTTCGCCTGCCCTACAACCACAGTCCGCACCACCAGCTCGTAAATGCCGTCACCGATATAAGCCAACGTCAACGGTGAATAAGTCCGAATATCCTGCCCCGGCAATTCAAACTTTTCTTTAATCTCATTCAAAAAATCCTGCATTCCTTATCTCCGCATGACTTATACTCTTTCAATCTTAACACCTTCTCTGGTATCCTTGAGCACATAACCTTTTGCCAGCAGTTCGTCTCTGATCTCATCCGCTCTGGCAAAATTCTTTGCTTTCTTGGCAGCGGTACGTTCCTCCACCAGCTTCTGGATCTCATCATCCAATGCCTCTTCCTGTTTCTCCACCACAAGTCCGCAGATATCGGAAAGCAGAAGCACTTCCTCTTTGAGTCCCTGCAAAAACGCTTTGCTGGACTGCTCATTTGCATTGGAATTGGCAAACTTCACCAATTCAAAGATCACAGAGATGGCATCTGCCGTATTGAAATCATCATCCATGGCTTCGTCAAATTTGTCTACAAAGCCTTTGGCCTCCTGCAGAAGTGCCTGCTCCGCATCCTTCAGCCCGGACGCCTGCGCCTTCCCCTCCAGATACTTCAGATTCTCCACACAGGTCACGATACGGTCCAGACCGTTCTTTGCCGCCTCCATCAGCTCCGCGCTGAAGTTCAGCGGGCTTCTGTAATGCGCCGACAGCATAAAGAAACGCAGCACCTGCAGGTCATACTTTTCACTGATATCCCGCACCGTAAAGAAATTTCCAGCCGATTTGGACATCTTTTTGTTATCAATATTTAAGAATGCATTGTGCATCCAGTATCTCGCAAATGTCTTGCCGTTTGCCGCCTCAGACTGAGCGATCTCATTCTCATGATGGGGGAAAATCAGATCCTCTCCGCCGGCATGAATATCAATCTCATCGCCCAGATACCGCTTGCTCATCACCGAACACTCAATATGCCAGCCCGGACGCCCCTGACACCAGGGGGAATCCCAGTAGGGCTCGCCTTCCTTCTTGGGCTTCCAGAGCACAAAGTCCAGCGGATCCTCCTTCTGATCCTCACCGGACACTAGCAGAGATCGATTGCCCCCCTGCAGATCATCCAGATTTTTGTGGGAAAGCTTGCCATACTCCTTAAAGCTTCTGGTACGATAGTAAACCGTACCGTCCTCCGCTACATACGCGTGCCCTTTATCGATCAATGTCTGCACCATATCCAGCATCCCGTCGATCTCCTGCGTCGCCTGCGGATGTGTGGTGGCAGGCTTCACATTCATGGCCGCCATATCTTTCTTGCACTCTGCGATATACCGTTTGGAGATCACGATAGACTCCACGCCTTCTTCATTTGCCTTCTTGATGATCTTATCATCCACATCTGTAAAATTGGACACATAATTCACTTCCAGCCCCTTGTGCTCCATGTAACGACGCACCGTATCAAACACAATCATTGGACGTGCATTTCCGATATGGATCAGGTTATAAACCGTCGGTCCGCAGACATACATTCGCACCTTGCCCGGCTCAATGGGCTTAAACTCCTCTTTTCTCTTGGTAAGTGTGTTATAAATTTGAATGCTCATGGTTCGCTCTCTCCCTTTCCTTTTCCGGCTTCTCTTGCCGCTTCAACGCCCGCAGCTCCTCCTCCAAAACCAACAGTCGGTTTGTCAGCTCAGAATTGGCATGCTGCAGATTAGTGATATCCTCCCGCACCGGATCCGGCAGATCCACCTGATCCAGCATCTCCTGCGGAAGCGCCATATTATTCATGCGCACCACCCGTCCCGGGACACCGACCACTGTCGATCCTGCCGGCACCTCCTGGAGCACCACACTGCCGGCGCCGATCTTGACGTTGTCACCGATCTTACAGGAACCAAGCACCTTTGCCCCTGCGCCCACCATCACGTTGTTTCCCAGGGTCGGATGCCGCTTTCCATGCTCCTTGCCGGTACCGCCTAACGTCACCCCTTGGTACAGGGTACAGTTATCACCGATGATGGTAGTCTCGCCGATGATCACTCCGGTTCCGTGATCGATGAAAAATCCCTCTCCGATCTGCGCTCCGGGATGGATCTCAATACCGGTCTTGCGCACGCCTCTCTGCGATACATACCGCGCCCAAAAATAGTGCCCGGACAGATATAATTTATGTGCGATCCGATAATGCATCATCACCTTGAAACTGGGATACAGAAACACCTCCATAGCGGAGTGAATCGCCGGGTCACGCTCTCTGATGATCTTGATTTCCTTCCGGATATTTTTGATAAAACCCATTGCTGTCACCTTCAACTTCTCTATTTCGCATAAAAAAACGGATAAATTCCTCCTCAGAGGCGAATTTATCCGCGGTTCCACTCTGTTTCAGGGAAATACATCCAAGCTTCCTGCTTTTCGTACAACATCACAAGCACTGCATTCCCTCTCTTACGCGTAACGTGCGCTCACGGATTCCCCTACCTGCGTAACACACTCTCAGGGAATCGGCTCCCGGATGCACTTCCTTTTCCTTTCCGTGAAGATTGCTCTCAGCCTGTGACAATCTTTCTCTGGCGCGTACTGAAAAAGTACTCTCCCGTTCTCAGCCTTTTTACTATTAACTCAAACTGCCCACCATTACAGAATATGCAAAAACATTTCATTTGTCAATACAAAATTTGTCATGGGTGCTGCCCATAGGTCTGGCGGGATCACCACCATCTCATGATCCCACGGTCACTGCCGCATGGGACATCCGCCGCATCCCACGCATGCGCCCCCGGGCTGCACCTCCTGCGCCGTCAGATCAAAGGGACTGGTCAGCATACAGATGGCCTGGGAGGAAATCCCTTCACCGCTTCCAGTGAAACCAAGCCCTTCCTCCGTAGTTGCTTTCACATTCACCTGACGCACATCCAACGCCAGCACTCTTGCGATATTTTCCCGCATGGTATCGATATAGGGACGCATCTTCGGTGCCTGCGCAATGATCGTGGCATCAATATTTTCAATCAAAAACCCTTCTTCCGCCAGCATCTCTCCGGCTTTCTGCAGCAACTGAAGCGAATCCGCCCCCTTATAGGCAGGATCGGTATCCGGAAAATGCTTTCCGATGTCTCCCATCGCCGCCGCGCCGAACAGCGCATCCGTGATGGCATGCAATAGCACATCCGCATCCGAATGACCCAAAAGCCCCTTCTCATAAGGAATCTTCACGCCGCCAATGATCAGATCGCGTCCTTCCACCAGTTTATGCACATCATAACCCATTCCTACTCTCATGTTCCGGTTCCTTTCCCAATCGGCCCTCACAGACCGCTTATCGCTCCGCTGCCAAAGCTCTGAGCTTTGCCGCGGAATCATACACCAGCACGGTATAAGCATTGTCCGCGTACACCACACGTCCTTCCTGCACCGTCCGTGCGCCTGCCGCCACTGCCTCCTCCAGCTCCTCCGCTGAAAGCAGTAAAAACACATGCCCCTCCGCATAGTCATCCGCATAATACTTCATCGGCGAAGACCACTTAAAATAATCCAGATAAATCCCGTCACCCACATTGGCGATCTCCACCTGCCCGTTTGTGAGTTCCGTGAGAATATTGCCGTTCCAGTAAGTCGCATATCCGAATTTCAGTCCCTGCTCCTCCAACGCGGCAGCGACTTTCCGCCTGTCTGCATTTTTATCGATGCTCACATAGGACAACACCGTCTTTCCCGTAGCCAGCGCCAGTCCTAAGATCAGCAGCATGCACACCGCCAGCCTGTCAAAATAGTGTTCCTCTTTTTCCAGATAAAAACACAGCACCGGCAGCAAAAAAATATAGATCGTCAGATAGTACCTGGGCACCATCGTACTGGTGGTGAACACAAACACAAACAGATTCAGGAAAAATGACACATACAGAAACCACGTCACAAATCCCCGCTGTCCTTTGCACTCTTTTCCCGCCTGCACACTGCAGTATCCGAACACCGCAAGCAGCAGGAAAGCGACCAGCGTAATCACGCCCCGCAGCGAGAGCACTCCTCTGTCCGGAATATAGCCGAACAGCATGAGCAGACTCCCGATGGCGTTCTGGATCCGTTCCATGAGTATGCCCTGATAAACTGCGATAAAATTAGTAGCATCATAGGTCTGGAACACATATCTTCTGCTGACATACAGCACATTCACCGCATACCCTGCCACACTGCCTGCCGCACCCAGCAGACTGTACCACAGATACTTAGCGGAAACACTTTTTCCCAGCGCTAGCCACAGCGCTTTGCCGCTCTTACCGTTCTTTCCGCTCTTCTCTCCCGGTTCCCGGTCGCTCCATTCGCTGCGCAGCTGTGCAAAATCCGCAGACCTGAATATTCTCACAAAAGAGGTCAGTACCAAGGGACACTGCAGCGCCAGCAGATACCGCACACCGGACACACCGCAAATCACCGCAAGCACCAGATAACAAACCAGCCATACGACCCAATTCCCCTTATGCCCGCCTGCCAGCCGCAGGAACAATCCAAAGACGGTAAACACAATGATCACATGAAACAGATAGGTATTTCCCATCACCATATGTGTCATCATCGTCTCGGAAAACGGCAGCAGCAGGATGGCCGAACTCGCCACCACCCGCTCCCGCTTCACATCAAAAGGCTTCATGAAAAAATAATAAGCCGCCAGCATCAATACATAAGAGACCAGATTTGTGACCGTACGGATCACATGCCAGTTCCCTAAGATCCGGAACAACGGTCCCATAATCCAATGTGTATACAAAAAACGGAATTCCGTGGAATAGTACCAGTCCGGCGTCGCAAAAAAACGTCCCTCCTGCGCCAACAGCCTTGAGAACATCATTTCTGCGGCCATATCGGAATCCAGCCATTGATCGTGCCGGAATATATTCAGCAAAAGCAGTAACAAAAAGCTGCCGCCCAGCAAAATATATGGGCTGTACTTACGCCATTTTTCTCTCAAATCCGGCTCCTCCAGTCTGTAAACTTCTCTCTCCGCTTACTGCGGCTCTCACGGTTGTCGATGTCGCTATGACTGCTCCCGCGCCGGCTACGACCATCACGCCGCTCTTCCCGATCTTCACGTCTGCCGTGCCGGTTGCTGCGGTCATCGCGCTGTTCCTCCCGGCCTCCGCGTCTGCCGTCTCTGCTGCCGCGGCCATCGCGCTGCCCGTCCCGGCTTCCGCGCCTGTCGTCGCGTCCGCTGTCTCTGCCATTTCTGCCGCCCTGTCTGTCTCTGCCGCGCTCTCTGCCGGTTCTGTACTCATCTGCCTCAATTTCTTCGCCTTTATCTCCGACCTGATATTTTAACATTGCTGCTGCCAGCTCCAGGGCATCGCAATCCTCTTCCTCCATCTTGCGCTGCAGGAATTCCTTCATCAGCTCCATATCCTCATGCTCATGCAGTTCCCAGGCCTGCTCCAAATATTTGTCCGCCTTGGATTTCAGTACTTTAGAAGCATTGGGCAGTTTCTTCTCCTCCACCGTGGTCCGGCAGATCTTCTCAATCTCCCGGAGCTGGAAGATCTCCCTGCCGCTCACAAAGGTAAAGGAGCGTCCCTTCTTGCCCGCACGGCCGGTCCTGCCGATCCGATGCACATAATACTCAATGTCCTGCGGAATATCATAATTGATGACCGCCTCCACATTGTCCACGTCAATTCCCCGGGCCGCCACATCCGTAGCGATCAGGATGTTCGTACTGCCGTTCCGGAAACGCCCCATCACCACATCCCGCTGATGCTGCGCCAGATCCCCGTGCAGTCCCTCCGCCTGATATCCGGCCTCCTTCAAGACCGCGGTCAGCTCATCCACCTTTTTCTTTGTATTACAGAAGACCAGACAAAGCTTCGGCTGATAATAATCCAAAAGCCGCACACAGGCCGCATCTTTGTCCTGCGGCTTGATCCGGTAAAATTTCTGGCTCACCAACGGAATCGTCAATTCCTTCGCTGCCACCCGGATCATGCGGGCATCTTTCTGGAACTGCCCCGTGATCTCTAAGATCGGCTGCGGCATCGTAGCGGAGAAAAGCGCCGTCTGATGCTCCCCCGGAATCTGTCCCAGAATCGTCTCCATATCCTCGCGGAAGCCCATATTCAGCATCTCATCCGCCTCATCCAGCACCACCATGTTCACATGATCCAGACGGATCGTCTTGCGACGCATGTGATCCATGACGCGTCCCGGCGTACCTACAATGATCTGTACGCCCTTCAGGCCCGAGATCTGCTTCCCGATGTCCTGCCCGCCGTAAATCGGCAGCACTTTGATCCCACTCATATAAAAGCTGAGTTTTCTGAGCTCCGCAGCCGCCTGGATCGCCAGTTCTCTGGTGGGGCACAGAATGATCGTCTGCAGCTTCTTCAATTCCGGATCACACCTCTGGATCGCAGGAATTCCGAATGCCGCTGTCTTTCCCGTTCCCGTCTGAGCCTGTCCGATAATATCCACACCCTCTAACAGCGCCGGTATCGCCTGCTGCTGGATTGGCGTCAGCTTCTCAAATCCCATCTTATGGATCGCCCGGACGATCCGCCCATCCAACAAGGGCTCAATCTCGCTGATACTGTCCAGGGCATTCTCTGTCTGTCCGGTCTGCTCTCCTGATACGATCTGCTCTGAAGTCTCCCGCTCATTTGTGAATTGGTTCTTTAGTTCTTCTGACATTTATTCTCCTCATTCTTTCCTCAAATATGACAAAAGCCGGAGAAATCACCCTGTTCCATGATC
>ODAI012455518.1_pt1 | contig 17194 bp, 1 predicted proteins | sample 1539321 | NCBI WGS metagenome assembly ODAI01 (sample SAMN02144231, study PRJEB22623) | gut metagenome | biome: sheep rumen | host: Ovis aries | place: New Zealand | reverse complement strand
GAGGAGTCCGCTTCGGGGCCCATCAGGTGCGTGTAGACCTCGAGCCTGTTCGTCGCCGCGTCGTCCATCGTCATGTGCCTGCGGTAGTTCGCGGCGATCTCGGTCTCGGTCCTCGCGCCGTCCCAGATGCGGACTTCGTCGATGTAGCCCTGGAACCACTCGCCGTCGTTCATGGCGTCGTAGGTGATGGAGGCCGTGTTGAACGCCGCCGCACCGCCGTCGCCGGCCGGAAGCGGCCTGCCGCCGATGAAGAACGCGCCGGGCACCGCCTCGTAGGAGATCTGCGAGAAGGCGTTGGTGTACGTCGGATCCTGGATTATTGCGGTGACGCCGTTCGCGGGGATGAGCTGCGTCGGAGCGCTCGTCTTGGCCGCGCCGTTGACGTAGAGGACGAGCCGCTTGCCGTCGTACGTCATGGCGACGTGGGTCCACTCGTCGACAGGAACGACAGGTCCGATGACCGTCTGGCAGCTCTCGCTGTCCGCGCGCACCGACACCTTCGCGTCGTCGTTGTCGAACATGCCGTAGACCTTGCCCTCGTCGGTGAGGCCGATGCGGAAGTTCGTGCGGATCGCGGCCTGGTCCTTGTTGATGGCGTCGTAGCCGTAGAGCGAGCAGCGGTCGAGAATGACCTGTTCGCCGACCTTCTCGGGACGGATCCACGCCTCGGCGGTGAACTGCTTGAAGAAGTCTACCGTCGTCGAGCTCGGGACCTTGCCCGTGAAGATGTCGCGCATGAACGTGGCGCGCGACTGGACCCACGACTTGTCGCCGTCGAGGTAGAGGGCCTGGCGGCGCTTCGGGTCGGAGAAGTCGAGGGGATCGGTCGGCGCGCGGAACGTCCTCACGATCTCGCGTCCGTCGCCCTTCCAGTCGTTGTCGGTATCGTAGCCCTCGTTCTCCTCGAACGAATACAGGAACTGGAACCCGCCGTAGCCGCCGTCAGGCGTCTGAGCCGAATACGGGTCGTCGAAGCCGATCATGATCGGCCAGAACGGCATGAACGAGACCGGCGCGGTGTTCTGGTAGTACTGGGCCGCATAGCTGGCGGGCGAGCTCGTGTCGGTGAACCAGAGCGGCGTCGGGTCGGTGTGGGTCGTCATCGGGCTCGTCAGGTTCGCCGTGATGCGCTCGGAATCGTTCCTGAGCCCGTCGCCGTCGGGATCGGCCTCGCCGACGCCCATCGCCCACGGATACAGGAACGGATCAAGCGCGGCCGGGGCCTGCAGCGGCTCGGGGTCGGCGTTGCTGCCGATCATGCCCATGAGCGCGGCGACGCGGTTGAAGTCGGGATGGGTCCACTCGTTCCAGAACGCGTTGTAGAGGGCGGGCTGGCCCCAGGCAATGGCGATTATGTCCTTGGTCCCTGCCGCGGTCGAGCCGAGGAGCGGGTTGAGGCCGTGGAACATCTCGTAGTAGTCGTCCATGCCGTCGCCGTCGGTGTCGGCGTGCCGCGGATCCGTCGAGACATAGATGCCCGCGGGAGGCATCAGGATGCTCGGCTGTATCTTGGCGCAGGTGATCATGCGGTCCCAGTAGGGCCTTGGCGACGCCATGTAGCCGTTGTTGCGCCAGCCGGCCGCGACCCAGGGCGTCGAGAACATGTAGTTGTAGCCGTCGCCGTAGCGTTTTCTCGCAATGACTGTTGCGCCGGGCGCTATGTTCGTGATCACTTCGTAGACGAAATTGGTTATTTCTACGCCCGTGAACTCGTTGACGGTGACCCTGCTGTCAATGGCGTTGGTGACGATCGAGACCGCCGCGCCGTCGCCCCAGTTCTCGATGGCCGAGAAGACGAACTGGTCCGCATCCTGCATCATCGGCGTGAAGGCCGGCGCCTCGTTGAGGACGTGGTCGCTGAGAAGCGGCCCCATGGGATTCAACGGATCGTACTCGCCTTCGTCGAGGTAGCGGCCCATGAGCGGGGTCGTGATGTCGTCGTAGCGGAAATGGCGCACCTGCTGGACGAGATACTCCTGGTAGTTCTGGAGACCGTCATGGTCGAAGTCGACGTCGCGCACCGTGCCGAGAAGCGCGTCCGTGGAATTGCCGTTCATGAGCGGATCGGTAAAGCCGTCGCCGCCCCACGTCGCATCCATGCCGCCACAGATGTAGACGACATTGCTCGCGAGCGCGACGTCAGCCGCATTGAGGCCGTCGGACGTGAACGTCGCCTCCGCGATCGCGGGGTCGAAGTCTTCGGCCGGCCCAACGTACTTGCGCGACAAGGCGTCGACGGGAATGCCGGCGTACTGCATCTCCCACGGGTCGGGGAGACCGTCGATGTCGGTGTCTACGGTGCACGGGTTCATGCCGCCGCCGCGCACGCAGCAGGTGATGGAGTCCTGGGGATCGCCGTAGATGAACGTCATGCCCGCCTTCTCTTCGGTGACAGAATACGCCGTGCCGCCGTTCACCCACGTTCCGGCCCACGCCATGCCCTCATAGCCGTCGAGGATTCCGTCGCCGTCGGTGTCGGGATTGTCCGGGTCGGTCGGGAAGAACTTGTTGAACCAGCCCTGCTGGAATCCATCTCCCACCGGGTGGAGGCCGGGATGGTTGTTGTAGATCGAAGGGCAGTCCTTGTAGGCGTTGCAGGAGTCGGTGCCGGCGTATTCCGCAGTCCAGCCGAGCCCGTCGGGCGTGCCGTCGATCTCCTCCTTGTCCCAGGGCTCGTCAAAGCCCTCCCTGCCGACAGCCGTCGGCCTGGACGGCGCCGCGTTCGGGTTGCGGCCCTTGTAGAGCTCCCAGCCGTCAGGCACGCCGTCGCCGTCGGTGTCGGCGCCATGGCCCTTGACGGGGCTCCGCGTGCTGCCGGCCTCGGCGAACGCATTTGCAAGGTATTCGGAGATGTTTGCGGTCGCCAGGAGGTTCGCCGCCGTTTCCGTGTCGTACGTCGTCGCGTCTTCCGTGACGTTTTCCGTGGTGTTGGTCTGATTCAGCATCGCCTCGATGTCCGTCTTCGCGTACACGATGTTCGGCTTCGTCGTGAAGGCGAGGAACGTCGCCCAGATGTCTTTCGGGTCGTATTTGCCGTCGTTGTAGTACACGATGCCGAAATCGTGGCGGTAGCGCATGACGAGATATTCGTCGTAGTCCGTGTATGGATCGGTGTTAACCGCGGCACCAGTCGAGTCGAGCGGCGAAAGGGCGAGGTTGATCTGCGGGTTCCAGCGATCGGCCACATAGCCGTCGCCGTTCTTGTACCAGCCCGTGCGCGGATCGAAGCCGAAAGCCGCTTCAACCTGGTCGTGTATGAGGATGTGGGTAGTGCTGCCAAGCAGGGTTCCCTCGGGGATCGTGTACGCGCCGCGCCTAAACACCAGATTGCCTTCAGCGTCGCGGTACTTGTGGTCAAGCATCGGGTAGCTCCAGTGCCAGACGGGGGGAAGCGGAATTGGCGGAGCGTCGGTTTCGAGACCGTAGAGGTATGGGGCCCCGGTGGCGTCCAGCTTCTCCGGTGCGACCAGCGCATTCGCGAGCGGAACGTCGCGGATCGTGATCGCGCCTTGCGTCGTATAGCGCATCACCGGGTTTGCGCCGGCGTTGGGGTCGTTTTCGTCGACCGTATAGCGCATGTTGTTGTCGTCGTCGGTATAGTAGTAGAGCGGGTAGTTGTCGTCGCCGTTGGCGTCTTTTGGACTGACCGTCTGGATGTAGAAGCCATTCGAATCGTAGTACTTCTTCATGGCATACATCTCAATGTCCCTTGTCTCGTAATCGCGGTATTCGCGGAGTTCCGCGCCGAGGTCGAACACGTATGTGGTGGGGGCGTTGGGGTCGGCGCTCGGTATCTCTGCGGCCATATAGCGCCTAAGGCTCAAGTACGCCATGAAGTCGCCGTCGGGGTTGCCGACCTTCGAGCCGTTCAGCGGGTCGAGCGAATGCAGAACCTCCCAGCCATCGCACATATGGTCGCCGTCGGTATCCCAGTGGCAGGGATTCGTGCCGATGACAAGCTCCTCCATGTCAGTGAGGCCGTCGCCGTCGAAGTCGGGGTTGAAGCCGTCCACGGTCATGTCGAGCTCGACGCACGGGTCGAAGCGCTCAAGGACTTCCTTGGCCGGAATCTCGATGCCCCTGACGATGTCATTCGGGTTGAAGCGCTCGAAGACGAAGAGCTGGCCATTCCTCTTCTTGCCGAGATCGGCTCCCTTGCCGCCATTTCTCGCCGCCGGCGCCCAGACCTTGGCCTGGTACCAGAAGAAGTATTCCCAGCCGTCGGGCATGGTGTCGGAATCGGTGTCCTCCATGGTCGAATCCATACGGTACTGCTCGCCCTCGCCGCGCGGCTCGGGGCTCCAGAAACTGAGGTCGAAGCCGTCGGCATCGGTCCAATCGCGATTATTCTCTTCCTTGAAAGCCGCCTTGTACGCCGCCTGCTCGGCGTCGCTGAAGCTCGGGTCGCTCAAGGTCAGGCTCGTTTCGTTGAGGCCGTGGTGGAAGCCGCGGAGCTCAAGCCTGTTGTTGAGCGGGTAGCCGACCGGCGCATAGCTCGCGAGCTCCTTGTTGATGAGCGACAGCTTGCCCTGCGCCTGCCACACGCCGGGGATGTAGTCCTCGTCCGGGTTCCCGGCGGCGAGATCGGTGAGGTCGGCCTCGGTCTTGTCGGCGCCGGTCATCGTCGTGATGAGCGAATCGACGCCGTTGCCCCACGTGGCGATCGCGAAATAGTCGGGGATGCCGTCCTGGTTGATGTCGCCCAGGTTGTCCTCGGGCTGCCATTCCTTCGAGAACACGGCCTCGGCGTAGACGGGAATGTACGACTCGTCCTCGGTCGTCGCCGTAGGCAGGTAGGCGGTCGCGGCCTCGGCCTTCGCGCTCGGCTGCTCGGGCGAGAGCGTGAGCGTCCAGTCGGGCGGGCCGCTCTCGGTCTGCGGAGTCGACATGAGCCAGGCGTAGAGGAAGCTGTCCTTCGTGTCGTCGGGATAGGGATAGAACCCGGCGGTGACGTCGGCGGTCGCGGCCTTGGCCGTGCCCGAGCCGGCCTCGTCGAGCGCGAGGTCCATGCCGTTGTCGAGCCAGCCGTTGTCGAACGCTCCGACGCGGTAGCCCCATGCATACACGTCGACGGCAGACGCGGAGGAGCAGTTCCACCTCTGGCGCCAGTAGGTGCCGTCGGAGAACGTCGCGCCGGCGACATAGATGTGGCCTTCGCCGCGGCCGCCCTTGAGGGCAGTGCGCGAATACTTCTTGGAGAGGTCGCTGTTGCCGAAGCCCGTCGGGCCGTTCGGGATCGTCGTCAGGAACTTGGACGGCCTGATGAAGTACATATATGTCCAGGTCTGGATGCCGCCGTCCTTGTCCTGGATCGTGAGAACGACGGTCTGGTCCTTCTGGCGCGAGCCGAAGTTCGGGACGAACGTGCCGCTCCACTCGTCGGTGTCGGTCACGTAGAATGTCGTCTCGTTGTCGCAGCCCTTGAAGGACACCTTGATGCCGGGGCCTTCGCCCGAGGGCCAGACGGTGGTGAAATCATAGTCTACGTCGTTGCGGATTTCCCAGCTGATCGGATAGGAGTCCGCCGCGCCGCCTGCGACGTTCCACGCGTTCGTGTTCTCAAGCGTGACGTAGCCGAACTCGGGCGTCATGTTGTTGATGTAGATCTTCTCCTCGTCGGGCAGGTAGTACTCGGCCCACGTCATCGTCGGGTCGGACGAGGTGCCGGTCGAGACGACCTCCGCCTTGACGACGAAGCCCTTGGAGCTCGCGAGGCGCGTGCCGTCCATGGACTCGATGCCGACCGGAATCGTCTGCGCGGAGTCGAAGCTCACGTAGTACTCGTTGTCTGCAAGCGCGGGGTAGCCGGCGGGAACCGTCTTGAATTCATTGTCGAGGACGAGCGCGCCGGGGTTGACGCCCGCGGGCGGCGTAACGGTCAGCTTGACGACGATGTCGTCCTCGGAATCGAAGTAGCCGAGCCCGACGTCGAACTTGGCGCCAATCGCGTTCTCGTCATAGGACGACTCTGGCGTGACGGTGACCGCGGGCTGGGAAAGGACGACAAAGGAGATGGAGTAGGTCACAGGAGACCAAGTCAGCATGTCCTTGTCCTTGATCTGGATCCTGATCGTCCAGACGCCGGCGCGCGGAAAGTTGTAGGTGAACGGGCACTCGTTGATGTTCAAGCCGTCGGGCACCACGGTCGTGAACACCGTTCCCGCCGTGTTTGCGGTCGTCGTCGTGTCGGTGACGGTGCCTGTCGTGTCGTGGGATACGGTGCCGTTCGCGACCGCCTGGCCGTCGCGCGAGGCCGTCCACTTGTAGGAGAAGCCGTGCCTCAGGTCGTAGCTGACGTCGTTGACGTCGGGCTGGATCGTCTGCGTCTGGCCCCTCGGATACTGGTTCGGGAAGGTATAGCCGTCGCCCTCGGCGTCGAAGCCGTTTAGGTAGACGGTGTTGAACGTGGGCTCCTTGTTGTAGACCGTGATGTTGAGCATCTCGGTCGTGGCGTAGCCCTCGAGCCTCTGGGCGGGATCGTATTCCTTAGTCCTGCAGAGCACCACCGAGAACGTGTAGTTCTGGCCGCCGTCATCGGACGAGAGGCCGTCAAGCACCGTGAAGGAGCTGTCGGCGAAAGTGCCGACTTCGCCGATCTGGCGGCCGATCGAGCCGGGCGCCGCGGCAGTCTTGTCGGTAAGGATCGCCTTCGCGGCCGTGCCGCCGAACATCGAGAGGTCCACGTCTTCGTTGCAGACGAGGAACGCGTAGATCGGGGCGCCCGTGTCGTTCTGCGAGCTGAGCGCGATGCGGAAGTGCACGATGTCGCCTTCGATGTAGTTGTCGGGGTCGGGATCGAGCGACATGGCGCTCGTGGTCTTCGCCGCCGCGACGTTGACGGTGAAGGCGACGATTTCGCTCTTCTTGCCGCTGATCGGGGAGATCACCTGGATCTGCGACGTCTGCGTGCCGGCGGCGGAGTACTCAATGGTCGGCGGGTTGCCGGACGTGAGCCCGACGAGCTCGCCGTCCTCGCCGCTCGCCTTGAACCTCTCGGGGAGGGGCGCCCAGCTCGCCGTCGAGCCGGTCTTTATGCGGACCTGGTAGCCGGTCGTGGTGTCGGTCATGTCGGCATACGTGTCTTCGATCGCGACGTTGATCTCAAGCGATTCGCCCGACGTGACCTCGTAGGTGCTCGTCGAGTCGGGGGTCGTGATGATCGGCTTCGCGGCGGTGATCCAGACGCCGGCCGCAGTGAGGTCCTGTATGCCGGCCGCGGCCATGACCGCCGGGTCGACGTACGGGGAGAACTTGACCTGATGGCCGTCGCCGACCGTATGCTCGTCGCCGCGCAGCGCGTAGACGTAGACGATGCGCTTCTCCGTCGAGCCGGCGGGGATGGTGATCGAAACCTCGTTGTCGGCGGGCAGGGTCTGCACCGTGTTTGCGGAAGTCGAGAAGCGGACGTAGTTGCCCCAGTCGGTCTTGGTGGCGTCGTCTTCGAACGTGGTCTTGAGGGTGATCGTGACGTCGGTCTCGGCCGCCTGCGAGAGGTAGACGGCGAGCGACGTCTTGGCCGTCATGTAGTCGTGGTCGGCCGAGATGGTCTTGTCCGCGCACTCGACGATCACGCTCGCGGGGAGCGCCTCAATGCACTTCACGGTCGCGGTAACGTAGTCGACGAGCCGGAGGTCGGGCGAGGACGCCGAGTAGTTGAAGTGGTCGAACGCGCTGAGGATGAGTTCCGCCGTCTCCCCTTCGGAGCCCGGCTGCGCCTCGACGAGGAACGACATCGGGGCGTCGGAACCGCCTTCGAATTCGATCTTGGCGACCTGGTATGTGGCCGTGTGGGACGGATCCTCGTCATACCGCATCGTGACAGGCGAGACGGTGACGTTCCCCGAGGGCTTGAGCTTGATCTTGCTCTCGTCGGAAGACCAGACGTAGAACGTGCGCTTTTCCACGGACGGCGCGGCGATCGTGAGCCGCGGGCTCACGCCGCCGCCGGTGATCGTCGAGTTCTCGTGCACCGAGCGCCAGTAGTCCGCGCTCTCGTCGTCCGGGGAGAAGCCGACGGTCTTGACGTAGATTCCGCACTCCTCGAGGGAATAGTCGGAGACCGGGGCGCGGCCGATGTCGGTGACCGCGCGGGTGATCCTCGCGTTGTCGGCCGTGAAGAGCCAGCCGCAGTCGTCGATCTTGTTGTTGTCCGCGTCGTAGCGAACCATCTTCCAGTTCGGGTTGAACGGGTTGAACACGTACGCACCGTTGGCGATCGAGTCGCCAGCGGGTCCCGACACCGTCGCGAGGCGAATCGGCATCGCGAAGTCGCCAGGCTTCGTGGTGTACTTGAAGACGAGCGCAGTCGTGAAGTTGCCCTCCTGCTTCACCGACACGAGACTCGCGTAGGTCTGCTTGCCGGAGACGTAGATGCCGATCTCCATCGGGTACAGGGCCTCGGCGATGTTCTCGGGAATGAGGCCGTCGTAGTCGAGCCGCCAGAGGCTCACCGCGGCCCCGCCGGAGAACTCGCGCGCCACAAGGCGGACCTTGAAGTAGACGTCGACGCCCGAGCCGAACGGGTCGTCGGGAATCGTCCATGCGCCGCGGTCAACGCCGTTTTCGTCGCACGGGACGATGTCGTAGATGTCGCCTTCGGCGGCATTGGCGAAAAATCCCGCGAACAATGCGAGCGCGGCTGTGAGTGCGAGGGTCGTCAGTTTCTTTTTCATGGTTTATTCACCCTTCTCTTTCGAAGCTTCCTGTTTGGCCTTGATTGCGTCGTTTTCCTGCATGATGCGGTCGCGGACGAGCGTCTGCGCCTTTATGCGGTTCTTCTGAAATGCCTCCTTCGCGGCGGCCATCTTCGCCTGCGCCGCCTTGAACTCCTCGGAGTCCTCGCCCTTCTCCTTCGCCTGCTCGAGCGCCGCCTGCGCCTCGCCGAGCAGACGGGCGATCCCCTTCTGCTCCTGCCTGAGTGCGTCGAGCTCCTTGAGGTACGCCGGGTCGTGCATGCGCGCATAGCGCGTGTCGTAGGAATCGGCGGGCTTCTCCGGCTCCGCGCCCCCGCGGGAGCGCAGGCACACGACGACCGCCGCCGCCGCGACGGCCAGGAGCGCGACGCCAAGCGCTACGGGCAGAAGCCATTTCGGCGTCCTCGACTCTGCTGTGTTCTCAATCGCCATAGTAGTTGTCCTCCTGCAGCTGCTCCACGCCGATCGGGGGCAGGCGCGTGTCTATCATCCAGAAGAATACGACGGGGCAATAGCCGTTCTTGTCCCACCAGCGCTTCCAGCCGGCGTTGTAGCCGACCGACAGCGGCGAATACGGGTCGTACACCTCAACCTTCGAAAGCCCTTCCGCGCTGAACGATTTCTCGTTGAAGGTGAAGTGCCTCAGGGGAACCTTGTTGTCGGCGACGTAGAACGACGTGGCGCCGTTCATCAGCATGCCGGTGATCTTGAACGTCACGCTCTCCCAATCGCCCGTGGAGACGACGTAGTTCTGCGAGTGCTCGCCCGGCTCGAGGCCGCGCAGCACGTAGGGCGTCCAGTGCGTCGTGAAGTCGTGGATGCCGCGGGGATGCGCAGGGGCCTCGACGGTCTCGTTCTCGTTGGAGATCATCATGTAGACGTACAGGCGCCTGTTCGTCATCACGACCGTGCTCTCGCCCATTGCCTTCGTCACGACGTGCTCTATCCCGTTCGGATCGAAGGCGGTGCCGGCGAGAAGCGAGAGCTTGCCGACCGTCGGGTCCATGTCGAGCCAGTACATCTCCCTGAGCGTCAGGTTGGTCATGACCGCGCCGCTCCACCACGAACGGTGGGTCGCGAGCCTGATCTCGCCCGACTCCACGTCGCTGAACGGGTTGCCATAGAGGTCGGTTCCGCCCTCGAGCCAGTCGATGATCGCGTCGCGGTACGGGTCGTCCTCGGGAACACCCCAGTCTGTGCCGAACTTCGGGTTGAGCGCGGCCGTGGCCACGACCGTCACGTTGTTCGACACGCCCTTCGCGACGCCGGAGAGCGTGTACTCGAAGGGCTGCGTTGTCTTCGTCTGCTGCACCTGGCCGACGAGCGAGACGGAGCCGGTCCTCACGTTGTCGAGGACATACCACGGATCGACCCTGTAGATCACGTTCGTTCCGACGGGGTTGTTCTTCGTCACGATCGCCGAGAACATGCCGTTCGTGAAGTTGCTGCCGTCGAGGGACTGCTCGATGTGATCGCCCGCGACGGTGAAGTATACGAGCACCTCCTCGCCAGCCGGCACGGGATGGTTGGGGTCGATGACCTGGCCGACGTTGCGGTGGCCGGGCGTCATCTTGACGATGGTCTTCCAGTCGTTCGTCGGGTGGTTCCAGTCGTCCGGCGCGACCGTCATGCCGCAGCGCCCGAAGTGCTGCGTCACGCTGAGCGAGTTGGCCGGACCGCCGAAGTCGTAGCCCGTCATGACGATGTCGCTGTCGGGCATCCTCGCCGCCATCCAGTCGCGCATCTCGCCGAGGTAGCCGGGCGACTCGATCTCAAGCGACTCGAGGTAGTTCGTGCCTTCGACGATGATCTCGTGCTCGACGATGCCGCTCGTGCGGACGAGCTGGAAGACGACCGGGTCGTAGTAGCTGATCACTCCGTCGGAAGTGAACACCTGCGTCGGGTTGTCGACCTTCCATACGCCGTCAAGCGTGCCGTCCGACTTCTTGAGCCGGCCGCTCGAGCGCGACAGGGGGCTGCCGATTACGCGGAAGACCATGTTCACCTCGGCGTCCTCGGCCGGCAGCTGCTTGGTGCCGGAGAGCCCGTCCCTGCCGAACCTCGCGAGGTCGTTCGTGATGACCCAGTTGTTGCCCATCTGGCCCTCGAGAAGGCGCACCGACCAGCCAGAGACGTCGGCTTCCGGCGGATGGGCGATCTCGACGAACTGGCAGTTCTCGTCGGTGTTGTTCCACTTGACGAAGTCGCCGAAGAGGTTGACCTCGTTGATCCACGCCCAGCCCGGGGCGACGTTGTCGAGGATGTTGTACGCCGCGAAGTCCGTGCCGTTGCCGTACTGCGCGTTGAGGTCGAGCGGACGGTACCACTCGGGGATCTTCCAGTCGGAGCTGGCGAGCCAGTTGGTCACCGGCACGGTCGGGTTCTCCTTCGTGTAGAAGACTACCTCGAGCGTGTACTGGACGTACGAAGGCGCGACGAACGACATCGGGACGACGGCGTCGGGGCTCGTGCGCATGGTCGAGCGGTAGACGAACCGGTCCTCCTCGGTCTCGATCGCGCGGGAGAGCCAGGCGGAATTGGCGCCGGGGCTGTCCTTCCAGTTCTCGTAGCCCCACGGCGCGATGCCGTTGAACCAGTGCAGCTTGACGCGCGGCGTGTGGGTGAAGTCGATGTCCGAGGCGAGCTGGGCGCCGTAGATCTCGCACTGCACGCCCCACGCCTCCTCGCAGATCGGCTGCTCGTCCCGGCTCGGGACGTTCGGCACCTCGCCGAGGCCCGACATGTCGTGCCTGAAGCAGCCGACGTTCTTGAAGCCCATTATGGCGTTGACCGCCTCGCTCACGAACATCTCGTCGAGGAGCACGCGCGGCGGCGGGTCGTACGCGCCCGCGGGAAGCCCGTTGCCGCCGCCGTCGGAATTCTCGACGACGCCTTCAACGCCCGCGACGGCAAGGCGGAACGCCTTGTACCTCGGGTCCATCTTGGCGCGGTACGTCTCGTACCATGCGTTCGACACCATGAACACCGCTCCGTCGATCCTCTCCCACTTGCCCTCGTCGGTCTCCGTGGCGTTGCGCGAGCCGTAGACCGTGACCGTGGCCGTCGGGTCGTTCTCGCCGTACTTCCTCGCCCTGAACACCACCTCGCCGACGATGTTCGACGTGAACGTGGGCGTCTGGACGAAGGGCTTGTGCTGGATGTACGACTCGCGGTCGCTGACGTCGATTCGAGACACCGTGTAGTTCTCGTCGACCGAGTTGTTGATCGCTAAGGAGAGGCCCGAGCCGCCCGCCTCGGTCGAGAAGTCGTCGAGGAACATCATCTTCTCCGAGTCCTGATCGCCGCCGACGGTGCGGATGTTCCAGCCCCACCAGCTGTGCACGTCTACCGGCGGCTCGTCGCTGCACGTTATCGACGTGATGGTGACGTCGCCGAACTTCGAGGTGTCGGTCGTGTTCTTGACGGCAAGGATGGTGTTGGTCGGCACCATCACGCGCATCGCGCCCTTGACGTCGTGAAGGCCGAGGTAGGTGTTCAGTATGCCCTTCTTGCGCTGGGTGGCAGTCATCGACGAGAAGTTGAAGTTGGTGATTGTAGTCCAGATGTTCGTGCTGAACGACTTGTCGTAGCCGCCGATGGTGGTGTAGTCTACGCCGTTCGTTGCGATCTGCAGCGAGAGGACGGCGTTCTCCTGGGCGTTCGCGTAGGCGATGGAGATCATGCCGAGGCCGATGCCGCGCACATAGCCCGTGCCGTGCGAGCCGTCGTCGGCGAAGCCGTCCATCAGCGGCGAGCGCACGGCGCTCGGCATGTCGAGGCCGGCGCGCTTGGCGCTCAGGAGGACGGTGTGGTTCGTGGTCCATGCCGAGGTGAAGACGAAGTTTGTATGTCCGACCGCCTTGTTGCGGTGCTGGTCGTCGGCCCATTCGGGCAGAATCGGCCACACGTCGGACTCGTCCCAGTTTCCGCCGCGCCACTGCTTCATCGTGACGGAATCGAGCACGACGTCGGTCCTGATGTCGTCGGAGGAACCCGCAAGCGAGAATCTGATGGAGCAGTTCTTCGTTGAATAGAGCGGTATGTCGTAAGTGCCGCCGCCGCCAAAACCGTCTACCGCAACGGTCTCGTATGGCGTCGAGCCCCAGTCGGCGCGACCCGCCGTGCCGAGGAATATCTGAAGAGTCTGCGCGCTGACGCTGCTCATGATCGCGTTGACGGACGGGCTCGTATAGGTCGTCGTTAGCCGCCCCGGTATGATGTTCCAGCCGGGGTACTCGGCGTTCTGCAGGTCGTCCTCCGCGCAGTTCTTGATGTTCTGCAGGTCGTCGACCTGCGAAAGAACCTCGCGCTCGAAGGAATCTGTCGCCTTGTTGTTGCCGGGGAACGCCCCGACAGTCGACTGAACCGTGTGCGAGAACTCGGGACGCGCGAATACGCCGTCGCAGTTGGCCGAGATGACGCCGTAGGAACCGCGCGTCAGGCGGCTTGCGGAGGTGTCGCGGCAGCAGACGCCAAACCACTTGTAGTTGTCGCTCGAAGTTGTGTACCCGCTCGCGTTCTTCAGCGGCGAATAGCCTATGGACTCGCCGGCCCTGCGCACGCCCGCGATGACGGTCGTCCCCGAAGCGTCGCTATTCACGGATATGAACATCGGTATGAACTTGTAGGAGCTGCCGACGTCGAGTTTCGTGACTCCGTTCACGTCGTATACCGTGTTGGTGCGCGCGACGATAAGCGTGGCCTTCTTGCCGCCGGCGGAGGTGACGTTCCAGCGGTAGAGGCAGAGACGCTGGCCGCGCTTCTTGTTGCTGTTGTTCCCAAGCCACTCCCACCGCGCTTCGTAGCATCCCTTGTTCGGCAGGTAGTACGCGGCAAGAGAAAGCGACGCATTGCCCTTGAAGCCCTGGTTGTCCTTGAGGTCGAACGCCGTTCTCGCCATGAACGTGTAGTTCTGGAGGTTGAGAATGTTTTCGGCGTAGTAGTAGGCGAAGTCGTCGAATGTCACGAACTGGCCGAGGCGGGCGTTGAACGAAATCGACTCGAGGCCGCGAGGCGCGTTTGACGTGTCGGTGAAGTGAAGATAGCCCTTGCCCTGGCCCTCCATCTGCAGGGCGACGCCCGCGTTGTCCCTATCGTCGCGGTACTGCTTTGCGACCCACATGCCCTGGCCAACGTCCCAGAGGCCGTTCGTGTCGCTCGCGAACGACACATACGACTGGCGGCCATACATGTGGTTGGGCTTGATGTCGGTAAGGCCCGTCGGGAACGTCCACGACTGATTCGTAGCCGGCATCGTTCCCCATGCGCCAAAGTCCTCGCTGAACGTCTGCTTCGACGGCGAGACGCCGATCTTGTAGGCGTTTGTGGTCGACGTGCCGACGAAGATCGGTCCGCGGCCCTGGGAGTCCTTACGGCCAAGCGCGTCACTCCAGCCGTTCGCGTTCTGGTAGTCTGCGTGGACAACCGTAAGCGCCATTGAAGACTTCTCTGTGTCGTCGATCTGGAACATGACATATCCGGTCGTCGCGTCGAGGGTAAGCTTCGACCAGCTGCTCTCTCCGCCGGGCACAAGCGCCTCGCTCACGGGGAAGCGGGGATTGTCCACGTTGCAGCGCCAGTAATTCGTCTTCGCCGCGTATTCGGCAAACTCCGCCGTCTGCTCGTCAAGCGCCTCGATGCGGTAGCTTATCTCGCCCGTCTGGTTCTCCTTCGTCTGCACAAAGCCGCGCCACACATGGTCGTCGACAAGCGAAAGGTGCACGCGCTCTTCCGCGGCGGAACTGCCGCGTCTGAAGACGACGTCAAGCCCCGAGTAGTCGCTCTTCCCTTCGCGCAGGCGGAAGAACCAGTCGCTGCCGCCGGTCGGAACAGTCGGATCGTTGAGATGATTCGTGAGAACGCCGCGCTCTTCAGTGTAGTCGATCTCGGCATTTGCCGCACCCGAGTAGTCGACGTACTTATAGTACGGCGCCTGAAGCCGGTATTCAAACCAGTATTCGACGTCGCCGGGGCGGCTCGGCAGCTCAAGCGGCCTAATCGCCTTGAAGTTGTCGCCTGGGTTCAAGGCGACGTCTTTCCAGGCAGAAACCGGCTGGTTCAGCGTCTGGTTGAGGTAGCGCCAGCGGTAGTGCATAGTCGCAGAGGAGAAGAACTTAGTCGTGTCGGGCGTTGAGCCGTCACCGACATTAAGGGTAAACTCCGGCTTGGCGTATGGCACAATGTTGGCAATGTCGCCCACCGAAGGATACGGCACGCTTGTCGCAAGCTCCCAGCCAAGTGTCTGCGAGCCAGACTTCTCTTCGTCATAGTGGCCCGCCGAAACAAGGTCGGCGCTCATCGCCGGAATCGACGCAATTATATTGTCGAGAAGGATGAAGCCGCCTTCGTCAACATCGAAAGATGAGCTCGGGACACGCGTCGTGCGACGAATCCTGAAGCGCACAGGCCCGGCGATATCAAGCGGAACGACTACGCGGAAGAAGTTATCCATGGTGCCGCCGTTCTCAACATCAAGCGTAAGCTCTTCTGTCTTCTCACCCTTCTCGAAGTTTGTGGTGCCGTCACGCTTATAAGGGATCACTGGCACGGCATGCCAGCAAGACACCTCGTCATTTTCAACGTTTCCGTACCAGTTCGTCGTAACCGAAACCACTTCTCCAGATTCAGAATCCCTCTCCTCCTGATATGTAACGCAGTTCTCGTCAGTCGGCTCGAGGCCAACTACCGTATTCGTTGCAATCTCAACTACAATTTTGTAGTTTTCGTAGCTTTCATCATCGCGGCACCAACCGTTAACCGCATCGAAATAAATTGTTCCGATGCCGTTTGTAAAGCACGACGAGTAAACGGCCGCATCTTCGATATTACGCATCACAACTTGGCCAGCAGTGCTGGGATTGGCTTTGTTGAGAATACTTTGCTTAATGCTATACGACGTCTTAGAATCGTATGGAAGGTAATTTTGAACTGCAATAAGACTCGCTGGGTTCGCTGCGGTTGCAGGAATCTTATTGCCATTTTTGTCGACCACGCCAGAAGCATTCTGAGGATTCGTATTCCCGTGACGACAATCCATAAGATGCCACAGTTTCAGTCCAAAATTCTTTGTCCACAAAATACTCTCCGTTCCAGTTTGCAGATTATATGGAAGACCGCTGCCATCAGTATCTACAAACTGCCAGAATGTTGGCGAGGCTTTTCCCTTTGTATCCCACCCCTGATTTTGAATCGGACACTTTGTATTAGTATCACGGTTCATCAAAAGCACTCGCCCGGAATCACCATTGGTGCCACCAATCTTAGTATACGGCTGCCCTTCGACCACATGGATTTCGATTGTATGGCTAATCGGCTCGTATTTCTCCTGGTCAACTGGGAGGAAGACAACACGATAATATCCCGCGTTTGTGAGACTTGTCGTGCTTTCGAATGTCTGCGTCGGGTCATAGACAGAGTAGATATAGTTCGAGACCGCGCCATCGGCGAGAACGCCTGGGTTTGTAATGACGCCCGGCGTGTCCTTGACGTCCCACGACGTCTTGTCCATCGTCGGCTCCTCTACCCACCAGTTCTCCATTATGCCATCATGCACGATCGGCGAATAGACAAGCGCCGAGTCATCCGTCACCATAGCATATTCAGCCTTAACCCAATCCGCCGATATCGCACCTTTGCGTAGGCGCACTTCGTCGCTAAGGCCATGCACGGTACTGTTGCCAGTATCCCCAGTAAATCCGCCAACAGCAAAAGGAAGGTCTCCACTCTTCGCCCCCCCACTCGGCTTTATCGTCTGCGTTGTTCCAACAATGGCACCATCAAGATAGAGAGCAACCGTTGTCGCAGTATAGACAACGTCATATTTGACCCACTTGTCCTTCGGGAAGCGCGCGTTAGTATCAAATACATTACGCTTGTTGTCATCGTCGGCATCGCCGCTGGAGTAGATTGCGAGCTTGCTTGCGTTGCCGCCAGAACCACGCCACTGTGCGCCCCAAGACGCATAGCCATCCGAACTCTTGCGCGAAAAAATATAAGAATAGTAGGGCGTCTGCAGCGTCGACTTAAGCCAGCCCGAAACGGTAAATGTGGGGACCAATGCGTTCAACTCAGCGTATGGCTGAACTGTCATTGTCGGGCCGTTGACTCTCTCTTCGTTGCGCCCACGCGCCTTGCCGAAGATGCCATCACCCACAATAGACTTCGCGTGTCCCACACCGTTCATATGTCCCGAAGAGTCTACCACGGTAGCGGCACCCTTATCGGCCTCGTTCATGTGCCAGACGCCAATGTAGTCGTTCGTCCAGACTGCCGTCGAGTCTACTGGCGGCGCTGCCATACCATCGCCGAGATACCAGTACATCGTAATCGTCGTGCCGCCGACCGGGATTTCGGGAACCCCAACCCAGATATACGACTCGCCGTTTTTGTTCCAGGTATCTACCTCGCAGGGCAGGGGGTCGGTATCCGCCGTCGCATTCATCGGCATAAACGCTATGTCATGCCCTGTCGTGCCTGCCTCTGAATACAAAAAGCCGCGGATG
>ODAI013938357.1_pt1 | contig 17195 bp, 8 predicted proteins | sample 1539321 | NCBI WGS metagenome assembly ODAI01 (sample SAMN02144231, study PRJEB22623) | gut metagenome | biome: sheep rumen | host: Ovis aries | place: New Zealand | reverse complement strand
TGATGTCTGTCAACGACCTTGGCTTCAACATGTTCCGCAAAGTCGGTGCCAAGGAGAGCGTCCTTCTGTCGCCCTTAGGCATGACCTACGCGCTCGGACTAATCAACAACGGTGCTGCCGGCATGACGCGCACACAGATCAACAAGGTTTTAGGCTGCGACAATGTAGATGCCGTCAACATATTCTGTCGCAAGATGCTCACTGAGTCGCCCAAACTCGACAAGTTGGCCAAGATAGATATCACTAACGATTTTTTCTCGCCTAAGAGTTCCCCCCCCAAGCCAACCTTCACGAATGTAGCCAAGGACCTTTATGACACGAAGTTCGGGGAGTCGGAGTCAGACCAGTTGTATTTTTCCTTGGTGAACACCATCGATTTCAAGGGCATCTGGACGGATAAATTCCTTAAGGCCAATACAGAGGACGAGGTGTTCAAAGGTGAGGACGGCAAGGAGACGATTGTGCCGATGATGAACCAGACACACCAATTCTTCTATACTGAGAACGACCTCTGTCAGACGCTCTGTCTGCCCTATAGCAATGGCGCCTTTCAGATGATTATCATGTTGCCGAAGGAGGGTAAGACCATCCAGGAGGTGGCCCAGTCGCTGACGGCTGACAGTTGGGAGAAGAGTTATAATCAGATGAAAAGAGTGGATGTGGATGTGAAGTTGCCCCGCTTCGACTCGGAGTCAGAGGTGAATCTTACTAATATGATGTCGGCACTCATGCCCAATGCCTTCAGTATGAAGAGGGCGGACTTCTCCAATCTCTTTGATATAGAATCCTGCATTCGTATGATCAAGCAGAAAGGCCACATCAAGGTCGACGAGACAGGCACTGAAGCATTGGTCGTTACTCTATTGCAAGGTCGTATTGGGGGGCTGGATTTGGTACAGCCTGACATAGTCCGTTTCCACGCCACACATCCGTTCCTCTATTTCATCAGGGAGTGGTCAACGGGCACCATCTTCTTTATCGGACAGTATATGGGAATATAGGTCGTTTCACAACGACAAAGATTCATACTTGGAAAATTCTATTTAAATTTGGTATTTTGTTCGATAAATTGTATCTTTGCAGCAGTCATCATACTTTACTAACATGAAGAAAACACTATTCATTGCAATGTCGGCGCTGCTCACGCTCGCCGCTTGCACTAGCGGCACGAAAAACGCTGCCGAAGGCGACAACGCCACCACTGAAAAAAAATCCATGTACGATCCCACTGATGCACGGACCTTCGGTCTGGTTGGTCCTGTGAAATCGGTCACTGTATCCATCTGTAAGCTCACCGATGTCGGCGAGGGCGAAGATCCGTGGACGGAAAAAGACACGCCCAATATGGCATTCGACCGCCACGGCCGCGTAACCCTCGACCCTATGGGCAACACCTATGAATACGATGCGCAAGGCAAGGTCATCAAGGGTATGCGAGCCAAAGTTCTCGTGCGGCGTGATAACCAAGGGCGTCTTGCTCTTTACGAGAGCCGCGACGGCGACAACGACTACGAAATGCGCAGCATCCATTTCCGCTGTGACACTTTGGGCCGTTTGCTTGCCACCGACAATTCCTTTTGGGAGTCCCTTTACACCGACTCAATGGTCTACGAGGGCGACAAAATCTATCCTATCAAACGATTCGTCGAAGGACAAGCCGAGGCTGAAGAATACAAGGATGTGGAGGAATTCTCCTACACGAAGTTCGACGAGCAGGGCAACTGGACTGAGCGCAACGTGACGGAGACCTATGACTACATGATTGCCGGCGACGAGAGTTCGCGCTCGAAAGAGGTGTGGAAACGTTTGGAAGTGCGCAAGATAACCTATTACACCGAGGAGGAACTCAATGCATCAACAGACGAAGCCGAGGCAGCTACCGCCCCCGTACAGTCGGTAGACCTTGCCGCATTCGGATTCAAAGGCAAGGTGCAGGAAGCCTTTAGCACTGAGTTCACTGTGAAGAACGAAGATGTCGACGACTTGGAAGCTGATGAGCCCTACAACTCGAACGACAGCGAGAAAGGATATTCTTTCGACAAAGACGGACGAATCACCGTTGATCCTTGGGGTGGCGTCTATGAATACGACGCCGACGGAAACTTCACGAAGGGCGTCACCGCGAAGACGAAGATGCGTCGCGACGACAAGGGGCGCGTGGTGTTCTACCGCCAAGCCAACGACGAGGACGACGACGCAATGTTCAAAAACGAGTTCACCTACGACGAGCAAGGTCGTCTGAAGAAAATCGAACGCACCTTCTGGGAGTCGAGCCAAGAAGAAGAATTCTTCTACGAAGGTGACAACCCCTACCCCGTCCGACGCAGATATCAGAGCAGCGAGGAAGGAACTGAAGTGGAGTCGGAAACCGAATACCGCTATACGAAGTTCGACGAGCAGGGAAACTGGACCGAGCGTGAGATGCGCTATCGCGGCGACACCACAGAAGGCGAAGGAACCACCACCCGCTGGAGAGGTGCCATGCTCGAGCGACGCACCATCAGCTACTATTAGTCCCACGCTCATCTTTTGCCTTCCTGACCTACCGTCAACATACAATTCCCCTCGTTCAAACGAATCACCAATTCGTTCAGAATGGGGGGATTTATAAAAAAATGAGATTTTTGTTCTGCGACGTCACTTTTTGTCCTTCCAACTTGTTATGTATGTGAAGTGACGTCATAAGAACAAGAAGTTTAACATTTACAACATTAAAGAATATGATGACAGATTTTTATGTAACACTGATTGCCCTGGGATGCGGTTGTATTCTCCCCATTTGCGGCATCTGGTTTGGCATACGCGAGAAAATGAACGAGACCAACCAACGCACTCAAATCTTGCTGGCAGCCATTGAGAAGAATCCAGATATGGACGTCGAGGAACTGCTCGAAAAGATGACACCCAAGAAGAAACTGCTGAAAGAGAAACTGCTCTCTAAACTGCAGGCTGGTTGCATCACCTCTCTGCTCGGTCTCGCCTTCATCGGATATGGCTCATGGATATGCTATATGGGCGGGGACAACAACCCCTTGGTGAAAATCATCATCGGCTTGATACTGTTGGCCGTCGGCATCGCCTTCCTCATCAACTACTTTGTTGGGAAAAGGTTACTCGCAAAAGAGATTGAGGCAGAAGAACAGAACATGTCAACACAGTCTTGACCCGTGACACGCGAAGTTTTCATCTCACAAGTGGAACGCGAGCAGGAGGCGCTAAGAGGCTTTTTGCTCGCCCTCTGCTGTGGCAACAAGGACGATGCCGACGACTTGGCACAAGACGCGCTTGTGAAGGCCTATCTCTCCAGCGCAGGCTATCAGGATAAAGGCCGCTTCCGCTCGTGGATCTTCAAGATTGCCCACAACACGTTCCTCAACCACAAGGCAAGCCGCCGCACCATGCAGACCATCGACGAGGCACGCACTCTTGCCAGCAACGCATCGGCCGACAGCGGTTTCCAGCACCAGAACCTATATCTCGCCCTGCGAACGCTGCCACCCAAGGAACGCTCCTCCGTCACCCTCTTCTACCTCAGCGGATACAGCATCAAGGAAATAGCAGCCATCACCGAAGACTCCGAAGACGCTGTCAAGAAACAACTCTCACGCGGACGCGACAAACTGAAGCAACTGCTGACAGACCAACAACAATAGGTCAGCGAAAAAGAAAAAACATGTTATGACAAAAGACAAAGCACTTGAGGAACTCTTCCTCACCCAGACACCACATTTCGACGACAATGCCGAATTCATGACACGCCTCACCCAACGGCTGGATGCGGTGGAATTCATCAAGCAACATCAGGAAGCCACCATCCGCCGATACAAAATGGCAGTCGTAGCAGCATTCGTCGTAGGCATCATCAGCGGTGCCGTTACCATTGCCTTCGTGCTCTCCATGCCCGCCGACGTGCCCCTCTTCACCTTTGGCGTGAAGTCGGGTTGGCTGATGTGGATTGCCCAGAACTCGCGTGTCATCACAGCCACAGCCCTCGCCCTGCTCATGAGCGTTGGCATCATCAGCACCATCAGCAACATACAAGACATTTTCCAGATGCATGCTCTCATGCGGTCAAAAACGGCACCTAAAGTCGTCAACTCATACAAGTGACATAGTAAAATAAATTATTTTACAGCACAAAATAAATTATTTTACCGACCAAAATAAATTATTTTACTGAGGAAAATAAATTATTTTACTAGACGAAAGCATACATATGACGACGTCAAAAGCGGCAAGTGGCAACACCATTTGCCGCTTATAGTATCGACAAACCCCGCTAATTATCTGTCGTTTAATGTTTTTTAATGCCTTTTTTGTAGGAAACAATCGATAAAATTCTTACTTTTGTAGACTGATAGTTAACGATTTCCTACATTAATTAAATAATAGAACATTAATCACTACAAATATGAACAAACGTTTGACAACCATTTTTATGACGCTGTTGCTCTGCATACTTGGGGCAACGAATGCGTGGGCGCAGAGTAGCAAGGTATATGTTTATTCCAACAATCTTACCTTTATAAACCCTTCCAATTCCAGTTATTATGCTGGTGTTGCAAAGGAATACAGGGTTAGGTCTGTATTATATGACAATGCAAACAGTGGAATCTTGTCGAAGCTAGTGAATCCCAATTATGTGGTGAAAATCATGGTGCCCGCCGGCACGAAGTATCTGCATTTCCACATTATGGGTGGAAACGGAACGTTCAAAGTAAGGAGTGACCTCAATACGTACATGGAAAATACCGACCTTCCTGATCCATCCAGTATTTTAGATACTAGCAGTTCTTCGGACGTTACCTTTACGGAGAGACCGGGGATTCCGTTCTATAAAGTTGTCACTTTTCCTGAGCCGCTGGAGCAGAACACTCAAATCACGTTTATCTCGAGAGCTGCTTTCTTTGTCTTTGGCATCAACTATGAGGACCTTGATGGCAAAGGCACCTCGGCCAATCCCTTTACGGCGGGCGAGGCCTATGCGTTGGCAAGAGACCACGTGAAACCGACCGGTAAGGTTTATGTGAAAGGCATGGTGTCCACAGCTTCACAATTGGCCGACGGCAAACTATCGTTCAGCCTCTCGGATGATGGCTCCCACGAGAACGAGATTGCAGTGAGCAATTGCTTGAATATCGATGGCGAAAATTTTGAAAGTGAATATCAGGTGCTGCCGCGCGATAAGGTGACGCTTCAATGCAACATCTTGACACCGATTAACAAATTGTTGACCAATGGTAAGCTTATCTCTCAGGTGCATCCCAAATATGCAGCCATCGTGGAGAGAAACGGCACAAGTCATTTTTATGAAATGATGGTAAAGGGCGATAATTATGCTGACCATTACCTCCACTCTTGCACTGTGGGCCATCTTGCAGCTGGTGTGGGCAGCAACTTTTACTTCGAGGAAACTTACAGCGACGATGCAAGCTATCGGAAGAGTTTCTACGGTCCTGCCTCGTCGTCCAACTATTACTCCATCGGCTGGGAAAACATGGACAACGTCCCTTTGACTGCCGATACGGGAAGCAAAATGTGCGTTGACACCGAGGGTGACGGATATGTATTGAACGTGAAGCAAGTGGCCGATGGCCCGAAACTTGATGTGGGCGGATTTGTACCCCGGCCCGTCTATTGGCTCTGCTACAACGATAATGGGGACGTGATGCTCAAGTTCCACGACAACGGTGATGGCACCTACACGCTCACCAACTCTGGACTGGACTGGGACGATGGTTTCTGGTTCCACCGCCAATTAGGCAATGGCCCGATAGAATACTATGGCTGTGACACGAATTATACCAATATGCCTCTGCACAAGTACAACAGTACTGGCGTTGCTATAGATGCTAGAGGCACCGATTTCAAGATGCAATCTTCTGTCAGCGAAAAGACCTTCACCATCACCGAGACGGCGGAAGGACCTGAGCTCACTATCACGGGATGGCCCGAGTCATGTCTCTCGTTTGCCTACGACCCATGCGATGGCTCAGGACCAACTCAGGCGAAGGTTCCGTTCGACTACGATAAGGAAACCGATACCTATTCGTTCACTTACACCGTTTCGAAAACTGGAGGGTTCTATTTCATTGACAATCCCTTTGGTGTTTCGTTCTCTCCTGCAACCGCCGAAGATTTCATCTTGTCGCGTCACAATTCCACTGACATTCTCGCGACCTTAGATGGTTCACCTTATTTCAAGACCATCAACGATGGTACCTATACCTTCAAGCTGACACCTTTCAACGACAGCTACTTGCTCACCGTCGAGGGTTGGCCCGAGCCCATCTACAAGCCTTCCGGGAGGAATGGGTATATGCCAGCCTTTGTGAAGAACGACGATAGCAGCTACAGCACAACCATTAACGTCACGGAAGAAATGATAGCCCAGCATGAAGATTATTCTTTCGACATTTACGAAGAGACCGAAGATAAGTATTACGGAACAAGTCTTGTCGAAGGTGGGCTGAATAGATACAACTGCGTGGACCTCCCGTTGGGCACAGGAGAGGAGGGCTACTCTAACATTACCTTGTACGAAGCTGGCGAATACACGCTCACCATCAGCCCCGACTTCAAACTCAGCATCGACTGGCCGCACAAGGACTATGTACTGAATTATCGCTCTTCGACAAACGAAAACATGTATAGTGTGCCGTTCGAATATTATGCTGGGACGTACACAGCAAATGTGTCACTTAAAAAAGGCGATGGGTTCTGGGTTTCTGATGAAACTGGCATAGGCTATGGCATTGACACTCAAGAAAGTGAACCGACCGTGGATGCAATTAACGCTTCAGGTTTGACTCTGGTTCCAAGTGGCATCATTGCTGCTATCCAAGCTACAAACAGCTTCACCTTTACGATGCAGGAAGATGAAACCAGCAACAACCTAATTATGGATATCACGGGGTGGCTTGTCAACAATAGCAACCTTGAAGGTTCAAACATGAGTTGCTTCTTCATGGCTGAGACACCCGAATCTACCCATGTTCCCGCACGTGTTGTCGATGGGGCTGGCGTGGACGGAACGCGCGGCATCGTAATCAATTCGATAGACAATCGCGCAAATGAGTGGGACTCTCAGTTCTTCATTCGTTTATCAGAGGCGCTGCCCGAAGGCACGAAGTATCGCATCTCGTTCGACTATAAGGCCAGTCAGGACGCAAGTGTTCTGGTGCAGAATCAAGGAGAACCTGGAGAATACATCATTTATAATGCCTTCGGCACTGAGAAAGTGAACTTCACTACCGATTGGCAACACTTCGATATAGAAGGAACAAGTCCAAGCTCCAACATGCGCACTTTCGATTTCATGCTTGCTGTAAACAAGGATGCTACCACATTCTTTTTCGACAACATTGTGGTCGAAGCTGACTTGCCTGAGCCGGAACCGGAGCCAACAATGATTGATATTATCAAAAATGGCAACATCGAAGGCACAGATATGAGTTGCTTCTTCAAGAAAGAGCCCATCAGCATAGATAATTCTGGATCAATCCTTCCTGCAACCTTCACTGCTGGAGTTGGTGTGGATGGTTCGCGTGGCATTGTTGTCAATTCCATTGAAAATGCAAATGCATCTGCATGGGACGCTCAATTTTTTGTCCGCTTGCCGCAGACACTTCCCGAAGGTACGAAGTATCGCATCTCGTTCGATTATAAAGCCAATAAGGACGCAACAGTCAGTACACAAGTTCAGGGTGAACCCGGATATTATATCTGGTATGTAGGCATTGGCGACATATACTTCACTGACGAATGGCAACACTTTGAGAAGACAGGAGCCATCACTACAAAGCAGAGCCCAAGCGACAACATGCGCACTTTCGCCTTCAACTTGTCTGAGAATAAATCTGCCACCTCATTCTATTTCGATAACATCAAGGTTGAGATTGATGAAGCACATGTTGTGCTCATGGGCGATGTCAACGGCGATGGCACCGTCAGCATCCAAGATGTTGTGTTGGTTGTCGACTATGCGCTGAAAAAGCCCGTTTCCGGATTCGTGTTAGAAGCAGCCGATGTGACGGGCGACGGCCAGGTCGATGTTTCCGATGTGGTGGGCATCGTCAACTTAGTGCTAAAGAAAAGCAACTGACAGTGAACATCGACAAGAATTTGTCGAAACCCCACTGACCGAAAGGAAATAATTTGAGAACCAATGGTCGCTGACCAAAGGGGAAAGCAAATAGAGAATTAGAGAACCAGCAACCGTTGGTTCTCTAATTTTTGGCAATTATATACTATTAGACCCAAAATAGAAATACACGTTAAGCATATATAATATGATGGAAAAACGAAATTATTCCACTATTTTGTCTTTTATAAAAGATAAAATCACTATATTTGCACAAAATTCCTATCATAAAAGATAAAATTCGAAGACATGAGTGCGTTATTAAGACAAAGCTATCTGGAAAAGATTGAACGATATTTGGGCAAGAATACTATTATTATTCTGACAGGTCAGCGACGGATTGGCAAGAGCTATATCCTGCGTTTGTTCAGAGATAAGATGAGTAAAAATGAGCAAACAAATGTTATCTTCATCGATAAAGAGAAGTATGATTTTGACGATATTAAGACCTATAAGGACCTGAACGCCTACATCGATGCAAAACGTCAGAAAGGCAAGACCAATTTCATTCTTGTCGATGAGATTCAAGACATTAAGGAGTTCGAAAAGAGCGTACGTAGCTATTACGAGGAGCCTGACATTGAAATCATAGTCACGGGTTCCAATTCTAAGCTGTTAAGCAGCGACCTGAGTACTCTAATTGGTGGCCGCTACAAGGAAATCTACATCCAGGCACTGAGCTACAAAGAGTTCATGCAGTTCCATCAGTTACCCGACTCTGACGATACACTCGCCAAATATATCCAGTTCGGAGGATTGCCAGGTTTATTGAAGATGGGTCTCGACGAGCAGGACGCAAGAGAATATCAGATGGACGTATATCACACTGTGCTTTTGAAAGATGTCGTCATGAGGAACAATATTCGCAATGTGCCATTTCTTGAAAATCTCGTACATTTCTTGGCTGATAATGCGGGGAAAATCATTTCTGCCAACAGCATTTCCAAATATATGAAGTCGCAGGGTGGCAACATTACTTCAACGGCTATCATCAACTATACGAAATACCTGAGCGATGCCTACCTGATTCATAAGGTGAATCGCTATGATATCCACGGAAAGAAACTGTTTGAGAGCAATGATAAGTTCTACTTCGAGGACAATGGCTTGCGTAACACTTTGGCTGGAGGCTCACGTGAGGGCGACATTGAGAAGATCATTGAGAACATCGTCTACAACCACCTGATACGCCTTGGCTATGAAGTGACTATTGGCCAGCTTCAGGCGGGCGAAATTGACTTTGTCTGTAAAAAGCCAGAAGGCCAACGTATTTATGTTCAGGCGTCGTACATCATCACCGACAATACCACTAGGGAGCGTGAGTTCGGCAATTTGCGCGCCATCAAGGACTTTTATCCCAAATACGTCATATCGATGACTCCTCTTGTTAGCAGGCAAGACTCTGACGGCATCACACATCTTCATCTGAGGCGTTTCCTGACTAAAGGATTTGAGTGAGGTTTCTGTCTTTTTATTTAACCTATTGTCGCTATTGAAAAATGTAAACTTTATTCTGAATTTTGGCCCCTAAAAACGGGCATCTTTTTGAACTGGAAAGGATTTTGGTGCGAAAATGGCCTTTTTTTGACGTTTTCGGAAGCAGTTGAAAACCAATGACTTCTGTTTTCTTTACATCTTTTCAGCACCTGAAAGCTATGCTTTGAGGTTGTCAGAGCTATGCTTTAAGGCTCTCACTTGTGGCAAATGAGCGTGTCAAATGCCACAAGTGAGCGGCTCATTTGCCACATATGACGGTCTCAGAAGCCACAAGTGACAAATCCGGTGACAAAAAGTGAAGGTGGAGGAGAGTGAAAGTAAAGATTCTTTACACATTTCTTTTCTAGATTGAACGGAAAAGTTGACAAGAATTTGTCGTGTTTTTTCAAAAGAATAAAAGGCTACGACGAGGTCTTTCTTTTCTGAAAGCTTCGCTTTAGACTCAGTCGTTTAAGGTTTTTTAATATATGATGTCGCGGCAGAAACCTATATTTTTCCTATTTTTGTAGATTAAAACTCAACCGTTTTTCACTTTATCAGATAAAAACCAAAAATATTACAGATATGAACAAACAATTGAGAACATTATTGACGATGCTGTTACTCTCCGTGCTGGGAGTAACAGGCACATGGGCCCAGACCAACGACCCTACCGATTATTCAAACAACCTGAATTTCATGAGCGGATACGATGGATATGTAGGAACGGGAAACCAGACTTACAAGGTGTTGAACCGTCAGTATCAGAACGGCATCAGGTCTTTCAACTATGTTGACGGATACGACTGCTATCCGACAGTACAATTCAAGGTGCCTTTTGGCACGAAGTATCTGCACTTCCACATCTTTGGCAATGCTGCTGGCGGCACTTACGAGGTGCTAAAAGAGGGAGTGGTAATTGCTACGGCTACTCTTCCTTATAATTCCAGCATCATAAGTGGCACGAATCCCCTTACTTTCACTTCTCAGCCAGGGCGGGATTATTATAAAATCATCACGTTTTCCGAGCCGCTGACTGAGAACACTATCATTACCATCCGTGCAACAAGCGAAACGTATAACTTCACCGTCTTCGCCGTGAGGTATGAAGACCCTACAGGCAAAGGACAAAGCCTTGGCAAGCCTTTCAGCGTAAGCGAGACGATTTCGCTGATGAGGGACAATGTGAAGCTGACAGAAACAGCCTATGTGCAAGGATACGTGGCTTCGCAGCAAACATCCGACAACCCAGCAACTTTCTACATTTCTGACGATGCCACACACGTGGATGAACTGCTGATGAATAAAGCAAAGGATGTTAACGACATTCAGATTACGGACGAGTATGAGGTGCTGCCGCGCGACAAAGTGACGCTCGCTTGCGATGTCCCTGCATCAGGTTTGATAGTGACGAACCCCAAAATTATGCTGCAAACGAAGCCCACGTACAAACTCTATTATTTTGACGGCCAAAATGGCAGTTGGAAGGATATGACACGCGGCACTGGCAACAAGGTCAATGAGCACACCTACAGCGTTCAGGGCATGGTGCCCGACACCCATTATTTCCACGTCGAGGAATATTACAGCGGTGAATTCTTCAAAGCGTATTACGGCCAGGGCGCCACAGGCGAGCTCACGCCTATCACGTGGGAGACAATGGAGAAATACAACTTGAAGGAAAGCAACGGAAGCAACCTCACCGTTGACACCGAGGGCGACTACGACATCGTTGTCAAGCAAGTGGAATACGGCCCCAAACTGACCGTGCGCGGATTTGCATCGCCACGCTTCTACCTTCACAGCAACAGGAGCTACGAGCCCATCGCCGAGTTGGTGTATAACGGCGCTTTGTTCGTGGCAAACGACGTGAACATGCAGAACGGCGAGGAATTCTGGATCACCAAAGGCGAGCAAGGCACCGTCTATGCATCGGCGACGGGAGACCATGAAACCATCGATGCCGACAACTGCATTTCCATTCGGGCAGTGGCAGGCGGCACGAACTACAAGATGAGCGCCACCGGCCAGTTCAACTTCCAGTTCTACATGGCCAATGACGGCCAGGGCGCAAGTATCACCGTCGACCCAGCGTCGGGTGAATGGCCGGCTCCGGCACCTGTCTACAAGTTGAGCTACAACGACGGCAGCCAGTACGAGAAAGCTTTCTTTGACAACGGCGACGGCACCTACACCTTGACCGATTTGTATTTGGAGGGCACAATCCGCTTCAATCCTATCCGCGAGTTCAATGGCGAACGGGAGTATTATGGAAAGGAAGGCGGCAATCTGGCGCTTCATCGGTTTAACAGTGGCAACCTTACATTGTCGCCCGACGGCTATGACTATTCTTTGTTTGCCGACGGCCCGTTGACTTTCACCATCGTTGACCCGAACGACGGAGCAACAGCCCCGACACTCACGGTTACGGGATGGCCCGAGCCGATATATAAGATTCAAATTCAAGATGAATATGTGACCTTCACGAAGGATGCCGATGGTGACAGCTATTCGGCTGAACTAACCGTCACTTCCAGCATGACGGATGACAATAGATTGTTCGCATTCGACATTATCGATGCCAGTACTTCTGAGTGGGCATACTACGGCATACCGTCAACTTATTACTTAACAAGACATAACTCTCAGAACGTTCCGTTGGGATCTGGTGAAGAAGGACATCACAATATCTCGTTACCGATGGGCACCTACACGATGACCATCAATGCCGATGGCACGCTCAGCGTAGAGTGGCCCGACCTCATTTACAGCCTCACCCAGTTGGACAATTCTGAATTCACTAAGAACGATGATGGCAGTTACACCAAGACGTTGGAAGTGACCACAGAGATGTTTGTCAACAATAAATTTGACTTTTCTATTATATGCAAGAACCTGGAAGACCATTGGGTGTACTACGGCATACCATCGACTTATGGGTATCTGAACAGGGAGAACAGCCAGAATATTCCGTTGGGTACAGGAGAAGGCTTCTTGAACATTTCCTTAGGCCACGCTGGCACCTACACCCTGACCATCAATCCCGACATGACACTCTCGATTGAGTGGCCGACACCCAACTATCAGTTGTGTCACAGTAAATCAAGCGATGCTGAAATCTACCAAATTCCGTTCGTATACGATGAGAGAGCAAAGTCATGGACGCTCGCCGAGCCTGTGCTCTTTGAATCGGGTGAACAACTTTGGGTGACCGACACACAAACCGGACAAGGTTGGGGACTTAATGAGGAGAAGCCCACCATCAGCATGAGCAATTCCAGCAATTTGACTCTTTCTTCTAGTGGCAATATCCCCTCTATCGCTGGCTTATGTCCATTCCCCCTGAACTTCATGTTCACGGAAGACCCGAACAGCAGCGCCCTCAACATGAACGTCACGGGGTGGCCCGAGCCGGGATACTATCTGTATTATTTCACAGGTTGGAATGAAGCAGGACTCGCCAATAAGTTCCAAGACAACAGCGACGGCACCTTCACACTGACGAGGAAAGAGATAAAGAACGAATACACCGACGATTCATACCGATTCGTTATCATGCACATTAATTACGATGGAATGCAAACCATCTACAGCCATAGTGACGAAGAGACGACTCTCATTCCCCAGACTGACGGAAACAGAAGCTACCCGCTCACTCCGTCTGAGGGAGTTTCCAAGATGTTCGAACTGTCTCCTGGCATCTACACGTTCAAAATCAATAATGGTGTCGATCGCCCATACCTCACCGTAAAAGCAGAAGAGAAGATGTACAGCGTCATCGCGAATGGCAACGTTGAAAACTCTGACATGAGCTGCTTCTTCAAGAAAGAGGGTGGCGGCGACATTGTTCAGGCTACCTACACTGTTGGTGCTGGCAAGAACGGAACGCGCGGCATCGTGGTGCAGTCGAGAGACCGTTCAAGTTCTGAGTTCAATTGGGACACAGAGTTCTTCATCCGTGCCAACCAGACGCTGCCTGCAGGCACAAGGTATCACCTTGCATTCGACTATAAGGCTGACCGAGAGGCTCCAAGCGAGTCACGCTGCTACGATGAGAACTTCCGCGAAATCTACGAACATGGAATCGGCACTATGGGCTTCACTACCAAGTGGCAGCACTTTGAAAGCGAAGGAGAAATCACTGCAGACCACAGTCCGAACGACGCAATGCGCACCGTTGGATTCTTCCTGGCCGTGCTCTCTGATGCAGCCACCTATCATTTTGACAACATCGTCTTCGAAATTGACAAACCGAAGGGGCTTTTGGGCGATGTCAACGGTGACGGCGTGATTAACGTAACCGATGTCACTGAACTAGTCGCCTATATCTTGGGCAACCCCAGCAGTAGCTTCATCCTTGACAATGCGGATGTGTCTGGCGAAGGAAATGTCGATGTGACCGATGTAACGGCCTTGGTCAACATCATATTGAAAGGAAACGCTTCAGAATAAAACTGAAGACCAATAGCATTTAAGGGCAAAAGCTTGCATCTATCCGACACCACTCATTGTCTCCAATAGAGAAATGAGCATCAGGTTCTTGCAGACTTCTGCCCTTCTTCTTGCCAATAAAAAAAGAAGTTACTGCATTTCGGCATTAAAAATAAATGGATTTATTTTATTCTGCTCTCGATTTTGCGTAACTTTGTCAACAAATAACGAAGTTACTATATCTCAGCATAAAAAATAAATGGATTTATTTTATTCTGCTCTCGATTTTGCGTAACTTTGCGGACAATATGGCAGACTTGAAAGAATCATACGCGAAATTCAAGGAGTGGCAACGCAGACCCTATCAGGTGAAGCCGCTGGTTGACGAGGAACACGACTGCGCCACCTGTGGCACTCACTTCCGCGGCAACTACTGCCCCCGTTGCGGCCAGTCGGCAGTAGTGGGGCGCTATTCGTTCAAAAAGGCATTTCTGCTGTTCCTTGATGTGTGGGGCTTGGGCAACCGCAGTATGTTTCGCACGGTGCGCGACCTGCTGCTGCGGCCTGGCTACATGATACGCGACTATCTGCGAGGCATGCAGATGGCCTATTTCCCGCCGTTCAAAATGTTTTTCCTGGTGATAGCGCTGTCGGTGTTGGTCGACACGGGCTTCAACTTGAAAGGCGAGAACCGGCTGAAAAAGGCCACCGACATGATTGCAATGGAGTTCGATGATGACCATTCAGAAGACATGGCCGCCGCCATCACCGACTCTGTGAAGCAAGCAACCAAGTCTATCATTTCTGCCCGACGTGCGACGACAGAAGGTCTGAACACCCTCCCTGTCGACTCTGCGAAACTGGCAGCACAAACAGACAGCACCGAAGATGCTGGCGAAGACATCAACGAGGACGCAGGGGAAGCAGATAGCGAAAAGGCATTGTCAGACAATCCGTTTTCCAAGTCAAGAAAGAACGAAACCATAAGAGCCATCGTCAACTGGATTATGTCCCACCAGACGCTTGTCATGTTTATTTGGCTGCTGGTGCTCTCTGTTCCGCTTTACTTGTTCTTCCGTCATAGCCCCGCCTTCCCTGACATCCGTTTTTCTGAGTTCTTCGTGGCAATGGTCTACACCACAAACATGATGAACATCGTCTCTGTCATCGGCGGAATACTGTGCCTGAACGTCTACGGATGGGAGCCGGTATGCTATGCGCTGAGCATCTTCCCGCTCATGCAACTGTCGGGTTACAGCTTCTGGCGCACGCTTTGGAAGGTTGTATGCGCCTTCACCCTCCTCATGCTCGCTATCATCATCATTGCTTTCATCGTGGGTATCATCGCGATGTTGGTGTCCATCATGTTCTTTGGGGCGGCAAAGTGAATACATTAATCATTGGCAGACTGACTTCTACAACAAAAAAATGCAGTCATTGCTGACTGCATTTTATAGGGCTAAGGGGCCAACGTCTTGAATGTTGGCCTCTTTTTAATTGTTATATTCCTGCCAACTCTTTATTTGAATGTCATCAACCGACATGGTGCAGAAGGCCTCGATGAAGGCTTTTGCAAGTCTCACGTTGGTCATCAGCGGTGTGTTGTGGTCGATGGCTGCACGGCGGATGCGATATCCGTTGGTAAGTTCGCGCTTCGTATGGTTCTTTGGAACGTTAATGATGAGGGCGAAACGGTGGGCAGCAATCATGTCGATGACGTTGCCAGAGGGCGTCTCCTCATCGGGCCAAGCCACAACTTGGGCGTTGACACCATTATCCTGGAAGAAACGGGCGGTACCAGCGGTAGCGAAAATCTGGTATCCACGCTCCTGCAGACGTTGTGCAGGCTCCAGCAAGTCGACCTTTCCTTTCGCTCCACCACTGGAAATGAGGATGGCGGGCTGTTGTCCGTCTTTCACTTGCGGCACCTTGTAGCCAGTGGCGATAAGTGCATTGAGCAGTGCTTCCTCCATCGAATCGCCAAGACATCCCACCTCACCCGTTGACGACATGTCAACGCCAAGCACGGGATCGGCATTCTGCAGACGTGCGAAGGAGAATTGCGAGGCCTTGACACCGATGCGATCGATGTCGAACTCGCTAGAGTCGGGCTTTGAGTAGGGAACATCGAGCATAATCTTCGTAGCGGTCTCGATGAAGTTGCGCTTCAGAATCTTCGACACGAAGGGGAACGAACGCGATGCACGCAAGTTGCACTCAATAACCTTAACCTCACGGTTCTTAGCTAGATATTGGATGTTGAAAGGACCGCTAATATTGAGTTCGCGGGCAATCTTTCTCGAAATCTTCTTAATCTGACGGATGGTTGAGAAGTAGATGTGCTGTGCAGGGAACACCATCGTGGCATCGCCTGAGTGTACGCCGGCATACTCCACATGTTCAGAGATAGCGTATTCCACAATCTCGCCCTTGTCGGCCACAGCATCAAACTCAATTTCTTTGGTGTCCTGCATGAATTGGCTGACCACCACGGGGAACTCTTTCGACACCTCAGTAGCCATATCGAGGAAGCGGTGCAGTTCCTCGTCATCGTAGCAGACGTTCATAGCAGCGCCTGAAAGCACGTAGCTGGGACGTACAAGCACGGGATATCCCACCTCGGAAACAAATTCCTTAATATCGTCGAACGATGTCAGTGCACGCCAGCGAGGCTGGTCAACGCCCAGCTTGTCAAGCATGGCAGAGAACTTGTCGCGGTTTTCGGCGCGGTCGATGTCGACAGGACTTGTACCGAGTACGGGCACGCTCTGCCGATGGAGCTTCATAGCGAGGTTGTTGGGTATCTGTCCGCCCACAGAAACGATGACGCCGCGCGGCTCTTCGAGGTCGATGACGTCAAGGACACGCTCCAACGAAAGCTCATCGAAGTAGAGTCGGTCACACATGTCGTAGTCGGTGGAGACGGTCTCGGGGTTATAGTTGATCATGATGGACTTATAGCCCAACTTGCGTGCCGTGTTGATGGCATTCACAGAGCACCAGTCGAACTCCACGCTGGAGCCGATGCGATAGGCGCCAGAGCCGAGCACTACGACAGACTTGTCGTTCTTATAATAAGGAATGTCGGAGGCGGGCTTGTAGGGTGCTGCTGTTGCGGCCTTGCCCACGGTAAAAGCGTCCTGGA